>Ga0105049_10007029_pt1 | contig 13078 bp, 10 predicted proteins | sample MAT06_FD_78087 | JGI IMG/M metagenome (GOLD analysis project Ga0105049, IMG submission 78087) | Freshwater microbial communities from Lake Fryxell liftoff mats and glacier meltwater in Antarctica - MAT-06 | ecosystem: Environmental > Aquatic > Freshwater > Ice > Liftoff microbial mat | place...
CTAGTGGCAGGGGCACGAAGTCTTTGACGGTTTGTTCGACTCTTTTGAACTGATACTTTGTTGCGCCTCAGTCATGGAGAGCCCGCTACAATCCTTCGTCGCGCCTAGTCTCACCTCAAAATAATCTGATCAAACTATCAAAGACTTCGTGCCTCTGCCACTAGTGACAGGGGCACGAAGTCTTTGACGGTTTGTTCGACTCTTTTGAGCTGATACTTTGGTGCAAAGTAAGGGAAGGAAGGGGACATGACAAACATTGATACACAACGGTTGGTACACAAGATGCGGATAGTCAAATTTTAAAAATACCCGGCCAAGCTTGGTAGTCTCAAAAATACCCAGCTACCTTTGCACCATGATATTTTCATCCGCTTTTTTGCATCATCACCATCATCTCCTGCCTCCGGCAAGCGATAAGGTGTAGGCGCGTCCCAGCGTTTTTGATTTTCACACCAAACCCGGCTTGTCGTGTACCACGACAAGCCGGGTTTCTTTTTGCCCCAAACTCAACCATCCCCAATTCATAACGTTCTCAACGCCTCAGCACCTTAAAATCGCTCCTCCTTTCATGCTAAGAATTGCTATTCAAAAATCTGGCCGCCTCTTCGAAGACTCGGTCGCCCTGCTCCGCAACGCAGGTATTTCCTTCGGCAGTAGTCCCAATCGACTGCTTCGCGCCCAGGCTTCCAACTTTCCATTGGAGATCATTTTTCTTCGGGACGACGACATTCCAGAATACGTGGAAGGCAATGTCGTGGATGCTGGTATTGTGGGCGAAAACGTCATTTTGGAAAAAGAAAAAACGGTTCAAATCATAGAGCGGCTTGGCTTTGGCAACTGTCGCATGAGTATTGCATTGCCTCGAAACGCCGTTTATTCGGGCATTCAATCGCTTGATAACCTGCGTATTGCAACCAGTTATCCCCGTATACTCGAAGGGTTTTTAATCACTCAAAACCTGAAAGTTGAAATCCACGAGATCAGTGGAGCGGTGGAAATTGCACCCTCACTCGGCTTGGCTGATGCCATTTTTGACATCGTTGGCACCGGGAGTACCTTACTTGCAAACGGCCTGCGTGAGGTTGAAACGGTGCTGGAATCTGAGGCAATGCTTATTGCCAACTCCAATCTGGCGACAGAAAAGCAGGAAATTTTAGACCGGCTCCTTTTTCGACTGCATGCCAATCGAAATGCCAAAAACCACCGCTACATCCTGATGAATGCGCCTAACGATCGGCTTGCGGAAGTCATTTCCATTATCCCAGGCATGAAAAGTCCAACGATACTTCCCCTCGCTGAACCGGGTTGGAGCAGCCTCCACAGTGTAGTGCCGGAAAATGTTTTTTGGACGGTGCTCGAAAAACTCAAAGCCGCCGGAGCGGAAGGAATTTTGGTGGTGCCCATTGAAAGAATGATTCTTTAAAATCTTAAAAATGAACCTGGTAACCTATCCAAACCTGAGCAATTCTGCCGACCTGCTCGCTCGCCCCAGCGATGCATCTGCCGCGAGTCGGCGCGAAAAAACAGCCGCCATTGTAGCCGCAGTACGCAACGAAGGCGATGCCGCATTGCAGCGTTTCGCAACCCAGTTTGACGGGTTTGCGCCAGCGGTTTTTGAGGTTTCAGTAGCTGAAATCGCATTGGCAGAACAGGCTTTGAGTTTGAAACTAAAATCAGCCATCCGACAAGCGTACTCCAATATCCGTCTTTTCCACGCTCAGCAATGGGAACAAGCCCAGCGAATAGAGACCATGCCAGGCGTTTTGTGCTGGCGCAAAAGTGTTGCCATTGGTAGGGTAGGGCTTTATATTCCTGGCGGGACGGCGCCTTTGTTTTCTACAGTTTTGATGCTTGGAATTCCGGCACAACTTGCAGGATGTCAAGAAGTTGTCCTGTGTACACCGCCACAAAAAGACGGGCAGGTGCACCCGGCCGTGCTTTTCGCTGCATCGTTGTGTGGTATTCGCCGAGTGTTCAAAATTGGCGGAGCTCAGGCGATTGCGGCCATGGCTTACGGCACAGAAACTGTCCCTAAAGTTTGGAAAATATTTGGCCCTGGAAATTCCTGGGTTACGGCAGCCAAGCAATTGGTGAGCCTGGACGGGGTAGCCATTGACCTTCCTGCTGGCCCTTCAGAAGTTTGTGTGGTCGCAGATTCGACGGCCAACCCACCATTCGTTGCAGCTGATTTACTCAGCCAGGCAGAACACGGGGCAGATAGCCAGGTATTGCTCATTTCAAATTCGAAAAGCATGATTTTGGAGGTAGAACGTGAGCTGGAAATTCAATTACAAACTCTGCCACGAATGGATTTCGCCCGCCAATCTCTCCAAAATAGTTACGCGATTCTAGTCAATGACCTTCAGGAAGCCCTAGTCTGGTCAAATGCCTATGCTCCAGAACACCTGATCCTTGCCGTGGAAAACCCGGAGCATTGGGCAGAAAAAGTAACAGACGCAGGATCGGTATTTCTTGGACATTACACGCCAGAAAGTGCCGGCGATTACGCGTCTGGCACCAACCATACCTTGCCCACCAACGGGTATGCCCGTGCTTATTCGGGCGTTTCGCTCGATAGTTTTTTGAAGAAAATTACTTTCCAACAAATTTCGCCAGAAGGGCTTTCCCAACTTGCGCCGACCATCGTTACCATGGCCAAAGCCGAGGGTTTGGAAGCGCACGCCAGAGCCGTTGAATTGCGAATAGAAGCCTTAAAATGAATCAGATAGCGGATAAAATAACAGCACTGGCCCGGCCTAATATCCGGGCCTTGAAACCCTATTCTTCTGCACGCGATGAAGCGCCAGAATCAGGTACGGCTCAACGCATCATGTTGGACGCCAACGAAAATAGCTTTGGAGGGCCTTTGGAGGAAGATTTTTCAAGGTATCCTGATCCGCAACAACGCCCGCTAAAACAGGCACTTTCAAGCTTAAAAGGGCTAGATTCAGAGCAGATTTTCATTGGAAATGGTTCTGACGAGGCCATTGATTTGTTGTTTCGGGCATTTGTAACACCCGGCCAAGACAATGTCGTGCTCCTTCCGCCAACTTATGGTATGTATGGTGTGCAGGCAAATATTCATGGTGCCGAAGTCCGACACGCCCCGCTTCGCCCCGATTTTTCTCCGGATGCGAATGCTGTGCGAAGCGTGACGGACGAAAATTCCAAATTGTTATTCCTCTGCTCCCCCAACAACCCAACAGGGCAGTGTTTGCCGGAGGGTTTTGTGCTGGAAATGCTGAATAGTTTCCCAGGCCTTGTGGTGGTAGACGAAGCTTATGCCGATTTTTCCAGCCACAACTCCTGGAGCTCCAGGCTGGATGAATTCCCCAATTTGGTCGTGTTACAAACCCTGTCTAAAGCATGGGGATTGGCTGGCTTACGGATTGGAATGGCTTATTCTAATTCATTTGTTATCAATATTTTAAACAAAATAAAGTATCCCTACAACCTTAATTCGATGACCATTCAACTAGGGTTAAAAGCACTTGCTAAACCGGAAGTAGTGGGGCAAAAAGTCGCCCAAATTCTTTCAGCGCGTAGCCAGTTAGAAGCATCGCTGGCAAGTTTGGATTGCGTAGAACAAGTCTTTCCCAGTGATGCAAATTTTCTGTTGCTGCGGGTAAAAGATGCTGACGGATTGTACCAGTATTTAGCCGGGAAGGGCATTATCATTCGAAATCGGAGTCGCGAACTGCATTGCGAAAATTGTCTCCGTATTACCGTAGGCACTGCGGAGGAGAATGAGTGCTTGCTGGAGGCAATGGCTGGCTATCTCGAATCCTCAAACAAAAATATTTAATAGACTAACATTAATACTGATGAAAAAAATCCTTTTTCTAGACCGAGACGGCTGTATTATTCAAGAACCCCAACCAGACCAGCAAGTCGATTCACTGGAAAAACTGGAGTTCGTACCCGGCGCCATTTTCGCACTCGCGCGGATTGCCCGAGAACTTGATTATTTGCTCGTGATGGTGACCAATCAAGACGGTCTTGGAACAGCGTCCTTCCCAGAGGAAACCTTCTGGCCAGCACACAACAAAATGCTTAGAACACTTGAAAATGAGGGTGTTGTGTTTTATGCCACCCATATTGATCGTTCATTTAGGCATGAAAATTTAGCCACACGAAAGCCGGGAACAGCCCTGCTGACGGCATATTTGAATGGAGACTTTGATCTCCTGAATTCCTTCGTTGTGGGAGATCGGCTGACCGATATGCAATTGGCCAAAAACCTCGGGGCCAAAGGCATTCTGATTCAAAACCAAACCGGAATGACTGCGGAATCCACACCCGGTGCAGTCTTGCAGCATGCCCAAGGAATTGAGTACAATCCAGCCGGGCAGGGCCTTGATCTTGAATTGGTTGCAGAAAATTGGGAACAGATTTACCAGTATTTAAAATTGCCGCCCCGCCAGATCCAGCACCGTAGAACGACCCGGGAGACAGACATTTTTATTTCACTTAACCTGGACGGTACCGGGAAAAGCGAGATGCATACCGGTCTTGGTTTCTACGATCACATGCTCGACCAACTGGCCAAACATGGCAGTTTTGACTTGAAGATTGAAACGCATGGCGACCTGCACATTGATGAACATCACAGTATTGAGGATACCGCAATTGCGTTAGGCGAGGCCTTCGCTATGGCTTTGGGCAATAAAAGAGGCATAGAACGCTATGGCTTTACCCTTCCAATGGATGATGCCTTGGCTCAAGTTGCGCTAGACTTTGGTGGAAGACCCTGGTTGGTTTGGGAGGCCTCATTCCGCCGGGAGCGAATTGGGGAAATGCCGACCGAGATGTTTTTCCACTTTTTCAAGTCGTTTTCAGATGCTGCGCGTTGTAATTTGAATATCCGGGCAGAAGGCGAAAATGAGCACCACAAGATTGAAGCCATTTTCAAAGCCTTTGCTAAAGCCTTAAAAATGAGTGTGAAAATAGATCCAAATAACCGAGAACTGCCCACTACAAAAGGAGTATTATGAGCAAAATAGCGATTATTAAATACAATGCGGGCAATGTGCAATCCGTACTTCATGCGCTTCAACGGCTGGGCGAAACGGCTATTTGGACCGACGACCCCGAGGAAATCCGGCGCGCTGAACGCGTGATTTTTCCAGGAGTTGGTGAGGCCTCGTCAGCCATGCAACACCTTCGAGCACGCGGGTTGGATGGCGTGATTCGAGATTTAAAGCAGCCTGTTTTGGGCATTTGCCTGGGTTTGCAATTGTTTTGCCAACATACAGAGGAAAATAATACGGATTGTCTGGGTATTTTTGAGGTAGCTGTTCGGAAATTCAGCTTTGGGGAAGATCGACTCAAAGTGCCACACATGGGCTGGAATACCTTGCAGGACTTGCACGGACCTTTATTCGAAGGAATTCCGGCAGGCAGTTACGCCTATTTTGTGCACAGTTATTTTGCAGAAAAAAACGAGGCGACTATGGTGACTACAACTTACGGTGTACCGTTTTCTGCCGCTTTACAACGCGATAATTTCTATGCGGTGCAGTTTCACCCGGAGAAATCGGGGAAAACCGGGCAGCGGATACTTGAAAATTTTTTGAAAATATAATCACACCGCACAAGAAATGTTAGCAAAACGTATCATTCCATGTCTGGATATCAAGGATGGTCAAACCGTAAAAGGCATCCAATTTGAAAACCTTCGCCATGCCGGAGATCCTATTGAATTGGCGGCAGCTTATGCCCGCCAAGGGGCAGACGAGCTGGTATTCCTCGACATCACCGCAACGCACGAGGGCCGCGGCACTTTTGTGGCGTTAGTGCGCCAAATTTCACAAGTGTTAGACATACCATTTACGGTGGGTGGCGGGATTCGGTCTATTGCTGAGGTAGAGGCTCTGCTGCAAGCAGGGGCAGATAAAGTAAGTGTCAATTCAGCGGCCCTTCGGCGACCCGAACTGCTGAATGAATTGGCAAAATCCTTTGGAAACCAATGTATTGTATTGGCTGTAGATGGCAAACCTAACGAACAGGGCGATTGGCTGGCCTACTTGAACGGCGGTCGAATTCCTACCCCACATCGCGTTTTGGATTGGGTTCGGGAAGCAACAGATCGGGGTGCAGGGGAGATTTTATTTACCTCAATGGCACATGATGGAACAAAGGCCGGCTTTGCAATAGACTTCACACGGGCCGTTTCTGAAGCCGTTTCGGTACCCGTAATTGCATCGGGTGGGGCAGGGGAAATGAGTCATTTTTTGGATGTTTTTGAGGCAGGGAAAGCTGATGCAGCCCTTGCCGCAAGCGTTTTTCACTTTGGGGAAATCCCTATTCCTTCACTAAAAAACTATCTTCTCGAGCATGGTATTCCAGTCAGAATATGAACAGCCAGACTTTGGCAAAATGTCAGATGGATTAATACCCGCAATAGTTCAAGATGCACAAACGGATCAAGTGTTGATGTTGGGTTTTATGAATGCTGAAGCATTAGTTGCCACACGCAGTTCGGGTTTTGTGACGTTTTTCAGTCGATCAAAACATCGACTTTGGACGAAAGGCGAAACCTCGGGTAATACCCTAAAGGTTAGCCAAATCTTGCTCGATTGTGATCAGGATACTCTTTTAATCAAAGTCATTCCCGCTGGACCCGTTTGCCATACTGGTGCAGATACTTGTTGGGGCGAGCAGAACAAGTCGCCTCATTTTCTGCCAGTCTTGGAAAAAATCATTCAACAAAGAAAAACAGATCCCCCAGAGGGTTCTTATACGGCGAAGTTGTTTGCCTCGGGCATTGCTAAAATGGCCCAAAAAGTGGGCGAAGAAGCCGTGGAAACCGTCATCGAAGCATTGGGCCATGATCGAAAGTTGTTGGTGAATGAAACTGCTGACTTGCTCTATCATCTCCTGGTTTTGTTAGCGGCCAAAGCAGTAACCCTGGAAGAAGTAGAGCAGGTCTTACGTGCACGCCATTCAACACATTGAATGCCCAACCGCTTTCCAAAAGACCCGTTTTATCTAAAATTCTGAAGAAAGGCGGTCTTTTACGATGCTTTTCGCAGTTTTGCGCACAAATCCATTTCGATGAATAAGTACATACACCTCCCATTCTATTCCAAGATCATTTCTTTTTTGTGCCTCATTCTCCTTTTTCCGATTCTTGGGACAGGCCAAAATCGCCCGGCATTTTCCGCTGAAGCCCTAAAAACCATCCATGTTCGAAATATTGGCCCCGGTGCTATGTCTGGCCGTATCACTTCCATTGCGGTAGATCCAACCCACCCGGAAGTGATCTACGCGGGTGCGGCATCCGGTGGCGTGTGGCGCAGCAAAAGCGGCGGTACAGCCTGGGAGCCAATTTTTGACAAGGCTCCTACCCAGGGCATAGGAAGCATTGCAATCAATCCACGCAACCCCGATGAAATCTGGGTGGGAACCGGGGAGGGCAATCCCCGAAATTCCCAAAATTTCGGGGTTGGCATTTTCAAAACCATTAATGGCGGAAAGGATTGGACTTGTATGGGATTACAAAATACCCGGACCATCCACCGGGTGATACTGCATCGGGATAATCCCGACATTGTGTTTGCGGCATCTCTGGGTTCAACCTATGGCGCTACCGAAGATCGGGGCGTTTTTAAAAGCACAGATGGGGGCAAAAATTGGAAAAAAGTATTGTTTGTCAATGACTTAACCGGTTGTGCTGACCTCGTGGCTGATCCACAAAATCCAAATAAACTGTATGCCGCCATGTGGGAATACAAGCGTTGGCCCTGGTTTTTTAAGAGTGGAGGCAAGGGCTCGGGGCTCTATGTGAGTTATGATGCGGGTGAAACCTGGGAAAAAAGAACAGAAAACGACGGCCTCCCGGAAGGCGATTTAGGTCGGATTGGTCTGGCGGTGGCCAAAAGCAACCCGGACATCGTGTATGCCTTGGTGGAAGCCAAAGAAAATGCCCTTTACAAAAGCTTTGATGGGGGCAAAAAATGGCAAAAAATGGCGGATAAGGGTCAGGGTGACCGCCCGTTTTACTATTCTGAAATCTATGTGGATCCGAAGAATGAAAACCGGGTTTACTCCATTTACACCTTTATTTCCAAGAGCGAGGATGGGGGAAAATCCTTTTCTACTTGGGCTGGTTGGACCATTCACCCAGATCATCACGCTTTTTGGATTAGTCCTGATAATCCGAATTACATCATCAATGGCAATGATGGCGGCCTAAATATTACCCTGGATGGCGGCAAAACCTGGCGTTATGCCGAAAATATTCCCGTAGGCCAATTCTACCATGTGGAGACCGATAATGAATGGCCATACAATGTGTATGGGGGTTTACAGGACAATGGCTCCTGGGTAGGTCCCTCCGCGGTTTGGAAATCGGGCGGCATCCGAAATTCCGATTGGCAGGAGGTTTATTTTGGCGATGGCTTCGAAACTATGCCTCGAAAGGACGACCCACGCTACGTTTTTGCGCAGTCGCAAGGCGGCGAACTAAGTCTGGTAGACCGAAAAACAGGTGAAAATAAATACCTAAAGCCCATCCACCCAGATGGGACAACAAAACTTCGATTCAACTGGAATTCAGCTTTAGCGCAAGATCCGTATCGTCCACATGGGATATATTTTGGCTCGCAATTCGTTCATTATTCCACAGATTTAGGCCAAAATTGGCAAATCATAAGCCCGGATTTGACTACGAACGACACCTCTAAAATGCACCAGGATATTTCAGGAGGATTGACATTTGACGCGACCAATGCTGAAAATCACTGTACGATTATTGCAATCAACCCAAGCCCCGTTCAGCGTGATCTAGTGTGGGTTGGTACGGATGACGGCAATGTACAATTGACCCAAGACGGAGGTAAATCCTGGGAAAATTTTGCTCAAAAATTGCCCGATGCACCCAAAAAAGCATGGATTTCATCTCTTGAAGCTTCTCCAATCAATGCTGGGGAAGCATTTGTAGTGTTGAATAATTACCGCCAAAATGATTGGCAACCTTACCTCTACCACACCACCGATTTTGGTAAAAAATGGAAACGAATAGCCTCTCCCAAAAACCTGCCTGTGGGCAATGCTGCAAACGGCGGCAATTTTTGTCTTTCGGTGGTGCAGGATACGGAAGTGCCTAATCTTATCTTTTTGGGTACAGACCAAGGCTTGTACGTTTCGATAAATTATGGCGAAAATTGGGTATTGTTCCCAGGCGAGTCGTTCCCAAGCGTTCCGGTGTATGATCTGAAAATTCAGCAACGCGATGGAGATTTGGTCATCGCTAGTTTTGGACGAGGTATCTGGATTTTGGATAATTTATCCCCTTTGCGCGAACTCGCTCGTTCGGGCGCTGCAATATTGGATCAGCCTTTCAAACTTTTCCCAGCCCAACCGGGTATTCTTGCTGAATTTCGTTCTTTTGATGGGCCACGGTTCGCGGTTGATGCAACTTACGAAGCTCAAAACAAGGGCACTGAAGTTGCTATTCCAGTGTGGATAAAACCGGGGATTAAAAAGGCGGAAAAGCCCAAAGAAAAAGAGACGGAGGAGAAAAAAGAGGACAAGAATGATAGAGAAAAGGAGGGGGAAGAGGCCGCTGGAAAGGCTACTGATAAATCTAAGGATGGGGATAAACCTGCCTCTGCCAATGCCAAGGACAAATCTAAGGACTCGGATAACCCTGCCTCTGCCAAGACTATGGATAAATCCAAGGATTCGGATAAACCCGCCTCCGCCAAGGATTCGGATAAATCCAAGGATTCGGACAAACCCGCCTCCGCCAAGGCTATGGGGGATAAACCCGCCTCCGCCAAGGCTATGGCGGGTAAAAAAGAAAAAGCAACCATCTCCATCTTTGCGATGAACGGCGATACCCTGCGCCGCTACAAAACAGAACTCGACTCGGCTTTTTCAAGTTCTATTTGGTGGGGAAAAGACACAAAAGGAGTACGATTTCCGTCGAAAAACGAACCTGGTCCAGATCAACTTGAACCCGGTGGTGGGCCACAGGTTCTCCCTGGCGAATATTGGGTAAAAGCCGATTATATGGGCTATCGCGATTCAGTGAAAGTAAAAGTGCTTGCTGATCCACGACTCAGTACCTCTCTTGCTGATCGCGAAATAAAAAATTCCACCATTCGAGATTTGTACAAAACCGTGGAGCGAACCGCCAAAGCTTACGAACGATTAAAAGAGGCGGAAAAAACAATTGGTTTGGTGGAAAGTCAATTTGGAAACGTGCCTGACAGCCTTAAAAAAGACGTGAACAAACTAGGCTCCACCCTAAAAGACTCTATCAGCGTTTTGAAGGAGAAATTCTTCCAGCACAAAGAGCCCAAAGGAATTCAACGGAATCCAAATACCTTGAATGCTAATTTCTGGACAGCATTTGGCTATATTGATGGCGGCAGCGGAGCACCTAATGCAGCCACTCAAACCGCCATAGCCACGGCTAAGCAAGAAGCAGATAACCTAATCGAAAAAGTGAACGGGCTTTTTGATGCCCAATGGAAAGAATACCGGGAAAAAGTAGCGCTGGTGAAATTTTCTTTGTTCAAAGATTTTGACAAACTATAGGGACTAATAGTTTTAAAACCAATAACTTATGTAAGCCTCTGCGATTTTGCAGGGGCTTATTTTTTTGTGCAGTTGAAATTTTTTTGCAAATTTTTTAAACCCAAAAAAACTTTTATTGTTTAACGTTACAGTTCAAATCATTAAACAAAAATTTCAATCAAAAACAAAAATTTTACTCATGATTCGTCTTTCAAAATCTTTACTTCTCCTTCTCGTACTGGTAGCAGGTTTTTCAGCTTGCCAAAAAGATCAGTTAACAGAAACTCAAGCACTAAGCACCAATGGTATTTCTGGTGACCGAATGGGTAACTCTGTTGTTGACATTGCACTTGGAAATCCTGACTTCAGTATTCTAGTTGCAGCGGTAGTAAAAACCAACACGGTTGGTTTCTTTGCAGGCTCTACCCTCAACGGTACTGTTTTTGCACCTACTAATGCAGCTTTCGCTCAACTTCCAGCACCCTTCAACAGTGCTAGCGGTATCAGTGGTATTACTGATCCAAAGGACATCAAATTCCTTGGTCAAGTGTTGCGCTATCACGTAGTATTGGGTCAGCGCAAGGCTGCTCAGCTCCCGAATGGCGGTTACGGTACATTCAAATCTGCTACAACACCTAACGACAACAAACTTTACGTTAGCCGTAGCATTGCAAATGAGGTAATCATTAATGGTAATACCAAAGTTGTTGCTGCTGACATCCAGGCTGATAATGGCGTAATACACGTTATTGACAAAGTCCTGTTCTATCCAACAAAAGACATCGCTCAGATCGCAATTTCAAATGGCGGTTTTACGGCCCTGGTTGCTGCGCTAAACAAAACTGGCCTGACCAATACCCTGATGTCGCCTACAACTAATGTAACCGTATTCGCGCCAACAGATGCAGCGTTTGCTCAACTGCCTGCTCCCCTAAACAATGCAGCAAACATCAAAAATATCACAGACGCGGCTACGATCAATACCCTGCGCAAGGTACTCCTTTACCATGTGGTTGCTGGTCGTGTGTTCTCTGCTGACCTGCGTGAAGGTATTTCAGTACCTATGGCGGCCGCTGGAAATACCTTGATTACACTTGCTGGAGGCCCAAAAGTGAAAGGCAATAGCAATGCAGCGGGGTCAAACATTGTTCTGACGGATCTTTTGGCAAGAAATGGCGTAATTCATGTCATTGATAGCGTTTTGCTTCCTTAAGATATTGGGTAATAATTAATATTCGATCTTTCTACCTTTCTGAGCCGTTGGTTTCGTTTGAAATCACCGGCTCTTTTTTTGTCTTTTTTATACTTATTTTGGTTGAAAAAGCAGTCCTTTGCAAACTAATCAAGACCGCTCGTAAAATTATAGCTATCCATTACCGCCTGAAGCTTGCGCCGAAACAAAAAAGAAAACTGAGTACAAGGAATCAAGTGTTAAAAACAATCTGTATTAGTTAAATTTAGTTCATTACTTTCAAACGCAAATGTCTGATATTCAAAAGAAATTGACCCGAATTGGGGTTTTTTACGACGGCAATTATTTTCTCCACGTTTCTAATTACTACGCATATCACCACGAACGCAGAGGCCGTATTAGTATCGCAGGCCTTCATGAATTTATTCGCCACAAAATTGCAGAAGAAGAACAGAAGGATATGCACCTCTGTCAAATTGTGGATGCACACTATTTTCGGGGTAGACTTTCTGCACAAGAAGCCAGCAACGAAGGCAATCGCCTTTTTTACGACCGGCTTTTCGATGATATTTTGATGATGGAGGGTGTTACAACACATTACCTGCCAGTTCGTACTACATTTACTGGCCAACGCCAAGAACGCGGTATTGATGTTTGGATGGCACTTGAGGCTTTCGAACTTGCACTGCACAAACAATTCGATGTGTTGGTACTCATCGCTTCGGATACTGATTTCGTGCCGCTCGTGCGCAAACTGCATACTTTAGGCGTTCGAGTGATGCTTTTTGCCTGGGACTATGATTTTTACGATGAAGAAGGCCGCCGACGAAGCACGGTAACCTCACAGGCACTTTGGGAAGAAGTCACGTATCCGCTCGCTATGCAAGATGTGATTAATGATGACAATGATCCCCAATTTCAAATCAGTCGCCTTTTTGTAGACCGAAAACGTAACTTGGCTAGTCCTGTGGTTGAAGCGGAAGAATCTACTGTGGAGACTGTGGAAGATGGCGAAAGCTCACGCAGTACTATTTTTAGCCTGAAGGACGGCTATGGGTTTATTAATTATCCGCAGACCAACAACCTGTTTTTCCACTTTTCATTTTTGGTTGACACGGATTTTAATGACCTCCGCGAAGGCGATATGGTAGACTTTACGCTCAGTAAAAATGATCGCGGAGAACCTATTGCTCGGAATGTTAAGTTGATTAAATAAAGTATTTGGGCATTAAGTTAAAAGTAACAAGTAACAAGTAACAAGTTAAAAGTGGGCAAGTAACAAGTAACAAGTTAAAAGTGGGCAAGTAACAAGTAACAAGTTAAAAGTGGGCAAGTAACAAGTTGAAAGTGGGCAAGTAA
>Ga0105049_10007030_pt1 | contig 13077 bp, 11 predicted proteins | sample MAT06_FD_78087 | JGI IMG/M metagenome (GOLD analysis project Ga0105049, IMG submission 78087) | Freshwater microbial communities from Lake Fryxell liftoff mats and glacier meltwater in Antarctica - MAT-06 | ecosystem: Environmental > Aquatic > Freshwater > Ice > Liftoff microbial mat | place...
AGTCTCCGGACACAACCCTGTACGCCCAGTACGCAAAGGGCAACTCGCCGGGGGGCTTCAATGACCCGGCGGCACCGCAGACCACCTTCGACGAAGAGACGCTGACGAACTATGAGTTCGGGGCCAAGACCCGCTGGCTCGGCTTCGACTATCTCAACGCTGCGGTGTTTTTCAACGTCCTGGACAATCAGGTTCTCACCAACACCTTCGTCGGGCCCACCGTCGTGCAAAGCTTCCGCGCCAACATTGGCGAGACCCAAACCCTGGGCTTCGAGCTTGAAGGCTCCACCAGTCTGACCGACAACCTGTCGCTGCGCTTTACCTATTCCTATCTGGACGGCGAGATCACCGAGGGCGTGGACGGCGACCAGGCCGTGCTACTGCTCGGCTCCGCGTGCAAGACGGGTTCTGCGATCAACCTGGACCGGCCCGGCTGCCGTGCGGCGGGCGACATCACCGGCAAGCGGCCTCCGCTGGTGTCCGAGCATTTGGCCAGTGCTGGCCTGCGCTATGAGAGCGACCCGATGCGGAACGGGTTCAGCATATTCGGTTCGGCCGACGTGACCTATCGCGGCGAGTTCTTCGAGCAGGTTCACAACAATATCACCATCCCGGCAGCGACTCGCCTGGACCTTCAGCTCGGCTTGCAGAGCGACGCCTTCCGGCTATCGGTCTGGGGTCGCAACCTGTTCGACGACGACACGCCGCAGGGCGTGCTGCGCTACGTCGACTTCCCGGCACCCGTCTCACCGTCCGGCGACCGGCCACGGGCCTTCGCGGTGACGGCGACAGAGAAAGCGACCTATGGCGTGACGCTGAGCGCCCGCTTCTGATGAGACTGCTCGCGTCCGCAGTCGCCGCCCTGTGCCTGCCGGCCGGGGCGGCGCTTGCGGGCGATCCCCCGCCTGCACCGTTCTCCGTGGCCGTGCTGGAGCGGGACTTCACACAGATGATGGCCTGGTTCCCGGGGGAATGGGACAATGCGGAGCAGGTCTACTTCGCCGCCGGGCTGGGATATCCCGATGGCTCGGCACCGGGTCGGATCCACTCTATCTTCAAGCCCGTTGATCTGCCCTGGCTAGGACCGCACGTATTCTATGTGCAGCAGCATTCGGACAATGATCCGGCCAAGGTCTATCGCCAGCGGCTCTACAGCTTCTCCGCCGATCCGGAGAAGATGGCCGTGCGCCTGGACATCTTCACGCCCAAGAGCCCCGAGGACCTGCTGAACGCCCACCTTGATCCGTCGAGGCTGGACGCGCTGACGCGCGACGCTCTGGAAGCCCGACCGGGCTGTGAGGTCTGGTGGCGGCGCCAGGCCGAACAGTTCATCGGCTGGATGAAGGATGGTGCCTGCCGGTTGAAGGCACGCGACGGGCGCACGATCACGATCGACGACGATCTGATGCTGTCCAGAGACCAGCTCTGGATTGCCGACCGCGCCATCGATGAGACCGGGGCAGTCGTGTTTGGCAATCCCCAGAGCATCCCGCATCAACTGCGGCGCTCGACCGCCTTCACATGCTGGATCGCCGTGCCGCGCCAGGCTCCCGGCGAGGGCTGGTTCTACGCTCGCAACCTGGCCATCCATGACCAGGGCGGCGAGGTCTGGGTGACGACCGACGAGGCCGCGCCCCGAACCTTTGGATTCCGGATGCGAAATGTCCGCTGGCCCTCCGGTCCGAACGCTGACGCCCTCACCCTCTATGTCCACGCCGAACGGGGTGCGCCCGCGATCAGCTATGCCTGGGCGAGCCCGGAGGCGACCCGGATCGGCATCAATCTTCGGACCCTTCAGGGTAGTTGTTCGCGCTGAGCCTTCAGCCGGTCTTCGATTCGTAGATCAGGGCGCGCCGGTAGCAGACCGCCCTCGCCATTGGTCGTGCGATCGGTCCTTGCCCACACGCTCGCGTTCCGGACCAGCGCGGGCATGTGTTCATGAAGCAGGTTCACGCGACGCGGCGTTCCGTGATGCAGGTGCGCTTGAACAGCTTGTCGTTCTCGAACCAGTGCCAGGTGCGGGCGCGGGCGTTTCCGTCCTGCGACAGCTGGATCATCTCGTACAGATAGGCACTGGACATGTCCTTTCGCGTCCATGTCAGGCAGACGGTGCGCGTGTCGACCTCCCAAGCCCGGCCCTCGATCCGATCGGTGTCCCACCAGATCTGGCCATCACGATAGGTGGCGGGAAAATGAAGTTCCTCGCTGCGACCGTCGTCCCAGAAGTAGGTGTTGATCTGATAATAGGCAAAGGGGCCCTCGTCGGGGAATTTGCACTGGAGGCGCGACCGGTGCCGGTCGATGACATTGTTTTCCGTGTCGACGTGGATGTATTCGCCTTCCCACTCTCCGGCGTGCCGGGCCAGCAACGGCATACCCTCCCGAATTCCGGTCATCGTCGTCACTCCGTTTCCAACGGCGCAATCCGCCCTTGGCAAATGATATAAACTTAGACCATTTGATCGGGAAAGCCCTTTATGGATGACGAGATGCGCGATGATTTAAAGGTCGAAGTCCTGGATGGCGTCGCCACCCTGGTATTGAACCGACCTGAAAAGAAAAATGCCTTGACCCTGGCCATGTGGACTGCGCTGCCGGGCGTCCTGGCGGGCGTCGCAGTCGACCGAGCCGCCAAGGTGCTGGTCGTGCGCGGCGCGGGCGGTACCTTTGCGGCGGGTGCCGACATTAGCGAGTTCGCGACGGTCTATGCCACGCCAACCAGCACCCGCGCCTATTTCGATCGCGTAGGCGAGGCCATGGAGGCCCTGGCCACGTTCGACAAGCCGACCCTCGCCCATATCGAAGGAGCCTGCGTCGGCGGCGGACTGGGCCTGGCCTTGGCCTGCGACCTGCGGCTCGCGGCGACGGACGCGACACTGGCGTTGACGCCTGGAAAGCTGGGGCTGGTCTATTCCCTGCCCGATACCCGCAGACTGGTTCAGGCCGTCGGGCTGTCCCGGGCAAAAGACATCCTGTTCACCGGGCGACTGATCCAGGCGGACGAGGCGCTGGCGATTGGTCTGGTCGATGCCCTCCACGCAACGGACGCGCTGGCCCATGCCGTGACCGACAAGGCCGGGCAGATCGCGGCCGCCAGCCAGTGGACCGCGCGCCGGGCCAAACGGATCGTCCGACTGATTGCAGACGGCGAAACAGCGGACACGGAGATGACAGCCGGCTGGCTGGTCGAGGCGGTCGAAGGCGAGGATTTTCGCGAAGGACGCGACGCTTTCCTGGGCAAGCGCAAGCCGGTGTTTCCCTATCGTTAGGCCAGACCCGAAGGCGCGCCCAACGGCGTCGCCAACCTAGCCGCCAGCGACAGGATATCGACCGACCGTCGCCCGATGATCTGCGCCGACAACGGAAGGCCGTCTTTGGACAGCCCCATGGGAAAGGCCACGGCCGGCAGGCCCGCCATATTGGCGAGGCAGGTGATGTCGGCCTGATCCGCCGGGATCGGATCGCCGAACGCGAAGGCCGGCGCGCCGGTCGTCGGACACAGCAGACCGACGCGATCACCGATCATCGCCTCGATCTCCACCCGAGCGGCCGTGATCTCCCGGCTGGCCTCGGCGACCTTGTCCGGCGACTGCAGGGCACCCCAGTTCAGCATGGCGGTGAAGGCGGGAGAGAAGCCGTCGGGCCGTTGTTCCATCCTGTCGCCGAGGACGCCCATACCTTCGACTTCCGAGATCAGCAGTCCCCTACGTCGGAGCCGCCCCAGGTCGAGATCCAGCCCCACGACCCCCTCGACCAGCCCCTTCGCCACGGCAGTGCCGACCAGCGCATCGAACGCGGCCCGCGTGTCGTCCGACAGCATCACCCGCCCCGTCACGTCCAGCACCGCCATGGTCCCCGACGGCGCGGTCGGGTCCGGATCTCCGATCGCGGCCAGCACAAGCGCGCAGTCCTCGGCCGAGCGGGCATGGACGCCGACGTGGTCGAGACTGGGCGACAGCGGCGTCACCCCCTCCTCCGGGATTGCTCCATAGCGGGGCTTGATCCCGAACACCCCGCAATATGCCGAAGGGATCCGCACCGATCCCATGGTGTCGGTCCCGAGGGCCGCCGCGCACAACCCGGCCGCCACCGCCGCGCCCGAGCCGCCCGACGAGCCGCCGGCGGTGAAACCGCCTCGCCACGGATTTTCCGTGCGCCCAAACCACGGATTGTCCGTGATCGCGCCAAGCGCTCCCTCCTCCATGTTCAGCGTCCCAAGGATGACTGCTCCTGCCCGGCGCAGCCGCCGCACACAGGCCGCGTCCCGGTCGGCGATACGATCGCGATAGGCCCCGATGCCCGCCGTCCAGGGCAGGCCCTCGGCTGCGATGTTCGCCTTCACCCCAAGCACGCAGCCGTCCAGAGGCGACAGCGGCATGCCCGACGCCCAGCGCTGCGCCGACAGGCGGGCCGCGTCGCGTGCGCCGTCGACGTCCAGATCGACAAAAGCCTGGATCGTCGGATTGAGCCGCCCGACCCTCTCGAGATAGGCCTCCAGCACCGCGTCCGGCCGCGCCGTGCCGTCGGCGAACAGGGCCGAAAGTCCCGCCGCGCCGGCCTCGATGACCGGGTCCGCAAACCGCATCAGGCGAACCGCTCGTCGAGCAGCCGGATCGGCTTCTGGCGCGTCTCGACGCCGGTCAGCTCCGCTGTCTCGCCCCGTCCGACCAGCTCCACCGCCACCTCAATCCCGATCTTTCGCCGCAGAATTTCGCCGAACCGCGCCGCTAGGGCCGGGTCGCCGGGCACCGTCGCCTCGGCCACCACCACGAACGTATCCCGCCCGGCGGCGTCGCGGCGGGTCTTGCAGACGAACTCGCCTGCGAACTCCGGTGCTTCGTCCAGCATCGGGCCGATGGCCTGGGGGAAGATGTTGATACCGCGCACCTTCACCATATTGTCCGACCGGCCGAGGAAGCCCTCGATACGCTGGAAGGCCGCACCGATCGACGACGGCCGGGTAATGGTCTGGGTCACGTCGTGGGTGTTAAAGCGGATGATCGGATAGAGGTCGTCCTTGTAGAGGCAGGTCACGACCATATCGCCGAGCGCACCTTCGGCCACGGGCTTGCCGGTGTCGATATCGCAGACCTCCAGGAACTGGGCGTCCTCCATCACATAGAGGCCGTCGCGATCCGGCCCTTCGCCCGCGATACAGCCGGTGTCTCCGACGCCGTACCAGTCGAAACACTCCGCCCCGCCCCAGGCGTCCGACAGAGCCTGTTTGTCCTCGCGCCCCATGTGGCCCGAAATCAGCCGCACGGGAACGTCCACACCAGGAACCAGACCGACCTCGCGCGCCACCTCGGCCAGCCGCTTGATATAGTCGGCGAAGCCGACGATGACCGTCGCACCAAAGTTCTTCATCAACTCGACCTGCTGGGCCGATCGCGTCTCGACCCCCGTCCCCGCCGACATGAAGACCGCGCTGGTCCAGTGGGTCACCGCCTCACGCACATAGTGACCGCCGTTGATCATGCCGTGACCATAGACAGAGTGGACCACGTCGCCGGACCTGAGGCCTTGCCAGCGATAGAGCCGTGCCAGCAGCAGGTTCTGGATCTCGCGGCTTTTGGGTCCGAACAGCAGCACCTGCGGCCGCCCCGTCGTGCCGGACGTCGTGTGGAAGATGACCGGCGGGCGCTTGTCTTCGGGGTAGGATTCGAAGCCGGCGAAGTCCCCGAACGGCGGCGCGATCTCCAGCGACGTCATGATGTCGGACTTGTCGAAGACGGGCAGGTTCGGAAGGTCGTCCAGCGAGCGGATGTCACCGGGCACGATCCCGGCAGCGCCCCACAGGCGGCGATAGAAGGCTGTCTTCCAGGCCCGTTCGACGCAGCGGGCAAACAAGACCTCCTGACGGGCGCGCAGCTCGTCCCGGCTGATCGACGTCACCATCTTCACGAACGGATCGCCGATCGGATGATCCCGGGCGATGGCCGCGAAATCGATCTCGTCCCAATAGGTGCGGTGGGTGTCGGTCATGCCAGATGTCCTCGGTGGGTCGCCCCGAGAAGGGGGAGGATTTCGGCCGCGTCGTCGTAGTTTTCGAAGTTGGCAATCATCGCCGCCACCGCGTCGGCCGTGCCCCCCAGACCCGCGAATTCGAGACAGGCCGCCTGTTTGGCCAGATGCTGGTCGCGCGTCAGCGGCTGGGGGGGCGACCCCAGCTGGGCGGTCACGGTGTGGCTTAGCACCCTCCCGTCGGTCGTGGTCACGGTCAGGGTCGCGGGGGTAAAGGCTGCGGGATCGGGATTGTCGTCGGTCTCGACCCGGATGCGTTCGGCCAGGGCCGGCAGCGCCGGATCGGACAGGCGTTCTGGCGTGAAGTCACCCAGACCGACGGTGCCGCGCGTCAGGACGACCGCGCCCAGCCAGGCCAGGCAAAGCCGCGCCCAGGCCGGGGCCATGTCCGGCGCCGGGCGGCGCCCGACCAGACGATGGATCAGCGGTGGGGCGCGATAGACGGCTTCGGCCACCCCGGCGGCGGTCAGGCCGTGGTCGGTCATCAGCGCCTTCAGGGCGACGATCCCGCCATGGGCGGCACGGCCAGTCGGGAAGGGTTTCCAGCTGACCTCGCTGATCCGGAACCCCGGCGCGGGACGGGACAGGGGAGTCAGGTCGTGAGCGGTCTCGAACAGGCCCAGATAGCCGAACGGCCCCTCGATCGAGGCCTCCGGTCCCGGCAGACCCGCCTCGGCCAGATCGACGGCCATGACGGCGGCGCGAGCGGCGTTGGCGATCTGGATCGGCAGGGCGGGCTTGCCCTCCGCATGGGCCTGCATCGTCCCTGAAGCGAAGGCCAGAGCATAGCCGAAGGCCTCCACGCCGGTCTCGACCGGCAGCCGCCGCAGCGAGATCAGGGCCGCGACGCAGCCGAAGATGCCCGCCGTCGCGGGCCGGAAGAACTTCAGCGGGGTCGTGGCGCAGAGGCCTAGCGAAGCGGCCACCTCCACCCCGGCCACCAGCGCGACCAGCAGGCGCTCGCCGGAGAATGGATCGTTCTCCGCCGAGCGCCGGTCAGCCTCGGACAGGATCACCGCCCCGACCGTCGCCATCGGGTGGACCACGGCCGGTTCGTGGACGCAGTCGAACTCCTGGGCATGGATTTGGAAGGCGTTGACGAAGGCGGCCGACGGCTGCGGCAGGGTCACGCCCGGCCGCCCCAGCAGCCCGCAATCGTCCCCCTGCCCCCAGCGTGCCGCAGCGGCCAGCACCGCGTCGGCCAAGGGGGCCTTTGCTCCCGCCGCACCGACGCAGAGGGTGTCATGCAGAAAGGTTTTGGCCGCCTCCCTCGCGACGGGGTCAATCCCGGCCCAGGTCAGGGCAAGCGCCCGCTCGGCGACGATGCGCGAGAGCGTCATACGTCAATCCCCGGCAGGGCGGCCGACAGGTCAGCCACGGTCGTCGTCAGGCCCAGACCCTCCACCACCCCGATCAACCGGTCAGCATCGGCCGGTGCCATGCCGCCCCAGGCCATCAGGGTCGCCGCCTTGGCGCGGATCGCGTCACGCGACAACGGGTTCTCGGGATCGCCCAGGGCGTCCAGCGCCTCGGCCCGGTGTTCGACACCGTCCGCCCTCGCCACCACCCGCGCCCCGAACCGGCCGGGATAGGCGGCAGTCAGGTCGTCGGCCGTCTCGACCGTCACACGTGACCGCAGGGCCGCGACGGCGTGATCGACCAGCGTCTCCGGCTCGAACCGCGACAGGCCAGCATCACCGTGAATCAAGGCGACAGCGACGCTGTGCTGGAGCGAGAACTTGCCTTGGGCGGACGTCGTCGGAACTGGCCTGTCGCAGAACAGAACGGCGTCCCGATAGGTCTGGACCATGATCGTCTCGGGCAGGCCGCCGATCCGGGCTCGCAAAGCCAGTGCCGCGTCGATGGCCGGGTGGGTATGGCGGCAGGCGGCGTGAGGCTTGAAGCTGACTTCGTGAATGGCCCAGCCGGACGCTGGCACCAGCACAGTTTCCGCATCGCTGTCATGCGCCATGGCCGCAAAGAACCCCTGCTCGCCTTCCAGCACCCGGAGCGGTCCGCGAAAGCCGTCGCGGGCCAGCAGCGCCGACACCACGCCATTGGCCGACGCTCGCCCGTCGTGCAGCGCCTTGACCGAGCCGGGCTCATGGCGGGCGCGCCACAGACCCGAAGCCTGCTGGCCCGCCAGCCCCAGCGCCCAGGCCGTGCGCTCCGCATCCAGCTCCAGCAGGCTGGCCGCTGCGGCCGCCGCGCCGAAACCGCCGCAGGTCCCGGTCGGATGGAAGAACCGGTAGTGCGACGCCCCCGCCGCCCGCCCGATGCGGATCATCGCCTCATAGCCGCGCACGATGGCGTCCAGCAGGGCATCGGCATCGGATGTTCCCAGCGCCTCGGCCATCGCCAAAACGGCCGGCATCACCACCGGTCCGGGATGGAGCAGCGCCAGCCGGTCGACGTCGTCCATCTCAAGGATCGCTCCCGCCGGACCGTTGGCCAAGGCCGCCGACTGCGGTCCTGTCCTGCCGCCGCCGATGATCCGGCATGGACCCGCGCCTTCACCCTGCGCCAGCGTCCGCACCCGTCCGCAGTCCGGCTCGCGCGCACCCGCCACAGCGCATCCGACCCAGTCCAACAGATGCAGTCGCGCCCGCGCCTGGTCCTCCGGCGCGACCGGTTCGGACAGGCGAAACACCAGCCGTTCGGTGATGGAGGACAATTGTCCGGACATATGCCTATATCGCGTGACCGGCCCGATACGGTCAAGTCAGGAACCGACGACGCGGCATGAAGACCACGACGATGGACGCGGCGCTCGACGCCCTGCGCGCCGCCCTGCCGGACGGCGGACGGGTCTTCGTCCCCGGCTGCGCGGGCGAGCCCCTGCCCTTCGCCGAGGCCTTGGCGAGGCGGCCTGGGGCGGCGGCCGGCCTGACCTTCGAGGGCGTCTGGATCCCCGGCGTCAATCGCACCGACTGGGCGGGCATCCACCCCGACGCGCGCGCCGAGGCGATCTTCCTGGCCCCCGAGTGGCGCGACAGCTTCGAGGAGGCCCGGCTGTCCTTCTCGCCCCTGACCTATACTCAGACGTGGCGTCGACTGTCCGAACGTAGATTCGACGCCGGCGTCTTCGCCGTCGCTCCGCCTGGCGCGGACGGGAACTGCAGCCTGGGCGTCGCCGCCGACTTCAGCCCGGCCGTGTTCGGGGCGACCCGCTTGCGCATCGGCTGGATCAACCCGGCCATGCCGACGGTGCGCGACGGACCGGTCGTGCCCTTGGAGGCCTTCGATATCGTCGTCGAAACGGACAGACCCCTGCCCGGCTATGGGGCCGGAGAGATCGACCCCGTCAGCGCCGATATCGCCAACCGTATCTCCGCCCTGATCCCTGACGGCGCGACCATACAGACGGGCCTTGGCAAGATCGGCATCGCTACCCTTGCGGCGCTGAAGGACCGTCGGGGCCTGCGCCTGCATTCCGGCATGGTCACCGAGCCGCTGCTCGACCTGCTCGACCGGGACGCGGTCGAGGCCGTCACCACCGGCGTCGCTCTCGGCTCGCCGGCCCTCTACGCCCGCGTGGCGCACGATCCGCGCGTGAGATTCCGGCCGGTGGGGGAGACGCACGGAGTCGCGACCCTGGCGGCGCTCCCCCGGTTCGTCGCGGTCAACTCGGCCATCGAGGTCGACCTGTTCGGACAGGTCAACGCCGAATGGAGGGACGGGCGACAGGTGTCCGGGGCCGGCGGCCTGGTCGACTTCGTGCGGGGGGCCTGGGCCAATGAGGGCGGCGTCCCCATCATCGCCCTGCCCGCTACCACCAAAGGCGACACGGTCAGCCGCATCCTGCCCCGCCTGCCGGACCCGCCGTCGATCGGCCGGGCCGATCCCGCCGTGGTCGTAACCGAGCACGGCGTCGCCGATCTGCGCGGTCTGTCCCTCGAGGCCCGGGCCCAGGCCCTGATCGCCGTCGCCGCCCCGTCCCATCGCGATCGGCTCGACGCCGACTGGTCGGCCATGCGGCGCGCGATGTAGGAAGCGGTCATGGCCTCCCCCCGATATCGCCAACTGGCCGACACCCTGCGCACCGCCATCGCGCGCGGCGACTATCCGGTCGGCGGCCAGCTGCCGCCAGAGCTGGAACTGGCCCAGACCCATGCCGTGTCGCGCCATACAGCGCGCGACGCCATCCGACTGCTGACCGAGGCGGGGCTGATCGAACGCCGCCGGGGTGCCGGCACGACCGTCATCGCCTCGGCCAGCCCCCAGGCCTATGTCCAGCCGCTGGGCGGCGTGGACGAGCTTCTGCAATACGCCCAGACCGCGCGACTGACGGTCATCACCCAGGCGCAGCGCCGCCTGACCGACGCCGAGGCCGGGCGGATCGGGGGCGATACCGACCGGATATGGCTCGTCGTGGACGGACTGCGCATCGCCGAGGCCCTGCCTCTGGCCCTGTCAAGCATCTATGTGCCCCAGCCCTTCACCGGCCTGGCCGGCGCACTCAGCGACAGCCGTTCCGTCCACGCCCTGCTCGACGAACGGTTTGGCGTCGCCGCCGGCCGGATAGATCAGGAGATCACCGCCGAGCTTCTGTCGTCGGCCGATGCCGCGCGACTGAAGGCCGAGCCGGGCGGGGCGGCGCTCCGGACCCTGCGCCGCTATCATGACGACGACGGCCTGATCCTGGCCTCGGACTCGCTGCATCCCGGCGGCCGGTTCGTCTATGCGATGCGGTATCGGCGGGAGGGTTAGGATTTCAGCCGCGCCCTGATCTCCGTCCCCTGCGCATCCAGTCCCGGGACCACCGGATCGATCACTGCCGGCTCCTCGCGGAACCGGATCGGCGTGCCGACCACCTCATGGCCATCCGCGTCCCGGCCCAACATTCCCCGCGCCGCCAGCGCCGGATCGTCGAAGGCGTCCTTCAGGGTTCGTACCGGTGCCCAGCACACGTCCTTGTCGGCGAACCAGACGTCCCAGTCTCCCAGCGTGCGGCTCGCGAACATCTCGCGCAGAAACGCTCGCAACGGTTCCTGCTCCGGCCCCGGCGGCCGTTCAGCCAGCGGGATCAGATCCTCCCGCCCCAGGGGGGTCAGCAGGTTCCGCGCGAACTTCACCTCGGCCCCGCCCAGCGCCAGCCAGCGATCGTCGGAAGTCCGGTACAGGCCATACAGCGCATTGCCGCCCCACGACCGCTCGTCCTTGACCACATGGGCCTGGCCGGTCGCAAATATCCGCCCGGTGACATTTGGTGTCCAAGCCAGGACGCTGTCGAACATGGCCACGTCCAAATAGTCGCCGACCCCGGTCTCCCGCTTCCTCAGCAGCGCCATCAACACGCCGGACAGCGCCGTCAGCGAGGCGAGCGCGTCAGCCACCGGCATGGCGGGCATGGCCGGCAGCCCGTCCTGCCCCTCGTTCAGCGCAACGACGCCGGCCAGCGCCTGGACCGCCACATCATGGGCCGGGCGATCTCGATAGGGCCCGTCCTGGCCAAAGGCTGAGATGGCGCAATAGACCACGCCCGGATTGACCGCCCGGACCGCCTCATAGTCCACGCCCAGCCGCCTTGCCACGCCGGGTCGGAACGCCTCGACCACGACCTCGGCCTCGGCCGCAAGGGCCATGAAGACGGCGTGATCGTCCGGGTCCTTCAGGTTCAGCTGGATCGAGGACTTGCCGCGGTGGGTGTTCCGGAACCAGACGCTATCCCCGCCCTTGCGATAGCCGACATGGCGGGTGGGCTCGCCCTCGCCCACCGGCTCGACCTTGATCACCTCGGCCCCATGGTCGGCCATCATCAGGGTCAGCATCGGGCCCGGCAGGAACAGGCTGAGATCCAGAACCCTGACCCCCTCCAGCTTCATTCGCCCAGCACCGCGCCGGTGTGTTCGCCAAGCTTCGGTGCCCGGACCCCCGGTGCCCGCTTTCCGTCGATCTTGACCGGGCTGGCCAGCATATGCAGCCCGCCCTCGCGATCCGGATGATCGACGACATCGCGCATCCCGACCTCGGCGACGAAGGGATTGGCCAGGGCATCGGCGACATTGCGCACCGGCGCGAACGGCACCTCTCCCCCCAGCAGCGACAGCCATTCGTCGGTCGTCCGGGTCATCAGGACCGCATCGACGGCATCGGTCAGCGCCGCGAGGTTGGCCCGGCGCGAGGGGATATCGGCGAAGCGCGGGTCTTGCCTGAGGGGCCCGGCCCCCGCCAGTTCGCAGAACCGGTCCCAGAATTTGGGCGTCTGGCACATCAGCAGCCCCCAACCGTCCTTGGTCTTCACCAGTTGCGACGGGGCAATCGAAGGATGCGCCCCGCGCGGCAGGCGTCCGATGTCATGGCCCTCGTTCATGGCCCAGACGGCGGGATAGGACAGCTGGTGCAGGGCCACATCAAACAGCGACACGTCCACGTCGCAGCCGATGCCGGTCTCCCGCGCCTTCAGGATCGCTGAGACCGTCGCCATCGCCCACATGGTTCCGGTCATGAAGTCGACCATCGACAGGCCGAACCGCGTCGGCGGCGCGTCGGGCTCGCCGGTCAGGCTCATGAACCCCGCCTCGGCCTGCATCAAATAGTCATAGCCCGGCCAGGCCTGGCGGCTGTTGTTGCGTCCATAGGCTGACAGGTGGGCGCAGACGATCGAGGGCTTGATGGCCTTCAGGACAGGATAGTCGATCCGCAGTTTCGCCGGCTGATCGCCCCGCAGGTTGTTGACCACCGCGTCCGCTGACAGCACCAGCCGCTCGAAATCGGCCCGCCCCTCGGCCGTCTTGAGCTCCAGCGCCACCGAGGACTTGGACCGCGAGAAGGTCTGGAAGAACTCGCTGTCGCCCTCGCCCAGGAAATAGGGTCCGGTCGCGCGCGACACGTCCCCGCCCATCGAGGGGGCCTCGATCTTGATGACCTCGGCCCCCAGTTCGGCCATCAGCATGCTGCCATAGGGACCGGCCCCGTACTGCTCGACCGCCAGGACCCGGACGCCGGACAGGGGCCCCATCACACCTTGTTCCTGGCCACCAGCTGTTTGGCGATGATGATGCGCTGCATCTCGTTGGTGCCCTCGCCGATGCACATCAGCGGGGCGTCGCG
>Ga0105049_10007031_pt1 | contig 13076 bp, 9 predicted proteins | sample MAT06_FD_78087 | JGI IMG/M metagenome (GOLD analysis project Ga0105049, IMG submission 78087) | Freshwater microbial communities from Lake Fryxell liftoff mats and glacier meltwater in Antarctica - MAT-06 | ecosystem: Environmental > Aquatic > Freshwater > Ice > Liftoff microbial mat | place...
GCGGCGTTCAAAAGGTCAGTCTCGGACGCTCCCGGCCGCAGAAACGCAAGCCGATGGAGCAGCACGTCGGGCTCATTCGAGCCAGCCAAAGTGTCTTCGACACCTCCGCCGCACGCTTGCATGGCCCGGATCATTCGAAACCGGGTCACCGGATGTTCGACGTTCCGCAGGGACCCTCGCAGCGATGCGACGGCCTCCGGATCGCTCCGTTCGACCAAGAGGCGAATTGCGTGGTCCGACTCCGGACCACCGTACAAAGCAAGCCCCGCCAGCGCTCGGACTGGCAGATCCGACATTCTGGCCACAGGCCCGTCGGTCGCGAGAAGGCCCAACGCGGCCGACGTCGGACGAACCCGCCATATGCGGCCGCATTCGAGAGGAGTTTCGAGCCGACGGTGCTCGACCTGCGCCCGCAGATAGGGAGTCAGATAGGTCTTGTGCTGGATCAACCCGCGGTACATATCCGCGATGTAGAGGAAGCCGTCGGGTCCGATCGTCGCCCACACGGGCCGGAAGCGTTCATCGGTGCTGGCGAGAAACTCGCCCGCACCGGCCGGATTCGTGACCCGCGGTATATTGATCGACCATTCAATATCGAGGTGCTTGACGAGGTTTCCGGCGGGCTCACAGATGAAGACGTCGCCCCAGTACTCCAAGCCCAGGCCAGTCCCGCGATTCATCACCGGCCCGCACGCGGCGGTGACCGAAGCCAGCGTTCCATCGGGCCGCAGAACGTTCGCGAGGTAGCCGCGATTGACCCCCGGGGTCGGGCGGATCGGCCACGTCTCGCCGTCTTTGCACACCACGAAGCCGACCGAAGGCAGGGCACCGACCTGGCCCTCGCGCACCGCCAGGTGCTTGGGAACCAGGTCCATCAGCAGCGGCGTCGAGTTCGGTGTGTAGTAGAACCGGCCGATTTCGTCCTGGGTCATCCCCCACTGGCCGTGCACCGGCGTCGGACGCGTTTCGATCGGTCGGGGGTCATCGGGCCCGAACCAGCGGAAGTCAAAGTCGCACTGGGAGAGGTGCCACCAGCCGTCGAGGCCGAACGTCAGCGCGTTGGGCGCGTGCTCCGGGTTCTCGATGCCCGCGAGGCCGGTTTTCAGCACCCGGGTCTCGTCGGCCCGACCATCGCCATCGGTGTCGCGGCAGTACAGCAGATCGGGCGGGGCCACCACCAGCGCACCTCCGAACGAGGGCGCCACCGACCGCGGCAGGACCAGACCGTCCAAAAACACCGTGTTCGTCTCGAACGATCCATCGCGATCGGCGTCTTCCAGCACGACGATGCGCGAGGTCGGTGTTCCTTCGCCTGTTGCATCGGCATCGGGCATGTAGCCCTGCATTTCGACCACCCACAGGCGGCCGTCTTCATCAAAGTTCATCGCCACGGGAGCCCGAACCACGGGTTCACTCGCCACCAAGTCAATCACAAAGCCCGTCCGAACCGCAAAGGTCCGCAGCGCCTGCCCCGGGCTGAACACCGGTGCCTGAGTGTCATCGCGAGCGGGCGGCACCAGCCACGGTGCCTTGGCCCAGGGCGAGGCGAGTGAGATCAACGCCGCTCCAACCCCCCCGACCACCAACACAACGCACGCAAGGCCCGCTCCCCAGCCCCGAGCCGTTCGCGCACGTTCGTGAGTCGCTCCCGCCATCCGCGTGCTCCTCCGTGGCCCTCGGGCGTTACGTCAGGCGCGTCATCGCCGCGTATTCGTTGTACCGCTGATCAATCTGGGCACGCGTCAACGTCTGCAACCGTCCGAGGCTGAACTCCTCGATCGTGAAACTCGCCGTTACCGTTGCATGCGCCATCGACCGGCGGATGGAGTCAAACGAACCCGGGTCGTTGCCCGAAACCCCACTCGACGCGATCGAACCCATCATGCCGCCCGCAAACGTGTCTCCCGCCCCGGTCGGATCAACCACGTTCTCCGTCGGATACGCGGGGAAGGCCGCCACGCCGTCCTTGTGCACCAGCAGCGCACCGTGCTCACCCTTCTTGACCACCACAAACCGTGGCCCCATCTTCAGGATCTCCCGGCCCGCGGTTACGCTGTTGGTCTTCCCGGTGAACAACTCGGCCTCGTCGTAGTTCAGCACAAGCCCATCGACCTTCCCCATCAACGCCTTCAGGTCGTCGTTGGCGATGTTGATCCACAAATCCATCGTGTCCGCCACGCTCAACGTCCGCTTCGGAAGTTGCGAGAGAATGCCAGCCTGATTCCCCGGGTGCATGTTCGCCAGAAACACATACTTTGAGTCTGCAAACGACGCCGGCACCTTGGGCGGTGCCTCCGCGAGCACACCGAGTTCCGTGAACAGCGTTTCGCGGCTGTTCATGTTCGCGAGATACTTCCCGCCCCACCGAAAAGTCTTCGAGCCTTGTCGCGTTTCCAGCCCCGCAAGGTCAATCCCTTTGAAGGCCGTCAGCACCGCTCGGTACTTCTCCGGAAAGTCCTCTCCGACCACGGCCACCAGCCGAACGGGCGTAAAGAACGATGCCGCCGCCGCGAAGTACGTACACGAACCCCCCAACACGGCTTCGGCCTGCCCGGTGGGTGCGTGGATGGTGTCGATGCCGATGGTGCCGGTGACGATGAGTGACATAGGGGGCGAGTGTAGGAACGACGGATCAACTTCCGGTAGCCCAACACCCTTCCAACCCGCCGCCTGCTACCGCCAATCCCGCGTCGAAATCTCCGGCGCACCAAAGTCCACGCCCCGAAGCCCGCCGCGGGTCCAGCGATAATGCCCGTACACGACCGATTCAAAATCCGGGTAGTACCCGCCGCCCTGAACCGGCTCCTCCCATTGCGCTGGGATGAAGTTGAACAACAGCGGGAAAGCCCGCGACGGATTCCCGGGATTGAAGCCCCGCCCAGAGTCCGCCGTGCGCTTGTTCTGCACGCTCCCATCGAAGAAGAGCAAAGGGTTCTTGGCCGCCTGATACGCGTAAAAAAGTCCCTGCTTCCCGAAGTGCCGGGCAAACGTCTCGTAAAGGTGAACCTTGGCCGCGGGGAACGCAACCTCCGTCAACTTGCGCCGCCCGAAGATGCCGTTGCTCATCTGAATGTTCGTGAACTGGTAATAGCGGTGCTGCCCCGCCTGTGAAACCGAACTGTAATTGGGTGCGTCACCCCGGTCGGGCGTGAACGCCGCGGGTATGCACTCGTAACTCGTTGAATACGGCCATCGCTTCCCCTGATTGTCCCCTTGATCGGGCGCCAAAGGCGTGATCTCCCCGCGATCAAATGCCATCGGATCGGCCTGCCACTGAAGCCGCAGTTTGTCCTCCGGACAGCACACCATTTTCTCCGGAAGCCGCTGCGCCAAGTAGTCCTGCAGCACGAGGTGGTTGTACAAAATCTGCGGGATCCAGTTGTCGATGAACTGCATGTCCTCGCGATCCGCCCGCCGCCGCAGAATATCAATCGCCTGCGCACTCGCCGCCTCAAGGTCCGTCCCCCGCGGCACCGAAAGGTCCGAATACGCGCTCTGCAGCGTGCGACCACCCTGCCAACTAAACGACCACAGGCGGTCCTGCGCATCCACCGCATAACTCGCGGTCGCCGTCCCGAACCCACGAAGGTTCGTGGCGCACACCGTCACCCGTGCCGTCTTCCTTGCAGATCCCATGGCCGGCAAAAGCAAGCCGATCAACAGTGCGATGATCGCGATCACCACCAACAACTCAATAAGCGTAAACCCCCGACGAAATTGGCGCGGCATGAATTCTACCCTTTCAGTGCCTCAACACCTCCAGATTCAGAATCGGAGAGCGGCAACAGCCTCAGAACTAGGCCGCCGTAGTATACACGATCGTCAACCCGATACTTGCCCCGGCCCCCGCCCCGCCTCTCGCTTCGCCCGCTTCCGAACCACCCATTTCCAGAGATCAAACGCGGGCCACCCCGCCGCCAGAACCCCGAGCCACGGCAGCGTATTGACGAACGTGTTCCCCCGGTCCGACCACACCGTCAGCACCGTCATCACCATCGCCGCGGCGATGAACAAGCAAGGCACCAACGGATAGCCCGGAACCCGGAATGTCCGGACCGCATCCGGCGCGGTCCGCCGCAGAATGATCACCGCCGCCCCGCCCAGGCCGTAAAAAATCCACATCGTGAACACAAACCCGTCCGCGAGTTTCTGAAAACTCCCAAGAAAAAGCACCGCTGTGCACGACAGCACGCACTGACTCCAGAGCGAAACCGCCGGGACCTGAAAGCGCGGGCTCACGCGGGAGAGAAACCGGAACAAAAGCCCATCCCGGGCCTGCGCAAACGTCACCCGAGCGCCCGTGATGATCGAAGCGTGCGTCGCCCCCACCGTCGAAACCAGCACCGCCGCCGTCACCAGCCGCCCACCCTTGTCGCCGATCAACTGCCGCATCACATCACCCGCCACGGCCTTCGATGCAGCGATCTCCCGGATCGGAAGCACATACAAATACGCCGCGTTCACCACCAGATACAACGCCACCAGAATGATCGTCCCCACGAGATAAATCCGAGGTAGCCTTCTCTGTGGATCCCGCACCTCGCCCGCCACCGATCCCACGTCCGACCACCCGTCATACGTCCACAAGACGCTCGACATGACCGCGATCACCGCGCCCACCGAAAGCCGGGCCGATGGGTCCGCGGCGAAGTTCCCCGCGGAACCGCCCGGCAGAACCACCGCACACCCCACGATCCCCATCAACGCCGCAACCTTGAAAGCCGTCACCACCACGCCCACACCGGCCCCCAACCGCATGCCCAGCGTGTTGATCGCCGTCAGCACCACGAGTTCAACACACACCATCGTCGGCAGGTGCCATTCCGTGCCGAACAATTGATTGAAGTACGACGCCGAAACGATCGCGATGCCCGCTGCCGCGAACGGCTTCGTGACCAGCATGTACGTCCACCCGAAGATGAACGCGATCCGCTCCCCGAACCCGCGCCGAAGGAAGTTGTACAGCCCGCCCGAAGACGGATACATGCAGATCAGTTCACTGAAGGTCAGCGCACCAAAGAAACTGAGCAGGCCGCCCAACCCCCACAACGCCATGATCCACGTTGGATCGGGCAAGGCCCGTGCGATCCCCGACGGCGTCGCGAAAATCCCGCTCCCCACCGTCACGCCGATCATGATCCCGATGGCGGGCAAATAGCCCAGCGTCCGCGGAAGATCCGGTGAGAAGGCGGCGGACGGCTCGCGCGTGTCGGGCATTGCGGGCGGAGTGTACCGCCGATGAAACAGCCGGAATATGGCTCCCGTCACGCCAGTGAGGGAAACACAAACGAGGCCAAAGCAAACTCAGGGCAGGGTCTCGGATGTCAGGCCAGCGCCACAGAGGCCCGCAGCCGCCTCGACCGACGCCACGCAAACACCGCCAGAACCACCGTCACCAGCAACACCCCGATCAGCGCGGGCACCAGAATTGCAACGACGCTCAACACCATCGCGCCCACGTTCTCAATCGTGCTCACGACATGGTTGCCCAAACCGCCCGTGGTCGCCGTCGATGCCACCCGTGTCGTCGCCGCGCCCGCCTTGATCGTCGTCGCCAAGCCCCCGCCCGCGATCATCGCCGTTCCCCAACCGACGGCCGGATGAAAATCCCCCATATGGGAGGCCGTCGCCACCGTCCCCGCCACAAACGCTGCGGGCGTCGCGATCGTGTCCAACGCATGATCCAGCCACGGGACGTAATATGCCACCACTTCAACCGCACACGCCGAACCGAACCCCACGAACGCCGCCCACGAACCGATCCACTCAAAGCCCTCCGAAAGCCCGGTCAGCCCGAGTTTCGAAGCCAGGCTCATCACAAACAACGGTAGAAAGATTCGCAGACCGCACGCCGCGGACAGACCGACACCCAGAAGCAGCGAAGCGATGGTTTCCACGCCGCTCTTGTTCGGCGAACCCCATTTCGGGTTTCAAGCGGCATCCCAACCCGTTAGCCCAAGATTTTCATGGTCCCGGCAAGTACTGAGGGCGTCTGCCTCCCAGCACTCAACCGCTCGGGAATCGCAGATCTGGCCGCCACCTTCATCGTCAACCTCGTCGTGAGAACCCCCGACGCTTTATCGCTTACCACGCCTCGCGCTGGCCATATGAGGTGGCGGCAACGCGGTCCGGGCCGCTCCCTCGCAGTGATCAGGTCGTTGCAGGGCCTTGCAGGGGATGCTGCGGGAATAAGGCTTTTGGCATATCAACGAGCGCCGGCGCGTGTCGCTTGACAAGGCTTCCGTCGAAATGAACTCCCAATCACCAAGGCTTCATGGCCTTTCGCGGTTTGGGGCGACTGTCTTAACTGTGGGTCGGCGTGCCGTCGACCGGTCCGCTCAATCATCCATTGGAGCGCGAGTTATGACCCCCCCTGACCTACCCGACTCTGCGGCTGCCTGAACCCATTTTTCGCGCCGATCGCCGAGCACTTTCAAGACCACCGAGTTCTTCCGTGGGTGAGGCGGTTGCGCCGAATCGGGCTTCGGCGTGGACAACGGAGCCATCTCCGCGTGGCGCTGGCCCGCGTGAAGTCTCGCTCATAGTGGCGATCTCGCATTTGGCTCACCGGACGTCGCCAAGATCATCGATGCGCTTCCGTCCTGAGTTGGCCCCATCCTTTCGAAAGGAAATGTGCATGAAAATACCGAAGAACCGAAAACCGCTTCGTCCGAGACTACCGGGATTGATGTCGAGCCCGGCGGCGGGGCCGCAAGTCGGAACCACACGCCGTTCCGCGGAACCGCGTGCCGGCGCAGGAAGGCTCGGCCGAGCAATCCGGGATTCCCGATCCACCGAAAGCGAGACGGCTCCGCCGCAGGCGAAGGATGCAAAGGCCCGCGCGGTGGCTCGTTGGGAGAATGAGGGTGGCAGCCCAGCGAAGGCCGCCGATGTCGCTGGCCGGACAAAGAGAAGTTCGGCAACCAAGCCGGTTCGGAGCGCTCCGGATAAGCGCGCCAAGAAGACACGCAACGCCACGGATGATTCGGGGCCGACCGTCCGCAGCACGAAAAAGAGCCCACTCGCCTTGGCCCCCATCGGCCAAGAAGGTCCAGAGCGACGGAAGGCGCGGTCGACCGCCAACACTTCCCGGATCAAGCGGGACGGAACTGAGAACCGCCTGCTCGGCCATGTTTCCGCGAGTGGCAAGCGCTCGCAGGCCCGAAGAGACTCGGAAAACTGACTCGTGCCTCGTATTCCACGGACATTGCCAGATTCGTGCACTCGACCACGGTCTAGCCTCAGGGAGAACTGCACATGCTCGTTCAAGTCAACACCGACAACAACACGCACGGGAGCGATGACCTCACGCTCCGCGTTAAAACACTGCTCGCCGCCACACTTGATCGCTACGGCGAGCGCCTCACGCGGGTTGAGGTCCACCTGAGCGATAAGAACGGTGCCAAGACTCGCGGCGACGACAAGCAGTGCGTCCTCGAAGCCCGGCCCGCGAGCATGCAACCCGTGTCCGTGACGCATGTGGCGGCGACCTTCGATCAGTCGGTTGACGGCGCGGCCAAGAAGATGGAGAGGCACCTTGACGACACCTTCGGGCGGATTCAAGACCGCCAGAGACAGGATTAAATTCGGCAAAGCATGGATGCCGACGACCTGCACGGACTTGGTCACCGATGCCGGCGTCCGCGCGAGCCCAAACGGAGTATGGCGTGCGGTAATGAAGAGGCAACTCTTGCGTCATGCCTCCTATCAACAAGGCGAGGGGCGATTAAATCCTCGGTTCACATTCCCTTCACCGCTGCCGCTGCCTTGAGTGATAAGGTGACCGTTGGCGACGATTGAACGCCAACGGTTCAGCAGTTATGGATTCAACGAAGGGAGCAGTGTGAGACGAGCCTCCAGAAAGTCCGCAACCCGTGCAGTCCGCCGGCGAACCGGTGAACCACGGACCGTTCTTCATCGCTCATGAGCCCTGCGCACTGCGTATCCATGCACACCCCTTCACACTGGCTCGCCATCCTCAACGTCCTGATGGTGGGTTTCGCCCTCCAAGCGGGCTGTCAATCTTCCATCCGCTCGACAGACCCACCGCAAACCGCCACCGAACAGTTCCTCATGTCCACCGCCGCATCGCGCGCGGTCGATCAGATCTCCGTGGAGAATCTCCGCGGCCGCAAGGTCTTTGTCGACACCACCTACTTCGGCGCAGCGCAGCAGAACTTCGTCGTCGGTGAGCTCCGAGCCAAGCTTCTCTTGGGCGGCGTCGAACTCCTTCCGGAGCGCGACAAGGCGCAGATCGTTCTCGAAGTCCGCAGCGGCGGCGTTGGTATCGATCGCGCCGACACCCTTGTCGGAGTTCCCTCCGTGCTCCTCCAGGCGGATTCCAGCGACCAGAACAGCGGAGCACGCATTCCGCTTGCCACCCCGGAACTCGCCCTCTTCAAGAACACCGATCAACGCGGCATCGCGAGCGTTGCCTACGTCGCCTACTGGCGTGAAACGGGCGAAGTGGTTGCTGCTTCCGGCCCATTCGTTGGCTGGACCTATCGCGACGACTGGTGGTATTTTGGCCTCGGACGACGTACTTCCGGCGACATCGCCCCAACCACACCCAAGGCCGAATAGGCCTTCGGAGCGACCCTGCTCATGCGTCGATGGCTGATCAGAATCACGGTGATACTGGTCGTCCTCGCCGCGGCCGCCCTCATTGCCATTCAGGCCGTCCTGATGAGCGACATCCCGCGCAACTTCCTCGTGCGAGAACTTGACGAAACTACTGGCCTCCGCTGGTCCATCTCGGAACTCTCCATCCGTTGGAACGGCCAAGCACGCCTCGAGGGTGTTACGGCGTCCCTCCCGGAAGACGACACGCCCTTTTTCACAGCCAGCACCGCCATCGTTTCCCACACCGCCCCGCTCCGTCTGCTTACGGGGGCTGACGTAAATGTCCATTCCATCGCCGTCGCCGATGCCGCTCTCACCTGGCGCGACGACGTTCGGGGTCAGTCCACGTTTGAGCGTGCCATCGCCATCATCAACGCCCATCAGGCTTCCGAACCCGGTGAGCATTCGACCAGAACGATCCCGATTCCTGCCATCTCCGTCACCCGCACGAAGGTTCTCCATGAGCACGCCGGCGTGACCACCACACTCGGCGTCCTCGCCTTTGATGGAAAGTCCGGCTCCTCCCGCTACACGTTCGACGGCGCCCTTGGCGAACTCAATACCTTCCAGGGCAGAATCGTCCTCGCCAAGCCCTTCACCCACACCCTCCATGTCGATCTCCGGTCAGCCGTTGCGGTAATGGGTCCCCTCCTGCTGGATCTTCCTCCGAATCTCGCCCTCCGGGCCCAGTGGAATGGCGACTTCACCGATGGTCTGGCCGGCCGACTGGCCATCCATTCGCTGGATGCCGACCGATTCCGTATAACCGGCCCCATCAATGTCGCTTCCCGGTTCACCGGCCCGTCACCTGTCACCACGCTCACACCGGAACAGGTCACCATCACCGACCGTGATTCCGGGCGCAAAGCGACCATCGCAAGCGGCGACATCGAGATCACGCCCGACACCATTCGGGCCGAGCGGCTCCTTCTTGCGCACGACGACGTTCGCGCAGAGGCCGAAGGACTCTGGAACCTCGCTTCGACGGACGGCTCTGCCTCCGTGCGTTGGCTCACGCTCTCATCATCCGATTCCACCGCCTCATCGCTCACACACCAAGGCGACCTCGACCTGCATCTCGACCTCGACGCCCTCCGCGGCGTCACTGCGTCCCTCACCATCGCCACGACAGGTTCGGTCAACACCTTCTTCTGGTCGACCCGCGCCACCTCAAATCTCGCCGGACCGGACCTTTCGCACCTCCGCGCCACGATCGACTTTGCAGCGCTCTATCTCAGCGCTCAAGATCAATCCTTGCGACTCGATGGAGCCGCGCTCTCGCTCGCCTTTGAAGATTCCGTTCTTCATCTGCAATCGCTCTCCGTCCCTAATGCCGATGTCAAAGTGACCGGCACCCTTACCCCAAAGTCGATGGAATGGACCGTCGATCTTCACGCTTCCGAGATCGACCACCCAATTGCCGTCCAACTTCCCGGCACGGTGCGCCTCACCGCCTCCGGCGCGTCCGATCGCATCCACGTCGACGTCCTCCGCTTCGAGACTGCCTCCTTTACCCTCAACGCCTTTGGTGACTACCTGCCCGACAGCGAGGAACCGCTCGACGCCCACGCCTCCATCACCCTTCCTTCACTGCCGGTCGCCCTCGACACCGTCGCACGCCTCTCCGCCCAATCCCTCGACGCCCCGCTCGCCTGCGGCGTCGGCGCTGTCGCCCTCACCACAACCCTCCGCGGCTCCCTCTCCCCTCTTTCCGTTCGTTCCTCCGGCACACTTCTCGCCGACCAACTCTCCTTTGACTTCGCCCAGCCCATCACCACCATCGTCGGCTTCGCCGCGAACATCACCGATGGCGTCACGCAGGTCACGCTCTTTCCAACCGCCATCGCCGACGGCTCCCTCGGTGTCGTGGCGACCATCGACCCAGGCGGCGTTTCCCACTTGCACGCCGAGGCCGAGGCCTTATCGCTCAATGCGCTCATTCCCAACGCATCTCCGGCCATCACCTCATTCGGCACACTCTCCACCTCCCTCGATGCCCACTGGCCCGCGGCGGATGGATCCAAGTTCGAACTCTCCGGCCCCTTCACCATCCGCGCGCTCGATACCGATTACGTCGACATCGAAGAAGGCTCCGGCCGCATCGAAGGAACCCAAGCCGATCTCCACATCTCGCAACTCGACATCCGATCCGGCCCTGCCTCCGCTTCCGGCGATGCCGATCTTGACCTCGTCACGCGGGCCGCCGATGCACGCATCCGCTTTCACGAGTGGCCCTTCGAATACGAACCCGCCCACCTTACCGCTCGCCTCACCGGGACCACTCAAGTCGCTCTCAAAGACGGATGGTCATTCGACGCCGCAACGGCCGATCTTCTCGCGGTCATCGCGCACGCCGGCCGCCCCCTGGGCGATTTCAACCTTCGGGGTGATGTCGATACCAACGCCATCACCCTCCGGGGTATGGACGCCTCCCTCTTGGGCGGCACCGCCCGCGGCAGCGGCACCTTTCCCTTCGCCGACTGGCGAAACGCGCAGGGAACCGTCGAACTCTTGGGTATCGACCTTCATCCCCTGAACGATCTCGCGACCCTTCCCGGTCGCTTCTCAGGCGTGGTCAACGGCGTCGCTTCGATCTCACCCTCCAAAGACAAGCGTGCCCCCGGGCCGGTCAAGGTTGATGTTGCGCTCACCATGCCTGGAGCGACCTTTGGAGCGCTCTCGATTGGCTCGGTCAACGGCCTGCTCTACCTTGGCGGCGACGAGATCACCCTCGAGAAACTTACCACCAACATCGCCGACGGCTCCATCGAGGTATGGGGCAAAGTATCGCAGCACGCCGGCGAAAACCTCGTCCGTTTGGATCTCTCATTTGAAGGGATTGACGTCAACCAGCTCGCCCGAACCTTCCAGCCCGATTCTGCGTCCGTCCCAGGACGCATTTCCGGCAAGGTTGCCGCGGGCGGATACATTGGGTTGCCGCATCGGTTGTACGGTAACTCCACAGTCCGCATCACCGAATCGGATCTTGCCAACATCCGCGCCATTTCGACGGTCTACAACGCCCTCGAACTCGGATCGCCGGAACCCGCTCCCACCGGTTACGGTGAAGCCCGCATCAACTTGGAAGGCGATTCGCTGGTCCTCCGCCGCCTCACGTACTTCAACCGCGGGACCGAAGTCCGCGCGAACGTGGTCATTGAGGACATCACCGCCGGGATGCAAAGCCCCATCCGCGGCACCGCCGCCGGAGCCGCTCGACCGCTCAAAGACGTCCGTCTTCCCTTCCTCGCTGAGATCGATCGGGCCCTCGCCACGTTCCAATCCGATTCCGCCGTCGTGCGCATCGGCGGCACGCTCCAAGCGCCTGAGCTCCAACTCGTCCCCCTCTCGGACGTCACGGCCCCGCTCCGCCGAAACCTCCTCAACGCCATCGGAAAAGACCAACCGCCCCCGGCAAACGATGCCGGGACAATGCCCCCTCCGTGACATCCGGCTCCTGCTGCGGCACCACACATGCAATCGACGTGCGGACGTCCTGCGTCGGGCGTTGCCGGTGTTCTATCACCGGTTACGCCATCGCGGCAAACGCCCCGGCCAGTGCCTCCACGTGTTCCCGGACGTCATGCACCCGGAACACCCTCGCACCCGCCGCCAGGTGCATCACCGAAAGCCCGAGCGTTCCCGCCAGCCGTTCATCCGGTCCCGAATCTCGCCCCAAGGACACGCGCCCCACAAAACTTTTCCGCGAAAGCCCGCTCAACACGGGCCCCGTCGCCGAAAGTTCCCGCGTCCTCGCAATGAGTTCCAAGTTCTGGTTCACCGACTTTCCAAACCCCAATCCTGGGTCCAGCACGATGGACGACGGATCTACCCCGGCCTCCATAAATCGCCCGCGCTGCGCACGCAACCACCCGTTCACGACCCGCGCCACACCCCCGTCATACCCCGGCTCAACCGCATATCCATCCGAATAGACATCCGCCTTCGGCACCACCAACCGGTGCATGATCACGACCCCGCACCCCCGCTCCGCAATCAGCCGAATCATCCCGCCGTCATCCGTCCCTCCCGAAACGTCGTTCACCGCATCGGCACCCGCCTCAATCGCCGCGGCCGCAACAGCCGCACGCGTTGTATCCACGCTGATCGGCACGCCCGCCAGCACCCCACCGCTGGCCCGACACGCCGCGATCACCGGAACCACCCGCCGAATCTGTTCATCCTCCGACACAACCGCCGCCCTAGGCCGCGTCGATTCTCCCCCGATATCCAGAATCGCGGCACCGGCCTCCACCGCGCTCCGGGCCGCCGCCACAGCGTTCTCCACGCCCACATGCCGTCCACCATCCGCGAAACTATCCGGCGTCACATTGATAATCGCCATCACCCGCGGCCGCGAGAGATCCAACCAACGCCCATGCCCAAGTTGCCACTTCATCGATGGCCCACCGCGTCAACCGCCGACGCGTTTCCAACGGCCTTCCGAGCCACCC
>Ga0105049_10007032_pt1 | contig 13074 bp, 12 predicted proteins | sample MAT06_FD_78087 | JGI IMG/M metagenome (GOLD analysis project Ga0105049, IMG submission 78087) | Freshwater microbial communities from Lake Fryxell liftoff mats and glacier meltwater in Antarctica - MAT-06 | ecosystem: Environmental > Aquatic > Freshwater > Ice > Liftoff microbial mat | place...
AGCACCCCTATCCAGGCGTATAACGTCACGTTTGACGATAGTTCGGAGGGTTTCTGAAAAGCATAGGTTTGAATGGGGGCCAGCGCAAAATTGATCGACCGGGCCAGAATGGTACTAAGACCATAGAGTGCCGTGTCGCTGGCGAGTTTCTTAAAAGTACTCATCGAAAGGTTTGTTGTACCGATTGTAATACCAGCCAAAAGCAGGTACTGCACTTGACGCAAAGATACGCCCCCGGTTGGCTTGTCGGTACAAGGGGCTTATCTTTGCGCGATTCTCCATTTATCGTTTCAATGAAAAAAGTCTCTTCTGCCCTACTGTCGGTCTATTACAAAGACGGCCTTGAGCCCATTGTCCGCCTATTGCACGAACAAGGCGTAACGCTCTATTCAACAGGTGGTACACAAACGTTTATCGAGCAGTTGGGCATACCCGTAACCGATGTTGAAGACCTGACAGGTTATCCTTCTATTTTTGGCGGGCGCGTCAAAACTTTGCACCCTACCGTTTTTGGAGGCATTTTGTATCGGCGTAACCTCCCCGAAGACGTAGCCCAGGCTCAGCGACACCGTATTCCGGCCATCGATATGGTGGTTGTCGATTTGTATCCATTCGAGGAAACAGTCGCTTCAGGCGCATCAGCCGATGATATTATTGAAAAAATTGACATTGGTGGCATATCGCTGATTCGGGCGGGTGCCAAAAACTTTGCCGATACACTGATCGTGTCATCCCGAAATCAATATGCTGATGTATTTCAGATTCTGACGGCAAAAAGCGGAGCTACTGACCAGGCCGACCGTCGTCGGTACGCTCAAGAAGCTTTTGCAACCACATCACATTACGACACCGCCATTAACACCTATTTTATGGGCGAATCGGCGCCTGCCACTAACAATACAGGCGAAGGCGTTGTGCTCCGTTATGGCGAGAATCCCCATCAGCAAGCCACGTTCCATGGCGACCTGGATGCGATGTTCGATAAGTTACATGGTAAAGAATTGTCGTTCAACAACCTGGTCGATGTGGATGCCTGCATTCAGTTGATTGATGAGTTCGGTGCCGCGTCGGTCACCGATTCTTCGGCCGCTTTTGCCATCATCAAGCACACTAATGCCTGTGGAGTTGCTACGGCCCCTACCCCCAAAGAAGCGTATCTGAATGCACTTGCTTGCGACCCAGTGTCGGCTTTTGGCGGGGTGGTTGTGACCAATAAACCCATTGATCTGGAAACAGCCCAAGAGTTGAACAAGCTGTTTATGGAGATTCTGATTGCCCCCGATTTTGCCCCTGAAGCTCAGGCGTTGCTGCAATCGAAAAAGAATCGTATTCTGCTCCGTCGGAAGCCCGTTGACATGCCCACCAGGTTAGTTAAAACGATTCTAAACGGCCGGTTGGAACAGGACAAAGATAACCGGACTGAAACAGGCGCTGACTTCAAGGTCGTAACCCAAAAAGCCCCGACCGAGAGTGAAGTACGAGCTCTTGAGTTTGCGCTGAAGGTGTGCAAGCATACAAAATCAAATACCATTGTTCTGGCCAGAGAGGGGCAGTTAATTGCCAGCGGTGTTGGTCAAACGTCGCGGGTCGATGCCTTGAAACAGGCTATCGAAAAGGCTCATTCATTTGGTTTCGACCTGGCTGGTTCGGTAATGGCTTCCGATGCGTTTTTCCCCTTTCCCGATTGTGTCGAAATTGCGGGCAAGGCCGGTATTACAGCCGTTGTTCAGCCTGGCGGTTCTATCCGCGATCAGGACTCCATTAATTATTGCGATGAACACGGTCTGGCAATGGTTACAACAGGTGTTCGGCATTTCAAACATTAATGGCTGAAAGGCTCGTTCGCTCTTCTTATGCGTTTGCTCTACACAGCTTATTGCGTCACCCTGTTTTCAGCACTGTTTGTGCTGTTTTTTCCGTTCATCTTTCTGTGTATTCAGTGGGATGGCGGGCGTCGGTACGCGCACGAGGCTGTGCGGGTAATGGGCCATATTTTCTTCTTTTTGATCGGCATTCCTATTAAGGTTGACTGGCGGTTTCGCCCTGATCCTAAGCAGGCTTACGTGTATTGTGCCAACCATTTTTCGTATCTCGACATTGCTGTAACAGGCGTAGTAGTGCCTGGCTTTTACGCGTATATTGGCAAGAAGACCGTCAAAAACATTCCGCTGTTTGGGTATATGTTCGCTCGGCTGCACATCATGGTTGATCGCGATGCTGCCCGGAGCCGGGCTTATTCGCTCAATAAGTCTATCCGAACGCTGGCGTCGGGGCGGAGCATTATTATTTTCCCGGAAGGTGGCTTTAGCGAGCAGGAACCGCCCATGATGACGTATCCATTTAAAGATGGAGCCTTCATCATGGCTATTCAGCAGCAGGTTCCGCTTGTGCCGCTTACCCTGGTGAACAATTATAAAATTCTACCGGATAAATACCCCATCAGAATGCATTGGGGCATCATTAAGGTGGTTTTCCACGAACCGATTTCTACCATTGGGCTCACCCAGGCTGATATGCCTGCACTTAAAGAACAATCATTTCGCATTATCGATGCGGAGCTTCACGCTTTCACTCATTATGCTCGTTGACCACGAAACTCTCCAGAAAATAGCTCACCTTGCCCGGCTTGACGTCCGGCCCGAAGAAGAAACGGAACTGCTCAACAGCCTCAATGGCGTGTTGACCTGGATGGAACAACTGAATGAAGTAGATACAACAGGCGTAGAGCCGCTGATGCATATTTCGCCCGACTTAAATGTATTACGGGAAGACATTGTGGCCCATCACTTACCTCGCGAGCAGGCACTAGCCAACGCTCCCCAACACGAAGGGCCCTTTTTTCAGGTCCCTAAAGTATTAGAGTAAACCATTGGAAGGCAGCAGCCTAACCTTGTCCATTAAGTGTAAAACCATCAGCATCACGCTGAGCAGGAAACCTGTCCCGGAAGGTTTGAAGACTCTCTAACGAAAGTGTTTGCTGATGAACGACGGGCGTTTCGTACTGACGAAATAGCACCTCCCCCTTAAAGTCGATAACGGCAGAGCCACCACCGTAGTGATGGCTGGTGGAATCTTCTCCTACCCTATTTACGCCCACAACGTAGCTCAAATTTTCGATAGCGCGGGCTTGGAGGAGTATGTCCCAGGGCTGTTGGCGGACAGCGGGCCAATTCGCCACATAAAGCAGTAAATCGTAATCCTGAGGGGTATTTCGGCTCCAGACCGGAAACCGAAGATCATAACAAATTAACGGGCAAATGCGCCATCCGCGCCACTCTTGCACGATCCGGCGGTTGCCAGCTGTATACATTTTGTCTTCGCCCTCCATGCGGAAAAGGTGACGCTTGTCGTACGTAGTAAAATGGCCATCGGGTTGCATCCACAGCAGGCGGTTGTAAAACTTGCCCTCCTCACGTACCACATAACTCCCCGTTACAACCGCATTTGTTTGAGCGGCCATTTGGTGCATCCAGCGGTGAGTGGCTAGTCGGGGATGTTCAGCTACGGCAGGCGCTTCCATCGTAAAGCCCGTAGTAAACATTTCGGGCAGAACAATCAGATCAGTGGGCTTGCTAATGCCGAAAATAGACTCCTCCAACGCAGCCCGATTAGCAACCGGGTCGTGCCAGTAAAGGGAGCTTTGGAGGAGCGTTATATTCATTTGGGATAGTTATCGAGGAAACCGCATCCGGTAGTCAACATCAACTTTGCCCTTGGTAATATCGGCCAGTTTTTTCTTTAGCAGCTGGCGTTTCAACGGAGACAGATAGTCGGTAAAGAGTTTACCCTCCAGATGATCGTACTCGTGCTGAATAATGCGGGCAGCCATTCCATCGTATTCCTCTTCGTGCTCGTTCCAGTCGGTATCGAAGTAACGAATTACAACTACTTCGGGCCGGTAAATTTCGGCCCGAATACCGGGAATACTCAGGCAACCTTCTTCAAAACCCCATTCATCCCCATCTTCTTCAACAATTTCCGGGTTAACAAATATCTTTTTGAAACCTTCTAAACTGGGGTCTTTATCGTCTTCTTTTTCGCCCTCGTTCAGAGCCGTTCCGTCTACTACAAACAAACGAATACCCTGTCCAACTTGGGGAGCGGCTAAACCAATACCCGACGAGGCATACATGGTTTCGAACATGTCGTCGCTGAGTTTTTTCACATCAATCTCTTGAGGATCAATGTCTTTTGCCCGCTTACGAAGAAGTGGGTCACCATAGGCTACAATGGGGAGAATCATACTACTTTTTACTTTCCATAAATGACTGTAAAATGATGGCCGCGCTCACTTTGTCGAGATTACCTGACTTTTCGCGTCGGTCTTTCCGGCTTGAGCCACCAGCAATCATGGCTTGTAAAGCCATTTTGGTCGTGAATCGCTCGTCGTGAAGGTGAACAGGCGTTTCGGGAAAAGCGTTTTTCAAGGCCCGCACAAACGACTGTACACGGGGCGTATTATCGGTATCGGTGCCATCGAGTCGCTTGGGCAAGCCAACAACAAATGCTTCAACAGGCTCCGTCAATACGTACTTTTTCAGGTACGCCACCACGGTATGCGACGGAATCGTTTCCATGGCCGATGCAATGATCTGCAACGGATCAGTCACGGCAAGTCCCGTACGTTTGGCTCCAAAGTCGATGGCAACGAGTCGCGGCATAATGTGCGCAAAGATACGGCGGTTTATTGTGACAGGATATTATTTGCGCTTTTTCGACAGGATTACAGGATAAAGAAGGATTTTTGTCGGAAGTCACCCCAACCCAACCGAAACGTCGGACCGCCATCCCCCGTAGGGAGGGGTTAAAAACTGTCCAAAACCTCATGTCCAAAATGAATTTCTGCCCGCAATGCGCCAGTCCGCTCGTGCCGGGCGAAGCCAGTGGTCGCGAACGGCTGATCTGCTCCAAACCCTGTGGTTACGTTTTTTACAACAATCCCCTGCCCGTGGTTGGAGCCATTGTGGAATACGATAATGATACCGTTGTGCTGACTCAGAATATTGGTTGGCCTGCCGATTGGTTTGGTATCGTAACGGGGTTCCTCGAAAAAGGCGAAGAACCCGCTGAGGCTGTGCTGCGGGAGATTCAGGAAGAATTAGGGCTGGAGCAGGTCGAGATTGTGGAGTTCTTGGGTATTTATCCTTTTTATCAGCGCAACGAAATCATTTTTACCTACCACGTAAAAGCTACCGGAAACATCACAATGGATGCCACAGAATTGCAGGCTATCAAAATAGTACCCATCACTAAACTCCGCCCCTGGCCATTTGGCACGGGACCCGCCGTGAAAGAATGGTTGGCTAAACGCGGAACCAATGCCTGATACCTGCACCGGCTACCCCGATACTGACGGGCTTGTCATCGAATTTTGAGGTTGGCGACCGTTATCCAGTGCTTTTAGAGGTATATCAATAACGGCCCTTGTCCCTCGTCCCGGCTGGGTATGCCATGCAATTTTCCCTTCGAGCATGGCCACCCGTGATTCGATGTTTCCAATACCAAGTCCCCGTCCGCTTCGCTCGTAATCGAAGCCCTGTCCATCGTCGGTATATTCGAGGTTAAGGGTTTGGTCCTGCGCTTTTATTACTAAGTTAATCTGCTGTGCGTTGGCATGTTTGAGCGAATTATTCACTAGTTCCTGGGTGATCCGGTAGAGCATCAAGCCCGTATTTTTGGATAGCCGAGCGGGAGCCTGTATCACATTCAAACCCATTTGCACAGCCTCGGTGGCGTTTATACGGCCAAACAACTCTTCAACAGCAGCAATGTAGCCATGCTGTTCGAGGGTGCGGGGATCGAGTTTGCGGAGCAGCGTTCTGACATCGCTAATGGTATCGTTGATTAAGCCAAACATGTTGGCTTTGATCGACCGCACATCACTCGATTCGGGGGTGTGTTGAACCAGCTGAACCGTGTATAGTTTGAGCGTGGCTAAGCGCGTTCCAATTTCGTCATGCAGATCGCGGGCAATGCTTTTCTTTGTTTGTTCCTGAATGTCGTAGGCCAATTTTAGTCGTTCGGCTTCTTTGGTGCGAATGAGTTCTTCACGACGATGAATATACCAGAATCCAGCGCCCGTCAATAAGCCGATCAACAACAGAATAAATGGAATTGTACGCCAAAATGGAGGGCTGATGTGAATGTGTACTTGCCGAATATGATTGCTCCAGTGGTTGTCTTTGTTGGCTGCTTTTACCTGAAACGTGTAGTCTCCAGCTGGCAGATTAGGATAACGTACATAACTTCGCTCACCAGCCTGCACCCAGCTTTCGTCGTACCCTGTCAATTGATACTGATAGATATTGTTGCCACTACTTAGGTAATCGAGCGCGGCAAACTCCAGCGAAAGCGTATTCTGCCGGTAGTTCAGGTCAATTGCACTAACCTCGCCCACGTACCGATTGTCTGGCCGGAATGGCTCTTCGTTAACGTTAAAATTATAGATATGAACCCGTGGATTGAACAGGCTGGTATGATAAGTTGCTGGTCGGAAGTAATTAAAGCCATCGACTCCTCCAAAATAAAGCTTTCCATCAGAGGCTCTCAACAACGCATTACCATTGAACTCGTAGCCCTGTAGGCCGTCTGTCAGTTTGAAGTTGGTAAATTGACTCTGGACCGGGTCGAAGCGTGAAATACCCCGGTTTGTGCTGACCCACAAAGCACCCTTCTCATCGCTCAGAGAACCATAGACAAATGAATTGGCTAATCCCTGATGCTCCCCAAAAAGTCGAATGCGTTGTGTTTGGCGATCATAAACGGCCAAGCCCCGGTCAGTTGAAATCCAGACTGCGTGTCGACCAGGGTCATCCTGAAAATGAAGCACCGTAGAACCTGGTAGCCCAGTTCGCACAAGTTTCCATGCTCCTTTTATGCCTGTTGGAGGTAGTCGATATACCGAAAAGCCATGCAGATAAGTACCTACCCAAAGTTGGCGCGTAGCCCGATCAAACTGAAAACTAAACAGATTATGATGCTGAAGTACAGGTTGAGGTGTCCAAACGTGGGTCTGAGTATTGAGCGCAAAAATACCATCTTCAGTTGCAGCCATGAGCGTTGTACTATCAATGGCCATCATGTTGCGAACGTAGTTGGCAGCTACCAAACTGTTGAGTTTCTGCGGAAAAAGCACTGTTTCAAATGAAGCAGTAGCCGGTCTATAGCGCATGGCTCCCCCAATAGATCCTACCCAGATTGTCCCCTGCCAGTCACGATACAGAGACTTTATAAAATTGTGCATAGGCAAGGTACTTCGTTCGTAGTCTACCAGGTGACGACCAACAATTTGGTGCGTTACCGGGTCAAATACATTAATACCCTTTTCGGTAGCTACCCAAACACGTCGGGGTGTTTCTTCCATAAAAGCCCGCACCGAGTAGTTGGTCATTAATTGAGCGGCCTCAAGCGTTGGATCATTGGGTTGTCGGCTTTTCAACAAACCGCTGAACAGAAATGAATTAGGCACAATCCGAGCCAGGCCATCCGGGTCTACATTAGCCCATACAATCCCCTGATCATCTACATATACTTTGCTGATTTCGTAATTTTTCAGCCGATGATTATTGTTTGTAAAATGAGTGACGGCTCCAAATGTTCGCGCCCGTTTATCGAAAAAAAGCAGCCCGTGCGCCTGGGTACCCAACCAAAGCAGATCCGACTGATCTTCGGCTAGGCTATAAATAGGACTCAAAGGCCGACTGGGGGCCAACTGATACACTTTATAATCGCACGTATGTTGGTCGAATCGAATCAGCGAGTTAGCCGTACCAAGCCAGGCAATCTGATTTTTGTCGATGTAAAACGAAAAGATAGCCAAGGGAACCCCAGCTTCGTTGGTTGGCCCATCGCCAAAATAGGTATGGGTGCTGTGTTCCCGAATGTTATAGCGAATGACCCCCTTGGCAGCATTTACCCAAACATCGCCTGCTGGTGTGCGTACCGTTGAACTTTGCAGGTTATACTCCTGAGCTGGTTTAAGACTCGGGTTTAATACCTTTTTTTTGAGGGTGCGCCAGTTTAGCGAAACTAAGCCCTCACTATCGCTAAGATACAGCAACTCTTGAGCATCCGCATAAAAAGGGAGGGTCCGGCTGTTCGTTTGCTGCCCCGTGACCGGGTTCTGCCATTTGAAACAGCTAAACTGATCGTGCAATCGGTCGTAGCGATTTAACCCTTCTTCGGTGCCGACCCACATATTGCCATCAGGCGTTTCAACGATACCAAAAATATTGATTCCCCGGATGGCTCCGGCAGCATTGAGGTGATTGGCACGCTGAGCAGCCCCGGTACTTTCGCCCAAATTAGGACGGAATGTTCGGAAGTTATGTCCATCATACCGGTTCAGGCCGTCTTGAGTTCCAAACCACATAAAGCCCCGGCTATCCTTCAACATGTGATACACCGACCCCTGGGTTAAGCCTTGGGCTACTCCTATATGGTCAACCCTGAATGTTTGGCCACAAATGTTCCCTATGGCCACACAAAACACCGTGATGGTCAAATAAAGGGTTCTACTTAACAGCGTTTGCGCAGGCATGAGTGGGTATCGAACGGTTCTGAAAAATAGCCGTTTACAAATGAACTCACAAACTATTTTGCAAAAAAAGCCATTGTCAGAGCAAACTATACATAAACACGCTGGTCATAATGAATCCTTATTTTTTTTGTACCTATGACATTTCTTGATTTTCTGCGCCCGCCTTGGCCTTGGTACATTGCCGGGCCGCTTATCGGTCTAACCGTACCGGCGCTCCTCCTGATTGGCAATAAGCCGTTCGGTATTTCATCGAATCTAAAGCACATTTGTGCTGCTTGTGTCCCTGCCCGTATTCCGTTATTCAACTATAACTGGAAGCAGGAGTCCTGGAATTTGTTTTTCGTGGCCGGCATAGTGGTTGGCGGGTGTATAGCCACCTTCTTTCTGTCGAATCCAAATTCGATTGCCATTGCCCCTGCCACAGAAACAGCTTTACGAGCGTTGGGTATTCAGGACTTCTCGGGCTTGATGCCTGCTGATTTGTTTTCGATAGCCAACGTGTTTACGCTTAAAGGGCTATTCTTCTTCGTTATTGGCGGTTTACTGGTAGGGTTTGGCACCCGATGGGCTGATGGCTGCACCTCGGGGCATGCTATCATGGGCCTTTCTAATCTGCAATGGCCATCGCTGGTCGCTACTATCAGCTTTATGGTTGGCGGCTTTCTGATGACGCACCTATTATTGCCCCTTATTTTTAAACTCGTTGGCTAACTGAACCATGCAACAAGACATCTCAACGCAACTCTCCCCAAAAGTCAAGTCTACTGTTGGTGAAATGCCTACCGGCAAGAATCCTTCTGTGGGCAGACTGGCAAACCTGAAATACACGCTTGTAGGCATCGTATTCGGGATTATATTTATCAAAGCGGAGATCATATCCTGGTTCAGGATTCAGGAAATGTTCCGGCTCGATTCATTCCATATGTACGGCGTTATTGGTAGCGCAGTCGTTGTCGGAATGATTTCTATATTCTTAATTAAACGGTTTAACATCAAAACGGTACAGGGCGAACCGATTAGTATTACCCCGAAGAAATTCGACAAAGGAAAAATTTATGGGGGCGTGATTTTCGGTTTAGGCTGGGCTATCACAGGCGCTTGTCCGGGGCCGTTGTTTGCCCAAATCGGTAGCGGATTTCTGGTTGTTGGTGTCACCTTACTAAGTGCTATCGCCGGTACTTGGCTATATGGGTACTTTCAGAAACAGTTGCCACATTAAAAACGAGAAATCTTGTATTGACCACCGGGAATGGCTGGCCTTTGGTCAGCCATTCCTTATATAAAGCAATAAACTTTTGAGCTTATCTTTGTTTAAACGTCTGCTTTCCTACAACTAAAAATCAACATGAAGTATTTAACCTCCTTACTACTTATGACTGCAGGCACCACAGCCGCACTCGCTCAACCGCTGGCTTATCCTACAGCTCGCAAAACCGATCAGGTAGACACCTATAACAGCACCACCGTCAGCGACTCCTACCGATGGCTCGAAGACGACCGCTCTGCCGAAACCGGCGAATGGGTAAAAGCGCAAAACAAAGTCACTTTTGGGTATCTGGAACAAATTCCATATCGAAAACAGCTCCAGAACCGGTTAGAAAAAATATACAATTACCCCAAGTATTCAGCTCCCTCACGGAAAGGTGACTGGTTCTATTTCTCAAAGAATGACGGTCTCCAGAACCAATCGGTACTATACCGCCAAAAAGGCCTCGACGGTACGCCAGAGGTAGTTTTAGACCCTAATAAACTATCAACCGATGGCACCACACGGCTATCAACCTTCAGCATTTCTAAAGAGGGTAGCTACGCCGTAGTGGGTACATCCAAAGGTGGTTCCGACTGGAATGAGTTCCAGATTATGGATCTGAAAACGAAACAATACTTACCCGAAAAAATTGAATGGGTAAAGGTTTCGGGATCTGCCTGGCAGGGTAATGGCTTCTATTACAGCCGCTATCCGAAACCCGAAGGAAGTGCTTTAGCCGCTAAAAACGAAAATCATCAGGTGTTTTTTCACACCCTCAACACGCCCCAGTCACAAGATCGTTTAGTATTTGAAGATGCTAAAAATCCGCAGCGGTTCCATAACCTCCGAACCTCCGACGATGAGCGTTACGCGCTATTGTCGGTAAGCGACCGAGGCAAAGGCAAAGATGGTAACTCCCTGTATTATATGGATACGAAAAGTGGTCAGAAGACCTTCACGCCTGTTGTATCCGACATTACCGATGCCCGGTATAGTTTCATTGATAATGATGGTGATGCGCTTCTGATTGAAACTAATGCCGATGCGCCTAACGGGAAAGTGGTTCGGTTTGATCCATCTACCAAAAAAATGACGGTGGTACTGCCCGAAAAGCCCGAGCCACTTACCGATGCGGGTACAGCCGGGGGCAAGCTCTTTGCGACTTACTCAAAAGATGTAACCTCGCGGGTAGCCGTGTACAGCCTCAGTGGCAAACTAGAAAACGACATTAAACTGCCTGCCGTTGGTACGGTTGGAGGGTTCGGTGGCGAACGCGACGACAAGTTTGTGTTCTACACCTTTACGTCGTTTACGTTTCCGCCCACCATTTACCGCTACGATATTGCTTCCCGCAAAAGCACCGTTTTCCGCGAACCCGAAGTCGATTTCAGGCCAACGGATTACGAAACAAAGCAGGTTTTCTACCCCAGCAAAGACGGCACCAAAATCCCGATGTTTATAACCTACAAAAAAGGCATCCGGCTCGATGGCACTAACCCGACCCTACTCTACGGTTACGGTGGATTCAATATCAGCTTACCCCCTTCGTTTAGCCCGTTGCGGATCGGCTTTTTGGAGCAGGGCGGTATTTATGCACAAGCCAACCTGCGCGGTGGAAGCGAGTATGGCGAGAAATGGCATGAGCAGGGCATGAAAGCCAAAAAGCAGAACGTATTCGACGATTTTATTGCTGCTGCCGAATACCTGATCAAAGAGAAATATACTTCTTCAGAAAAATTGGCCATCAATGGTGGTTCCAACGGTGGTTTGCTGGTGGGGGCCGTTATGAATCAGCGGCCAGAGTTGGTTAAGGTTGCCGTGCCACAGGTGGGTGTAATGGACATGCTCCGGTTTCATAAGTTTACTATCGGCTGGAACTGGATTGCCGACTATGGCAGCAGCGATAATGCCGACGAGTTTAAGGCACTGTATGCGTATTCACCCTTACATAATATTAAACCCGGGGTGAATTATCCGGCTACACTGATCACCACTGCCGACCATGACGACCGGGTAGTTCCAGCGCACTCGTTCAAGTATGCAGCCACGCTTCAGGAAGCCTACAAAGGACCAAACCCAATGCTGATTCGCATTGACACGAACTCTGGTCACGGCGCCAGCAATACGAAAAAAGCGATTGAAGCAACGGCCGATATTTATGCGTTTATTCTCTGGAATATGGGGATAAAGAGCCTGCGGGAAATGGCTCAGAAGTAGAGAAGAAATCGTATCTTGGTTTCAAAAATCAGGGATAGTCATGAAAGGCATTACATACGTTCGGGATGAACAGAATCAACTAAAGGCTGTGCAGATAGATGCTGAACTGTATGGTGAAGCCTTGCAGGATTTTCTGGACGGTTTGGAAGCAGAACACCTTAAAGATCAGCCTAAAAAAGAGTTTGATGCTGTAGCAAAACGTATTTTAGCCAAGCGGCAACGGACTGATATATAAAATTCCCATCACAGAACCAGCAGAAAAAACGCTTGACAAACTGCCCATTTCCGTTGCCGAACGACTGATCAATGCTATTTACAAGTTGGCAGATCAGCCCCGACCAGCAAAGTGTGTAAAACTCTCTGGTTTTGCTAATTACCGGATACGAGTTGGAGACTACCGAATCATTTATTCAATTCTGGACGATGTTTTGGTCATTGAAGTCCTAAAAATAGGAAACCGTCGGGAGATATACCGATAGGTTTCCTATTACTTTACTCCTCCAGCCTACATTCCAGAATCCGCTTTGTTTTATCCGTTATTCGCACACTATGCGTCAGGCGGTGGCCAACTACCCACACAATCTCCTCACCGGATACCAACACCGTTGTTCGGGCACGTTCGGGTAACGAGACTTTCCGATCGTTTAGCAGGTCGCTAACGAGTTTGTGGCCGGGCATATTGAGGGGTCGAAAGCGGTCGCCTTCCTGCCATCGCCGAATAGTTAGTGGCCCGGTTACCAGATCTGCATCCAGCAGCGCAAAAGTCGGGTCAGACAAAAGCGAAAGATCAGCGGGTCGGTCATACCATTGATAGCGCACTTTTCGTCCGTCGGGCAAAGTCACAGCCCCTTCTGATTGGCTCGGTACCGGTAAGTTGAACGGTTCTTCAACCAGTATCGGCGCCACTATCAGTCCTGTACGATCATTCCAAACACTGTGCGTGGCCGAGCGGAATATCTGACCCGTTTTATCGCCCTTGAGAACTCGGGCAATATCCCGGCTTTGGCTGTATGAAAAGCCGAATTCTTTGAGCCATTCGCTCAGTTGAAACGGCCATTCGGCCAGTACC
>Ga0105049_10007033_pt1 | contig 13074 bp, 13 predicted proteins | sample MAT06_FD_78087 | JGI IMG/M metagenome (GOLD analysis project Ga0105049, IMG submission 78087) | Freshwater microbial communities from Lake Fryxell liftoff mats and glacier meltwater in Antarctica - MAT-06 | ecosystem: Environmental > Aquatic > Freshwater > Ice > Liftoff microbial mat | place...
CACGCCAATCCGTAGCGGCCCAGCTCCAGGGAGCGCATGGCCTTCTGGAGGGACTCCGGGAAGGTGCGGCCGATGGCCATGGCCTCCCCCACCGACTGCATCGAGGTGCCGAGCACCCCCGGGCTGGCCGGGAACTTCTCGAAGGCCCAGCGCGGCACCTTGGTGACGACGTAGTCGATCGCCGGCTCGAAGCTGGCCGGCGTGGCCCGCGTGATGTCGTTGGGGATCTCGTCGAGGGTGTAGCCGACCGCCAGCTTGGCGGCGATCTTGGCAATCGGGAACCCGGTGGCCTTGGAGGCGAGCGCCGAAGAGCGCGAGACGCGCGGGTTCATCTCGATGATGACCATGTCGCCGTTGTCGGGGTTGAGGGCGAACTGCACGTTCGAGCCGCCCGTCTCCACCCCCACTCGCCTGATGCAGGCGAAGGCGGCGTCGCGCATGAGCTGGTACTCGACGTCGCTGAGCGTCTGGGCCGGGGCCACGGTGATGGAGTCGCCCGTGTGCACGCCCATCGGGTCGAGGTTCTCGATCGAGCAGATGATCACGCAGTTGTCTGCCGTGTCCCGCATGACCTCGAGCTCGTACTCCTTCCAGCCGGCGATCGAGCGCTCGATGAGGATCTCCTTGATCGGGCTGGCGGCGATGCCGTTGGCGGCGAGACGGGTGAACTCCTCCTGGGTGCCGGCGATGCCGGTGCCCTTGCCCCCAAGGATGTAGGCCGGCCGGATCACGAGGGGCAGGCCGATGCGGGCGGCCACCTCCTCGGCTTCTGCCATCGAGTGGGCCACCCCCGACTCGGGCACGCTCAACCCGATCCCCTGCATGGCGATCTTGAACAGCCCGCGGTCCTCCGCGGTGCGGATGGCCTCGGCGTTGGCGCCGATCAGCTCGGGCGTGCCGGGGGTGGCCACCGCGCCACGCTCCACGAGCTGCATGGCAAGGTTCAGCGCCGTCTGGCCGCCGAGGGTGGGGAGCACCGCGTCGGGCCGCTCGCGCTCGATGATGCGGCACAGGATGTCGATGTCGAGCGGCTCGATGTAGGTGGCGTCGGCGAGCTCGGGGTCGGTCATGATCGTGGCCGGGTTCGAGTTGGCCAGGATCACCCGGAACCCCTCCTCCCCCAGCACCTTGCAGGCCTGGGTGCCGGAGTAGTCGAACTCGCAGGCCTGTCCGATCACGATCGGCCCGGCGCCGATCACCAGGATCGACTCGATGTCAGTGCGCTTCGGCATGGTGGCCTCCTACCCCGCGGTCGGGAGCGGGAAAGCCGCTGGGGGCCTCCCGTGGCTGCGTGACGCCGAGCATCGTGGCGAACTCCTCGAAGAGGTAGGCGCTGTCGTGGGGACCGGGTCCGGCCTCGGGATGGTGCTGCACGCTGAACGCCGGCGCATCGAGCACGCGGAGGCCCTCGCACACACCGTCGTTGAGGTTGACGTGGCTCATCTCGGCGCGTCCGCCCAGGGAGTCGGCGGCGATGGCGAAGTTGTGGTTCTGGCTGGTGATCTCGATGCGTCCCGTCGCGAGGTTGCGCACGGGATGGTTGCCGCCGTGGTGTCCGAAGGGGAGCTTCATCGTCTCGGCGCCCACGGCCCGACCCAACAGCTGGTGACCGAGGCAGATCCCGAAGATGGGCACCTCCCCGAGGAGCCCGGCGATGGCATCGCTGGCGTAGGGGACGGCGGCGGGGTCGCCGGGACCGTTCGAGAGGAACACGCCCGCGGGCTGACGGGCGAGGGTGTCGGCCGCGGTGGTACCGGCCGGCACCACCTCGACATCGAACCAGGAGGCCAGGTGGCGCAGGATCGTGCGCTTGATGCCGAAGTCGTAGGCCACCACGACGGGGCGCTGCCCGTCGGCCACGAGGTAGGGCTGGGCGGTCGTCACCTGCGCGACGAGGTCGATCCCATCGGTGCCCGGCTCGGCCTTCGCCGCCGCCAGCAGGGTGGCTTCATCGGTGAGGTCGAGCGGCCCGAAGGCCCCCGGGATGGCACCGACCTGCCGGATCCGACGGGTGAGCTTGCGCGTGTCGATCCCCGCGATGCCCGGGATGCCGTAGGCCCGGAGCTGGTCGTTGAGATCGGCCTCGCTGCGCCAGCTCGACCGGCGGCGGGCGAGGTCGCGCACGACCACACCGCGGCAGAACGGTCGCCGGCTCTCGAAGTCGGCCAGGTTCACGCCGTAGTTGCCGATGTGCGGGTAGGTGAAGGTGATGATCTGGCCCGCGTAGGAGGGGTCGGTGACCACCTCCTGGTAGCCCGACAGCACCGTGTTGAACACCACCTCGCCGGCGGCGGATGCGTCCGCGCCGATGGCCTCGCCCTCGAAGGTCGTGCCGTCGGCCAGCACCAGCAACGCATCTCTGATCATGTCTTCCCGTTCTGTGGACGCTCACGGTCGGTATGCGGACGTAGGCGTCCACAGAAAGGGAACGCATCGGTCATCGCTGGGCCTCTCCGTCGATCACCACGGGTTCGCCGTGCAGCAGGGTGTGGCGCACCCGGCCGGTGAGGGCGCGGCCGGCATAGGGCGAGTTGCGGCTGCGGCTGGCGAAGGTGGCGGGGTCGACCGTCCAGGTGGCAGTGGGATCGATCACCACGAGGTTGGCCGCGTGGCCCGGGGCCACGGGGAGGCCATGCTCGTCGTCCACGCCGAGGATGCGGGCGGGTTGCCAGGACAGCCGCGCCAGCACCTGAGCGATCGGGAGGTCGAGCTCGGTCAGGGCCAGCGCTAGGGCTGTCTCGAGGCCGAGCATCCCGGGGGGCGCCTGGTCGAAGGCGGCCTCTTTGGCCTCCTGGGTGTGCGGCGCGTGATCGGTGGCGATGCAGTCGATCGAGCCGTCAGCGAGCCCCGCCCGCACTGCGGCTACATCGGCATCGGTGCGCAGCGGCGGGTTCACCTTGAACACCGGGTCGTAGGACGCGCACTCGGCGTGCGTGAGCGTGAAGTGGTGGGTGGTGACCTCGCAGGTGACGGGCAGGCCAGTCGCCTTGGCGAGCCGCACCATCTCGATCGAACGAGCCGTCGACAGGTGTTGGAAGTGCACGCGGGTGCCGGTGAGCCGGGCCAGCGCGAGGTCGCGCATCACCATGAGCTCCTCGGCCTCGGCGGGCTGACCAGGGATGCCGAGCCGGGCTGACCATTCGCCCTCGTGCATGTGACCGCCCGAAGCGAGCACCGGGTCCTCGCAATGCTGCGCCAGGATCACGCCGTTGGGGAGGCCACTGGCGTACTCCATCGCCCGCCGCATCAGGCGGGCGTCGGCCACCCCAGCACCGTCGTCGGTGAAGAAGCGCACCCCGAGCGCCGCCATCTCGCCGAGGGGAGCGAGCTGGTCGCCCTTCCGCCCAACCGTGATGGCTCCTGAGGTGTGCACATCGCAGGGTGCCGTGCGGCCGAGCTCCAGCACCTCGCGCACGATGCCGGCGTGGTCGATGGCCGGAATCGTGTTGGGCATGGCGAGGATGCAGGTGTAGCCACCGAGGGCGGCGGCCCGGGCCCCCGTCTCGATCGTCTCGGCCTCCTCCTGGCCCGGCTGGCGCAGGTGGCTGTGGAGGTCGACGAGACCCGGGCTGACCACACAACCGCCAGCATCGAGCACTGAGTCGCCGCTCAGATCAGGGCCGACGGCGGCAATGCGGCCGTCGCCACCGACCACGACGTCGGCCACCCTGTCGCCGGTCGAGTCGATGACGCGACCGCCCTTGATCACCGTCGTGGGCATCAGCCGATCACCTCCTGGAGCTCGGGTTCGGTGACGTCGTCGGGGCCGAGGACCTTGTCCGCGCCCTGGCCGAGGAGGAGGAACAGGACGGCCATGCGGGTGGCCACGCCGTTGCGCACCTGGTCGATGATCACCGAACGCGGAAGGTCGGCCACTTCCGCGCTGATCTCCACGCCACGGTTCATCGGGCCGGGGTGCATCACGAGGGCGTCGTGGCGCATGGCATCGACGCGGCGAAGGGTGAGGCCGTAGCGGGCGGTGTACTCGCGGAGCGAGGGGACGAGGTGCTCGGTCATGCGCTCCTGCTGCATCCGGAGGAGTCCCACGACGTCGAGGCTGGGCAGGACGTCGTCGAGATGGTGGCTCACCTTCACGGGCCACCCCTCGAGCGACGGAGGGAGCAGCGTGGGCGGGGCGACGAGGGTCACCTCGGCGCCGAGGGCGGTGTAGGCCAGCACGTCGGACCGGGCCACCCGGCTGTGCTTGACGTCGCCGACGATCCCGATGTGCATGCCGTCGAGTGCGCCCCGTTCCTCGCGAATCGTGTAGCTGTCCAGCAGCGCCTGCGTGGGGTGCTCGTGCCAGCCGTCGCCCGCGTTGCCCACGTGGACCCGATCGTCCAGCCAACGCGCGATCTGCCAGGGGACCCCCGCCGAGCCGTGGCGCACGACGATGGCATCGACGCCCATCGCTTCGATGGTGAGCACCGTGTCGCGGAGCGACTCGCCCTTCTTCACCGACGACGAGCCCACGCTGAACGTCATCGTGTCGGCCGAGAGGCGCTTGGCCGCTTGCTCGAAGCTCAGCCGGGTGCGGGTCGAGTCTTCGTAGAAGAGCCACACGACGTTCTTCCCGCGCAGCGCGGGAACCTTCGGGATCGACCGCTTGGACACCTCGGCAAACGAGTCGGTGAGCCTGTGGAGCTGCTCGATGTCGGCCCGATCGAGATCGGCCATGGAGAGGAGGTGCTTCACGACTTGACCACCTCGCCGAGATCCACGCCCTGCGGACTCACGTTCACCACCTCGTCGCGCCGGGTAGGCAGGTTCTTGCCGACGTAATCCGGCCGGATCGGGAGCTCGCGGTGGCCCCGGTCGACCATGACCGCGAGCTGCACGGCCCGCGGTCGGCCGTAGGCGTTCAGTGCGTCGAGGGCCGCCCGGACCGTGCGACCCGTGAACAGCACATCGTCGACCAGCACCACGATGGCCCCGTCGAGATCGACGGGGATGTCGGTGACGGCCTCGGGGAGGACCGGTCGGATGCCGATGTCGTCGCGGAACATGGCCACGTCGAGGGTGCCCAGCGCCGGGGCCCGGCCGTCGATCTCCTCGAGGGCCTCGGCGAAGGCCTCGGCCATGCCGACGCCGCCGGTCTGGAGCCCCACCAACACGACGCCGTCGAGCCCGTGGTTGTGCTCGAGGATCTCGTGGGCCATCCGCCAGATGGCTCGACGCACGTCATCGGCGTCCATCACCTGGCTCCGGGCAACAAAAACGCCCCCAAAAGGGGGCGTGGAGCCTCGTTCGCGTTCGGCCATCAGCCGGATTCCTTCCTGCCGTCCGGGTCTCACGGGACCCGCTTAACGTCAGAGGTGGACCCTAGCACCCGACCTCTGGACCACCGCCAGCATCAACCCGGGCGGACTTCGGTGGCGACCTTGGCGAGGAGGCCGTTCACGAAACGACTGCTGTCGTCGGTTGAAAAGCGCTTGGCCAGCTCAACCGTCTCGTTCAGCACCACGGCCGTGGGCACGTCGGGGCGGGTGAGCAGCTCGGCGGTGCCCATGCGCAGAGCGGCGCGGTCGAGGGCCGGCATCCGCGAGAGCGTCCAGCCCTTCGAGAACTGGCTCAACAGACCATCGATCTGCTCGCGATGCTCATCCACGGCGCGCACCAGCCCGGCGGCAAAGTCGTCGGCCACGACGGGGAGCGCATCCAGCACCTCTGCACCCGTGCAGCCCTTGGCCTCCGCTTCGTAGAGCAACCCGAGCGCGCGCTCGCGTGCGTCGCGGCGCTCCTCCGCCAGCGTCATCACGCGCGGGTGAGGTACTCGCCGGAGCGAGTGTCGACCTTGATGCGGTCGCCGGGGTTCACGAACAGCGGCACCTGGAGCACGAGGCCCGTCTCGAGGGTGGCGGGCTTTCGGGCACCGGACACGCGATCGCCTTGCACCCCCGGCTCGGTCTCGGTGACGTTGAGCTCGACGGCGGCCGGCAGGTCGGAGCCGACGATCTCGTCGCCGTAGATCTGGAGCACCACGGTGGAGCCATCCACGATGTAGCTGGAGGCATGGGCGAGCGACTCGGGCGGCACGTTGAGCTGTTCGTAGCTCTCGTTGTCCATGAAGACGTAGTCGTCGGCATCGCGGTACAGGTACTGCATCTCCCGCTTGTCGATCATGGCCTGGTCGAGCTTCTCGTCGGCCCGGAAGGTGCGGTCCATCTGGGCTCCATTGCGCATGTTGCGCAGGGTGGTGCGCACGAAGGCACCGCCCTTCCCCGGCTTGACGTGCTGGAAGTCGACGACCTGGAAGAGCCCGTCGGACAGGTTGAGGGACATCCCTCGCTTCAGATCGTTGGTGGAAACGGCAGACATTGCTCGAGCACCTCTGCTTCAGGACTTGGGGGCACGCGTCAGGGTGCGGCACCCGGATTCGGTGACCACGACGGTGTCCTCGATGCGAACCCCACCATGACCGGGGAGGTAGACGCCCGGTTCCACAGTGATGACATGGCCGGCGGCGAGCGTAGCATCGGCGGCCCACGAGACCCTCGGAGCCTCATGGATGTCGAGACCGACACCATGTCCGGTGCCATGCACGAAGGCGTCGGCCCACCCAGCCGCGGCGATCACGTCGCGACAGGCCGAGTCGACATCCCGCGTGCTGGCCCCGGCCCGCACCGCGGCCACCCCCGCCGCCTGTGCCTCGCTCACCACGGCCATCATGCGGGCCTGCGTGTCGTCAAGAGCATCGGGACCGCCGACGGCCATCGTGCGGGTCATGTCCGAGTGGTAGCCGTCCACCAGCGCACCGAAGTCGATCACCACGAGATCGCCGCGCTCGATCGAGCGGCCGGACGGCGTGTGGTGGGGCCGGGAGCCATTGGGACCCGCGGCCACGATCGTCTCGAAGCTGATGTCGTCGGCCCCCTGACGGCGCATCTCCGTGTCGAGCTCGAGGGCGAAAGCGGCCTCGGTGGGTCCGTCATCGAGCATCGGGGCCACCGCCGCGAGGGCCGCATCAGCGATGGCGCAGGCCGCCTCGATGCGGGCAACCTCGCCGGGGTCCTTCACCAGCCGCCGCGCCTCGACCAGACCGCTCGACGCCACGAGGTATGCCGCCGGAAACCACTCGGCGGCATACCGACGCTGGTCGCCCCAGCTCACGTGCTCGGCCTCGAGCCCCAGCCGATCGGCGCCCGCCGCCCGCTCGCTGAGGGCCTCCCGTTGCGCGGCGGCGGTGCGCCCGATGACGAGCTCCGCCTCGACGCCCGCCGCGCCCAGCTCTCCCGCCGCCTGCTCCTCGTAGCGACCATCCGTGACGAAGGTGAGCACCCCCGGCTGGACGAGCAGGTAAGCCGCCGAGCCGGTGAACCCCGTGAGGTAGCGGATGTTCGTGAGGTGGGTGACGAAGAGGGCATCACAGCCAGCGCCCTCGAACGCAGCGCGGAGCCGATCCACTCGGCCGACGACGTCCATGGCCGGCAACGTCACGCGAGCAGCCTCGCCACCGCCGCCATCGCCATCGGGTAGCCGTGGCCGCCCAAACCAGCGATCACGGCCGTCGCCACCGGCGCGATCACCGAGGGGTGGCGCCAGTCCTCCCGCGCCGCCGGATTCGACAGGTGCAGCTCCACGATCGGTCCGTCGAACGAGGCCAGCGCGTCCTGGAGAGAGCGGCCGTAGTGGGTGAGCGCGCCTGCGTTGATGACGATCGCGGCGCAGCGTCCGCGCGCCCCGTGCACCGCATCGACGAGGTCGCCCTCGTGGTTCGATTGGAAGTGCTCGAGGGCGAGGTCGTGGGCGTCGGCCACCGCTCGGGCGGACGCGACATGGTCCTCCAGCGTGGCGGTGCCGTAGATCTCCGGCTCCCTCTCCCCGAGCAGGTTGAGGTTCGGCCCGCTGAGCAGCAGCACGATCGCGGTCATGAGAGATCCTCCAGAGCGGCGCGGGCATCGACCTCATCGACACCGGGGACGACCTCGACCCCATCGGGCCCGTCGAGCACGAAGGTGAGCCCGGCGATGGCCTTCTTGTCACGGCCCATCAAGCCGAGGAGGCGGTCGTGATCGACGCCAGCGGGCAACGACGCGTCGAGGTCGTAGGCGGCCAGGACGCGGTGGTGCTCGGCAACGCGCTGATCGTCTATTCGATCAAGGCGTCGCGCCAGCGCAGCGGCGTAGGCCAGGCCGATGGCCACGGCCTCACCATGGCGCAGCCCGTGGGCCGTCTCGATCTCCAGGGCGTGAGCGAGGGTGTGGCCGTAGTTGAGGATGGCCCGGCCCCGCCGGTTGTCCGGGTCCTCGCGCTCGTCAGCCGCCACGACGTCGGCCTTGATCTGCACGGCCGCGGCGATGCGCTCGGCGAGGTCGAGAGCGAGCAGGTCGACGGCGGCGAGGAAGTGGTACTTGGCCAGCTCACCGTGTCCAGAACGCAGCTCCCGGGGGGCGAGGGTGGCCAGTGCATCGATGTCGCAGAGGACTGCCGACGGCTGCCAGAACGCGCCCACGAGGTTCTTTCCCTCAGGGAGGTTCACACCGGTCTTGCCTCCTATGGCCGCGTCGACCATGCCGAGCAGCGTGGTGGGCACGTGCACGATCGGCACGCCTCGGTGGTAGCTGGCGGCGGCGAAGCCCGCCACATCGGTGACGAGGCCCCCGCCAACCGCAACGACCACATCGCGTCGCGTGAGGCCCCAGGAGGCCCAGCCCCGACAGACACCCTCGACGGTGGCGAGGGTCTTGTCCGCCTCACCATCGGGGATCTCCCACGTGTGGTGCTCGCGTCCGGGGTCCACCGCGAAGTCGATGCCCGCCTGGGTGACGATGGCCACGCGCGCCGCGTCTTGCGGAAGCACGCTGGCCAGCTCGTGGCGAACGCCCGAGCCCACCAACACCGGGTAGGTGCGATCGGGCAGTCGCACCTCGACGGTGATCACGCCGTCACCTGGGCTTCGTGGGCCAAGACGAGCTCCGCGATGCGTTCGGCCAGCGCCCGCTTGGGCTTCTCCTCGGTGGCGTGAAACGGCTCGACGTCGATCGTAAGATCGGCCACCTCGGCGTAGAGCGGAGCCCGCTCGGCGTGCAGTCGATCGAGAACCTCCCGGACAGGCTCCGCGCCGTGGAGCAGCGGACGATGGGGCTTGCCCGCCACCCGACTGGCGAGGAACGCCGGGCTCGCGGCGAGGAACACGACGGTGATGTCCCGCCGCCGCATGCGCGTGCGGTTGTCGGACCGCAGCACGAGCCCCCCGCCGCTCGCGATCACACACGGCTCGTGATGCTCGAGCAGCTCCTCGAACGTGTCGGCCTCGAGGTCGCGAAAGGCGCGTTCACCCTCGTTCTCGAAGATGTCGGCGATCGTACGATCGGCGATCTCCTCGAGGGCGGCATCGGCATCGACGAAGTGACGGTCGAGGCGGGCCGCGAGCCGCCGACCGATCGTGGTCTTGCCGGAGCCCATCAGCCCCACGAGCGCGACGTGACGAACCATCGGGTCAGTCGAGCGACGCGACGAAGGCGTCACGGTTGCGCCGGAGCTCCACCACGGAGTCCCCGCCGAACTTACGAGCGGCTTCGTCGGCCAACACCAACGCCATCATCGTCTCGGCCACCACGCCCATGGCCGGCACCGCGGTGACATCAGTGCGCTCCTTGAACGACACCGTCTCTGCCTTGGTGGCGGTGTCGACGGTCTTGAGGGTGGGGCGATTCAACGTGGCCAGCGGCTTCATCGCCGCCCGGGCCACCAGGACCTCGCCGGTGGAGATGCCACCCTCGATGCCTCCGGCCAGCGACGACTCGCGCTGGTAGGTGCTCGACGCAGCGTCCCAGGTGATGGGGTCGTGGGCATCGCTTCCCCGTCGGCCCGCCACCTCGAAGCCCTCGCCGATCTCCACGCCCTTCACGGCCTGGATGGACATGAGCGCCCGGGCCAGCAGCGAATCGAGCTTGCGGTCCCAGTGCACGTGGCTGCCGAGCCCCACGGGCACGCCATAGGCCAGCACCTCCACGATTCCCCCGAGGCTGTCGCCGTCCTTGGCGGCCGCCTTGACCTCGGTGACCATTGCCTCCTCCGCCGCAGCATCGAAGCAGCGCACGGGCGACTCGTCGACCTGCGCCAGGTCGGCCGGACCCGGACGAACGGCCGCCTTCGATCGGGCCGAGCCCATCTGGATGACATGGCTCACGATGTCGATGTCGAGCTCCGCCAGCAGGGCCTTGGCCACCGTGCCGGCGGCCACGCGCGCGGCCGTCTCGCGGGCCGACGCGCGCTCGAGGATGTCGCGCGCATCGGTGAGGCCGTACTTCTGCATGCCTGCCAGGTCGGCATGGCCGGGGCGCACCTGGGTGAGGGGCGCCTGCGTGGGCCCGTCTTCCGCTCGCACGGACATCTCTCGCTGCCACTTGTCAGGGTCGCGGTCCCACTCGCTGTTTCCCACCTCGATGGCGACTGGCGAGCCGAGCGTGACCCCGTGGCGCACTCCACCGATGATCGTCACCTCGTCTTGCTCGAAGCGCATGCGCGGGCCGCGGCCGTAGCCCAGTCGCCGTCGGGCCAGCTCGGCCTGCACCTGATCTGTGGCGATGGGCAGCCCCGCCGGCAAGCCCTCGACGATGACCACCAGCGCACGGCCGTGCGATTCACCCGCCGTCAGGAACCGAAGCATGCGGCTGAGGGTACTGCCGCAGGGGTGTTCGGCCGGAACCTGTTGCGTGGTCGACTGAGCCCAGACCCGACGAACGGCGTGCCTGAGGTGCTAGATGTAGAGGTGCTCGAAGAGGCCCCAGCCCTCTTGGCCCTCGACCGTGAACTTTGCGACCGAGTCGACGATGCCGAACATGGCACTGCGTCCCTCGTCGGTCGACAGGTCGTAGACCTTGCCCTGCACCTCGAGCTCACCTTGGTAGGCGCCGTGCTTCCAGCCGTCGCCGTCGAAGCCGTATCCGGTGCCCACCCCGATGTGGACGGGTAGCACCGGCTCCACCTCCACGACCACGTCGCCGAGGCGGATGGTGCCCTTCTCCACCAGCCCGAACAGACCGGGGCCGGCGGCGTTCCACTGCAGGTCGTGCTCGGGTCGGCCGAGGAAGTCGACTCGACCGTCGGGCCACAGGCGCACGGCCTCCTCCAGCACTCGGCTGCCGTCGCCCCGCTCCTGGCAGATGAAGACGAGCGCATGGTCCGGCATCCGGAACGGCGCGTAGAGCCACCGGAACGCGCCGGCCGGCTTGGTGGCGAGGATCCCCGGGTCTTCTGCCTCCCCCACCGGGCGGATCCCCCAGGAGCGGTCACGACTCCCCCACCAGTGGTCCGGGGTCACCTCGATGTGGTCGCCGTCAACGTCGATCCACCCGCTCCATGACCCGAGCTGGGCGAGGCGACAGGCGTCGAGGAAGGCGCGGCCGTTGGCGTTGCGGTCGACGTGGGGGGGCTCCTGGAACGCGGGCACGTAGCCCTCCCAGGTGAGGTCGTAGGACAGGCCGTGCTCCGGCGCATCGAGCGTGCACCGCAGCGTCTTGAGTCCCTCGATCACCTCCACCTTGAACGGACCCACCGAGGTGTCGAGGCGGTCGAGTCCGAGCTCGCGGGAGGCGCGCACGACACGGTGCTCGTCGCCTCGCCGCACGAGGGCGAAGGCATCCTGCACGCCGAGGTTCGGGTACTGCCCCTGGCCGATGATGAGGAAGAGCTCGTCGGAGCACGGGTGACAGTTGAAGTAGTAGCGGTCGTAGAAGTTGCGATCACTGGTGCCGGGCTGCCGAATCGGTTGGGCGACCTGGTGGATCGGGAAGTCGTCGAGGGGCGAGAGCATGGGTTCTCCTGGTGCAGTTCGGCGGCGAAGGTCAGGCGCGAGCGGTGAGCATCTCATCGAGCAGACGGGTGCCGGTCTGGTCGAAGGCCATGTCGGCGGCGCCTGGGAAGACGCCGGTTGAGTCGAGCAGCTTCATGACTCGCACCATCACGGATGCGTAGCGGGCCGCCCCGAGAAGCTCGTACCACTCGAGGTGCTCGGCGGAGTATCCGCTGGCCTGCTCCCAACGGGCGATCGACTCGTTGCGACTGGGAAGCCCCGGCAATCGAGGCACGTCGAACGCCATCGTGTGGTGGTGATCGAGGAGCAGGTACCAGGCGAGATCTTGCACCGGGTCGCCAGCGGTGACCATCTCCCAGTCGAGCACGGCGGCAACCTGCTGGTCGGCACTGAAGATCATGTTGCCGATCCGGGAGTCGCCCCAGCAGAGGGCGGGGCGATCGACGGTCGCGGGGATCGTGGCCTCGAGGATCTCGAAGGCCCGATCGACCACTGGGTAGGGCCCGTCGCCACACGCGAAGGTGCGGTACTCACGATCGAGCTGCAGCTGCTCGGCCGGGGTGACGGGATCCAACCAGGGCAGGCCGAGGGCATCGGCATCCAGCGCGTGGATGGCGGCCATCGTGTCCAGCCCGCTCTCCCACACGCGCCGCTGCCCGGCCTCGTCCAGCGCTGGCATCCAGCCCGCGCCGTGGTAGCCGGGGTTGTCAGCCGGCACCTCACCTTCGACGCGGGCCATGCAGACAAAGCGAGAGCCGAGGACGTCAGCGCTCTGCTCGAACCAGAGCACCGGTGGCACGGGCACGCTGCCCTCGGCCGCCAGCGCCTGCATCACCTCGACCTGCGCGTCGAAGGCCGTAGCCGGGAAGACCGTGTGACCCGTGGGTTCGACACGGATCACGAGCCGGTGAACCTCCCCGTCCCAGGTGGCCTCGAACAGCAGCGTCTCGTTCGAGAACCCGGACAGGCCAGGGATGGTCACCTCACCCACCTCCACGGGCTCGGCTCCCGTGCGGGCCTCCAGCCACGTGGCCAGTGCGGACCGCGTGGCTACGGGGTCACGCTCCGTCGAAACAGCCATCTCGTGTGATCCCCCGGGCGCGGTGAACTGAAACTGAAACCTGTTCTAGTTCAGTGGCGCACTCAGAGGCGCAGGTCGCGGGCGAAGTAGACGATCACGAGACACCCGAGGGCCAAGGCCGGCCCGAAGGGAAACGCCCCCCGGCGGCGGGTCACCATCTGGGCCACGACACCAAACACGACGCCCACGGCGCAGCCGAGGATCAGCGCGTACAGCACCAGCCTGATCGGGCCCC
>Ga0105049_10007035_pt1 | contig 13073 bp, 8 predicted proteins | sample MAT06_FD_78087 | JGI IMG/M metagenome (GOLD analysis project Ga0105049, IMG submission 78087) | Freshwater microbial communities from Lake Fryxell liftoff mats and glacier meltwater in Antarctica - MAT-06 | ecosystem: Environmental > Aquatic > Freshwater > Ice > Liftoff microbial mat | place...
GTGGACGCCGTGTACGACAAGCTCTTCGCCTTCGACGCCACCAAGCGCCACTTCGTCCCCAAGCAGCATGGATTCGACGGCGCCGCTCCCGCAAACCTCGACGACCTCACCCTCGACCACGAGCAGATCGCCTTCCGCAAGAGCCACCTCTCCAAGTACCTCGTCAAACTGGTCACCACCCCCTACGACGAGAAGATGCTCCAGTACCTGGACTGGGTTGGCCGCATCCACACCGCCAAGGCCGGCAACCCCGCCATCGTCGTCCCCATCGTCCAGATCAACGCCCTCTTCGGCTTCGTCAACGACGCCCTCATCGCCACCTTCGACGGGCTGGAAATCCCGCAGGAGAAGAAGACCGCCTACAGCCGCGCGTTCACGAAACTGCTTTGGATTCAGGCGGACCTGTTTGTGAGGCACTATGTGAACGGGGCGAAGTAGGGCCCCGCGCTGTGCCCCCATTGGTGTTCTCGCGCCAAGCTACCGTTCGACTCATCCCAGCACCAGAGCGGCGATCATTGGGATAGCAATGGTAACAAGGAGGACAAGGGCGCACCCCGAGCCCGCCATGCTTGTTCTTCGAGTCGTTCGTGTAGTATATCTCAGCCCCGTGCCACGGATGGAGTAGGTCGTGCGTGTTCCCTTGGAGGAGAAATTCGCGGCAATTCCCTTACCCCTAATCGAAATCGAGGTGCCGTGCTTCCCGAAATTCAGCCCTGTCCCGGGAGCGATTCGTATCGACCGTCGAAAACCCCAACCCATCACCAGCTCCTAATCCAACTGGATAGCCTCCCCTGCCGTTCCCTACCTATCCCCTGCCCCTGCCTGCTTTTCCCTGCCGTAAATGGCACGCCCGACAGGATTCGAACCTGTGACCGACAGCTTAGAAGGCTGTTGCTCTATCCGGCTGAGCTACGGGCGCGCAGTGGCGATGGTGTAGGGCCGGGGGCGGGTCCCCCGCAACGGGAGAGTGCGCCAGGCTCGTGGGGCAGGGGGCGACGGGCTCGGCAGGGGGAGCCCTGAAAACCCGAACCGGACCGGTCCAATTTTCATTGACAGGTGAAACGCTTCACGCGGTAACTAACGCGCGTTAGCACCTTCAAATCCCCTTCCAAGAGAGAGACCATGATAAAGGCACCAACTCTTACGGCCTGTGCCACCCTCCTGGCATTGGCCGCAGCATCCATCGCGCCCGCAGCGGCGCTTGAAACCGTCGGCACCGGCGGCACACAGGCTACCATCGCCGCCGCGATCGCGGCCGTGGACAACAACGGAGTCGTCGAGATTATCACGGCGGGAACCTATACCGAATCCCTCAGCCTCCACTCTGGCCCCGCAAACTACACGATTCGGAAAGCGGGCAGCGTTGTCGGCACGGTCACCATCGAGGCGCCTGTTGATGGTCTCTCCTCCGCCCTGGTCCTGAGCGCCACGGCGACAACGGATCAGACCATTGCGATCGAGGGGCTGACAATCCAGCGCCCGCTCGGAATCGGCCCCGCGGTTGCCCTTAATCAAAGCACGACCAACACGGCGGTCGTCACGTTCAACGACTGCATCATCCGCGCCACCGGTGTGGTGAACGCGGACCGGGGGGAGGCACTTTCCGTCGTGGCGGGAGGGAGTGCCGCGGTAGGCCCCGTTACATTCACGCTCAACCTGAACAATTCCGACCTCTCTACGACCTCCCTCAAGGCCGACAGCAAGGCCGCGTTGCGCATCCAGGCCGCGACGGTCACGAATTTCGCCGTCAACTCGACCAATACCAATTATGTGTCATTCCACCGCGCCATCCGCAGCGACGGCGGCGACAACCAGAATTGGAACATCACCGGCGGCACGATCACCGCACTCACGGAGCGCGGGTTTCAGCTCAATACCTCCCACGCCTCCAGTACCGTCTCCATGACCGGCGTTACGATCATTGCCGGCGAGGAGTGCATCCACGTTGATCAAGCGGCAACCGTAACCCCCAACAACAAGTGGACACTGAACCGCTGTACCTTTGACAACACCGCGAACTCGGCGGGAGTTGGCGACCAGACGGTCCGCATCACCTATGGAGCCGCGACAACAAGCGAACTGAACGTGTACAACTGCCTCTTCCTTCTGGCGCAGGGAGTCAGCACCACGAACTTCCGCGGCCTCAACGTCGCCGGATTCAATTCGACCGGCACGGGCACCCAGGGCCTGTATATCTACAACAACACCTTCGTTGGCGGAGGTACGGGGTCTGGCGCCGCCGTTGGCGGAACCACGGTGGAGGCCAATTGCTGGAACAACGTCGCCCTCAATTTGACCGGCGGTGACTTTATCTTCGGCGGCTCGTATTCCAGCGGGACACTCCGCGCATCGGGAAAGAACCACATCGTTGGTCCTTCCGACGACTCCACTCCTCCCGGAACGGATCGCGTCTATACAGTGGCCGCGGCGGGACTTGCCAATGCGCTGACCGCGGCAGGGCTCGACTCCAACTACAAGCCCCTCTCCGGCTCGATTCTGATCGGCGCTGGCGCGGCGGACTTCAACAGCGCGGGAATCACCACGCACACCAAGACCGACATCCTCAGCCTCGTCGGCTCGGTTGATCGCACCAACATCGCCCGCTCCAACCCGCCCGACGTCGGCGCGTTCGAGGACATGGCCTCCGTTTACGAATGGTCGATGTTCTAAGACGACGCAATAACGTAGCCAGCATCGCCACGGGGCGCGGGGATCCAACTCCCCGCGCCCCCTCTTCATGTCCTCTTAAACCGCCGCCCCCGCCCAGATCATCCGGGCGGGGGCGGCTGTATATTCGTTTCTCATCGAACCCGGCGAATCAACCCCGATTCCCCGTTCCCAATTCCCCATCCTAGTACCGGTAATGCTCCGCCTTGTACGGCCCCTCGACGGGGACGCCGATGTACTCGGCCTGCTGGGGGGAGAGCATGGTGAGCTTTGCGCCGAGCTGGTCCAGATGGAGGCGGGCCACCTTCTCGTCCAGAACCTTCGGGAGCGTATAGACGTTGCGGTCGTACTTGCCGTTGTTCCGGTTCTCCCACAGGTCGATCTGGGCGATCGTCTGGTTGGTGAAGCTGGCCGACATCACGAAGCTGGGGTGGCCCGTGGCGCAGCCCAGGTTCACCAGGCGGCCCTCGGCGAGAAGGATGATGCGCTTTCCGTTGGGCCAGACGATGTGGTCAACCTGGGGCTTGATGTTGTCCCACTCCAGATCGCGGAGCGCCGCCACCTGGATCTCGCTGTCGAAGTGGCCGATGTTGGCGACGATCGCGTTGTGCTTCATGTTGTCCATGTGCTGGCGCGTGATCACGCTCAGGTTGCCCGTGGTGGTCACGAAGATGTCGCCCCACTTGCTGGCATCGTCCATCGTCACAACCTGATAGCCTTCCATGCAGGCCTGCAGGGCGTTGATCGGATCGATCTCCGTCACATAGAGCGTGGCGCCAAGGCCCTTGAAGCTCTGCACCGTTCCCTTACCCACGTCGCCATAGCCGCAAACCACGACCTTCTTGCCGGCGATCATGACGTCGGTGGCGCGCTTGATGGCGTCCACGCAGCTTTCGCGGCAGCCATAGAGGTTGTCGAACTTGGACTTGGTGACGGAGTCGTTCACGTTGATCGCGGGGAAGAGCAGTTCGCCCTTCTTGGCCATCTCATACAGGCGATGCACGCCCGTGGTGGTCTCTTCGGAGATGCCGACGATCCCCTCCGCCATCTTGGTCCAGTACTTCGGATCCTCGTCCAGCGTGTCGTTGAGGAGCGTATCGACGACCTCGATCTCCTCGTTCTCGCGCGAAATGGCGGGCTTCACGCCTGTCTTCTCGAACTCGATCTCGCGCTTGCGGCCGCGATGGATCAGGAGGGTGGCGTCTCCGCCGTCGTCAACGATCGTGGTGGGGCCGCCGTCGGGGAAGGCCAGGGCCCACTTGGTGTACTGCCAGTACTCGGTCAGGGTCTCGCCCTTGAACGCATAGACGGGGATACCGGCCTCGGCGATGGCCGCGGCGGCGTGGTCCTGGGTGGAGAAGATATTGCAGGAGGCCCAGCGCACGTCGGCGCCAAGCTCCACCAGCGTCTCGATCAGCACGGCGGTCTGAATCGTCATGTGCAGCGAGCCCGTGATGCGGCAGCCGGCCAGGGGCTTCTTCTTCCCATACTCGGCGCGACAGGCCATCAGCCCCGGCATCTCGCCCTCGGCGATGGTGATTTCCTTGCGGCCAAAGGCCGCATCCTTGATGTCGCGGACCAGATAGGCGGGGGCGGCGACCTTGGGATTTGTGGCTACGCTCATGATGGGACGACCTTTCTCTTGGGGAATCTGGGGTGATGCCTTGGGAGGGGGGCGCCCTCATTTCAAGACATTAGGATACAATGATATGCCCGGCGCCCCGTCAAGGGCTTTCCGCCGGCTCGCGGCCAGAATCGCCGCGTTTCCCCTATCGCCGGAGCCGACCGATGGAATGATCGCCCCATGAAGCTCGCGTTCATCTTTGGCACCCGCCCCGAGGCAATCAAGGTCGCGCCCGTTCTGTTGGAGGCGCGCCGCCGCGCGGGCGTGGAGGCGCTCGCCATCAGCACGGGGCAGCATCGCGACATGCTGAGGCCCGTGCTCGGCCTGTTTGGTATCGAGCCGGATATCGACCTCCAGTTGATGCGCCCCAGCCAGACGCTGGCGGGATTGACGGCGCTCGCGGTGGAATCGGTGACGGCATGTCTCACCGAAACGAAACCCGATGCCGTGATCGTGCAGGGCGACACCACCACGGCGATGGCGGCGGCGTTGGCGGCGTTCTATCTGCGCATTCCCGTGGCCCACATCGAGGCGGGCCTGCGCAGCGATCGCCTCGACGCGCCGTTTCCCGAGGAAGCCAACCGCCGCATCATCAGTCAGTTCGCGAAATGGCATCTGGCGCCGACGCCGGGCGCGGCGGAATTCCTCCGTCGCGACGCGGTACACCTTCTGGGCGGGCGGATCGTGGTGACGGGAAACACCGTGATCGACGCGCTGCTGCTGGCGGTGGCGGCGGTGGAGAAGAATCCCCCCGCCGATCCCGACCTGCGCGCGGCCCACGAATGGAAGGCGCGCGGCGGACGGCTGGTGCTGGTGACAGGCCACCGGCGGGAGAATTTCGGCGAACCGTTCCGCGAGTTCTGCCTTGGCCTCGCCGACATCGCCGAAGCCCACCCGGATTGCCTATTGCTCTATCCCGTGCATCTGAATCCCAACGTGCAGGCCCCCGTGCGCGAGCTGCTTTCGAGCTGTACAAATATACGCCTCGCGCCGCCCGCCGACTACCCCACCTTCGTCGCCATGATGCAGGCGGCGGACCTGATCATCACCGACAGCGGCGGCGTGCAGGAGGAGGCCCCCGCCCTCGGCAAGCCCGTCCTCGTCACTCGCGACGTGACCGAGCGCCCCGAGGCCGTCGCCGCCGGCGGCGTCATCCTGGTGGGCCCGCATCGCGAGGCGCTCCGCCGGGAGGCCGCGCGCCTCCTCTCCGATCGCGATGTCTATACACGCATGGCCGTGCCGCGCTTTCCCTATGGCGACGGAAAGGCCGCTGCGCGGTGCGTGGATGCGATCATTGAGGAGTAGCCAGCGGGGCGGTCAAAAAACGGCATTCAACACAGAGGCACAAAGAATACAGAGCGACAGCAAGGGCACTTCCTTTTTCCCTGTAGCCGGACCCAGGATGCCAGCAGGGCGAGCCAATCAGACCACCCGTATGTTGCACAGATTCCCATAAGTCTTTCTCAAAGTATCAACCCCAACGAACTTGCTTTCGGCTCTATTGCCTCTGTGTTCTCTGTGCTCTCAGTGGTGAACGCCCTTTTTTTGAAAGGCTGACTTGACTGTATCATTTGAAGTGCTGCCCGCGCTACTTTCTTCGCCGCAGACGCCGCGCCTCCGGTGCCGAATACTGCACGTGAACCCAATAGGCCGCGCCGATCAGCGGCACCGCCAGCACGCACACAATCCACAGAATCCGCGGCGTCGTCGCCCGAAGCCGCCGCATGATGTCCCAAATCGCCACCGCGTCGGCGACCAGGACGAGGACGAGGAAGAGGTCGGTCAATTGGGGAATGGGAAATCGGGAATTGGGAATGGTAGGAGTGGAGTGGTAGCCGACGGGATGGCACAGGGTCCATCCATTCCCCATTCCCTATTCCCCATTCCCCAATTGTTACTCCACATTGGCAATCTGCTCCTTCATGCTCTCCGCGTGGTTCTTGAGTTCGAGGACTTGGCGGGTGATTTCGAGGTCGCGGCCCTTGCTGCCGATGGTGTTGATTTCGCGGAGGATTTCCTGGTTGAGGAAGTCGAGGGCGCGGCCGCGGGCTTCGCTGCCGGCGGAGGAGAGGAGTTCCTCCAGCCGGTCGAGGTGGGCGCCTAGGCGGGTGACCTCCTCGGAGAGGTCGGCCTTGTCGGCGAAGAGCGCGACCTCCTGCTCCAGCCGACCCGAATCGAGGTTGATGCCTTTGGGGCCGAGCAAGTCCGCAATCCGATCCTGAAGCTTCTGGCGATAGCGCTCGACCACCTGGTGGCGAAACTCGGCCACGGCGGAGTGGCATGCGCGCATCTGGGCAAGGATTGCGAGTAGCGCCTCGCGGAGAACCTGGCCCTCGCGGCGACGGTCGGTCTCCATCGACTTGCTCGCCTCCTCCAGCGCGTCCTCCATCAGCTTGGTCATCTCGTCGAGGCGGGACGGATCCTGCAGCGCGATCACAACGCCGGAAATCCCGAGGAGGTCCTCCGGCTTGGCCTCGTGCCCGCGAGAGCGGCAGAAATCCTCCAGCCGCTCCACCAGCGCCTCGTTGATTTCATAGCGCTGCGTGGCGCCGGGAATCGGCTCGAAGCGGACATCGACGTAGAGCTTGCCGCGGGTGAAGCGCTTCTGGATTCCCGCGCGGGCGGCTGGCTCCAGCGCGGAGAGCTCCTGTGGCAGCCGCACGACGAGGTCGAGAAAGCGGCTGTTGACGCTGCGCATCTCGACCGAGAGCGCCCCCAGCGTTGGCGAGCCACACCGGCCCGATCCGAAACCCGTCATGCTGTTCATGGGCTCGTCAGCCTTTCAACGACTGGAGTTTGGCCTCGATGGCCGCCATGTCGGACTCGTAGGCGCGGAGCTTCTCGCGCTCCTTCTCCACCACCGGGGCCGGTGCGCTATTGGCGAACTTTTCGTTGGAGAGCTTGGCGCTGGTCACGTCCCAGCCCTTGCGCAGGCGGAGCAGTTCCTTGCTGAGGCGCGCGCCCTCCTGCTCGCGGAGCGCGGCGGGAAGGAGCACCTGCAGCGTGAGCGCGCCGCTGACAAAGGTGCTGGCAAACGGCGCGGGGGCGTGATGCTCCGCAACGGTCAGCGCGGCTACCCCCGCGAGGGCCTGAACCTGAGGCGCGGCACTCTCAAGGAGCGACCGCGTCGCTGGATCGGCGTGCTGGGCAAGGACGTCGATCTTCATCTCCAGCGGAACGCCCATCTCTCCGCGGATGTTGCGGATGCCGCCGATGATGACCTTGAGGAAGTCGATCTCCGCACAGGCGGCGGGATCGCGGAACGTGCGGTCCGTGGGCCACGGTGCCACGCAGAGCGAGATGCCGTGGAAGCCATCGCGGAATCCGAGGACCTTGCCGGCCTCGGCGGGCGCGGGGGCCTCTGGCACTTTCTCTCCGGCGGCGGCGCCGGTCAGGCGCTCGCGCAGGAGATGCCAGATTTCCTCGGTCGCAAACGGGATCACCGGGTGCAGCAGGCGGAGTACCTGCTCCAGCACGGAGAGGAGGACCACCTTCGCGGCGACGCTGGTGCAGGAATCGTCCTTCAGATAGACGCGGCCCTTCACAAGCTCCAGATACCAATCGCAGTACTCGTCCCACAGGAAACGATAGATCGACGCGATGTACTGGTCGAATTCGTAGCGCGAAAGCGCCGTGGTCGCGGCGTCTATACACTCGGAGAGGCGAGAGAGTATCCAGCGGTCCTCGCGCGCGAGGCCCTCCGCCAGGATACCGCCGCGGAACTGCTCCGGCGTGATGGACTCTGTCGCGGCGAGGACGAATCGCGAGGCGTTCCAGAGCTTGTTGATGAAGTTGCGATAGCCAGAGATGCGCTGGCGGTCGATCTCGATGGTGCGGCCCTGTCCGCTATACGCGACCAGGGATATACGCACGGAATCGACGCCAAAGAGGTCGAACATCTCGATGGGATCGATGACGTTCCCCTTGGACTTGGACATCTTCTCCCACTTGACCTCCATGTCCTTGGGCGGCTGCTCCATCTCGTCCAGGCCAAGGCGCATGCGCTCCGCCGGGGGGACCAATTCCATGTCTCCGCCGCGGCGACGGTAGTAGGACTTCCCGAAAATCAGCCCGTGCAGGAACACGTCGGCGAAGGGGCGCTGACCCGTGAGGCCATAGGACATCATCATCATGCGCGCGACCCAGAAGAAGAGGATGTCGTGGCCGGTGACGAGGACGGAGGTGGGGAAATACGTGCGCAGGTCCGCGGTCTTCTCGGGCCAGCCCATCGTGCTGAAGGGCCACAGGCCGCTGGAAAACCACGTGTCGAGCACGTCGTTGTCCTGCTCCCACGCGGCGGGATTCGCGGCGACCTCGGGCGGCACGCCGTCGCCATCCCAGCAGATCATTGTGCCGCTGCCGTCCTTGGCGTGCCAGATGGGAATGCGGTGTCCCCACCAGAGCTGGCGGCTGATGCACCAGTCGCGGAGGTTCTCCATCCACGCGAAAAAGGTGTTCTCCTGGTGCTTCGGCGCGATGCGGATTTCGCCATCGCGCACGGCGCGGACGGCGCGCTCGGCGAGCGGCGCGACCTTGACGAACCACTGGTCGGAAATGCGCGGCTCCACGATGGCCTTTGACCGATAGCCGCGTCCCACGCGGTGGGGGTGCTTCTCGATGCGTTCGAGCAGGCCCGCGGCCTTGAGGTCGGCGACGATGCGCTCGCGCGCGTCATAGCGGTCGAGCCCGCGATAGTCCTCCGGCGCGCTCTCGTTCAGGCGGGCGTCGTCGGTGAAGATGTTGATCAGAATAAGGCCGTGGCGCTGTCCGCAGGCGAAGTCGTTGGGATCGTGGGCGGGGGTGATCTTCACCATGCCGCTGCCGAAATCCTTCTTCACAAAATCGTCGGCGATAATCGGGATGCGGCGCCCCGTCAGCGGGAGCTCCACCATCTGGCCGATGGACGCGGCATAGCGCTCGTCCGTTGGGTTCACCGCCACCGCCACGTCGCCAAGAAGCGTCTCAGGCCGCGTGGTCGCCACCACGGCGAACCGCCCGCTGCCGTCGGCGAAGGGATACTTGATATGCCAGAGCGTCCCCTCCTCGTCCTCGTACTCCACCTCGTCGTCGGCCAGCGCCGTCAGCGAAACGGGGTCCCAGTTCACCATGTACTTGCCGCGATAGACGAGCCCCTGATCGAAGAGCATCTTGAACGCCACGCGGACGGCATGGGCGCGGGGCTCGTCCAGCGTGAAGGCCTCGCGCTCCCAATCGACGGAGCAGCCGAGCAGCTTGATCTGGTTGGTAATGCGCGCGTGGTACTCGTGCTTCCACTTCCACACCTCGGCCACAAAGGCCTCGCGTCCCATCTCCTGCCGCGTGCGGCCCTCCGCGCGGAGCTTCTCCACCACCACGTGCTGCGTCGCGATGCCGGCGTGGTCGGTGCCCGGCACCCACAGGACGTTCTCACCCAGCATCCGGTGATGGCGAATCAACACGTCCTGAATCGTCTGGACCAGCCCATGCCCCAGATGCAGCACCCCCGTCACATTGGGCGGCGGAATCACGATCGAATAGGCGGGCGCCGTGGAGGTGTTGTCGGCGTGAAAGAGCCGATGCTCCTCCCAATGCCGACGCCACCGGTCCTCGGCGTCCCTGGGCTGGAAGTTCTTGGGCAATTCGCTGGCAGGCGTGACGGCCATCTAGGGGAGTCCATTCGCGGTTTCTTCGCCACCACTGCGGCGAAGGGCCGGGAGTCAACCAAACGCACGCCGATGGCGTCAACCGCGCGGGAGGGTGGCGCGATGCGCTGGTGATCCTTCAAGTGCCCAACAATTTTGGACCCGGCCATTCGGATCCGCGGAAGTACTGTAACGGGCAAGGGAGGCGAACGAGTCAGGCATCATCGTCGCCGACCGCCCCTGCCCGCGCACCACGCCGCCCACCGCCAAGCAACTGCTCGTCCAGGCGTTCTTCTCCGTCGCCAGCAAGCAGTGGAAGAACCTCACCTACCCCCAGCGCGCCGGTTGGAAAACCTACGCGAAGAACTACTTTCCCTTCGATCAGGACGGCACCGGCGACGGCCCCAGCGGTTAGGTCGTGTACCTGAAGGCCGCGTGGTACCAGCAGGCCATCGGAGCAGCCCTCCCCGCTACCGCGCCCATCGTCGCGCCTCCCGCCGGACCGACCGCCCTCACGCTCATCAACTCCGCCACTGACACGACGCTCACCAGCCGCATCGCGCACCGCTCACGGTCATCGCCGGACACCGCCTCTTCATCGAACACACCCTCCCCCTCGCCAGCCCCGCGCGTACCCCGCAGCCCTCCGACTACCGCGCCGCCCGAGGCATCAACGCCAACTCCCTCCAGCCGGAACGGTGTCGCCCAGCGCTTAGCAATGGCCTGCTCAGCGCGTCGGTAGTCCCGCAGCAGTTCGATGGACTGATACGCGGGGAACACCAGCGAGTTCACGCGCGGCGAAAACGAAGGCGCGTCCCACGTAAGGTGCAGCACCTGCTCAACCGGCAGCTCTATCCCGTCCCCGGAGATCGGCCCTTCGTTGGCGTATTGCTTGGCCTCGATCAGCGACCCCGGTGCGTTTTTCACCCGTAAGCCTCCCGCCCGACCCATGGGCCCGATTCACCGCAAGGCCCGCACGGGACTGCGCCTCCCGGTGAACGGTGGAGATTGTCCCAGCTAGGTGTTCAAGGTTCATGTCGCGCCTGCCCCTGTGCCCTTTGATTCCGGGTGGACTGCTAGCAGGTCGGGGCGCTGGCCAGAAAATCCAGCGACACCGCCTCCTCGCGCGCGTCGTCGAGTTTGCCCTATCAAAATGCGCGCGCGATTCCTTCAGAATCACCCCTCGTTTTATTTGACATTGTTCGCCGCCACGTGGGCTTCCTTTCGGAGCGGGGAGCCTCCTCCACGACTCCGCCGCCCATTCCCGCTCGGTCCCGCTCCGGTCCCCGCACTCGAGGAGATTTCGTCATGAAGCAGATGGCCGCCGTTGCCGTTGTAATCGCCACCCTGGTTGGGGGCGCCACGTGGTATGGTCTCACGCGGGGGGGCGGTTCCGCCGCTCCGAAGCCGGAGACGAGCCAGAAGCTGCTTCTGGCGGAGAAGTTCCTCGAACAGAATGATCCGGCGAAGACCCTCGAAATCCTGAAGGATCTGGAGACCGAGGGCGCGCGGACGGGCGAGAAGGGCGCGCTGTTGCAGTTGGATGCGCTCGACCGCTCCGGAAAGCACGCCGAGGCGAAGGTTGCCGCGGAGGCGTTCCTCAAGACCTATCCCGAATCGGCGGACAAGACGAAGGCGGAGCTGATTCGCCTGAGCGCGGAGCTGGCGACGGCGGGGTTCACCAATCCGGCGCTGCGCCAGTCGGTGGATCAGTTCCTGGCCGCCAACCCGGATCATCCCGGCGCGGTGAAGCTGCACATTGCGCTGGCCCGGCAGGAGATCGCCGTGGGCGACCACCCCGCGGCCCAGCGGCGCCTGGCGACGGTGATGGCCTCCACGACGGACGACGCGGCGGTGGTTGAGCTGGCGCAGCCGCTGGGGAAGGCGAATCTGGATCGCCTGTATTCCTCCGCCGTATCCGACGGCGACAAGACGCACACGGTGGCCAAGGGCGAATCGGTGAATGTGATCGCGCGGGCGAACAAGGTGACCGACGAGCTGCTGCTGAAGTGCAACGGGATCGACGATCCGCGCAAGCTGCGCATTGGGCAGAAGCTGAAGGTGCCGAATGTGAACTTCTCCCTGAAGGTGGACATCGCGGCGAACACGATGACGCTCAAAAATCACGGCGAGTTCTTTAAGCTATATCGCGTCCGCACGGGACGCGATGCGGGAACCACCACCACGGGCGAGTTCAAGATCCTGAACAAGAAGGGGAATCCCACGTGGCGCCCCGGGAACGGGCACACGTATCTGCCCGGCGATCCCAACAACGAGCTGGGGACGCGGTGGATGTCCTACGAGGGCGACATCCTGGGCATTCACGGAACGCTCCATCCCGAGACCGTGGGCGAGTATGCCAGCAATGGCTGCGTGGGCATGACGAGGGCGGACGTGGAGGAGTTGTTTGACCTGGTGATGGTGGGCACGCCGCTGACGATCGTGGGCAAACAGGACCTGACGCGGCACCGGGTGATCCCGGCCCCGAAGGTTCCCGAACCACAGCAGATCGCAAAGAATTGACCACCAACCCGAAGTTGAGGGCCCCCGATGCCATCGCGCTGCTCTTGCTGGCGGCCGTGGTATCGGGGGCCCTCGCGATTTCGGGGGATGGATTCAGGATCGCCTCCTCATCGGCCAACGGCCTGGCCTTGTTGCTGGCACTGGTTGCGATTCCCATCGCGGCGATTGCCGCGCGGCTGGGCCCGTTGGTCCGGCACTCCTACAACCTGCACTTTCTGGCGATGGCCTCGCTGGTGTCGGTGTGCTTCATCTTTCCGATGCTGGGGCATCTGGGCGTGTGGGCGCCTATTGCCGCGGGGACATGCGCAGGCGGGGTGGCGATGGCGTGGGCGATGGTGGCGGCCTCGGCAGGGAGGGGCGGGCGGGACTCGCTGCTGCTGGCAATCTTGGCGGTGGCGTTTGGCCTTTGTCTGATGCGGGTGGGCGGGGGGGCGATGGAGCTGGCAATGATCGCCGCGCCGGTGGCGGTTTTCCTGCTGTATAGACACCCGAAAGGCGAATCGCTCCGCGATCCCGGCCCGGCGTATGCGCTGGGCCTGTATGTGGGGATCAATGCCCTGGCCGTGCTAACTCTGCTTCCCATTCTAATCGCGGTGGGAGTGGTGATCTTCAATCCGCAAGTAGCGACGGAGGTCTCA
>Ga0105049_10007038_pt1 | contig 13071 bp, 12 predicted proteins | sample MAT06_FD_78087 | JGI IMG/M metagenome (GOLD analysis project Ga0105049, IMG submission 78087) | Freshwater microbial communities from Lake Fryxell liftoff mats and glacier meltwater in Antarctica - MAT-06 | ecosystem: Environmental > Aquatic > Freshwater > Ice > Liftoff microbial mat | place...
ACAGCGTCGACATAGGTTTGCAGGATCGGCGAGAGATAGGCATCGGCAACCGTGGTGTCGCCGCGCCCGATGAGCCTGATGAGCGGTGACACCTCGTGGCTGACGGAAATCTGCGTGAAGCCGATGTCGCGGGCGAGTTCGGCGACGGCCTGTTCGTGCGCCGGGAAGCGATAGCCGTGCAGCAGGCAGATGGCGACGGCGCGGACGCCGGACGCGTGGGCGACCGCAAGCGCTGTGCGGGCGGCGGCCGGATCGAGCGGGCGCAGGATGTCTCCGTCTGCTGTCATGCGCTCGTCGATTTCGATGACTTGCTCGGCGAGCTGTGATGGCAGGCGGATGTGGCGGGCGAAAATATCGGGGCGGGCCTGATAGCCGATGGTGAGCGCGTCCGCGTGCCCGCGGGTGATGGCGAGCAGAACGCGCGCGCCGCGCCGCTCCAGCAGCGCGTTGGTGGCGACCGTGGTGCCCATCTTCACGATAAGCGGCCGTTCGGCGCCGCGTTGCAGCAGGCGGATGCCGGCGACTGCGGCATCCTCGCGGCGGCCGGGATCGTGACTCAGCAGCTTGGCGGTGGCGATGCTGCCGTCCGGCCGCAGGCAGATGATGTCGGTGAAAGTGCCGCCGCGATCGATCCAGCATTCGATTGGTCGGGCGTCGGCGGCAGACATGTGCGCCACGCTATCGGCAACCGGGGCTGCAGTGCAACCCGGCTGTGCCTGCTACAGCAGCAGGGGCGCGGCAAGCAGCACGAGCACGAGGGTGAAGGTGGCAAGCATGGCCACCAGTCGGATTTCCTTTGCCTTGTCCATCGCACGTCCCCTGATCCCGGTTGGCCCGTTTTAGCAGACAATCGCAGTGAAATTGCCCGATTGGGGGCATTTTGCGCATGCTTGGCACGGGCCTGGCGGACGCGACGAAATGCCTGCGGATCCGGCGAAATGGCCATATTGCGGCGGCGTGGGTTGCAGCTATAAGGCGGTGTGGCACGGGAGTTCGTGCGTGGAGGAGAACAAGATGACCGAAGGTTCGTATGCGCGAATTCTTGGCTGCGTGGCAGCTCTCGCGCTGGTGGCCGGCTGCGGCCAGTCCGGCTCGGCCGACAAGGCGGCTGACACGACCACGACTGTGACGGCTGAAGCGCCGGTGGCTGTTGCCCCGGCCGCCGATGCGCCGGTCGCTGCCGGCAACACCACTCCGGCGGTGGCCTCGGAGAATTTCGCCGACTACACCGGCGTTGCCGCCGACGGCAAGACAGTGTTTTTGCAGTGCATGGCCTGTCACTCGCTGAAGGAAGGCGAAAACAAGGTTGGTCCGTCGCTCTACAGCAAGATCGGCAAGACCGCCGGCCAGGTGCCAGGCTTCAACTATTCCGACGCGAACAAGAACAGCGGCATCGTGTGGACCGAGGCAGAATTGTTCACATATCTGAAGAATCCGCGCGCGGCGATTCCCGGCACCAAGATGGTGTTTGCCGGTATCCCCGATCCGCAGAAGCGCGCCGACCTGATTGCCTATCTGAAGGTAAACGGCGCGGTCTGATCCGCCGCACCTGAAAGCCATGCGCCGCCCCGGCACCCTACGGGGCGGCGCTTTTCCTTACCAGCGGCGCCGGCGCAGGTCTGCCAGATGGACCGGCCACGACGCGAGCAGCAGACCGGCTATCAGCGGCCATGGCGCGCCGGTGATGACCAGCCGCAGGGCCAGCAGAAGCAGCATTCCGGGAAGCACCGCCAGCAGGATCGAGAGTGGATCGCTGCGTCTGCGATGCCATAGCACCAGAATTTCGGCGACCATGATGGCAAGCACCACATCGATGGCACGACCGGAGGTGAAGAATGCCTCCATTCAGCGGAAGGGCGCGTTAAGCTGTACCACCGCCACATTGAGCGCGGCGGCGATGCTGACCCACACCAGATAGGGCACCAGCAGCAGGCCGGCGAGCCACGAATGGCGACCGCAGTAGACGATCAGCACGAGAATCGAGAGCCAGAGTGCGCCGACGGCGACCAGCGCCCAATCCGGCCGCTGCAGGCGGAAGAAAATGAGGCTCCAGAGGATATTGAGCGCGCCGTTCAGCGCGAACAGCCCGACCATCCATTCCGCAGTCGAACGGCGCTCGATCTTGCGCCAGGCTTCCACAGCCGCGATTGCGGCAAGCGCGAAGATTGTTGTCCAGGCAATGGGAAACACCGCGTCGGGCGGGTTCCAGGCGGGCTGGTTCAAGCTCTTGTACCAGGGGCCGAGATCGGTGAGCGTGGACCCGATGCCGGCGACGAGCATCGCGGACAGGATGGCAACGACAGCCGGCAGAAGCCAGGAGCCGCCTGCGGTCATTCGGCCTTCTGCGCGACCGAGCCGATCCCCAACAGGTGCCCCAGATCCTTGAAGAAGATTTTCACATGCGCCAGCGGTTTGGCGCGCACCAGTTCCTTGTTCATGTAGGCGTCCCAGGTGAGCTGCTGGACGTCCTTGTCCTGGCAGATCTTCACGAAGCGCTCGCGCCGCTTGTCGCTGGAATACCAGAAATATTGCATGATGCCGAGGATCATGAAGACGCGGCCGTGATCCTTCATGAAGCGTTTGCGGGCCGTGGCGAGCGCGCGCGCGTCGCCGGTTTTCAGGAAGGCGTCCGCCGAATCGGCGGCCATGCGGCCGGCGGTCATCGCATAGTAGATGCCTTCGCCAGACGCCGGAGCGACCACCCCCGCGGCATCGCCTGCGACCACCACATCGCGACCATTGTCCCACTTCTTCAAGGGCTTCAGCGGGATGGGTGCACCTTCGACGCGCACGGTTGCGCAACGATCGAGCCCGGTCTGGGCGCGCAGCTCGGCAACGGCTTCGCGCAGGGCAAAGCCCTTTTTGGCGCTGCCAACGCCGACACTGGTCTTGCTACCATGCGGAAACACCCAGGCGTAGAAATCGGGCGACAGCTTGCCCTGGTAGAACACATCGCAGCGACCGCCGTCGAAGCCGTTGACGCCCTCGGGAGGGGATTCGACGACTTCGTGATAGGCAGCAACGAAGGGCACCCGCTCGGCATCGGGAAGAGCTGCCCGGGCGACGCCCGAGCGCGCTCCGTCGCAGCCGATTACCACCCTTGCGCGGACGCGGGAGAGTTCGGAGCCGCGCGCCGCGTCTTGCGGACGGTAGGCGACAATGGCGGTGCCATCGGTGTCACGCTCAAGCGCTTCGTAGGTTCCCGCACGCCGTTCGGCGCCGCTCTGTGCGGCGCGGTCGCGCAGCCATTCGTCGAACACGTCGCGATCGACCATGCCGACAAAACCCTTGCCGACCGGCATGTCGACATGAGCATTGGACGGCGCGATCATCCGGGCCGACGTGGCGCGGGCGCACAGCAGGGCGAGCGGGATGTCGAAATCCTTGATCAGTCGCGGCGGAATGGCGCCGCCGCACGGCTTGATGCGGCCGGCGCGATCGAGCAGCAGCACCCGGTGCCCGCGCTTGGCGAGATCATCGGCGGCGGTGGCGCCTGACGGGCCGCCACCGACGACGACGGCATCGAAAGTCTCGGTCATGCGGGTGCCCCTCCGGGAAGTGTGGATTGTGGCGCTTCGCTGACTGCGATGCGCAATGCGATCATTGCGGCGACGACAAAAAGGCCGGCTTCCACCGTGAACACGGCGGAAAAGGCGCGGCCATCATCGCCGAACACGGCGCGGCCGATATCGGAGCCCACCGCGCCCAGGAAGCCACCGAGACCGAAGGCGATCGCCTGCGCTGCGCCCCAGACGCCCATGCGGATGCCTTCGCGTCCTCGCACGCCGGCGCCCGCCAGATCCATCATGGTGCCGATGGCGGCCACCGCAAACACACCGTTGGCGAAGCCGAGCAGGAAAACGGTTTCACGCAGCGGCCAGCCCGGGCCGGCCATGGCGGCGGCGCTGAGCAGGCCGAGCGCCGCTGCCGAGCCGAGGCAGCCGCAGACCACCCAGATGCGCATCCGGGCGCGGCCCTGGCCGGCAAACACGGCGCCGCCGATGCCGACAAGGATCATGCCGAGAAGCACACCCATATGTTGCACCGAGGAGAGAGTGGTTGATTGTCCGGGCGTCATATCGAAGACCAGGCCGGCGAACGGCTCGAGGATCATATCCTGCATGGAATAGGCGAGCATGGCGACGAAGACGAAGATGGTGAAGCGGCGGGCGGCGGAATCGGCCCAGATTTCGCGGATCACGACGGCAAACGGTGGCCCCGCTTCGACTGGCTCCCGGGGGGTTGCCGGTTCGCCCTCCACGCCCGCTACGGCGGCGAGCGTGACAAGGAAGGCGGCGAGCGAAACTCCGCCGGCCACCAGCGCCAGGCGCTGCGGCGAAAAGGGATCGAGCAGGCTGCCGGCGATGCCGGCTGTCACAACGATGCCGAAGATCATCATGATCCAGGTGAGCGCCGCGGCAGCCGGGCGGCGGGTCGGCGTGGTGCGGGTGGCGAGCAGCGCGAGGAGCGAGGTCCCGGAAGCGCCGACGCCAGCACCGATCATCGTATAGGCGAGGATGGACACCAGCAGCGCGCCGATCGGCGCGGCGGGTGCGAACAGCGTGGCATTGGTGGCGAGGATGCTGCCCAATGCCAGAAATCCCATTCCGCCGACGATCCACGGCGTCCGGCGCTTGCCGCGATCCGAGCCATGCCCCCACACTGGCCGGCTGAGCTGCACCGCATAATGCCAGGCGACCAGGCCGGCGGGGACGGCTGCGGCAAGTGCATATTCCACCACCATCACCCGGTTGAGCAGCGAAGTGGCCAGCATGACATTGGCGCCGAGCGCGCTTTGCACGAGGCCGAGGCGGGCAATGCCGATCCAGCCAAGCGGGGCGGGCGAGCCAAGTGGGGCAAGCGAGCCGGGCGGGGCGGACGCGCTCATATGGCGAGCGCCCGTACGCCGATGGCCGACATCAGCATGCCGAGCACATAGAGGGTGGTGCCGGTGGCGTTGTACCATGGGGCATGTTTGCGGGGGTCTTTCAGCAGGCGGGACATGAGAGCGAGCTGGCCGACGAGCACGGCAGCAACGCCGGCGGCGGCCAGCGGACGCTCCCACTGCATCAGCAAAGCAACGACGATTGCCTGCGGCACCGCCATAACGACGCAGGCCAGGATGGCAGCCGGGCGGACGCCGAGCGTGACGGGTAACGAGGCGATGCCCATCTGCTTGTCGCCCTCCACTGCCTTGAAATCATTGAGCGTCATGATGCCGAACGCGCCGGCGGAATAGAGCAGCACAAGGAGGAGGATCGGGGTGGAAGGGAGGCTGCCGAGCATCACGGCGGCGCCGGTGAACCAGGTCAGCCCCTCATATGTGAAGGCAACGGCGACCGGCCCGGCCCAGCCGCTCTGCTTCAGGCGCAGCGGCGGGGCACTGTAGGCCCAGGCGAAGACGACCCCGACGATGGTGGCGAGGAACACCCACCAGCCGATGAGCGCTGCGACAACAAGCGACAGGAGAGAGCCGAGGCAGGCGATCCACAGGCCCCAGCGCCCGGGGATTCGGCCGGATGGAATGGGCCGGTTCGGCTCGTTTATGGCGTCCACCTCGCGATCGAACCAATCGTTCACGGCCTGGCTGGTGCCGCAGACAAGCGGACCGGTGAGGATAATGCCTGCAAGCAGAAAGGGCCAGCGTTCCTGCAGCGACACACCGGACGAGACGACCCCGCACATGAACGCCCACATCGGGGGAAACCAGGTGATCGGCTTTAGCAGTTCGAGCACGGCAGCCGGCGATGGCTTGCGCTGCAACTGCCCCAGATCGGTCGCTTGGCTCATAGGTGCAAGCTAACCTTGACACTTGGAGGCGTCAACATGGATTGACACTTGCAGTTCCCATTGCATCCCTGCGGCGAGCCGTCGCAGTTGCCTGTCATGGCGCTTCGGTGGCGAGATTGCCCATGCCGTGGCGATGCAGCTTGGAATACAGGCTCTGGCGGCTGAGACCGAGGATTTCGGCGGCCGAGGCACGGTTGTTGGCGGTGAAGGCAAGCGCGGCCTCGATGCACAGCCGCTCGATGAGGTCGGTGGATTCGCGGACGATTTCCTTCAGCGAGACGCGGCCGACAAGCTCGGTGAGCTGCTCGATCGAGCGTGGCATGGCGCGGGTGGCTTCCGGCTCCGCCGCGAGGCGCCGGGCCACCGGACGAATGCTGAATCCGAAGCTGGTTTCGCCCTTCGCAGGCACCGCCACTGCGGACACTTCGACCGCTTCCTCGACGCCCGAGCGATCGCGCAGCACGGTGGTGAAATTCCGCACCGAGCCATGTTCGCGCAGCTGGCTGATGAGAAGGTTGAAATCGATTCCGGGCCGACCGAGGAAATCGGCGAGCGGCGCGCCACGCACATCTTCGCGCCGAGGATGGTGGGTGAGATCGAGAAAGGCGCTGTTCTTCGCGAGGATAACGAGCCTGTCGTCGGCCAGCACGAACGCGTCCGGCATGCGCTCCACGACTTCGAGCAGACGGCGATCGCCTGTGTCCACCGCGGGCACGCGGTCCACCGGCAGCAGGCGGATCAGGAAATGCGCGCCGCGATCCTGCCGGAACAGGGTGGCCGACACGAAGCATTCGCGGCCATCGTGCGCCAGCGCCAGACGAACCGCATCGGATTGCTCGGCCTTGGCAACGGCGCCCATCATGGCGAGCGCGGCATCGCGGTCGTCCGGCTTTATGAGCGATGCAAACGGCTGACCACCGAGAGTGGCTTTGCCGGTCTGGCTGCCGGCCAGCAGCTGGGCGGCGGGATTGGCGTCGGTGACGCGTCGGGTGGCGGTGTCGACGATGACGACGGCTTCCGACGATATGTCGAACAGCAGGCGATAGCGCGATTCGGCCTGGCGCAGGCGGATATAGTCCCGTTCCATGGATTGCTGCGCCTGCAGCAGCCGGTTCTGCAGAGCAGCGGCGGCGCGCATGTCGCGGCCGACGGCAATCACCCGGCCTTCCTGGCTGGCCTCCAGTGCCACATAGCGGACAGGCACCTGCCCGGCGGCGGACTCATGGTTGACCTGGCGCCAGCGGGGTGCGGCGGCCTGCCCGGCGTCATGCAGCATTTCGACAATCTTGGCCTGGCTGTCGGCAGCAACGGTGTCCACCCAGCGGCGGCCCAGCCATTCATCGAACGGCGAGTGGCCGCGCTCGGCACTGCCGATCGCGATGTCGCGGATGGTGCCGGCACTATCGAGCACGAGGGTGACGTCGCCGGCGGCAGCGAGGATGCGGGCGGTGGCATGCGAATCGAGGCCGCGCAGGGATTCCTGCGGGTTGTGAAAGGCGGATGATCCGGGGAAGGGGATGGTGTCCATCGGCCGCGATACGGTGACTTGATTGCCGCTGGCGACTACATGTGCCGCATGTGGATCGGCGCCGCTGCGATCGACGCGGCCCGGTACGCTGCATCGGCGCAGCGTGCCGCCACGAGCGATTCGGCTGATGCCACCGCCGCGCGCGCATCGGGCGCGGTGCAATCGGCGCCCATTTCCGCTGCCAGCGTCGGCGTCTGGTTGAACACCCAGCCGCCGACCATGACGAACACCTGCGGGTTGCGGGACGCTTTCTTCAGCGCCGCAATCAGCGCGGGCAGTTCCGCAAGCTCGTCCTGCGTGCTGATGGTGAGCCCGATGACGTCGAACCAGCGATTTTCCACCTGTGCCAGCATATCCGGCCGGTGCGGATACTGGCCGCTCCAGGTGGTCCAGCCGGCGCGGCGGAAGAATTCCTCGACCATCAGCGACCCGAAACCATGCAGGCTGCCGGGCGGCGATGTGAAAAATGCGCACCGCTCGACGCCCCTGCCCACGGTGATGCCGGGCAGGCGCGCGGAAATTTCGTGCACGACTTCCTGCAGGCGCCACAGGCCCATTGTCACGTCGACGAAATCACACACATCCTGATCCCACCACAGGCCGAGCTGGCGGGCGGCGGGTGCCACAAGATCGAGAAACAGCGTTTCGATTTCGGCGCCGAGGGCCAGCTGGCCTTCGATCGTGGCAAGCAGGGCGAAGGCATCCTGTTCCAGCGCCTGCGTAGCAAAATGCGACACGTCTATTGCCCCGGAGCTAGCCGCTGGGATTGCCGCTGGAATTGCCCCGGGGATGGCGCCGGGCATTGGCACGGGCCGGGCTGCGGCTGCGGCCTGGCCGCCGGCGTGCTGGCGATGGGCAAGCAGCAAGCGGGGAATAATCTCCCCTTCCACCATCTGCACCAGGCAGTTTGGCGTAGGCTCGCCGCCTGCCATCGCCCTCTTGGTCCCCGCGATCCCCGTCCCCAGCATTCCGGCTCTCCTGGCCTGTATTTAGTCTGTGCTGCCCGGGCATCGCGACCGGATGTTCCAAGCTTGCACCCGATCGCTCCCACAACCGGCCGACTCGGATGCTAACGCGATACAGGAGGCAAGGCAATCGGAGGGCGGCGTTTCAGGGGCAAAAAAGTGTCAAGTCAACTTGACGACAAGAGGGTTTGACAGTGCCCCGCAATCGGACATAGGTTTGTATCCAGAAGGCGCGGGCCAACCGTCCGGAAACGCCTCGGGAGTAAGCATTTGGGCCAGCGGATGCAGGGTGGGGCGGGAAATGAACGGGGCGGCAGACGGCGTGCCCCGCTCTATACGCCCGAACAGCGTCTGCGCCGCGACACGACCCGCTGGACCCTGGTGCAGGGCATTCTGGCGCCCATCCAGATTTTCATCGCAATTGGCAGCGCAATCCTGGTTGTCCGATATTTGCGCGAGGGCGAGGGAGAGGCTCTCGCGACTGCTTCCATCATACTGAAAACATTAACACTTTATACAATCATGATCACCGGATCGATCTGGGAAAAGGTGGTTTTCGACAAGTGGCTGTTTGCCGAGCCTTTCTACTGGGAAGACATGGTGAGCATGGTGGTGATTGCGCTGCACACGCTCTATCTGGTGGCACTGGTTTTTGACTGGTGGTCCACCCGCGAGCGGATGATTCTGGCGCTGGTGGCCTATGCCACCTACTTCGTGAACGCCGTCCAGTTTGTTGCCAAGCTGCGGGCGGCACGGCTGGATACCCGCGCAGGCGCATCGTCGGAAGGGGTAACAGCGTGACGGCTTTGTTGGCCGAGGCCCCGATGGCATCGGGGGCATCGGGGGCATCGGGTTGCGAATCCGCGCCGATTCTCAGGGAGCGTGGCCAGCGCGAGGTGTTCTGCGGGCTGACGGGCATCATCTGGCTGCACCGGAAAATACAGGATGCGTTCTTCCTGGTGGTGGGTTCGAGGACATGCGCGCACCTGCTGCAATCCGCCGCAGGCGTGATGGTGTTCGCCGAGCCGCGCTTTGCGACCGCCATCATCGAGGAGCGCGATCTGGCGGGACTGGCAGACTGCAACGAGGAGCTTGACCGGGTGGTGGACCGGCTGCTGGCGCGGCGGCCGGAAATCCGGATGCTGTTTCTGGTCGGGTCGTGCCCTTCGGAAGTGATCAAGCTGGACCTGTCGCGCGCGGCTCAGCGCCTGCAGGCAAAGCATGCGGCCACTGGTGGAACCGGGGTCAGGGTGCTGAACTATTCCGGGAGCGGGATCGAGACGACTTTCACGCAGGGCGAGGATGCCTGCCTTGCGGCGCTGGTGCCGGACCTGCCGCTGGCAAATGCGGATGCGCCGGCTTCGCTGATGATTGTGGGCGCACTGCCCGATATCGTGGAAGACCAGTTCCGGCGGATCTTTGCCGAGCTCGGTATCGGCCAGGTGCATTGCCTGCCGCCGCGCAAGGCCGCCGATCTGCCGGCGGTGGGGCCTGAGACGCGCTTTCTGCTCGCGCAGCCATTTCTGGGCGACACCGGTGCAGCCCTCGAGGCCCGGGGCGCGCAACGGCTCGACGCGCTGTTTCCGTTTGGCGCCGAGGGCACGACTCACTGGCTGCACGCCGCGGCGCGGGCTTTCGGTGTGGATGAAATGCATTTCCGCCGCGTGGTGGCGCCGGGGCGGGAGCGCGCGAAGCGCGCGCTGGAGCGGCATCGCGAGCAGCTGCACGGCAAAAGCATCTTTTTCTTCCCGGATTCGCAGCTGGAAATCCCGCTGGCGCGCTTTCTGGCGAGCGAGCTTGGCATGATCCCGCTGGAAGTGGGCACACCCTATCTGCACCGGCAGCATCTGGCACATGAGCTTGCAGCCCTGCCGGCGTCCACCCGGCTGAGCGAGGGGCAGGATGTCGATCGGCAGCTTGATCGCGCGAAGGCCGAGCGGCCGGACATTACCGTGTGCGGGCTGGGGCTGGCCAATCCGCTGGAGGCGATGGGGTTGACCACGAAATGGGCGATCGAGCTGGTGTTTTCGCCGATTCACGGGTTCGACCAGGCGGCCGATCTTGCCGATCTTTTTGCGCGGCCGCTGCGGCGGCGTGACGTGCTGAAGGTTTAGCGCCGCGATGCAGCTCACCGTCTGGACCTATGAGGGGCCGCCGCATGTGGGGGCGATGCGGGTGGCAACCGCGATGGAGGGCGTGCATTATGTGCTGCACGCGCCTCAGGGCGATACCTATGCCGACCTGCTGTTCACCATGATCGAACGGCGTTCGAAGCGCCCGCCCGTGACCTACACGACATTCCAGGCGCGCGATCTGGGCGGCGACACCGCAGAGCTTTTTCAGCGCGCGGCGCGCGATGCCTATGCGCGGTTTCAACCCCAGGCGATGCTGGTGGGGGCTTCGTGCACGGCGGAACTGATCCAGGATGATCCGGCCGGGTTGGCGGAAGCGATGGGGCTGCCCTGCCCGGTGATTGCGCTGGAGCTGCCGAGCTACCAGCGCAAGGAGAATTGGGGGGCGGCCGAGACATTCTACCAGCTGGTGCGCAAGCTTGCCGACAAGGCCCTTGTGCGCAGCGAGCGGGCAGGGCGACGCCCCTGCGCCAACATTCTCGGCCCGACGGCGCTTGGCTTTCGGCATCGCGACGATGTCAGGGAAATCAGTGGCATGCTCGGTTTGCTTGGCATCGATGTAAATGTCGTGGCGCCGCTCGGGGCATCACCGGCTGACCTCGCGCGGCTGGGCAATGCCGATTTCAACATTCTGCTCTATCCAGAAATCGGCGACACGGCGGTGCGCTGGCTGGAAAAGACTTTTGGCCAACCCACCGTGAGGACGGTGCCGATCGGCCATGGCGCGACGCTGGATTTCATCCGCGAAGTGGCGGCGCTCGCAGGCGTCGATCCGGAGCCGGCGCTGGCGGCCGATCCGTCGCGGATGCCGTGGTGGAGCCGGTCGGTCGATTCGACCTATCTCACCGGCAAGCGGGTTTTCATCTTTGGCGATGCGACGCACGCGATTGCCGCCGCCCGGGTGGCGCGGGACGAGCTGGGCTTCGAGGTATGCGGGCTGGGATGCTACAACCGCGAATTCGCCCGCGACATGCGCGAGGCGGCCAGGCTCTACGGGCTGGAGCCACTGATCACCGACGATTATCTGGAGGTGGAGGAGGCGATCCAGGCGCTGCAGCCGGAGCTGGTGCTGGGCACCCAGATGGAGCGGCATATCGCCAAGCGTCTGCGGATCCCGTGTGCCGTGATTTCGGCACCGGTGCATGTGCAGGATTTTCCGGCCCGCACCTCGCCGCAGATGGGGTTCGAGGGCGCAAACGTGCTGTTCGATACCTGGGTGCATCCACTCGTGATGGGGCTGGAGGAGCATCTGCTCACCATGTTCCGGGACGATTTCGAATTTTCCGATGCGGCGGGCGCTTCGCATCTCGGTGGCCATGGCGCGAGTGCGCCGCCGCCGCCAGTCGAGGTTGCCGTGCTGGAGCCGGTCGCCGTCGAAGCTGGTGGCTGGACGGCGGAAGCCGAGCGGGAACTGATGCAAATTCCGTTCTTCGTGCGCGGCAAGGCACGGCGGAACACCGAGAAATTTGCCGCCGAAAAAGGGCTTTCCGCTATCACGCTGGAAACGCTGTATGACGCAAAGGCTCACCATGCGCGCTGATGCCGTTTCGATGCGAATTGTGGTTGTCACGCTGGACAATCATTTGTCCGGCGCGTTCGAGCGGGCGCAGCGCGTGCTTGCGCTGACGCATCCGGGGATCAGCATCGGCTTCCATGCCGCATCGGACTGGGGCGGCGATGATCGGTTGCTCGACCGGTGCACGGCGGACATCGCAAAAGGCGACATCGTGCTGTCGACCATGCTGTTTGTTGAGGAGCATGTGCGCTCGGTCATGCCGGCGCTCGAGGCGAGGCGGGAAGCTTGCGACGCGATGCTTGGCGTGATGTCGGCGGGCGATGTGGTGAAGCTGACGAAGCTGGGCGGATACCGGATGGATGCGCCGGCGACGGGTCCGATGGCGATGCTGAAGAAGCTGCGCGGCTCGGCAAAGCCGGGGCAGGGGAGCAGCGGTGCGGGGCAAATGCGCATGCTGCGGCGGCTGCCGAAGATTCTGCGGTTCGTGCCCGGCAAGGGCCAGGATGTGCGGGCCTATTTCCTCACCCTGCAATATTGGCTGGCCGGCTCCGACGAAAATGTGCTGCAGATGATCCGCGCGCTGATCGATCGTTATGCCGATGGTGAGCGGCGGCGCTATCGCGGCACGATGAAGGCAGCGGCGCCGAAGGTCTATCCCGATGTCGGCGTCTATCATCCGCGCATGGCGGGGCGGATGGCGGAGGATGCGGCGCGTTTGCCTGCCGTCAAGGGCGAAAACGGCACCGTTGGGCTGCTGCTGCTGCGCTCCTATGTACTGGGTGACGATGCCGGCCATTATGACGGGGTGATAGCAGCGTTCGAGCGGCGCGGCGTGAAGGTGATTCCAGCGTTTGCCGGCGGCCTGGACAGTCGACCGGCGATCGAGAAATTCTTCATGGATGGTGGCAAGGCAAAGGTGGATGCCGTTGTTTCGCTTACCGGTTTCTCGCTGGTCGGTGGCCCCGCCTACAGCGATGCGTCGGCGGCGGAAGCCGTGCTGTCCGAGCTGGACGTGCCCTATCTGGCGGCGCACCCGCTGGAGTTTCAGACGCTGCAGAAATGGGGCTGCTCGGTGCAGGGGCTGCTGCCGCTGGAATCGACGATCATGGTCGCCATTCCCGAGCTTGATGGCGCGGTTGC
>Ga0105049_10007043_pt1 | contig 13068 bp, 3 predicted proteins | sample MAT06_FD_78087 | JGI IMG/M metagenome (GOLD analysis project Ga0105049, IMG submission 78087) | Freshwater microbial communities from Lake Fryxell liftoff mats and glacier meltwater in Antarctica - MAT-06 | ecosystem: Environmental > Aquatic > Freshwater > Ice > Liftoff microbial mat | place...
TACTTGATGTTGATTCAGGAACTGCCCTAACTCATTGACTGCGTCCACGGTTACACTTGCGATGCCCCCTTTGCGAATAGCAGCAACTTGGATGCCCGAGTTCTCGCTTTTTCGCATGGTTTGTCGAACGACCTGCGTCCAGAACTTGGAGAAACCCGGCCAAGTCAACCACTCGGCCGCCCATCGACTCTTGGCGTCGGAAGTAAAGGCGGCCGTGACCCCTAAACCATATCGCCACCAAGAGAGCAAAGGATCTCCCTTTTCAGTCGCAAGAATAACTTCGGAAGTCGGCTTGGGTCGCGTCATCACATACCCGAGCAAGAATGGAGCTGCCTCCATATCAATATCAGCAAGTGCTCGTGTTGCCCGAATCACTTGAGGAATAAAGGGCTGTTCGTCGATGGCTGACTTGCTAGCCGTGACCGTTTCCTTGGCGAAGATTTGGGGTACTTGGCTAGGATCAGCCGTTACGTAGTGGCGCCCTTTTCCCACCCTGGCAATATTCTCCAGCAAAGAAGTATCGGATCCATCACCGATAGCAACCGTGGAGACCGTAATCTTGGCTGACGTCATCTGTTGGGCAAGCCCCTCGAAATCGCCAGGGGACGAGATCCCGTCGGTAAGCATGATGACGTGCTTTAGTTTGGCCGATGCATTGACTAGCATTTCGTTCGCCATATCCATTGCCGGATACATTACTGTACCTCCACCTGCATCGATTCTCGAGATCTCATCGCTGATCTTCCCTTTGTTGCTAGCGGACTGCAGTTCGGATATGACGTAGGTGCTCCCGTCGAAAGCCAGAACGGCGAGCTGGTCGCGCTGGCCCAGCAACTCACACGCAGACCGAGCCGCGGACTTCGCCATCTCGATTTTATCTCCGGACATGGATCCCGACTTGTCGATGACTAACACCATCGCCAGAGAGGGCTTCTCCTTCTCTTTTTCAAAATCGCTTCGAACGGGCAAGATCTCTTCCAGAGTACTCTTGTAGTATCCACCCAGCCCGAACGATTGTTCGCCGCCCAACATGATAAACCCACCTCCTAGTTCCTGTACGTACGTTCGGGCCACTTCCATTTGTTGCTGTGTCAACGAAGTAGCTGGAACATTCGAAAGCGCCAGCAATTCATAATTTTGCAAATCCGCCAAGGATTCCGGCATCCCTTGGGGTGGCCGAACGTCCACTTGAATTCCTTCGTCTTCGAGCGCGTACGCAAGCTCTCGAATCAAATTCGGGTCGCTCTCGATAATCAGAATCCGAGGCTTGCCCGACGCGTAGACGAGTCCCGAATCGCTGTTGTTATCCAGCAGCGTATCCTGACTTAGCTGTGAAACACGCACGGTAAATTCAGCTAAGCGGTCTCGTTCAATCGCTTGCTGAAAGCGAAACTTGTTTTCTCCGACTTTCAAGGACTTGGTTTCGCTGACGACCTTGTGGTCCCCGCGATAGACTTCGATAAGCCCCTCGTCGTCATGATTGGACTGAATGGAAACTTCTACAAAGAAGGGTTCGCCCTCGCGGACTTCTGCCGGGACGGTAACCTCCGATACTTGAACTTCCGGCTCTGTACGAGTGGGTAGTGGGATGGTCGAAACCGGAATATTGAAACGCAATGCGGTCGCTCTCGCATCTCCGATGGTTTCGTTGCCGTCGGTTAGCAAAACAATCCGCGGTACGTAGCCGGCCGGCATAAAGCCAGCCGCTGTTTCGATCGCCTTGGCTATGTTGGTCCCATCTCTTTTTGCTCGTTCACTTTTGGTCCTTTCCATTTCCAATACGGTTGACGTCGTTTGGTCACCCGAGGCTGGTGCTCCTGTCTTCGTCGGACTACCGAAGAGCGAAGGGGACGGCCCGTACTGTACCAAATGATCCTGTACCTCCCCCACCATCGCGCCGAACGGCAAGAAAGCCATACGTGTCCCCTTGCCTTGCTCAACTGCCTCTGCCAGGAACTTGATAGCACGCTGTTCGGCCGCTTCTCCAATACTAGAGCTCTGATCGGTCACAAACAGAACAAAGGGCTCTTGGGTGTTGTAGAGCAAAGTTAGGCCGGACAGGGCTGCAATCAACAGCAGTCCTATTAACGACCGCACCACCAACGATACAATGCGCTGCGGCCGTGGGAAGTCACTCAAACTGCGAAAGAAATAAGCAACCAGAAATGCTCCGATCGGAATCAGCAATAAGAGCAACAAAGGTCGAGTGAATTCAAGACTAGAGAGCGACATGTTACGTAATGATCCGCCTCTGGTAAAGAAACCACTCGGCTGCGATTAGGAAGCTAGCCAAGGCAACGAGATAGAACCAAAGCGGCCGACTAAACCAGCCTGACGAGAGAATGGACGTCGTAGTCGAATCCAAAAATCTCTGTTCTGGCCGTAGATCCGTCTCCAATGGGTCTGCGATATTCACAGCCACTTCAGCCAACACCGGGCTAGATTCTTGGGCCGCCGTTGTACTCTGCCTCGAAGAGAGTTTCTGATCTGTGGAACTGGAAGTCATCTCACCAGCAGTGATCTCCCAAATCCCAGCTTCGAAAAACGGCCCTGCATTCACCCAGCGTTCAGTCCTCGGCCCCGGCGCACTCATTTGCTCCGCGGACATGCTGACTTTAGCAGCCGTACTTGCCTCCGAGGAATCTTCAGCAGAAGGAGCATTTGGTGTGAGCTTGAGTGGCCGAATTACGCCCGAGGCACTGCGCAGTTGCAACATAGCAACGTCCGGGTTCAATTTGGGAGTATCGATCTCGATATTGAGAGACGAACCGGTCGTCTGCGACTCAACCAACTCACCTGAAGTACCCGCAAACCAACCCAACGCGTTGGCAACGATGATTGGGAACACGGTCCGAAAGGCCAAATCGCTTTGCTCCAAGTCGACGCTCAACACGAGACACTTGCCGTCCGTTTTGCGAACATCGGCATAGACGGAATACTTATCGAGTGTTCCAGCCAGAGTTCTTGTGGCCCCCGTGAACCGGAGTTGATTTGCATGTGACATCACCACGTTGTCGAGTCGGACGTGATGCATCAATGGAGACGTCTTATCAATTTCCGTTACGATAGGGTTGTCGATTGCACCACCCATATCCCACAGGTCGCAGCCATTTGTTGGGTCGACCACGAACACATTCCCATAGGGTATCTTTTCTGGAACCATCCTATGAAAAACGATCAGGCCATCCGTTGGCCACTCGGTCGGCAACTCGTTGACGACGGATACCTGCACCAACGGATTGGCCTCAAACACTTTCGTTAAAAAGATATTGCCGGATGTCACTATCAGGACCTTCTGACTTGCAATAGCGGGGAGAATCGCCCAGGCATTGTCGTCGCTGTTTAGGGCGTTGAGCTTAGCTGCAGACTCGCTTTCCTTCCCAGACGAATCCTTTGCGTCAGCATCATCGCTTCGAATACGAGTCAGCTCCGCATGCAGCCGTCCACCCTTTAGAGAGGTCTTTTCAATCGCCCGACTCCATTTCTCATTCGCCCCTAGATCGACAGGTATCACGTCCACGATCGAGTCGTTCAGCGACAACTCCAGCCGACACTTGATGGGCGCATTCGAAGCATTGAAGATACCTGCGAGCACTTCGTAACCGATGGGGTCCGTGAGACTCCTCCGAACTTGAAACTGATAGATACCGACGTTTGCAGCCTCCGTCCCAAAAACGCGGTATTGCACCTCCGACACACCTTCCTCGCTCACCATCGATACCGCCGCAGATTGAGATTTTTCGATACGAAGGCTTGGTTCACAGGCATCGGTCAATACAATCACTTGCCCATGCGGGTGGGTACCGATCAGTTGCTTGCCCAATTCGACCGCTGTCGTCAGCGATGTAGGGTTGTCGGTAACCTTTACTCCATTGAGTGCACGCTGCAGAGTGGGCACATGGCTCGTCATTCCGATCACCACCTCGGGCGTCGTTCCTGATAGGACGATCGCGAGTTGATCTCGGAAGCGGAGTCCTTCCAGAATTGACTTGCCAGCCGCTTTGGCTGCTTCAAATCGTGTGGGAGCCACATCGGTGGCTTTCATACTGGCCGATGGGTCGATCACCAGTACTATCCTTCGGGCTTGTAGGATCTGCCATGGAAAATAGGGATCCGCGAAGGCGAGGACGAGCGATGCCAGCAAGAATAGTTGCAAAAGCAACGAGAGCCAATGCCGAAAATTCTGCCATATAGAACGCGGGGGCTTCTCTTCGAAAATCTGCTTCCAGAACAAATTGGTCGAAACGTTGATCCGCCGCATCCGCACCTTCAAAATATAGAATGCGATGATCGGCAACGCGAGAGCGGCCAAAAAAATCGCAGAGGGTACGGCAAAGTTCAGCATTGGGTCAAGTTTGCAGGGCTAGGTTCGAGTGGCTTCTCGCATCATGCGTATAATCAGGGAATCAAAAGGGACCGTGCTCGGAGTTTGAGTGCAGCCCAGTTCGTAGGTACGGCAATAGTCTCGAACCGCCCCCTGATGCTCACGAAAAAGTCGTTTATACGTACGAAGATTATTCTCGGTTACTGTTACCTTGCGAACCGTTTCAGTTTCGATGTCGACCAACTCCGCATCGCCGAGCAACGCGGGATCGGCTTCTTTCAACGCATGGATTTGTAAGACATGTGTGTCGAAACGACGAAAACGCAGTTGATCCAAACCCGATTGAAATCCATGTTCGTCAAAAAGGTCGCTGACCACCACGGCGAGTCCTGACCTGGTTCCGCGATGGATGAGTCCTTGCACGCTTCGCCCAAGATGCGTATTTACACCCTGAGTTTCCAGCGACTCGAGAAATTGCATGATCGGCAGGATGCGAGCCTTGCCTCGCGTCAAAGGCATTTCCTTGAGTATTCCATCCGCGAACGCAACGATCGCGATTCGATCCAAATCGGCCAAAGCGATGTAAGCTAGCGCCGCGACCAAATGTCTCGCCAAATCGAATTTCGACGGTTCACCGAAGCCCATGCTTCGCGAACAGTCGAGCATCAAATAGACGTGCAAGTCCTGCTCTTCTTGAAACCGTTTGAGCAACAGATCACCGTGCCGAGCGTACACATTCCAGTCCAAGTAACGGAAATCGTCGCCAGGGGTGTACTCGCGATGGTCCGAGAATTCGATGCCCGCTCCCATTTGCATCGTTCGACGCTGGGCGAGCAACGATCCTCGAAAAACCTTTTTCGACATGATCGAAAGGTATTCGAGTCGAGTCAAGAAATCGGGCGGGAAAAGCATCAGTGACCCCTTAACCCGAGGCCGTTGCGAGGACTTCTTCGGATACACTGTTGATGATCTTCTGTATAACATCATCAGCGCTGATTCCTTCGGCTTGTCCCTCGAAATTGAGAATCAATCGATGTCGCAAAACCGGGGTTGCCATCATTCGCAGATCGTCTCTGGATACATGGAATCGGTTGTCCAGGATGGCGCGGATCTTGGCCCCCAAGATCAACGCTTGTAAACCCCGTGGGCTGGCACCATACCGAACATACTTCCGCGTCGCCTCCACGGACAGTTCGTGATCGGGGTGGGTCGCGACGACGATCCCAATTCCGTAACGACGAACGGCATCTGCAAGCGGAATCTGGCGCGCCAATCGAGACATTTCGAGAATGCGGTCGCCGGTCATGACGGCCTCAGCTTTTGGATTCTTGGACTCAGTGGTACGGTCCAGAATCAGTTCTAGATCGGTGATCTTCGGGTACTTCACTAGCAATTTGCAAAAAAAACGATCGAGTTGGGCTTCAGGTAGCGGGTAGGTTCCTTCCATTTCAAGCGGGTTTTGTGTGGCCATAACGAAGAAGGGTTCCGAGAGGCGATGCGTTATCCCCGCTACCGTGACCGAATGCTCCTGCATCGCTTCCAACAACGCCGATTGCGTTTTGGGTGTGGCACGATTGATTTCGTCTGCTAACAAAACATTTGTAAAGAGTGGCCCCTTTTGAAATTCAAAGACCTTACGCCCGTCAGGCGTTTCCGCGATCATGTTCGTGCCAATCAAATCCGCCGGCATCAGGTCCGGAGTGAATTGGATGCGATGAAACTGCAAATGGAGAGCATCCGCCAATGTTCTAACGGTCAACGTCTTGCCCAGCCCAGGTACCCCCTCTAAGAGCACATGCCCACCCGCTATCAATGCGATCAAGGTGTCGTCCAAGATCTCCTGTTGTCCGACGATGACTTTGGAGATCTCAGATCTCAAACGATGGAAATCGGTTCGAAACAAATCAAGCGACTGCTTTAACGCCTCGTCAACGATCATCCCATCACTCCGCTGAAAACTCTAAGTTGGGTTAGTCGAACCGACTCGCAACCATGATACCAGTCGTCCAACCAAAAAAGAATCATCCGCCAAAACTTTATTGCATCCGGGTATCAAACCGCAAACATTAATACGAAGAAATGTTCCGAAAGCGTGTGGCAAGCAGGACTAACAAATGGTAAGTTTGGTCGTGCCTTTCCTCTATGAATTAGCCTAATGGCTGTTGGGTAACACCGGTTTTGGATTCTAAATATTGCACCTTAAGGATCTGGTTTATGCCCCGCTTACCAAACCCTCGTCGCGATTTTTTGGCAGGGAGTGTCGCCCTCTTTGTTGGACGCTTCTCGCAGAACGCCACCAAAGTTTGCGAAAGATCGTACTCAATGAAATGGTACTCGCACTCAATGAAATGGTTCTCGCACTCAATGAAATGGTTCTCGCACTCGAAACCGCATGCCAATCGAGTACGAGTACCGCTTATGGCAGAGTACGAGTACGAAACACAAGAATTTCAAAATACTGATACTCTTTCAGGTGGTGGCGTTTGCCGAGGAGTCTCCTTTTTTGAGCTAACAATCTATATACTTGTAAGTTGGATTTCACTGGCAGGCGCTGTTTCGCAAGCTGTGGCGCAGGAAGTGAGTTCGGAGGAAGAGCGGCAGCAACTGCAAGCGGCGGATCGATTCTTCGGTGTCCTCCAAAAAGCCCCACGTCGTGGTACTGCGCTCGATCGCGTCTACAGTCACCATGTCGAATTTGGTTCCATCGGGAAACTGATCCAGTCTTTTCAAGAGCAATTGGCGACTCAGCCCACCGACGGAACAACTTGGATGCTGCTCGGTCTATTCGAATCGCAACGAGGCGCGGATGCGGCTGCGGTTGCCGCCTTGAAGAACGCCGAATCGATCCGGGCTGAGGATGCGCTAGCCTCGTATTACCTGGGACAGTCGCTGATCCGAGTCGGGCAATCGGAGGAAGCCGTTCTGGCGTTTGAACGCGCTTTGACGCGAAAGCCGGCTAGGGCAGACCTGCTGGAAATTTACCAACAACTTGGCCGAGTCCATCAACGCGCTCAACGCAACGATGAAGCCGTTAAAGTCTGGACGCGTTTGGAAGCTTTGTTCCCCGAGGATGCGCGAGTGCTAGAGCAGATCGCGGTAACACTCGCCGACGAAGGAGCTTTCGCCCAGGCGATTCCTCGCTACGAGAAACTGGCATCAATCACTAAGGATGACTATCGTCGCGTCGTTTTCGCGGTCGAGGCTGCTCAACTTAAAGTAAAAACTGACAAACGCGATCGAGGACTCCAAGAGTTCGAATCTTTGCTCAACGATCTGAAACCCGACAGTTGGCTGTATCGAGACGTTCGCCGTCGCATCGAAGAGGTTTTCCTGAAAAGTGGTGACCAAGATAGCTTGGTCAAATACTACCAGAAATGGCTCGAAACCCATGCAGAGGATGTCGAGGGGATGGCGAGGTTAGCCAAGTTCCTAACGGCGTCTGCACGGTTGCCCGAAGCCTCTCAATGGATGGAGAAGGCACTGCAACTGGCTCCATCGCGAGCCGATTTGCGAAAAGCGTTTATCGATCAACTGATCGAAGCTCAAAAAGTCACCGAAGCGACTGCGCAATACGAGCTGCTGGCAAAAGCGAAGCCCGGCAATACCGATATCCTCCGCGAATGGGGCAGACTTGTACTCAAGGATAAATCCAAGGAACTGGCCCTCCGACAACAACAAGCCACCGACGTTTGGAACCAAATCATCGATGCCAAACCGGACGATGCGCTGACACTGGCCCAAGTTGCAGACTTGTTCCGTCAATCCAATTTGCCAGAACCGGCGATGGCACTCTACCGCCAGGCGATCGAGCGAGCCCCTGCAGAGCCGCAGTATCGAGAGTATCTAGGTGAGTATCTGCATATGCAGAAGCAGAATGACGAAGCCATCAAGACCTGGGCTTCTATCGCGGAAGGGAGCCGACGCACTGCCTCGAGCGTGGCTAGGCTTGCCGAAATCTACAACAGTTTTGGCTATCTCGATCGGGCCATCCCAGAAATGGAGGAAGCTTGCAAATTGGATCCAAAGGATTTCGCTTTGAAGATCAAAGCTTCTGATTATCTCGCGCGGGTTAATCGCTTTGACGATGCGTTCACTTTTCTCTCGGATGCAGAAAAGCTCGCAATGACTTCCGATGAAAAGGAGGAAGTCGTTAAGCAACGCATCCAACTGCTGCAGTCTTCGGACCGCCTGGGAGACGCGATCGATAGCCTGGCTGCGGAAACCGATGGCGCTGCGTCGAGGGACCTACCAAAGCAACTCCTTTTGGCTCGCTATTATGAGGCGGCTCGCAAACTGCCCGAAGCCGCAGATGCAATTGCCAAAGCGATAGCCATCGACCCCAAATCCATCGAAACACTGGCAATCGCATCCCGAATTGCAGAAGGCTCAGGGGACTTTGGCCAAGCCATCCAGTGGAACAGACAGCTAGCCGAAGTCGATAGGCGAGCGCGAGGGGATTATCTGCAGAATATAGCCCGATTGCACACACAGTTGGGGCAGACGGACCTAGCGATCGCCGCCGCTCAGGAGTTGATCATTTCAGCACCCGGCAACACCGAACACTATGAGTTCTTCGCCCAATTATGCTTTCGATTGGGCAAACCGGACGAAGGGCTCGAAGCGCTTCGAAAAGCAGTGCGAATCAACCCTAACGAACCTCGTTTGATCATCGCGCTGGGAAACGCCCTCTCCGATCAACTGAGAACCGACGAAGCCATAGCACTGTATTGGAGGGCCTTTGAACGAAGCGACCAGATCGAGGACAAAACAAGTTTGACAGAGAAACTCGTTCCGCTTTACACGCAGCTCAATCAATTGGAGAAACTTACGGAACGCTTTGTGCGCGATCAACAGGATGAACAGAAGCGACGTGAATCCACTATTTGTTTAGCACAGGCTTATCGATCGTCCGGAGACACGAGTGCTGCTCGCCAAGAATTGGAAAGCCTGCTTGCGGACGGAACTCGCGACACGAATCTCTTGCAGCAACTAGGGAAGCTCTGCGAGGAGAATGGCGATCTGGATGCTGCCGTCGGTTACCAGCGGCAGTTAGTTTCGATTGCACCCGGTTCAGAAACGGAAATGCCACTGGCAAAAATGTTACAGCAGCGGGGGGATGCAGACGAATCCAACGAAATCTTGGTCAAGCTCACGCAACGCGAGGAGGATCCAGCCAGACTCCTGAAGAGCATCGATTCCTTGCTAGCCCAAGGACGCTATGACTCGGTGATCGGAATTCTGGAACCACTTCTCAGTCAGCAACGAGATAATTGGGAGCTGCTCTATCGCGAGGGAGTCGCGTGGGTCAAAAAAGAACGATTCGATGAAGCGAAAAATCGCTTCGAAAGGCTGCTCAGCCTCAAGTTGGATCATGAGGCCCGAGGTATCCTCGCCGAAGCCGCTTTCAAACAACAAAAAGCCAAAGCGAAGTCCGATAATCTTCGCGGCGTGCGAGCGGCCCAGCCACAACGTCGGTCGCCATTGACTTTGCTAGTCAACTCCAGCGAAGTCAGGATGACAACCGGCCTAGACCAACGCTACGAAGATCCTTTCAGCGGGCAATCCATGCAACAAGCCATGTGGGCTCCGGAACTGTTTGGACTTGCCCGCATGGCCGCGATCGGCTGGCTGATGCAAATCGATCAGCGCACGATGTCGGAGACACCCAACCAAACGGACCGCAACCCAGTTCTAGAGGCCATTGAGAAAGGCGAGAAAGGACTGGCTGGTCCTGCGGGCCCTGACAGTCAAACGTACGATACTCTCTATCTTGCCCAGCTGGAGAACAAATACAATTTGATCTTCTCGATCGCCAGACAACTTGCAAGAACGGGCGGGCGTGAAGAAAAGCAATTCTTCATAGATTCGATCGCTTCCCGTGGTTTGGATCCCTCGGACAATTATTCTCCGGAACCGAAGAAGAACGACCCCCTCTCGACCGAGGATATACAGTTCATGACGGATTGCGTTCAGGAGCTTGCCAAACTGGAAAAGGATGCGAACAACGATGCTAACACGGTTCAAGATTCTGAGGGCAACACCTACGTTCGGGTAGGTAACCGTTACGTTCGCACCGGTGGCCAGCTGGGAAACCGTTACACACAAACAATCGTAGACGAGCTCAAGCTGGCTGGGCGCAAGGCTGAAGCCGACAAGATCATCGAGGATCACATTGCCCGTGCCAAGTCGAGTCGCGAGATTTCGGGCGTGATCAATTACTTCATGACGACCGAGCAGGTTGGTCGAATCGGTGGAGAGTTTGAACGCTGGATAGCAGCCGCAGAGGCCGATCTGGCCAAGGCGAACTTCGAAAGTCAGCCCGTCACCCTCGGCCCTCGTTCGACCCCCGATCCGATGATCGCTCTTGCCCCGATTCTCGGACGCTGGATCGGATTTCTAGGTGAGGAAGAAGAGAACGCGCAGATCGTTCGGGTGGTAGACCGTGTACTGGATCCCTTGGTAAAGACCACGCACATGCAACGGATCGCTAAGAAGAGTCCACGGCAGCGTCCAGGCAGTATGAATTTACAACAGTACACTTCCTACGTCTCTTGGAACTACGGAAAGAAAACGCAGCAGATCGTTGTGGACTATCCCCGCGCGAATCAGTATCTAAGCACTGCCTCCATCACTCTACTGCGCCAGACTTTCGAGGTTTTGCGACGCAATAGCGCCCAAAGCGATTTGGCTGATCTTCTGAAAAAGCGTGTCGCAGCAGCGGATGAGACGAACAAACTCTATGAGCAATTGATGCTGGCGGCCGTACTGTGGTGGATGGACGATCGAGAAGAGGCATTGGACCTCACCTTGAGCGCCTCCAAGCTGATTCCGCAGGATGCAGACTTCCAATTCGAGATGGTGTCCATGCTGGATTCGCGACGGGACTACGACGACGCACTAACTACGTTGGAAGCCATTCCTGCTCTAGATCAACCGGCGTTGATTCGCAAGGAACAGCTAGCGCTATCGATCGCCGAACGATTGGGGGACCGCCAGCGAGCCAAAAGCGCCGCGGAGCGACTCTTTAGCCTACGCTTGGACGCAAACACACAGATGGGATTGATGGAAAGCATGCGCCGTCTCGGACTTAGCGAACTCGCCGACGCCATCCTCGCTCGAGCAGAAAAGAGAGTGGGAAATCAAGTCTCTGGCATGGCTACCTTGATGATGCAGTTGCAGGGACAAGGAAAAACAGCACAGGCGAAACAGCTTGCCTTTTCGGTATTGAACAAGACCAAGCCCGTGTTGGTACCGGTCGGCCGAATGGGCAGAAATTTCTCGAGCCAAGCTGGCGGGGACTCTCAGATGCGCCAGCAGGCCTTGCAACTACTCAGTACGACAGGTGAGCTCAGTGCTTTGGCCACGAAGCTAGAAGCTCAGATTGAAAGATCGCCGGAATCTCTGGCTCTGTATCAGAAATTGATAGAAATCTACGATGCCTCAGGCAAGAAAGACAAAAGTACGGCAGTGCTCAAATTGGCCATAGAACGCAACCCTAAGTCGACAGCAATGCGATTGCGAATGGCATCGCTACTGGCAGCGGAGGGTAAGACCAAAGAAGCCTGTGACCAATACTTGCCAGTCATCAAATCGGACTTCCGCATGGTCAGCAATGACTTCTATGAGATTCAAAACCAGTTTCGTCAAGCCGGCAGAACCAAGGAACTCGCCGAGGTGATTCGAGAGCAGAACTTCAAGCAATTGAACCAACCCTACTACGTGATCAACTTGATCTCGGAACTCCTTAACAAGGATGACAAGGATGAGGTGGCGTTGAATCTTGCAGAGCGAGCTTTCGATGCTTTCCCTCAATACCGAAGCAACCTTATCTCCCAGATGCGTTCCGGTAAAGTGTGGGAAAGAGAGCGGATGTTTGCGTTGATTCGACGCAACTTCACACCGACAACGAGTGAAGTGAATTTACAGCCTTGGTCCGGCTTTAGCCAATCGTTCTCTTACTCACAGAACGGTGTCATCAATGAGCCGATTCTTCAGATTTTGCAGGGTTTGAATGACGCCAAGAAGCAAGAGGTCAGGAAACTCATCGAAACTTCCATTGCATCCAATCCAAACTGGTACGGTGGACGCGCATTTTTGGTGGTACTCGATGCACAAGCAAAGCAACTCGAAAAGGTAACGACGGAAGTCCGTGCTTTTCTGGATGACGAGTCAACTCGCAAATCGATGCCCTTCCAAACCGCATGGATCTTGGGAGCTGAGCTCTCCAAAATCCCCTCGTTGCTGAAGGAGTCTACAGACCTGCTGGAACTGGCAAACAAGAATGGTACCAATCGAGGAATGAATGAGTTCCAGTACACTCCTGGTTACTTACTGGCCCAGAACTACACGACGATGAATCGAAAGGAAGATGCCAAAAAAATTCTCTTGACCGCGATGAGTGTAGTGTCCAGTGAGGACGACTACTCCAATTACCGATCGATTGAGGGAAATAGGCAGGTTGCAAAGCAACTGTCGGAACTCGGGTACCCGCAGGACGCTATCAAAGCTTACTCGCAGCTGCTCTCGGAGAAGTCAAAATTTGCAGCCGCAGCGGCCTTTCGCGGGAACTCGGATGCTAATTCTATGGAGACAGAAATGCGAGTCGGTCTGATGAAGGCAATGGAGTCGGTTCAACCCGAAGACTTGGCCGGCGCTATCGATTCCTTGCTTGCGCCCAAAGGCACCGTCGCAAACAAGAACGGCAGTGTTCAGCTCGATTTGGTATTCCCTAACATTGCCATCGA
>Ga0105049_10007047_pt1 | contig 13064 bp, 9 predicted proteins | sample MAT06_FD_78087 | JGI IMG/M metagenome (GOLD analysis project Ga0105049, IMG submission 78087) | Freshwater microbial communities from Lake Fryxell liftoff mats and glacier meltwater in Antarctica - MAT-06 | ecosystem: Environmental > Aquatic > Freshwater > Ice > Liftoff microbial mat | place...
ACTGCTGAAGATGAAATGGCATCACGGCCACAACGCCACGATCGTCAATGGAATCAGTCGCATTGGGTTCATGTCTGGTGGCCATGCGGCTCGTTGGAAAGACGAAGACATGGCGGACGTCATTACAAACAAGGCCGTAGCGTTTGTCGATGAACATGTGAAGGAACAAAAAGAGCAGCCGTTCTTCCTTTACTTCAGCTACCACGACATTCACGTTCCACGAGTTCCGCATCCGCGATTCGTCGGCAGCACTGAAATGGGTCCACGCGGCGATGCGATTACTCAGTTGGACTGGTGTACTGGTGAGATCCTGAAGGCGTTAGACAAACATGGTTTGAAAGAAAACACGCTGGTCATTTTCAGCAGCGATAACGGCCCGGTCGTCAATGATGGCTATTACGACGATGCCGTAGCAAAACTCGGCGATCACAAACCCGCCGGTCCACTGCGAGGTGGAAAGTACAGTGCCTTTGAAGGTGGTACGCGGGTTCCGTTTATCGTTCGTTGGCCGGGTCGAGTTAAACCGGCGAGCACATCCGATGCTCTCGTTTGTCAGATCGACTTCATGGCTTCGTTTGCTGCACTAACCGGACAAACACTTGCCGAAAACGCTGGTCCGGACAGTTTGAACACACTACCCGCATTGCTGGGCGAATCCTCAGTTGGCCGCGATCATTTGATCGAACACGCGGGCACGTTGGCTCTTCGAGATGGCAACTGGAAGTTGATTGAATCAAACAAAGGCCCTGCTGTTTCGCAAAACGTCAACATCGAAGTCGGCAACGCTCCTCAGCCCCAGCTTTTCGATCTATCAACGGACCTTGGTGAACGTGCGAACGTCGCAGGCCAGCATGCTGATCGAGTCGCACAGATGACCGCTCAACTCAAGCAGCTCAAAGACGCCGGGCGATCGCGGTAAATAAGGCGAGCTGCAGGGCGCGCCTGATGTATAGTCCTGCGGTTCTCTTTAGCCGCTGTTTTAGCAACCACTGAAATCGTTCAGCCGTAAGCGGACAGTGGCCAAGACAAGTCCTCAGCGTCGCGAGTTTTCTGAGGAAGCAGGTCAAGCGGCGGCATTGATGAACCGTCTGTTTTCAAAGATTCGGTCATCGTTTTTAGGTTCGAAAAAAGTCCCTGGTCAGTCGGGTCGAGCTGTCTGGCTTCCGTCATTAAACACACGGCTTCCCTGGCTTTTCCGCTGTACGCGGAACCAATTCCCATCAAGTGCAGCAACTTCGCTTGATCGCTGGCTCGTTTTACATAGTCCAATCCGTTTTTCGCTACTCGAATGGCTTCACTAAATTTTCCTTCGTGAAGCAGCCAATTGGAGTATTCCAGGTATGGTAAAACACTTTTTGTGCGGTGATTCACTGCGTGCTCAAAATCTCGAATCGACGATACGTAATCAACCGTCAGATGCACCATTCCTCGAGCGGCAAGAAATTCCGGGTTCTCGGAGCAACGCGTGATCCATGAGTCGAGCAGACGAACAGATTCTTCCCGTCGCTCCAGATGCAACAATGCGAACGCGAGTGCCACAACAGCGGACGCAAACTGTGACTCGCGAATTCCAGAGGTGTCAGTCGTCTCAAGGCCTCGCTTCAAATACTCGACGGCCTTTTTGTTGTAAGATTGGTCACGGTTGTGAACCGCCAGATCATGATAGCTCTCGCCGACGGCAATCAACACACCGATATCCGCTGGGCAGTCGGCCGCATATTGATCTGCGAACTGAGCAAGCGAATCCCAGTCCTTCATCCTATTGACAAGCTTCAATGCGAAATGTTTGTACGCCGAATCCTCGGGATCGAGGCGAATCGCATTTTTGATGAATGCCAATGCGACTTCAGGATAACCAAGTTGGGACCAACAACGAAACCGCATATAGTCAACAACAGATCGTTCCATCATTCCCGATTGAAGCCGCAACAATCGCAACAATTCCAGCCAGTCAGATGAGCCGTGAGCGTTTTGGAGTCGTTTAGCAATCTCATCTCGGGTACCCTCAGTCTCACAATTCGCTGTCTGTTCTTTATCCAGAAGTGAATAGAGATCCGCAGACAATCCCCAGACTTCCAGACGTTGTTCTTCAGTCAGCATTTCATAGAGTTCAAGCCGCTCTTCCTCACGTTCATCGTCGTCTGGAAACTCGCCGTAGTCAATGCAATGCTGAAAGCGATTGAGCGTATCTTCGAGGTAGAACAGAAACGCGGTTTCAGGTCGGTGAATCGTTTTGACAATCATTCGTCATTCTCCCCATCTAACCAATGCGATTGCGTATTCACGGTTGCCTGTCGATAGTCGTCGAAAATCATAACGCCTTCCGGCTGAATCGTTCCATGGTCGAGGTTATCGTCGCCGTCGGGGATAAGCTTCAGGCATGACGCAATTTGCCCCGCCTCATATTTGCCATTTCCAAGTCTAAACACTCGCAATGAAGTCGGTCCAGTGGCACCGACAACTTTGCCAGTATGGTGCAATCGTTCTGGCACCATATCGGGTGGAAATCCGAGTTTGAAACGGCGAGCAATCCCAGCTATCGAAGAGAAGACTGAAACTCCGCCGATTCCTGGTATAGCGTTGCCATCAGCATCAGGAGCCAGATCACGCGGACGAATACCGAGTTTTGTTGCAGCGTCACCAAGGACAGGACATGGCGGATCGCCTTCGGATTTCATGCTTCGATAGGCTTTGGCATTCTCTGCATTCATCCTCAGCAAGTACAGGAAAAACATGTTCCAAACCCAGATTTCGAATCTGAACAATTGGAAGGTGTACGCGACTTAAGGCACTATCATATTTGCGTGTCATGGCAAATTCATCATTTCTCAAAACTCTAACGCATCCAGATCGGCGATCAGTTGGTCAATTTCTTCGCGGACTTTTTGCTTGACGCCGACGGACATGCCGACCGCGTGGCGGCCGTCGAGGATCAGTTCGCGATCGCGTTCCTTGACGGCCATGTCAATCGCCGATTCACCGCTGTCACCACCAAAGAGTTTTGACAGGTCAATCTTGAGTCCCCCAACTTCGCCCTGAGCTCCGGCAATCGCCGGCATTTTATGCTGCGGGAAGATGATGGCATTTTCCGGACAGACGCGACTGCACGCCGGGCAGCCTTTTTTACAACTGTCCTGCTGCTCGACCAGAATGCGATCCAACGCATCGACGCCGTAAACACCGAACAGACAGAAATCGATACACTCCATGCAGTTCGTGCAGCGACTGTAATCGATGACCGGATACCAGCGGCGACCTGTGTCTTCTGGCAGCAACGCCTTGTCTTCCAGCGTTGCGTTGCCGCTATCGAAAGCGCGGCGGGCTTCAAGCATGCGTTCAGGCTGCAGATATCGCTCAAGTTGCTCGGCCTTCGGTGAGCCACCAATCCAGCTCATGAGTTCCACAGTCTGAACTGTGTTCTCGCTGGCGATCCGACGGACTTCGCGGATAAAATCGTCGGCGTTCTGAGAACAACGCAGGTCGATGGCGTAGACGCGTCGATTCGGTATGTTGACGCTGCCAATTCCGTTGCCGTCTTTGGATGCCATTTCGTCTGAGTCTTCATCTTCTTCTGCATCATCGTCAGCAGACTTCAGCAGGCTTAAACCTTCGTGACCACGTACACCGCTGCGGTCCAGTGTCCATCGCGCGGCGCGGTCGTAGAGCCAGCTCAGGACGACCAGGTTGCCAGGAACCGATCGCAGGAACAACATGCCGGTGTGCTCCTGCGACATGTCATACAGATGCGGGACGAGTGACACATCGACGCCAGGTTCGGTGAGCAGAATCGTGGCGATGTCTTCTTCCAATTGTCGCCGCACGGGATTGCGTCCCTGGCCCTGACTGATAACGACGGTAACTTTGCTGCCTGCCATAACCAAATACCTACGATTCGTTCACTTGCCCTTTGATGGTTCTTTGAGCATCTTCCCAGGCGGAGTTCAAAAACTCAACGTATTCTGCCGCAGAAAGTAAATTCGCCGCAGGTTCGAACTCATACAGCCAGCCGGAACCGTAATTGTCAGCATTAATTACTGAAGGATCGTTCAGTAGCTGCGGATTAAAGCTTGCAACTTTCCCGGCACATGGAGGAAACATCGATGACACCGCTTTGGCGCTTTCGATTTCCCCGATTTCCTGCTGGTCACGGACGACGGTTTCTGGATCAATCGACCATTCCAGAAAATAGACGTCCTGCAGCAGGCGAACCGAATACGACGTGAAGCCAACTCGGTAACGTCCACCATCGCATTCCTGCAACCACAAATGTCGCTTCGAATACTTGCGGTCGTCCGGAATCTGGGCTTTAAAGAGGCCCATCATAAAAAAATTTGGTTCGGACATATTCAGCCTGGTTTGATCTTGTTCCGAGGCTCCAGCCTCGGAACAGACTGCCTTGGAGGCGGCTCCTGCCTCCTGAATTCGTTCGGGAGGCAGGAGCCTCCGGTACAGTGCGTTCCAGGGCTGCAGCCCCGGAACGAGTGTATCCATTTGAGATCAGTGATTCCATCAACATGGTCAGTCGTTTGTTTCCCCAAACGCCTCAAGCTGATCAATAAACTCCGGCGTCAATCCGGCCTGCAGTCGCGCCTCGCGTTGGAACAGATCGCCGCGAGCTTTCGATGGACGAATCGGCCAATGCAGAGCTCCGATCCATGCGTCCCAGTCGGAAACGCCATCAGGCTTCAGACGTCGAAGCCAGTTCAGCCCGAATTCAACGTGCTTGATTTCGTCTTTGTGAATAGCTCGCATAATCGCGGCGCTGCGGCGGTCACCGACGTCGCGAAAGTACTGCTCGAATTCCACCGTATGATCCAGATTCGCGCCTTCAAACACCAATGGCAAACCGGCGACGTATTCCAGCGTCGTGCTGTAATCCTGAGCCTTCTTCCAGATCCAGCCATTCACCGGAAAGTCGCCGAAGCATATTCCAAGTTCTTCGCAGCGTTGAACGTGCATGCGTGTGTGTCGTTGCTCATCGAACATCACATGTGCAAGGCCCATTCGGAATTCTGCCGGTGCTTCAGGAAATGCCAGTAGCACCATCGCCATGACTTCCAACGCCTGCAATTCGTGATTCGCCATGACATGATGTGCGATGGCCCGTTTCTTAAGGTCCTTCAACGATTCCGCTTTGGGCATAGCTGGCGCGGTTTTACGCGCGGCAAACTGCAGATTTTCCGGTCGCGTTGGTTCAGCAACTCGCACGGCAACACCGGGAAATTCGTCCGTCATTGATTCTGCGATGCGTGTGATTTTGCGGCTCAAATCATCTGAGTACAGAACCAGTTCAGCAAAGGCGCGAAGTTCCATAACTCAACGCCCGCTCAAATTGCTGGTGTGGTCAAAACGGCGAGACAGGCAGCGGCGGCCGTTGCGACATTGAGCGACGGAACGGGCCCCAACGGCGGCAGCGAACAAAGCTGATCACAACGTTCGCGAGTCAATCGTCGCAAACCTGCGCCTTCATTGCCCAGAACCAGCATCCAGTTGCGATCGCGCTGCACTTTGTAAATAGTGGAATCGGCTCGCTCACACGTCCCCAGAACCCAGATCTGATTCTGCTGAGCTTTCTCCATGGCCTGTGCCAGATTTGCGATTATGGCGAAAGGAACGTGCTCCGCTCCTCCGGCTGACACATCACAAACCGTCGCATTCACAGATGCACTGCGATCCTTAGTCAGCACAATCCCACGGACTCCAAAAAATCCAGCCAGCCGAAAAATCGCTCCCAGATTCTGTGGATCCTGCACCTGATCAAGAGCCAGCCACAGGCCGCTCGATGCTTCTTCGGTGTTCCAGAGAAAGTCGAGCGGAATCGGTGATGGTGGTTCGACCGTGGCGGAACCAGCACCCGTGCGTTCTGTTTCGCGGCCACCACGTCCGCCGCGCTGGTCTTTCGGATCCGGCGCGCCGATGCGGACGGCAACATTATTCTGCCTGGCCAGTGCCACGACGGAATCCCACGGTTCGCCTGCATTTTCGGAATGTACGCGAACCAGTTTCACGGCCTTGGGACGTACTTCCAGAGCGGCTTTGATACTGTGTGGATTACGGAGTTCAAGCATGATTTAGCTGGCAGATGTTCAACAGTGGACGTGAGTCGTAAGTCACGCAGGGTAACGAAAACGACTGACATGTGCCACGATGCTCAACTCGGGTGCTCAACGCGGGCTGAAAACGCTCGACCGAAAGGAGCCTGCCGGTTCGTTGACAATCGCCACGCACTTTGTTCGCTCGACGAAAGATGCGCACGCGGTGCCAGCATGATTCAAAGAGAGAATCTAATTTGGCGGACTTGTATGCTGTGACGGGCCGCTTGCGATTTGTCGACGATGGCTGATCTGTGTCTGCCATTCATCAATCATGCCATGCATACGTTCGCGATCCAGATCATCAGGCTGGCATTCAAGCAGCGCGAGTTGTAACTGGCGAATGGCTTCACGTTCCTGACCTCGAGCGTGAACAGTGAGCGCCATCTGAATTCGCAGGACTGGCATTTTTGGATGTTGCTCAATCGCATGCGTCCAGAGTGACTGCGAATTCTGCCATACCGGCAAGTGCTGTAAAGTCAGAGTCAAACAGGCCGCGATCGAACCAGCGGCGACCATTCCTCGCAAGCCGTTGCCGATGGCCTGAACAACAGCTGCAGCTTCTGATTCGGCAAATCTTAGAACATGATGCACCGCGCTGGCAGCCATCGCAAAGACGATGATGCTCGGCAGATACAGATAGCGATCATTCATCAAAGTCGTGATGCGAAAGAAATTCAGCACTGGAAACAGCAATAACAGGAAGCTGCATGCTGCCAGAATCCACATCGGATGCGACTTGCGAATTTTCCAGAACATCAATCCGACTGCGGCCCACGCCAGGCAGCCGTAAACGACTTTCAGGCCGATGCCGCTTGTGGCAGGATCATACATGACGCACAAATCGGTCGGGCAGAACAACATCCCAAGGTACTGCCAAAGGATCGTGACATCAATTGCCAAAATGTGCAGCAGACTGAACTCCATGTGTCCGCGCACACCGCCCAGAACGGTATTCTGCGCGCCGGCGGTATACAGCAAAAGAAGCAGCGAAAATAATCCTGGAATCACCTGGCGCGCGATGGCTGTGGCGGATTTTTCGCGGCGGATCAGCAGATCGTAGAGCAATACAATCGGTGGAAATACAATCGCCAGGGCTTTCGAAAGTAGCGCCGCGATCAGCAGGCCAACGTACCAGGCATCCTGTTTCGCCGTCACTTCCGGACGAAGACGAATAATGGCAGCCCACAACAAAAAAGTACTGCACAGCAAGCCTTTGCGGGACGAGATCCAGACAACACTTTCAATCTGAATCGGATGCACAAGAAACAGTGCCGCCGTTAACCATGCCACAAACCCATTTCCGGTCATCTGTCTTAGCAACAGGAACACCAGGACTCCGTTTACCAGATGCAGCAATACGTTCGTCGCATGATAGCCGCATGGATTCAGCCCCCAGATCGAATGGTCGATCAGGAATGAAAAAATCGTCAGCGGTCCGTAGTTCCGCGTAACAGTTTCTGTTGCGACGCCCCACAGGTTGGATGGCGACCAGCTCTTGATCAGTTCATTCTGGTGAACGTACGAAACGTCATCCCAGTTCACGAAGTCGAACGCGACAGACCGCCAGAACGCAACCAGGCCCAGAACGACCAATACTCCGCTCAGTACCACAGTTTGATGACGCTTGCAAAGTTCAGACATGAATGGTTGCTCAGAAAACAGGTTCAGCAGATCTGTGACCTCAGCGGACTTCCACAAGAAAAGAGGAAATCACGTGACACATGAAACCTGGCACGCACAGCGGCCTGTACGATGACTTTTTGAAACAGTCCATGAATTCGGCCCCGGCAGAAGATCGAGTAGCCGCTACGATCGTCATATTCTTCTTGAAATGAACCGGTTTTGGAGTTCGATTGCGATGATCATGCGATGCAGGACATTTCCGGCGCGAATCTGCGCCGAAAATGCAGATTCCTCCGCCGTGTTGTGTTTTGGAAGCTACGTTTCGGATGGAAGTGGCCATAGCAAAATACCAGGCAAACCCTGCAGGCGAGATGCACGAAGATGACCGTTCGACAACCTGGCAAAAGCAGTTCCGTACTGTTTGCAGTTACGATTTTCACCAGCGCATTCCTGTTGTTTCAGGTGCAGCCGCTGCTGGCAAAATTTATTCTGCCCTGGTTTGGAGGCACTCCGGCCGTCTGGACCATGTGCATGCTTGTCTTCCAGATGCTGCTGTTTGGCGGTTATGCCTACGCGCATTTGTTGTCGTGTATTAAAAGCGTTCCACGTCAGGCGATCATTCATGCATTTTTGTTGACTGTAGCGGCTCTGATGCTGCCAATCGTGCCTGATAATGGATGGAAGCCGGTTGGAGACGAAGCTCCCGGATTGCGCATCACATTGCTGTTGCTGGCTACCGTGGGGACGCCCTATTTCTTGTTGTCTTCTACAGGACCACTGCTGCAAAAATGGTTCAGCACGGCGTGTCCCGGAACTTCGCCCTATCGGCTTTATGCTCTGTCGAACCTGGGATCACTGCTGGCGTTGGTCTCTTATCCGTTTGCTTTCGAACCTGTCTTTTCGTCAACCGCTCAGGCATGGTTGTGGTCAGTTCTGTTTCTGGTGTTCGCACTTTCCTGTTTGATGTGTGGCTGGAAGACGGCTACTTCGGCGGTGTCTAATGAATTGGAGAATGTGGCTGCCGCTGCCATGCAAGTTGATGACAACGTAAAGCTTCCACGAGCCCGATGGTTCATTCTGGCAATGCTGCCGTCCGTCATGCTGTTGGCCACAACAAACGAAGTCTGTATGGATATCGCTGTCGTTCCATTCCTGTGGATCATTCCTCTGACCCTGTACTTACTGAGCTTCATTCTGACATTTGAATCTGATCGGTTCTATTATCGTCGGCCAATGACTGCTATCACGGCCATCAGTCTGCTGACGACCATGATTATGCTTTCGCGAGGTTGCGTCTTTGGTGTTGTCGTGCAGATTATTCTGTTCTTCGCCAATCTGTTTGCGGTCTGCATGCTGTGTCACGGAGAACTTGTTCGCCTGAAGCCCAGCGCGAAATATCTGACTTCGTTTTACCTGACAATGTCGGCTGGCGGTGCAGCTGGAGGCCTGGCCGTCGGGCTGTTGGCTCCGTTCGTTTTTGATGGCTATTTTGAACTGCCGTTGGCGATTTTGGCGTGCCTGCTGGTGTGCATCGGAACGTATCTCCGCGACGACAAACAGTTTCAATTGCGAGTGCCTCAAGCGACAACACTAAATTTTGGCTTAACACTCGTGAGTGTATTCTTCATCTACTTTGCATTCTTCGATCAGCATTCAGACTACGTAAAAGACGTGGAACGAAATTTTTACGGTGTGCTGCGTGTTGAAGATGACGTACAGGAATCCAACTCCCGTCCAATGCGTGACATGGTCCATGGTCGCGTCGTTCACGGTCGGCAGTTTACGGACGTTGCTGGTCGTCGCGAACCATCAACATATTATTCGCATTCATCGGGAATCGGCAAAGCATTGCTGGCTGGCAAGGATAGCGCACCACGTCGAATCGGTGTTGTAGGATTGGGTGCAGGAACTTTGGCTGTGTATGGCCGCACCGGCGATGACATACGATTTTATGAAATCAATCCGGATGTCATTGCACTGGCTCGAAAACATTTCACCTTTATGGACGATTCACTTGCGACGGTTGATGTCGTGCCGGGCGACGCTCGACTTGTTCTTGAACGACAGGCAGATCAAGATTTCGACGTGCTGGTGCTGGACGCATTCTCCGGGGACGCAATTCCTGTTCATCTGCTGACATCAGAAGCCATGCAGATTTACACGCGGCATCTGAACAAAAACGGCATCCTTGCTGTGCATATATCAAATTCGTACTTTGACCTGGAACCTGTCGTCAGAGCGCTGGCTGTGGAGTCGGGCCTTGACGCTCGCGTACAGATCTGTGTTCGCGGAGCAGATTCAGGCGTCGCATTTGATTCTGTCTGGATGCTTCTATCGCGTGATACCAGTTCACTGGACGTTGTTTGCGGCCCAGATACTACAAACGCAGAACATCGCGTTGTCTACTGGACTGATGACCGCAATAATCTGCTGAATGTGCTGCGTTAAGCAATTGTCCCGAAACAATATGCAAGTTTGCAAAAGTATGATGGACTTTCAGTCCGTCATTTTTCGGACGGACTGGAAATCCATACTACGGCGAATCAGTCGGCTATCTTCAGCAGCACCTTTCCGGACACCAAAGAGTCTTCAGCAGCTTTTACCGCATCGTGGATCTGATCCAGTGTGTATGTCTCAGCAATCTCGGTACTCAGCACACCGGCTTGAATCAGTTGCGTCAGTCGATAGACAAGGCGAAGTTTGAACGGCAGAGACACGGACGACATATAACTTCCGAGCCAAAATCCTTCGATTCGACTGCTGTTCGTCAGCAGGACTCTTGGATTGATCACCAGCGGTTGGTTGCTGAGCGTGCCATATGACAGCATTCGTCCCTTTGGGCCAAGGCATTGAACTAAAGCCGAACCTGTTGCACCACCAACTGCGTCGATCGCATACTCCGCGCCAGCACCCGTAACGCTGATGGTCTTGCGAATGGCGGCACTCAGTTCTTCTGGTGTATTTTTGAGCTCATCAAAGACTTCCACATGGTCGGCACCCAGACGGCGTAATTCTTCAGCAGTGCTTTCTCGCCGAACAATGTTAAACGTTTTGAATCCCGTCGCATGCCCAAGTCGAATAATCATGCGGCCCAGTGCAGATCCTGCAGCGGTCTGGATCAACCATTGTCCGTTGGGGACTTTCAGGACTTCGCGCGTCATCACCCATGCAGTTGCGGGATTGACAAAAAATGTGGCGGCCTGATCGTTGGTCAAATCTTTACTGACAGGCACGACCTCTGATGATGGCACTACGGCATATTCGGCCCAGTTCCCACCACGTCGATTGGGCACGACGACTCGTCGATTCATCATCAAGCGGCCTCTCAATCCACCGCCGGAGGCTTCGACAATGCCAACACCTTCGAAGCCTGGTGTTGCAGGACATGCAGCGGGAATCGTGTATCGACCTCGGATATACATCAGGTCCGATGGATTAACGGGCGTCGATAACATCCGAACCAGAACTTCCCCCGGCCGCGGCACAGGACTTTCGATGTCCAATGAGGCAAGGACGGAAGCTGGCTCGCCAGGTTGTTGAAACTGAATGGCTTTCATGGAGTGGTTCGCATTCAGGAGGACACGATTGAAATATTCAACGGGCGAGGTTGCGACTTCGGTATACCGGTGGGCTGACGCCACACCGCTCGCCGATAGAACCATTAAAAGTTGGACGGACAACTATGGACATCCTACTTTTCATCATTCGCCTTCGGAGCAAACCCGCGGCGCATTGTGTTTTCGGAGATGTTGACTGGGATCATAAACTGATGCAGGTAATCAGGCCCGCCAGCTTTGCTGCCGATGCCGGACATCTTGTAGCCACCGAACGGATGACGATGCACAAGCGCGCCGGTGATTTCGCGGTTGAGATACAGGTTGCCCACTTCGAACTCGTTGCGGGCCCGACGAAGTGTCATCGGGCTGCGGCTGTAGATTCCACCAGTGAGTGCGTATTTGGTACCATTCGCAATATTGAAGGCTTCGTCCAGATTCTTCGCACGGAAGACTGCCAGTACCGGGCCGAAAATTTCGTTCTGAGCCAGCGGTGATGTTGGATCGACATCGATAAAGATGTGCGGACCGACAAAAGTGCCCTGCTTAGCCAGTGGCCCCGGATCGATCGCCAGCTTCAGAATACCGCCGTGTTCCGGATCAACCTTTTTGATCGTCTGCAGTATGCGATCACGAGCGTCCTCATCAATCACCGGCCCGATCTTTGTGGCTGGATCTTCGGCAACGCCCATGGCAAGGCTCTTTGTTGCATCCACGAGACGATCGATGAATTGATTGTATGCCGATTCCAGCACGATAACTCGTGAACACGCCGAGCATTTCTGGCCGGCATATCCAAACGCACTTTTGATGACACCCACAACGGCTTCATCAAGGTCAGCGTCGTCATCAACAATGATCGCGTTCTTGCCACCCATTTCGGCGATGACTCGGCGGACGTTTTGTTGACGTTTGTCGGTGTCGGCTGCGGAACGATTGATTTCGAGCCCCACGTCCTGCGATCCCGTGAAGGCGACAAGATCGACGTCTGGATGACTCACCAAAATTGGGCCGAGGTCTTCGCCGATACCAGGCAGGAAGTTCACAACTCCATCCGGAACGCTTGAATTTCTGATGATTCCCATCAATTTCGCGGCAACCACCGATGATTGTTCGGCAGGTTTCATGATGACTGTGTTGCCGGAGACCATGGCAGCGACAGTCATGCCAGCCAGAATCGCCATGGGAAAATTCCATGGCGAAATCACAACGCAGACACCCCGTGGTCGATAGATGTAGCTGTTTTCTTCACCCAGAAAATCACACTGTTGCGGCACTGCCAGGCGTCGCATCTGGTGAGCATAATACATACAGAAGTCGATGGTTTCCGCGACGTCAGCATCAGCTTCGGCCCACGGTTTTCCTGTTTCAAACAGAATCCATGCGGCCAGTTCGAATCGACGTTCACGCATTTCTGCGGCCATCAATTCGACATACTCCGCGCGGGTCTCGACAGGAGTCGCGGCCCAGACAGGGAATGCGCGGCGAGCAGCATCGATTGCGTCCGAAGCTTGATCAGCGGTGGCAGATGCTACGCGTCCGATGATTTCAGACGTCTTTGACGGATTGCGAGACACCAGTGTCGCGCGGCTGTCACACGATTTGCCGTCGATGATCAAAGGATACTCAGCGCCAAATTCATCACGCACAAATGCAATCGCCTCCAGCATTCTGGTGCGATTTTCTTCGATGCTGAAGTCTGTGAGTGGTTCGTTGGAGAATCCTGATTTCGGAGCGTCCTCGATCGGGGGTTCAGCAGTGGCGTGGCTGGTTGGCTTCATGAGAAGTTTCT
>Ga0105049_10007053_pt1 | contig 13059 bp, 7 predicted proteins | sample MAT06_FD_78087 | JGI IMG/M metagenome (GOLD analysis project Ga0105049, IMG submission 78087) | Freshwater microbial communities from Lake Fryxell liftoff mats and glacier meltwater in Antarctica - MAT-06 | ecosystem: Environmental > Aquatic > Freshwater > Ice > Liftoff microbial mat | place...
AGCCCGGGCTCCGAGACGATCAGGATCCTCACAAGAGGCCTCCGTTGCGCGTTTGGAAAATGCCCGCGTAGAGCGCCAGCAGATCGTCCACATGCCGGTCCAGTGTCCACGGGTCGGACCAATACCAATCGTACGCCCGCTGCCCGAGTGCCGTCGCGGTCGCGGGATCGTTCATCCGCTGCATCTGCGCCACGAGCGCCGCGACCGAGCCATGCTCAAAGAGCACCCCGTTTTCACCGTCGCGGATGAAATCCGTGGCCGCACAGCGACTGGCCACGAGCGCCGGCACGCCATTCGCCGCCGCCTCCACCACCACCAGCCCGAGCGTCTCGTACCACAGCGGCGGGAAGACCAGCGCCCGGGCGCGCCGCATCCAGCCGCGGACCTCATCCGCCGGGAGCCAGCCGGTGAAGCGCGCCTGTGGGCAGAGCCGCCTGGCTTCCGCGCGCAATTCGCCATCGCCCACAAACACCGCCGGCACCCCCGCCTCGCGCACCGCTTCCGCAAAGAGCAGCACGCCCTTTTCGTGCGAAAAGCGACCGATGAAAACGAAAGGCGCATCCGCGTCCGGCACCGCGGGCGGGAGTTTCGTGCAGTCGATGGGATTGCGCACCACCGTCACCGGCACCGCGGGCGGCAGATACGGCTGCATCACCCGCACGCTGAAATCCGAGACCCCCACATAGTGCGTGATGCGCCGGTCGAGCTGGAGTACGCGGTTTTGGAGAAAGGTGCGCGCCACCCGCCAGAGCTTGTGCCCGTAGTTCCGGCGGTCGCAGTTGCAGCTCACACACCCCAGCGAAAGCGGCCGCTTTTCACATAGCTTCGCCGGCCCGTGCAGGAAGAAGCCGCCGGTCGGACACACGATGAAAAAGTCGTGGAGCGAGAGCACCACCGGGAAACCCCGGTCGAGCGCCGTCGCGAGCACCGCGGCCGAAAGCGCCTTGGTGTAAGTGTGGACATGAACGATCGTCCGCGCCGGATCGCGGCCCTCGAGTTCCGCGGCAAAGGCCCGTGCGGCGGAGAAGTTATGCAAGCCATTGGACATCGCCCGGAGCCGGTTGCCATCCTTCACGATCTCCTCCTGGCCCAGAGACACGCGACGGCTGCCGACCGCCGCTGCAGCATCGCCGTCCACCGCCGTGAAAAGTGTGGTGTGGCAGCCGCGCCCGGCCAGCCCACGCTCCGAGGCCAGCGCGACGACGGAAGAGCCACCATTGGCCCGGGCAAAGTCATTGACCACGATCACCTCCGGCAGTCCCCGACTAAGTGCCACCACTGAGCACCTCCTCACTCGTTCTCCAGCCCACCCGCCGCAGCCGCGTGAGATAACGCGGAAGATTCTGCCACCGATAACGCAGCCGCGCGAACCGCAACTCATTGATGCCCGGTGGCGAGGCGAGATTGCGCCGCACGACCTCGGAAAACTCCAGCCGCGTGAGCCCGACATCGCCGGAGAGCTGTCCCGGCCGCACGCGGAACTGGCCAACCTCCAGCGGATAGTAGCGAAACTCCCGTCCAGCCGCGCAAGCACGCACCCAGAAGTCCAGATCGGCGCAAAGTTTGTAGCGGAGATCGAAGCCTCCCAACTCCGCCACGACCCGCCGGCTGAAGAGCATGCCTTGCTGATTCAGTGGACTGATGTGCTGATGCAAAATATGCGGGAGGTATCGTGGATTGCGCTCCGTGGTGACGTAACCGAACGGTTCCGAACTTTCGTCAATCAGCCGCACATTGCCGTAGGTCACATCCTCTGGTGTGGTTTGGTGGAGATGCGCGCGCAGCATCGTCCCGAAGTCCGGACCGAGCGTGTCATCGTCATTGATGTAAGTGAACCAATCCCAATCCTCCCCGACCGCGGTAAGGCCGGCATTCAGCGCGCCATAGATCCCGCCCGCCGGTCCGGCATCGGCCACCACGCGGCATTCCGGGTAGCGCAGCCGCAGATCCGCGATGCGATTCAGCGGGCAGACCATGACGTGCAGGACGTCGGGGCCTAGTGACGCGACCGAGGCGCGGGTTTCCTCAAGGAATGCCGAGCGGCCCAGCGTGGGAGTGAGGACGAGGAGGGTGTCTTTCATGCGCGCGCGATTTCGGAAGCCTGCGGGGAAAGTTCCGTGGAAGTCCCGAGCCAGCGCCGCCGCTCCTCGACATCGAACGCAAAGGGAATCTGAATGCCGGCCACCGCTCCACGCAGGTATGCGTACCAGATCGACATTCGCGCCCGACGGTAAGCGCTGAACGGAGCCCGCAGCGCCTCGCGCGCCACATACCAACCAAGCACGAGCAGCCGGCCTCCCATGCGCAGCAGCCACATGCCAAATGATTCCTGGCGACTCATGCCGCGCAAGACCGGCTCCGCCATCCCAAATCCGAAGTGCAACCGGGAAAGGTACGCCAGGGTGATCCGGCGGGCGTCGATGAAATGATCGAGGACGCAGCCGGGGTTGTACCAGACCTCCCAACCTTCCCGGACGACGCGGGCGAGTATCTCGGTGTCGTCACCGGCAATGCCCCCGTTCTTTTTCGATCGCCCAGTGCAGAGCATCCAATCGGTGCATCCTGCCTGGAGTAACGCCTCGCGCCGGATGACCATGCCTGCACCGCGCAACATCCAGCGATCCTTGCCGGAGAGCCGGCGCGTCGCAGTCCCGAGATCGAGTGCCGCGTAGGCATAGCCACATTCGGCGATCAGCCGTTCGGGGGGCGTTTCCCAACGAATGATGTTATGACCGCCAAAGGCCCCGCAACGCGGGTGCGCGCCGATGAACTCGCGCGCGGAAGTCACCCACTCCGGCTTGAGGTAATTGTCGTCATCGATGAAGGCGATCCAGTCGGTGGAGCATTCTGCGATGCCGCGCTGCCGCGCGTACGCCAGGCCCTGTCGCGGCTCGGAGCAGCAGGTGAGGTTTGGCAATCTGGAGGCGAAACGGCCCACGACCGCCGAGGTGTCGTCGCTGCTGTTGTTGTCCACTACGATCACCGGCACATGTTCGCCCCCGCCACTTTGTTTCGCGAGGTGCTCAAGGGTCACTGCGAGGCAGCGGGCGTTGTTATACGTGCAGATGACGATCGTGAGACCGGCCGCTTCGGTACGGGTCTCCGTGAGTTCCTCCCCGCTCTCCAAAACTGGCTCCAGCTCACGATGGCTGCGGAGAAAACGCAGCGCTTCCACCATGCAGGCGACCAGATTGAACGGCAGAGACCCCACGATCAGCGCAAAGACCACCCCTTCCTGTTGCCACATCTGCACGAGCCAGAGCATCAGCGCCACGGTGATGAGGGTGCTCAGCACGGAATACCAAGTGAGACGCCGCACCGCTGAGACGCCAGCCAGCAGGTAGCCGAAGGGTTGCTGGAGAAAGACCACGGCATTCCACCCGAAGAGCAGCCAGAGGAGCGTCGGCGACGGCAGCACCGCGTCCTGCCCGTGCCCCACCCACACCCGGATGATGTCGATGGCAAACCACGCCCCCACCGCCATCGGGAGGATGGTCAGGGTCAGCGTCGCGAAGACCGAGCGGCCCAGCGTCCGGCGCATCCAGTTGGTTTCGCCACGCGCATTCGCTTCCGCATACGCCGGCCAGAGCGGGAGCATGAAGGCATTTTGCACCACGCCGAAAAGATTGAAGAGCCGCTGGGTGAGATTGTAAGGCGTGACCGCGGCCGCGCCGAGGAAGCCGGAGATGACCAGCGACGGCAGCGCGAAGAGCACCGTCGCGGAGATCTGCTGCACGCAGAAGAGCACGCCCAGCTTCAGCAACCCCTGCAGCGGGGCGAAACGAAGCTCAAGACCGCGCGGGGTGAGCCATCGGAAATGGTGGAGCAACGCCGCAAGCAGGCCGAGATTCGCGAGCAGGCCGGGATAAACGGCGGCGACGAGCAGGCCGCCAAAGCGGAGCTGGAAATGCGCGGCGGTGGCGAGGCCGCAGAGCGCGAGCATGCTGCCAGCGGCCTGGCTGAGATTGTGCATCCAGCCGAGTTGCGCGCCGTAGGCGAGCCTCTGGGCAAGGCCCAGCGGAAGATTCAGGCAGAACCAGAGCAGCATCGCGACGACGGCTTCGTGAGCCTGCGCGATGACGGACGCTTCTTTTAGCCCAAAGATCCGCTCGGGATTAAAGAGAAGGGTGGCTGGAATGAGCAGGAGTGCGAGGCCCAAGCCGATCGCGAGGAGGAAGGCAAAAGCACTGTTGAAGAGAGCGCGCGCCTTCCGCTCCTCATTGAAACCGAGCATCTCTGCGAGTTTGTTTTGCACCCCGACGCCGACCCCGAGATCGGCGAAGTTCAGCAGATAGGTGAAGCTCGAGAGCGTCATCCACAGACCAAATGCTTCCGCCCCCATGGCCTTCAGCGCGATCGGCACCTGGAGTAACTGACAGGCAATCCCCACACCCCGGGATCCAATCGAAGATACGAAGAACAGGCCGAACTTTCGCCCCCGGCCCGACAGGCGCATTTCCCGCAGTGAGCGCAAGGCGGAGATCATCCCTGCAAAGCGGTTCGGAGGCCGGGCACAGTCGCTCGCGGGATCTCGCACCCGGCCGACCGCCGGGCTTCCCATCGTTCTCTCCAGAGCATCAAGACCACCCCGGTGGCCGCGGCGATCTCCACGCGCGCCGACCCTGAAAAAGGCGAGAAACAAAGCGCCATGCCCGCGCCAACCAGGATCAAGAGAAAGCTCGCCGAGTAATAGTCCCATTCCCGCACGACGGCACAAACAAAGAGGCCGCGGAGCAGCGCGAGGCCATACACCAGGAAGAACGCACCTCCCAACACTCCACCTTCCGCCATGCTCACCAGGATCTGCGAGTGAATGGCCATGTTCTCGCCATTGGTCTCGTCAAATCCCCCGACTCCTGCGAGACGCGCATTCTCGGTCCGAATCTCGACGAACTCATCCATGACCCGGGTCCGGCTGAACCATGAGCCATGACCGAGGAAGGGCGAGGCCGCGATCGCTTCCGTGGCCGCCTGAATCATCGCCGAGCGCTCGGCATTCGAACGGCCGTGCCGGCTGCTGTCGCTCGAGCGGAACTTTTCCACGCCAAACGGGACGGCCGCGACGAGCAGACAACCCATCGTCAGCGCGAGCCCCCTCCGCCACCGGCCCGAGAACTGATTCAAGATCGCCAGGCACGCCACCAGCCAGCAAGCCAGGGCCAGGCTGCGGTAGTCCATGAGATAGTGCGCTGCACCCATGCCGATCGCACTCACGATGGCTCCCGGGGCACCCATCGCAGGCCCGAGGAGGAGCACGAGCACGGTGAGCGGATAGCCGTAGCCAAACTTCCAATAGTCCCCGAAGAGCGGCTCCGCGACGAGCAGGCTCGAAGCCGACAGCACCACTCCCACGAGATAAGCCCCAAAGACGCGCACCGACCTTCCAAAGAGCAAACCCAGAACCAGGATATCCACGGCGAGAAAGATCATCCGCGCCCATCCCCGAAAGGCATCCCCGGGCTCGCTCTCCCGGTACCAATCCGCCAGGAAGTACCCTCCCAACGCCAGGGCCTGCGTCCCAAAGAAGAGTGCGAACAAACGATTGGCGACCAGTGGCGCGCTGAGACTTCGATTGAGCAAGAGACATACCCCTGCGTACCCGGCAAAAGCCAGGAGCACGATCTCGCTCACCGGCATCAATCCCACAAGGCGGATGGTGAAGGCATTCCCCAAGCCGGTGAGCACGGCGACCGCGCAGAACGCCAAGTCCGTGGTCCCCACCGAAAGCGCACTCCGGTACGGCGAGCCAGACGGAACTAAGGGCCTGGGATGCTGGGGCGTCAGGACTGGCATGGGTCGTTGCGATCCGCTTTACCGCACATTCATGGCTTCCCCGGGTTTCCGCGACGGCCCACTCTCATGCTCCGCGACGACCTTCTCCAGGACACCCTTGAGCACGCGGACACTCGCCGGCCAGTTCAGGCGTTCGGTGGAGATCCGCAAAGCGTCGAACATCATCTTCCGATAACGATCGGGGTCACTCGCGCACTCGATGATCAGGCGGGTGAACTCCGCGGCCGGAGCGTCCAGCGCGAAGAGCTGGCCGTTGCGTCCATTCTGCACGATCGATCCCACGCCCCCGGTATCGCGGGCGAGACACGGCACCGCGTAGCTGGTCGCCTCACAGAAGACGATGCCATAAGCCTCCGCACGGGAGGGCATCACGTAAAATAGGGCGGAGCGATATAGATCGGCGAGGCGTTGCTGGCCTTGCTGGTCATGTTGAGAGACGAAACCCTCCAGTCGCACCCATTCCGGGAGCGGCCCATAGCTCTTCGGCACGCCACAACCCACGACGATCAATTCCGCCGGGTGCCCGGCCTCGTTAAGTTCGCGGGCCACTGCCAACGCGGTATCGCCCCCTTTCCTTTCCCACTCCACCCCGACAAAGAGGAGACGCCAGGGCTTTTGCAAACGCTGTTCCGCCAGGGCTGGAAGGTCCCCTTCGCACACACTGGAGGGAAGGTTGGCTCCGAACGGAATGACCTGCACCTTGGAAGGATCGACGCCGTGCTCCGCGATCGCCGCCTGGGCGGCCCAGCGGGAGCTATAACACGCCGCGGCGCACTTGCGCAGCGCGCGATCGTCGCAGTCGAGACCGTGGCGCCTGGAGCGGGCACTGACGCGACTGTACCATGGGTAGTAGTCGAGCATCGCGGTGAAGGGTGCATCGGTCCAAAAGACGATGGGCAGGTCCGTCTCGAGGTGGGAGATCGCATGGGTCCCTGGACTCAGGATGACATTACAGTCCCGATCGCGAAGTAAGTCCGCCACCTGGCTCCCATATTCCCCCAGCAAGGAAGGCTCCACATTCCAAAGGGATTGCCGGCGGAGGAGGCGCCGGCTGGCCAGGCTCCAGGCCCGCCGCAGACCGGTCCAGCGGTAGCGGAGTGGTCCGATCGGGATCACGGTCGCCCCTTGAGCCTCGAGGGCTTTGCGAATCGCAAAGTTGATGCCCGACCAGGCATAGGGATCGGATGGGTTGGAACTCGTCACGTAAGCCACGCGAAGAGGCTTTCCTTGACCCATGCCGGACGCGACCGTGGCGGACGCCGGGGCTTTGGTCGCGATCGGTCCGCTGGACGACGGCAGCCGATCCAGGAGCCGGAGCAGGAAATGCTCGCAATGGGTCCGCCAGTTCAAGCGGGTGGCGAATTCGCGGAAGGAAGCCGCGGCGAGGCGCCGATAGTTCTTGGGTGTGAAAGCGTCGGCGATGAGCCGGCCATAATCCGCCCCGCCGGCTTCGATCGGAAGCGTGAAGCCATTTACGCCCTGGCGGATGATCTCCGAAATGCCCCCCGTGGCAGTGCCGATGGCTGGCAAGCCAAAGGCATTGGCCTCGCAAAAAGTCATGCCATAAGCCTCGGCGCGCGAAGGCACGAAGGCGAAGTGGGATCGCTGGAAGAGTTGCCGGAGCTGGCTGGCCTCGCCTGGCTGGCCCTGACTTAACCGTCCGTGGACCCTGATCGAGTCCGAACTTGCGAAGGGCTTGCAACCCACGATGTCGAGCCGGACGCGCAAGCCCCGGCGCTGCAGCCACTCCACGGCTTCCAGGACGATGGGTCCGCCCTTGCGCTGCCATTCGAGGCCGACAAAGAGCAACCGCAGTTCCCCGGTGGGCCGTTCCTCGATCCAACCGGCGACGGCGTCCTCCTGGTTATCCTGACCGGCATTGGCCCCAAAGGGAATCACCGCCACCTTTTCCCCGGGCAACCCATAGTGCCGAATCGCGGAATCCGCAGCCCACTGCGACGGATAGACGACGAGCGCGGCGCGCTGGAGGACCCGGTTTTCGAGACGCTCGGCGAGTTCGATCTGCTTCCTCCCGAGTCGTGAAAATGAAGCGTAATACTCGCGCATCGCGGAAAAGGGGGCATCGGCGCAGACACAAGTCGGCAGATCCGTCTCCAGATAACTGAGAGGGAGGGTGCTCGGGCTGAAGATCACCTCGGGGCGCTTCTGGCCGAGGCGTGCCGCGATCTCCGCGGCAAAGGCGCGGAGTAACTTCTCATGGCGATCCATGAGGTATTCCCGGCGGACGAGCCGATGCGCGACCTTCAGAGCCACGCGCTCCATCCCGGCGGTCGGGAGCAGGGGAAAGATGGGGTCGATGGAAACCCCGAGCGCCCGAAGATGCTTTCGCAACGAATGCGGCCGGCCCGATTGGACTCCGGGTAAGTCCGCGTCGAGATGGTAGGCAAAGGCCAGTTGCAACTGGCGCGCAGCCTGCATGTGGGCGGACATGATCGGCGGCCGCGTCAGGCGGCGTTTTTGTTGCTGGTCAGCGTCATGGCCATGATCTGAAGATCGAGGAAGAAGTTCCAGTTCTCGAGGTAGAAAAGGTCGCACCGGATGCGTTCGCCGAGATCGGTGTCTCCCCGGAAGCCTTTGACCTGCGCCCAGCCGGTAATGCCCGGCTTGATGTTATGTCGCGCGTTGTAGTGCGGGATGTCTTCCTTAAAGTCGGCGATCGATTCCGGGCGCTCGGGACGGGGGCCGACGAGGCTCATCTCGCCGCGGAGGACGTTCCAAAACTGCGGCACCTCATCGATATTGTACTTCCGCATGAAGGAACCGATCCGCAGCCGACGGGCATCGGTCTTCGTGGACCAGCCCACCTGGCCGTCGCTCTCCGCATCCAGGCGCATGCTCCGAATCTTGATCATTGCGAAGGACACGCCATTGCGACCGAGCCGCCGCTGGCGGTAGATGACCGGTCCGGGCGATTCGCGATAGACGAGGAAGCCGAATATCACGACCAGTGGAAGGGAAAGGAGCAGGCCGACAATCGCCCCGAGGATATCGACCGCGCGCTTGAGCAGGAAATTGAAATGACGATCCAGCGGTAACCGGGAGACCCCAAGGATCGGGATGCCGCTGACTGTCTCGAGTCGCAGCCCGGAGACGAGGATCTGGAAGTAAGATGGGATGACCTTAAACTGGACCATTTCCTTTTCGCAAAGGTTCGCGAGACCGACGATTTCCCCCTTCAAGCCATCGACATCGCTCAGGATGGCGATGTCGATCTCGTGTTCCTGGAAGAGGTCCTTGAGATCCTGGACCTGGCCGAGGTTCGGGACGCGTCCCGGATCTTTCTGAAAACGCCCTTGCGCCGCAGTGACGCAGCCGACCACCCGGTAGGCCGCCGATGGGTCGAAGGCAAAGCTATCGGCGAGCCGCTGGGCCTCTTCGTTCCAACCCACCATCACGACCCGCTGCTGGAGGTCGGTGGCAATGGAGGAGCGGGAGAGTAAGGAGTGGAACAAGCTGCGCCAGATGAGCAGCGCGAGGGGCGTGCAAACGGTGCAGAGGCAGACAAACAAGCGGGAGATGGGCGGCTGAAACTTGAAGATGAGGGCAAAGCCGAGAAACCCCGCCGCCCAAAACACGCACGCCTTGAGAACCTTCACGGCGACAAAGCGAAAACGCAGGAGCGCATTCGGTTCGTAGATCTTGGCCGCGGTCAGGGCCAGAATGAGCGAGAGGGCGCCAATGGCGATGTACGAGGCATAGTCCGCGAGGCGGAGATCGGATGGCACCCCGACGGCGCGGAGTGGAGTGCAGAAGCGCAGCCAGTAGCTGGAGAGGAGCGCGTACACGATCACGACGGCGTCGCAGAGGATGCTCATCCCGACCAGCCGCTCACCCAGAGCCGCGTGACCCCGCTTGCGTTGGAAAATCACCCGCTCACGCAGGCGGGGAGTGGTAGCGAGTTCGGCGAGTTCCATCAGGCATGCCGGTTCCCGCCTATACCGACTCGTTGTTCCATAAGTATTTCGGCAACGAGGTGGGGCATAGTTGAGTGGAGAGACCGGCGAAAAGTGGCTCTTGGCGGCTCAGGTTTGCCCGAGCCTTAGCAATTCCCAGGCCGGTCGGGTTTCTCTCTCGCAAATATATCTCTAGTGATTGTCTCCCAGAGCTTTGAAATTTACGTCCCGGGCGGCTTTCCCAGCGTGGACCTGCGTCATTGGATGATTTTCGCCAATCCGCCGCCCGCCTTGCGCATTTGTCGTCAGGCGCTCCGGAGACCCGTTTTGCGCTGCGGAGAAATTACAACTCTGCGCTGTGTTTCAAAGCCAACGCGGCGGGTGGCATGAACCTGGCCGACGAAGCTTCCTCCACCCGAGGGAGCCGCGAGGCGCTCGTGCGTGCCATGGTTTTTTCCCGCGCTACCCGGGGAATCAGGCGACGGTCTTTGGCCCAAATACCGTCCAACCAAGCTTTAACTCGGAAAGCCGTCTCACCCGCCCACCGTCCGCTCTATTCCCCGCTGCCACCTCGGCGGGATAACCGTGTTCTTTTGGCGAGTTGTCCGGGGATTCGCGTCCGGCGTCGGAACTCCACCCTGCTTCACCGCCGCTGCCGATACTCGCTCGGGCTCAGGCCGACCCAGCGTTTGAAGGCGCGGGAGAAGACGAGCGCGCTGTCGTAGCCGACTTCGGGGGCAATGGCTTCGAGCTTGTCGGTGGTCTTTTCCAGCAGCGACTGCGCGCGCTGGATGCGCATCGCGGTGAGGTGCTGCATGGGGCTGCGACCGAGTTCGCGGAGGCACAGGCGCCGCAGGTGCTCGGGGCTCACGTGGACCCGGCGGGCGAGTGTGGCGAGGGTCCACTCGGCGGAGAGGTCCGCGCCGACTTCGCTCCACAGCGCGGCGAGGCGATCGTTGTTGCGCCAGGGCTTGGCGAGGCGGCGCGTCGTCGCGTGGAGCAAGCTCACCCAGTGATGGATCATCTGCGGATCGCGCGCCGCTTCCCACTCCGCGCGCAGCCCGATGATGAGGCGCGCGATTTCCCCCGCCCCGCTCGCGGCCCGCACGGGCGAGCCCGCGCCGACGAGCGGATTCACCCACGGCGGTTCGTCGTAGCGCACCCACGCAAAGCTCCACGCCTGCCCGGCGACGGCGTGAAAGGCATTGAGCACGCGCGGCGGCGCCATGCACACCGCACCGGCCCCGAGTCGCTGCCAGCGTCCGTCGAGCTGGATGCGTCCGCGACCTTCCACGCAATCGAGGAAGAAGCTGCCCTCCGGCCGCAGCCGCACCCGGCGATAAGGCGCGACCGCTTCTTCGAAGCCGAGCCGCGCGATGCGACAGGCGACGAGTTCCGCGCAATCGTCCGCCTCGATGAACCAGCGGCGCGTGCGCGGGCCATCGATGGTGGTTTCAGAGAGCAGCGGGGCGTCGGCCATGAGCAGCACCCAGCATCCTGCGCGGCGCCGCTCCTTTCCAGCGCGCAAAGGTGGATTTTCGTCGGCTGACAACCCCTGGGAACAACCGCAGGGTGCGATTGTCTCCCCGCACATTCCTCCCGTCATGAAATCGCTTGCCCTGCTTTTCGCCCTCGTCTGCTCCTCGCTCGTCGCGGCTCCCGTGCCGATCTTCGATGGGAAAACGCTCGACGGTTGGGACTACGATCCGGCGATCTGGCGCGTGGAGGATGGGATGATCACCGGCGGCTCCACGACCGGGAAGATCAAGGCGAACTACTTTGTCTGCACGAAGAAGAGTTACGGGAACTTTGAGCTGAAGTTGAAGATCAAGTGCAGCGGCGATCCGAAGACGGGCTTGATCAATAGCGGCATCCAGATTCGCAGCGTGCGGGTGCCGGGCGGGGCGCACATGAGCGGGTATCAGGTCGATTGCGGCGCGGGGTGGTTTGGGAAAATTTACGACGAGTTTCGCCGCAACAAGGTGATCGCGACGCCGGTCGATCCAGCCGCGCTCGACAAGGTCGTGGATGTCTTTGGCTGGAATGAATACCGCATCCGCGCCGAGGGGCCGCGCATTCAGGCGTGGATCAATGGCGTGCTCGCGATCGACTACACCGAGCCCGATCCGCACATCGCGCTCGATGGCCAGATCGGGCCGCAGGTTCACAGCGGCGGCGTCGCGCTGGTGCAGTTCAAAGACGTGACGATCGAGGAACTCCCGCCGACACCGAATGCGCCGACGTGGGAAACCGTGGCTCCCGCGGCCCCCCGCGGGAATCCAAAAACAACCGCGCCTTCGGCGCGCACTTCTCCGGAGCCTGCGGAGGGCCGCAGGGCCACGGCTCCGGCCTCCCAAAACGCCCCCGGCAAAAAGCGCGACACCTCTTACAACGCCGTCCAGGGCACCGCGAAGACCGCCGCCGAGCAGGCGAAACTTTTCCATCTCCCCGAAGGCTACGAGATCGAACTCGCCGTCCAGGAAAGCGAGGGCCTCGGCAAATTCGTCAGCGTGTATTTCGATCAACGCGGGCGCATGTGGACGCAGACGGCGTTTGAATATCCCGTGGATGGCAACGAAAACGCCGCCGCCGCCGATGCGCTCTACCAGTCGCGGGCGAAGGACAAGGTGCTCGTGTATCCGCGCGCCGCGATCAATGCGCCGCTCCCCGCCGGAGGCCTCACGAATCCCACCGTCTTTGCCGATGGCCTGGCCATTCCGCTCGGCATCCTGCCGTGGGGCTCCGGCGACACCTGTTACATCCAGCATGGGCACGACCTGAAGCTTTTCAAAGACACCGACGGCGACGGCAAAGCGGACACCAGCGACGTGATCCTCACCGGCTTAGGCGTGCAGGATTCGCATCTCTTTCCGCACCAGTTTACCCGCGCGCCGGGCGGCTGGATCTGGATGGCGCAGGGCCTCTTCAATAACAGCAAGGCGCAGAAGCCCGGAACCGACAAAGCCGTCGATTGGCCGAAGTGCTCGATGGCGAAAATGCGACCGGACGGCAGCAGGTTTGAGGTAACGAGCACCGGCCCGAATAACATCTGGGGCCTCGTGATCACCGGCGAAGGCGAGGCCTTCATCCAGGAGGCGAATGACTACGGCTACCCAGTGATGCCCTTTCACGAATACGCCTACTATCCCGGCGGCATGGAGGCGCTGAAGAAGAGTTATCAGCCAGAGTTCCCCCCCGCTGCCGAGTTCCGCATGGGCGGCACCGGCCTCAGCGGTCTCGCGCTTGGCGAAGGTGCCTTTAGAAAACTCACGCCGGCGCTGAAAGACGACGGCCTGTGCATGTTTGTGGCGAATCCGATCACCTCCAAAGTGCAGACCATCGCGATGCATCG
>Ga0105049_10007057_pt1 | contig 13054 bp, 11 predicted proteins | sample MAT06_FD_78087 | JGI IMG/M metagenome (GOLD analysis project Ga0105049, IMG submission 78087) | Freshwater microbial communities from Lake Fryxell liftoff mats and glacier meltwater in Antarctica - MAT-06 | ecosystem: Environmental > Aquatic > Freshwater > Ice > Liftoff microbial mat | place...
ACTGAACGATCGTGCCTGGGGAACGCGACTGGGGATCATATAGCTATAGTCACAAATAGCTCACAAATAGCTCACAAATAGCTGTAGTCACAAAGGTTAGGACATACCCGCGTCATTCCCGTGAAAACAGGAATCCATGGGTTGCACAACTCTCAAGATGGATTCCCGCCTGCGCGGGAATGACAGGCAACTGCCCTATGGATCATGGCTACAGCTATAACTGGGGATCATGACTGGGGATCATGACTGGGGATCATAACTGGGGATCATGACTGGGGATCATGACTGGGGATCATGGCTTAGGGCTGGCCTGGCGCTTGATCGATCGCACAACTGCCGCCCAACGCCTCGACGATGGTGCAAGTGTTGACCGCGAGCATAGCCTGGTAGGTAGGTGCAGGCGTTCCCTCCCCCGTCGGCCCTTCTACAAATAGAGCTTGGGGAGCCACCACAACGTTTGCTTCCCGTGCCACAGCCTCGATGCTCTTAGGGTTTGTGGTAGTTTCTGCAAAAATGGCAGGAACGTCTGCCTCTTTGACCTCATCCACCAACTCCACCAAGGCTCCGGCAGAGATTTCCGCCTCGGTGCTCAGGCCACTCAAGGCTCCGGCCACCGTAAATTCATAGGCCTCCGCAAAGTAACGGAACGCATCATGGGGAGTGACTAACTTCCGCTGTGCTAAGGGCACAGTGCTAACCTGATCGCCAATCCATTCATGGAGTTCGGTCAGTTGCTGGGCGATCGCCCCTGCATTCGTCTGGTAAAGCTCGGTGTGGTCGGGGGCGATCGCCACCAACTGCGCCTCAATCACCCGCACCATCGCGACCCCATGCTGAGCATTGTGCCAAATGTGAGGATCTGGCTCTAACTTAGCCTCTGCAACGCCAGCAGCTTCATCCCCATGGTCATGGTCATGATCGGGATCATCTGCCGCCGTAGATTCCTCCCCATGGTCGTGATCCGCTGCCGCCGCTGCTTCCTCCCCGTGGTCATGGGCATGGTCGTGACCAGCACTCATCAGAGGCTCTGGCACCGCTGCCTCTAGCACCGCAATTTTGGGAGCCGGGTTTTGGGTAGCTTCCACCAACTGGGCAATGGCTAGGGTCAAGTTATAGCCGTCATACAAAATCAAATCGGCACTGTCGATCGCGCGCTTATCCGATGGCGTGGGGGCATAGGTATGGGGATCTTGGCCGGGTTCTAGCAAACAGGTGAGGGCGATCGTGTCTTGGGCGATTTGTTGGGTGAGGTCGCATACCACACTATTAGCGGCCACAATAACGGGCAAATCGGTGGGTGACTCTACAGCCTCACCGGCAACCGGTGCATCCGGTGGCGTGGGCGTCGTACAACTGGCTAACCCCACCGCTAAAGCCCCTAGCACCCAACTCCGCGTCGATTTCATTCTCAGATTCATCGTAGAAAGCTCCTAAATAGTCAGACCTTCGAGCCGCAAAAAAAACCAAGGAAAAGCCCCCCAGAAAGCAGCCAATTTTCCTTGGACTGCCCCCTCGGAATCTGCTATGATTTACTGAGAATGATTATCATGCTTATTTTCATGCTAGAAGTTGAGCAACTATCTGTCAACTACCGCGAAGTAAAAGCTCTCGATGCGATCGCCTTTCACCTAAACCCAGGGGAGTTAGTCGGGCTGATTGGCCCCAACGGAGCCGGAAAAAGTACATTGCTCAAGGCTATTTTGGGGTTGATCCCCAAAACCACGGGGCGCGTGTTGCTACAAGGCCGACCGCTACGCCGCCAGCGCCAACGCATCGCCTACATCCCCCAGCGATCGCAAATTGATTGGGATTACCCCATCACCGCCTGGAATGTCGTCATGATGGCGCATACCCCCAGCAGTGGATGGTTTCGCCAACCGAGCGCCCAAGCACGCCAGCGCACCGCCGAAATTTTAGATCATGTCGATCTGCTGTCTCTGCGCCACCGCCAAATTGGAGAACTATCGGGAGGGCAACAGCAGCGGGTGTTTTTAGCGCGGGCTCTCGCCCAAAACGCCGATCTCTTCCTGTTTGACGAACCCTTCACAGGCATTGATAAAAAAACCGAAGCCATCATGTTGCAAGTTTTTGATGACCTCAAGCACCAGGGCAAAAGCTTGCTAGTGTGCAGCCATGAATGGGGCGATGCCCTACGTCGGTATGATCGCCTGTTGTTGCTCAACCGTCATCTGCTCGCCGACGATGCCCCCGATTCGGTGATGACCCTCGAAAACATCCAGCGCGCCTACGGCACCAATATTCAAGCCATCCAACAGAGCCGGGTAGAATCGTTTTTGGCCTGCTAGCCTTAGCCGTCGCTCCCAATTCGTCATCCGCCAAAATCCGCCGAACCTGTGCCCATGCTAGATGTGTTGCTCGATCCGTTTGCCTACGAATTCATGCGGAATGCGCTGCTGGTAGGGGTGTTAGTCGGGGTTCTTTGTCCGGTGGTCGGCACCTACCTGATCGTGCAGCGGATGGCTTTGTTGGGAGATGTAATTGCCCATGCGGTGTTGCCGGGGTTGGCGATCGCCCATTTTCTGGGCATCAGCCTTGCCTTAGGCGCTTTCTGCTCTGGCCTCTTGAGCACCTTCGTGATCACCTGGATTCGCCAACAGTCCCGGGTTTCTGTCGATGCAGCGATGGCGCTCACCTTTTCTAGCTTCTTTGGCCTAGGCATTTTGCTGCTGACTACCCTCCGCACCCAACTCGACCTCAAAGAGTTGTTGTTTGGCGATATCCTCAGCGTTACTGCCACAGATGCCCTGCAAACGGGGGCGATCGCCCTCATCGTTTTGGTTTCGGTCAAGCTGTTTTACAAAGAACTGCTGTTCCTCACCTTCGACAAAACCGGAGCCGAGGCCATGGGCTTACCCGTGCGCTGGCTCAACCTCGGCTTAATGGCAGGGATCACCATCACCCTGATCGCCGGAATGCAAACCGTCGGGGTGATTTTGGTAATTGCGCTGATGGTGGGGCCTGCGATCGCCGCCTACCTGCTGGTCAAAGAACTGCATTGGATGATGCTGGTGGGGGGAGGGTTAGGGGCGATCGCCACCACCATTGGCATGTACACCAGCTACTATTTTGATTGGCCATCGGGGCCAGCGATCGCCCTCGTCATTTTTGTGTTGTTTGTGATCGCCCTGCTCTTTAGCCCCAGCCAAGGCTTGCTCACCCAGCCCCTCAGACCGCGCAAACCCCCGGTGCAGCCTTAACCTCCTACAGCCTCTTCCGTTCTGCCCCTAATCTCAGTAAGCTACAGTACGCTACAGAAGGTTCTGTTTACATTGATCCCTACCGCTTAAAACCCATGAGTAATCTTGTTTCCGATATTGCCGTCACCACCATCACCGGAGAAAGCAAAACCCTCAGCGATTATGCGGGTCAGGTGCTGCTAATTGTAAACGTCGCATCCTACTGTGGCTATACCCCCCAATACACCGGTCTAGAAGCCCTCAACCAAACCTACCAGCCCCAAGGCTTACGGGTTTTGGGCTTCCCATGCAATGACTTTGGGATGCAAGAGCCGGGGAGCAATGCCGAAATCCAGGACTTCTGCTCCACCAAATATGGCGCATCGTTTGAGCTATTCGACAAAGTCCATGCCAAAGGAGCCGATCAGCATCCCCTCTATGCTCGGCTCACCGCTGCCGCCACACCTCCCGGAGAGATCTCTTGGAACTTCGAGAAGTTTCTCGTGAGCAAAAAAGGCGAAGTCGTCGGACGCTTTCGCAGCAGTGTCGCCCCCAATTCCCCTGAGCTAACAGCCGCCATCGAAGCAGAATTAGCCAAGTAAATTCCAATCAAGACTCAATCCTCAATCAAGACCCAATCCTCAATCAAGACTCAATCCTCAATCAAGACTCAATCAAGACCCAGTCTGTAAACCAGAGCGCAAAAACAATCAGAGTAAGCTGAATCACCTCCTAGCAGTCTGGCATACTGAGTATCGCTGTTTATCACCTACTGCTATTGAGCATCCACTAGGGATAGAGGTGATCTGGCTGATGGCTCTGGCCGATGGCTTCGGAGTGATGGCTTCGGAGTGATGGCTTCGGAGTGATGGAATCCTTTGAGGCTCGCGAGTTATTAAGGAGATGCTGACGGCTGATGAAGATTGGCCTGATGAAGATTGGCCTGATGAAGATTGGCCTGTGGATATTGAAATAAAATGGGTTTCCCTGGCTTGATCAGCAGTTGACCTAGGGATTGCCCGTCTAGAAAATGCCCTTGAGGAGATATACGGTATGACAACCTACGACTGGATTGTCGTTGGCGCAGGAATTGTGGGGTCTGCGATGGCCTATGAATTGGCCCATACAGGGTTTTCGGTGTTGTTGTTAGATACCTCGGCGACCTCTCCAAACGCGACGCGCTACAGCTATGGAGGGGTCGCCTATTGGGCGGGGGATGGCGATTTGAGCCGCCAACTCTGTGCAGAGTCTGAGGCGATGTATCCCTTGCTGTCTGAGGAATTGGGGCAGGATATTCAGTTTCGAGAATTGGATATGCTGCTGACCGTGGCTCCAGACCGCGACCCCCACGCGATCGCGGCAACGCACCAAGGGTTTCGCAAGCCCCCGGTGTTGCTGTCTCCCCAAGAGGCGCAGGAAATGGAGCCATTGCTGCAAGGGGGGGCGATCGCAGCGGCCTTCCATGTGCGCCATGGCAATGTCGAGCCGATGGCGCTCACCCGAGCCTACCAGTTTGCCTTCAAACAAGCAGGAGGAACCTTTGCCATTGAGTCAGTGCAGGGGTTTGTGCGAGAGGGCGATCGCATTCAAGGGGTGACCACCGCCCAACATCGCTACGCCGCCGCAAACGTCTTAGTCTGTGTTGGGGGCTTGAGCCGTGCCCTGCTACAAGCGGCTGGGGTTGCCGTCAAGGTGTACTTTACCCATGCCGAGCTGATCGAAACGCCCCCCTTAGACCTGCAACTGCAGACGATTGTGATGCCCGCAGAGTTGAGTCGGATGCCGCTAGAAGCCCAAGCGACCCAGCCTGATCAGCAGTTGCTTTGGGATGAGCCAGGCCATGAACTCCTCCCGCCTATTTTAGATGCCGGGGTGATTCAATATGCCGATGGGGTCGTGCGGATGGGGCAGGTGAGCCGCGTGTTGACTGACCCCGGTGCCCCGGTGGATGCGATCGCCAGTGAAGCCCAAATTCGCCAAGCGATCGGCAACCTCCTCCCTGGTTTTGAGGCCGTGCCTGGGCAATGGGCCCATTGCTTAGTGGCCTTTAGTGGCGATCGCCAACCCCTCGTGGGGGCATTGCCGGGGGTCGAAGGGCTGCATATTTGCTCTGGCTTCAACGGCCCGTTTTTGCTCGCGCCCCCCATTGCCCGCCACTTTGCCCAGTTCCACCAAGGGCAACCCAAGGCGGTGACCAAGGCAGTTATGCCCACCCTGTCGCCCAGCCGGTTCGTAGCAACCCCCGACTGATCCCCAGCGACTGACTCCGCCAGATCCGACTCCCAATGCGTGCGGCGACAGTCAGATTGATCAGACAGAAGAGAGCATGGAGGCGTCTCCTAGCGCTTCTCTGATGCGTCTGTTCAAAGAGCCATGATCGGGAAGTCGAGGGAACAGTGCTGCAATTCTCGGTGCCTGGGCTATTCTGGAAAGACTGCCCTCTTCTTATTACGGGATGACACCTCGGTGCCCCGGTGCAACACCAGGTCAATGCTGTACTGCCCTAACCCCACTTGTCAAACCCAAAACGCTGAAGGCAGTCGATACTGCCAACAATGCCGTGCGCCATTGCCCCATCGTTATTTGTGGGCTGTCACGACGGCAGATCAGTTACCCCAAACTGGTCAGCTTTTGGGCGATCGCTATCTCTACAAAGGCCAATCTATTTTTCTCGACACCTTGCCGGGTTATCCGCCCGGTAGTGATGCCGATCAAGTGCCCGCTATCCTCTTTGCCTACTTGCGCTTGGTCGGGTTCCGGATCCATATCCCCCTCGTCTATGACTTGGTGTATCCCACCGACGGCTCCAATGCCGAGCCCGTGCTCTTGCTCGAAGAAGCAGCCTTGTGGCAGCCATCGAAGGTTCTAGCCGATTCTTTGCCCAGATCAGTGTCCCCGGTGGCCGTGGCTCCGTTACCGGCGATCGCCCTTTTTTGGGAAAAGGCATCAGGAACGCGGCAACTGGCGTGGCTCTGGCAAATTGCAAATCTGTGGCAGCCGCTCTTGGCCGAAAACGTAGCCACTAGCCTCCTCCAACCCGACCTCATCCGGGTGGAAGGGTCGCTGATTCGGTTGCTAGAGCTACGCTTAGATGACCCCAATGCCCCCCCTAGCTTGGTGAAACTGGGGCATGTGTGGCAGCGGTGGCAGCCCCACGCAAACGCCGCGATCGCCCCTTTCTTGCAAACCTTGACCGAGGCTTTGGTGCAGGGAGACATGACTGACTCAGTGGTTTTGATTGAGCAGTTAGACGAAGAAATGGCGATCGCCCATCGCCGCCATCCTCGCCCAGTCGCCATCACCACCCTGACCGATAAAGGCCCCATGCGATCGCGCAACGAAGATGCCTGCTATCCGCCCAGCGGCTCGGTGCAAGCCCATACCCTCGATGAAACTACCGAAATTTTCCCCTTAGCGATTGTCTGTGACGGGATTGGTGGGCACCAAGGGGGAGATGTGGCGTCAAACATGGCGATCGCCACCCTTTACCAAGAAATCCAAACGCAATCCATCGAAACCATCAGCCCCAATGACCTCATCCGTCAGCTCGAAACCAGCATTGGCGTTGTCAACGACCAAATTAGCCAGCGCAACGACAACGAAGATCGGCTAGAGCGGCAACGCATGGGCACGACCTTGGTGATGGGGCTATTGAAGCACCATGAACTTTATCTGGGTCATGTTGGAGATAGCCGAGCCTACTGGGTCACCCGCTGGGGCTGTCATCAAATCACCTTAGATGATGATGTCGCCTCGCGGCAGGTGCGCATGGGGCAAGCCCTCTATCGGCAAGCGCTCCAGTACCCTAGTTCGGGGTCTTTGGTGCAAGCTCTGGGGATGGGAAATTCTCGGTTGTTACGCCCCACCGTCCATCGCTTTTTGGTTGATGAAGACAGCGTGTTGCTGCTGTGCTCCGATGGCCTCAGCGATGCTGATCGGGTAGAAGAACATTGGGATACCGAGGTTTTACCCATTTTGCGCCAAGGGCGACCCCTAGAGGAGGTCATTCAGCGGCTCGTGGAGGTGGCCAATACCCTCAATGGCCATGACAACGTCACGATCGCCCTGATGCATTGCCAAGTGCCCCAGGCCGAAGCCGACCAGGCATTGCTCGACAAAGCCGTTGCCGACATTCGCCCGCCGCAGCCGCCACCCCCTAACCGAGCGCCCAAATCAGAGGTCATTGCCCCAACCATGACCGCCCAACCGACCCAAGTGGTGGCTCCAGCGACAGCCTCTCCCTCACGGCGATCGCAGTCTTGGTTGCTGAGCTTGGGTGCCTTGGCCTTGCTGACGGGTGGGGTAGGCTATTTCCTGTGGCCGTTGCTATCTCAGCAATGGAGCCAGGGAGAAGCCCTTCCGTCCCCCGATGCTACCTTTGCTAGCCCCGATAGCTTGCCGACAGATTTGCAGGTGTTGCCTGGTAATTTTGTGCAGGTGGGGCAAGTTCAAGCGGAAGGGGCGGTGCTGCCCACCCTAGCGGTGCAACTGCCGCCAACCCCTGAGGCCGATCGGACGATCCTGCCAGACAGCGTGCTGCAAATTGTAGATAAGCAAGAATGGGAGGGGCAATTGTGGCTCAAACTGCGGGTTTGCACCGTGGGAGGAGGAGGAGATGCGGCGGTCAACCCAGGGCTGGAGCCTGTTGTCGATTCTGGGACTGATCCTGCATCGGTGCCGACGGTTAATTCGACCGCTCCCAATGCCCCGCCATTAGCACAATTGGGAGATGTTGGCTGGCTCCCTGAAACCACTGCCTTGGCTGTCACCCGCGCCATTTCGGCTGAAGCCATACCCCAGTCGGTGTGCGATAACCCGCTCTCCCCGACCGAGCCGCCGGTGATTGACCCAAACCCTCCGGTTCCCATCAATCCAGAGCCAGCCAATCCAGAGCCAGCCAATCCAGAGCCAGAGCCATTACCGCTAGGCTAACTGTTGTCGGCTGAGGCTAGAGGCGCAAAGCCAGTGACAGCGCTTCGCTCCCATCCTTTAGCCGCCGCTGTGGGATTGCTGCTTTAACTCAGGCGTCATACCAGATAAACTGATAAAGCACTGGCGATTAAAGTAGTGGCGATTAAGGTAATGGCGATTAAAGTAATGGCGATTAAAGTAATGGCGATCGCCCATATAGTTTGTAAAGGCAGATAGTTTGTAAAGGCAGATAGTTTGTAGCGGCAGATAGTTTGTAGCGGCAGGGCTTTATATTTGCAAAAATCAGATCGCTAAAAAACAGATTGTAGAACCCTGATCGCGAAACCCTGATCGCAAAAATAATAGTGACGAATGCAACTGTTTGTAGACCTAAACGTTTATGCTAAGTTCTCCTGAGACATAACGGGTTCTGAGTGTAAGAGTCTGGTTGACGAGGGAGTAGACTGGTCTACGGCTAGGCTATAACCCCAAGCCAAGCTAGAAGCCGTTGAGAGCCAGCCTGAGGATCATGAATTCGAGTTTTGGTGCTCTCTGCGGGTTGGGTTTGAACCCAGTTGTATCGAGGTTGTGTTGCCGTTAATGGTCGTGTTGCTGTGCTGAGTCTGTCGCATCCCCTGTTCATTTTGAGTTAGACGGTTGAGCCGTCGGCAGTCTGTTCTTCATGCCTGAAAATCCCTGTCTAAGACTGGCGATCGCCCGCCTCAATGCCACCGTAGAGTCTGATCACTATGCCATTTGGGTGATTCAGGCTCCCCATCCGTCTGGCTATGTGCACCATGATCGGATGTGGTCAGACGAGCTAACCCAAGCTTGGAATGCTTGGCAAGGGATGTTTTCCTCTCGCCCTGCCGCTGGGGCGCAGATTCTCCCTGACCTCACCTTAGCCAAAACTAGCCCCAACAACGCAACCCTGCCCTCTCCCTACACCAGCCGGTTGATGCAATACCTGGGGATTACCCTCTGGCAATGGCTATTTGACGGATCTGTGCAAAATAGCCTCGATCAAAGCCGAGGCATCTCTATGGGGTTGGGGCAGCCCCTCCGTCTGCGGCTAGAGCTACGCGACCCCAGCCTGATCGCCATTCCCTGGGAAATTATGCAATCTCGGTTGGGGCAGCAGTCGATGGGGTTGAGCCAGCAGTTGCTGTTTAGTCGCACCACCTACGATGTCGATCCGCTGGCGCACCAACAGGAAGAAGAAATCCTCAAGATTTTACTGGTGCAAGGGGTAAGCGCTCACAGTGGGCAAGAAAACGCCTGGGTTGCTGAGTCTCCGTTGGAGTTAGGGCGAGAGGCTGAGGCGATCGCCCAAGCCTTCCGCAGTGGCAGTGGCATCTCCAATAAGGGCATCTGGAAAACCACGGCTCCTTGCCAAATCCATATCCTGGTGCAGCCGACCCCCGCCGAGCTAACGACAGCGCTTGAGCAGGAACATTACAACGTTCTGTTTTACTCGGGGCACGGGATGCCTGGCCCCGATGGGGGAATGCTCTACCTCCGCCCCGATGCCACCATCAATGGCACTGAGTTGGCGCAGTTGTTGACCCGCCACGCCATCAAGCTGGCGGTTTTCAATGCCTGTTGGGGGGCGCAGCCCGATATGCGCGGCGGCGTTCCCATCCCCCGCAGTAGTTTGGCTGAAGTGCTCATTCACCATGGCGTTCCGGCAGTATTAGGGATGCGTGACACCATCGCTGACCACGAAGCCCTCAGCTTTATTCAAACGTTTGCGCGATCGCTCTCCGAACGCCTTCCCATCGATGAGGCCGTCGCTGTTTCGCGGCAACATTTACTGACGCTGTACCGGTTTAACCAGCCCACTTGGACGTTGCCCGTCCTCTATATGCACCCAGAGTTTAACGGGGAACTGCTCCAGTCGTTGCAAGACGAAAACACGACCCAGATGCCAGACAACCCCTCCAACTGGGTTGAGTCTCACATTCCGCCAGCAATATTGCGCCCCCTCGACAGCTCTGCCAACGGCAACTGGCCGATTCAAGGAGGCCGGATGCGCATTGGTAGCTTAGATAATAACGACCTGGTTCTCCGGGGGCCGGGGGTGTCTCGGCGACATGCCGAAATCTTTTACCGAGATTCGGCCCATGAGGGCGGCGTGCAATCGGGTTATTTTCTGCGAGATTCATCCCGTTATGGCACCCTGATGCTGGGATCGGATAATCAGTGGTATAAGGTGCATCAGCAGGAAATTCAACTGCGCGAATGTACCCATCTTTGCTTTGGTACCCATAAGGTCGCCTTTGAGGTTGACAGGATGGCGAGTTCTGGCTAATCCTACAGGGTATCTGATGGAATGAAGTTGCAAAAACTTTCGAGCCAGTTGCGGAACTGCCACAGAAAAGTCTGTAGCTAGGTTTGGTGATAAACATCCGGCGCATTTTATTTTGGAGTATGGTTCCCCATGACTAACCATTCTGTCCGTCATTCAGCACTTCCGTTTCAGGCTAAAGCCGAACTAGAACTCATTGACCTCATCTTTAACGTAGAGGTCAACCCTTACCCTTGGAATCCGGCGGATCCTGAGATGTGCGCTTACTTCGAGGCTCTAGAACAAGAAGTCGCTGACAACTGGACGGCAGATGAGTTTGCGCCCTATGTCAAAACCCTTTCAACTCACTTTGATCAAGTTTGGGCGGCTTACCCCAGTGCTGGGTTGCAAGCAATATTCCCCACTGCCTTGTTCCAGCAGTTTTTGGCACAGTTGCCGACCAATCTCCTTGAAAGCATTGTGCAACAGACCAAAGGGGCGATCGCCCAATCTAACAATCTGGCCGATCAACTGGTGCTAGCGGTCGAGTCTCTGCTTCCCGCTTGGAACCAAGAAGATTTGCGCGTGCTTGCCCGTCCTTTTGCCTATGCAATGCGCGACGGGGCTGATTCCGAACTGCTCGAAGGCACCCTACAATCCCTGCGCTGTGCCTCCTGGGAAGACCTCTCTGAGATCGAGCAAGCCCGCCTCAGCTTGGCGATCGCCCGCTATGTGATCAGCCAAGACGCTGATTCCGGTAGCCTATCCGCTCCCCCCAATGCCTAAGAATTTTTGATCGGGTGCGCTCCATCGATCGCCACAGACGAGGCTTTTCCGCTGGCAACGCCAACTAGAGCGGGGGTGCGGTTGCCCCAAACCGCCACAGCATCTAGGCTCATTCAGCATCCCCAAGCCCATCCTGAATTTTTATCACTCGGTTTTAGCCACAACCCCCTGTGCCGACAAATGCCCAACCTTCACGTAGATCAGACAGCCCTCTCGGCTAAAGGGGCTGTGAATACTGCCGTGGGGGTTACGCAGCCAGCTTCCTGCTGGATAAGCACCCAGTTCATCCTCAAAAACACCCTCTAGGACAAAGATTTCTTCGCCCCCATAATGGCTATGGCGTTGAAATTGAGTCCCCGGTGCCCAGCGCACTAAGGCGACCTGTTCCGTGCCATAGCTGTGCAGGGGCAGCACCTTTAGCCCGTCTAGCAGACCCGGCATCCAATTGGCTTGGGGCATTTGTACCGCGACCTGTTGCTGGTCAACGGGCTGCATTTGCCAGAGCTTTACGAGGATGGTACACCCGTCGTGGCTGGCAGGGGTGTGCTGGGAACCAACAGGATTGCGGACATAGGTGCCTGCGGGATAATCTCCCTGCTCATCCGAAAAAACACCATCTAGCACGAAAAATTCTTCCCCGCCACCGTGGGTATGGGCTGAGAAGGAACTACCGGGGGCATAGCGCACCACCGAGGTTGCTCGCGCCACTTCGTCGCCGTCGCGTTCGAGCATCCGGCGTTGCACCCCCGGCATCGGTGAATCAACCCAAGGCAGGTCTGCGCTGGAGACGACAACCCGCTGGGTGCGATCGGCATAGAGTTTCATAGCAAGTTTCGGGACGCAATGGGTGTTGCGCGAATGGTCTGGTGTGAATGGCTCGTGTGAATGGCTTTGGCGTGAATGCTTATAGCTGTCGCTCGATAGCTTGGAGATCGAATCTATGGGGCATTTCTGCGCAGGTGAGAACCATCAGGCTTAAAGCAACGGCTTGAGTCAAAGGCTTGAATCACTTTAGATATCAGTATCGGCTAAGGTCGTCTGGATGTCCGTTTCCCCAGCCAACAGCTTATGCACCGGGCATTTATTGGCGATGATCAGGAGGCGTTGGCGTTGCTCATCGGTCAACGAACCTTCTAGGTGCAACTCTGCCACAATCTGTATCTGGCCGTTGAGGGTTTGTAGCACGAGGTCAACCACAACCTTGGAGAGTGGCCAGCCTTTGCGCTCGGCATACATCTGTAAGGTCATGGCCTTGCAAGCGCCCAGCCCTGCTAAGAGCAGCTCCATAGGAGTTGGCCCGGTGTTGTTCCCCCCTGAGGTTTCGGGTTCATCGGCTAGTAACTGAAAGGATCGGAGGGCGATCGCCTGCTGATAGCGCAGATCGGTAGATGAGACATGAATCGGCTGCATGGGACGGTTGCCAGGATTAGGGTGATGGACTGCCCATTTCCCGCCAAATCAGCGAGGCTCATTCGGCGGTGGCGACGGGTTGGGCGATGGGGTCTGCGTCTTCAGTCGGGGTGTCTTCAGCCGGGGTGTCTTCAGTCGGGAGAGCGGGAGGGGCGATCGCCACTTGCTTCTCAAAGGTGAGTTTGCCATCCACCACTGCCACCACAATCGTATCCCCGGCTACGAAGGTATTGTCGAGCAGCTTGGTTGCGAGGGGGTTCTCGATTTCCCGCTGAATGGCGCGCTTCAGCGGACGCGCCCCATACATAGGGTCGTAGCCCGCATCAGCAATGTGATGTTGGGCTTCGAGGCTCAGTTCGAGGCCAATTTTTTGCTCCGCCAAGAGGCGATGGATGCGTTTGAGTTGGATGCCGACAATCTGCCGCAGTTCCTTCAGCGCGAGGGCATGGAACAGGATAATGTC
>Ga0105049_10007058_pt1 | contig 13054 bp, 10 predicted proteins | sample MAT06_FD_78087 | JGI IMG/M metagenome (GOLD analysis project Ga0105049, IMG submission 78087) | Freshwater microbial communities from Lake Fryxell liftoff mats and glacier meltwater in Antarctica - MAT-06 | ecosystem: Environmental > Aquatic > Freshwater > Ice > Liftoff microbial mat | place...
GACCCGATGAAGGTCCACGAGAAAATCGTGCCCTGGTCGATCGACAACCAGCTCACGCGCCTCTTCACCGCAATTCGCGAGATCGCCCGTCCCGGCAAGCCGCCGCCGGCCCCCGCCATGCCGCTCGCCGCCGAATAATGCGCACCGTCGACTGCCCCGGCATTGGCGCCGTCTCCGCGCTCGGCTTCGGCTGCGCCTCGCTCGGTTCACGCATCTCTGAAAAAGCCGGCCGCACTGCCATCGATGCCGCACTTAAATCCGGCATCACATGGTTCGACGTCGCCCCGTCCTATGGCGACGGCACCGCTGAAGCCATTCTCGGTGACGCCCTAAAAGGCGTCTCCGCTGCCGTCGTCACCAAAGCCGGCCTCATTGCCGGCCGCTACAACCCGGTGAAGCGCCTCATCGGCGCCGCCGCACGCCCCCTTATAGCCGCTATCCCGGCGCTCCGCCCGCTCATCAAGAAACTTCGCCCCGACGCCGCCCAGCGTCTCCCGCTCGACGCCGAAACCCTCCGCGTGTCCCTCCTCCAAAGTCTCGAACGCCTCGGCCGCAACGATCTCGCTGTCTTCGCCCTTCACGATCCATCGCTTGAAGACGTGCAAAACGACGCCGTCATCCGCGCTCTCGACGACATAAAATCCGAAGGCCTCGCCGCCCGCATCGCCATCGCCGGCGACCCAGCCATCTTCACCGCCGCCAAAGCCGCCGGCCTCCCCGCCGACACACTTCAAACCGCACACTCCCCCTTTACCGACGGCCTCAAGGATGCAGGGCAGGGCATTTTCACCATCACCCACTCCGTCTTCGGCGTCTCCGGCGCCCTGGATCGCCTAAAACGCCTCCCCGAGGCCACCCTCAAAGCCGCCGGCTTCGACAATGCCGCCAGCGCACTCCTCGCCTACGCCTTCGCCGCCAACCCCAACGGCGTCGTCCTGACCTCCAGCTTCACGTCCTCGCACCTCGCAGCCAACGCCCAAGCCGCCAGCGCCCAGCCCGACCCATCGGTCGTCCCTCGCCTCGAAAAGCTCATCGCTTAGGACAGCCAACCCCTCTCCGCGCGTGAGCGGGGAGAGGACAGACCGGCGCAGCCGGCCAGGTGAGGTGCCGGGGCACCGGCCCAAAACAAGGACCCGCTCTTTCCCTCCCCTTCAGGGGAGGGTGGACAGACGGCGCAGCCGTCTGGACGGGTGGGGCAAGCCTACGCGAGGCTCGCCTTGAGATGCCCCGCCAGCCTCGCCGCCAGTGCCACCGCGAGCAGCGTCGGATTGGCCTGCCCCGAACTTGGCAACACCGCCGACCCCGCGACAAACAAATTGCGCATTCCGTGCACTCGCGCATCGGCATCGACGACACTCGTCGCCGGATCGCGCCCCATCCGCGCCGTCCCGATCTGGTGAAATCCGTCCGACGCCTGCGCCAGAACTGCATTCACCCGCTCTTCCAGCGGGTATCTATGGATGAGCCGCGCATAGCCTGCGCCTTCCATGCGCTGGGCCAGCGCGTCGTGCGTCCACACGACCATCTCGGCATCGGCTTCCCCGAACTGGAGGTTGATCGCCGCCCTCGACATCCCAAGCGCATCGCGCTGATCGCTCAGGCTCACGCGGCTTGTCGCCTCGGGTATGTGCTCGGCGTGATAGTGCAGCGCATAACGATGCGCCCCGTTCAGCACGAAAAATCCGGGCAGCCGCACCTTGGCATAGCGCGCCGCCAGGAACTTCCCCGCAAACCAAGCCGCACCCGGCGCGCCTTTGAAAACATTCCACAAATGCGCGCCAACACGCCCGCCGGGCCCGAGCTTGCGCAGCCGGATCGCCTCGCTCATCAGCCGCGGCCCGATCACGGGCGTCTTCAGCGCCAGATATGCGAGCGACAGGATCGCGCTTTTATGCGCCGGATCATAAAGCTCCGGCATGTCCGGCCAGGCCGCCATATTGGTGAGGCCCAGCTCCCGCTGCGTCGCGCCGTCCAGCGCAAAGCGCCGCCGCACATAGCGACCGCTCGCGTCCTTGAAAAAGGTGAACGCCTTGTCGTCGCCTGGCCGCAGGAACTGGATGTCGGCGATCGAGCCGAACAGATGGCCCATATAGAACCGCCCGAGCGCCGGCCCGCCCAGGTCCGGCGCCGCCTCGCTGTGGCTTGCCAGCATAAGCCGCGCCGTCTCCACGCCGCCGGCCGCGATAACATAGGCCTTCGCCGCGACACGCGCCGTCTGCCCGGCCATCGCGACCGTCAGGCCTGACACCGCGCCCAAAACGGCATCCGCCTCGATGCGCAGAACTGTCGCGCCCAGCGCCAGCCGGATCTTCGGATGTGCCGCAACGCGCGCGCCATGCACCGCGCCCATATCGTTCCGCGCGCACCACCGCTCCAGATGAGCGGCGCTTAGGCCCTCCATTTCCGGAACAGAGGGCAGGGGGGCTTCGAATGTCGCCGGCCCACAATCGAGGAACCGGCACGCCGTCTCATACCAGGGCGCCACCTCGTCAGCCCCGATCGGCCATTCCGCCCCCGGCGCGGAGGCCCGCTTCTCGAAGTCTTGCCGGTCGAACGGCACCGCCCGTCCGCCCCACAGCGCCGATGTGCCCCCAAGCCCCCGCTGGACGGCCAGGTCCATCGGCGCATGGGTTCCCATATTTGTGATCTCGGCCGCGCTTAGCGCCTGCGCCGCCTCGTTGCGGCCCAGTGTCCCGGACTCGATCAGCACCACGTCCAGTCCTGAATCCGCAAGATCCAGCGCACATTTCAGCCCAACCGGCCCGGCCCCGACTACCGCCACGGCGGCATTCTGCCGCAGTGCAGCAATGTCACACCCTTGGATCGTCATGGGACGGTCGCATTCATGGGATGGAACTTTACGTACGCGCAATTAACGATGTGTTAATCTTTACGTTTACGGGACCGTCGCTGAGCGCTAAATCGGGGCATCTGCGGGGGCATAAGTTAAGGTTAAATCATCCACTTAAGTCGTTGAGGTTAATAGATTTTAAAAACTAAGGCATGGCACGTGCTTTGAAACCCTAACTCTGTCCCTGTTCCAAAACAGGACGGGGCAAATCGGGGAAGTCGTGCCGCCATGAATGTTCAAAGAACTTCACTCGATCACGACAAACGATTTGACGTTAAGGCTCAGACGAAAGCGCAGTTTCAGATGACTGACTTGGGGATTTCATCTCTACTTAATCCGGCGGCGTCGATCTCGACGCAGAGCCGCGCGTTGCACCGCACCCGGACCCCCGGCCTCGGCAAGCCCGGCGCCTTCACGGTCAAGCGCGCCTTCGACGTCGTCGTCGCCAGCCTGCTGATCGTCCTGCTTTCGCCTCTGCTGATGGCCATCGCCATCGCCGTGAAGCTGACGAGTAAAGGCCCGGTCTTCTTCGCCCAGCGCCGCTGGGGCAAGGGCAACGTGCCCTTCCTTCTCTACAAGTTCCGCTCGATGCACGTCGAACTTCAGGACCGCTCGGGCATCGCCCACACGGTGAAGAACGACCCGCGTATCACCTCGATCGGCCGCTTCATCCGCCGCTCTTCGATCGACGAGCTGCCGCAGCTCTTCAATGTCCTGCTCGGCGACATGTCGCTGGTCGGCCCGCGCGCCCATGTTCTCGGCATGCACGCCGCCGGCGTCCGCTACGAAGATCTGGTTCCGGAATACTTCGCCCGTCACGCCGTGCGCCCAGGCATCACCGGCCTTGCCCAGGTCCGTGGCCTGCGCGGTGAAGTGACCGACGCCGGCCATGCCCAGGCCCGCGTCAATGCGGACCTCGAATATATCCGCACATTCTCGGTGCTGCGCGACATCCGCATCATGCTGGCGACGATCCCCGCCGTCATCACCGGCAAAGCCGCGTTCTAACCGAGCCTAGAAGTACCGCTCAGGGATGCGGATCACATCCCCCGGCATCACCGCGATATCGGCATCGAGCATGAATTCTCGTTCTGCCGTCTCGTTCGGCTTGCGAATAAACACCCGCCCGACATTCGCCCGGTAGGTGTAACCGCCCGCCGTCGCCACCGCCCCGAACAGCGAAATCCCCGGCGTATAGGCGTACTGGCCGGGCTTGTTCACTTCGCCCAGAATATAAAACGGCCTCAGCGTCAGGACTTCGACGGTCACCGTCGGATTTCGAAAAAGCCCGCCATTCAACAACGCGGCGGCAATAGCTTCCGCTGCCTGCGGTGCCGGATAACCGGCGATCTGGATGGCACCGAGCAAGGGCAGGGTAACAACCCCGGCATCGCTCACGGTGTAGGTTCCCGTCAGATCCTTGTCGTTGGCGAGCGTGATCTTGACCTGGTCGCCCGGCTGGATCCCGCCGGCATCGGCCGTCCCCATGCCGATCGGCCGCGCGGAAGTGTTACCCGCCTGGATCTGGGTAATCGGGTCCGCGCAACCGCCAAGCAGCGAGACGCAAAGACACGCAGCAATGATGCGCCGGGCCGACATGGCTTTGACACTAGGCGCGCCCCGTTTCACCGCCGTTAACGCTGAGGCGACCCAAAATGGCGCTAACCTTGGTAAACCCGCTGTTAACGAGTGTGAATGCAATGCTGGCGCCGCCATGTCGCGACGCCTGCCAATCACCCTTTTTCTCGCTGCCACCGCCGCCGGAACTGCCCAGGCGCAGAGTTCCGCCAGCGAGCCCGTAAGCGTCGGCGACCGTTTCAACGCCAATAATGCCGCCAAAGGGCTCCAGCTCGGCCCCTGGCAGGTGACGCCGACCGCCACCTTGCGCGGCGGCTATGACGACAACATCACCACCGTCCCCGACACGCCCACCGCCTCGACCGTCATCCAGCTTCGCGGCCGTCTCGACGTCACCAATGCCGACGGCGCCAATTTCGTCACCGCCTACGCCGAAGCCGGCAACACCTGGTACACCGAAGCGCAGGACCTCGACCATTTCGACGCCTCGGGCGGCGCAGCATTCCAGAGCGAGATCGGCTCCTATGTCCGCCTGCGTGGCAGCCTCGGCGTGGCAATCGGCAATAGCGAAGACAGCGCCGATGAAGGCGTCATCGTCGCCGCTAATTTCGACCCTTATGTCGATCTCGCGAAATATCTCCAGGTACCAGCCTCGCTCGGGATCAGCTTCGACGGCGGTCACTACAAGTTCAGCGCCGGGGCCGATCTCCTGTACTCCGACTACGATCCGCGCCTGACGCAGAGCGGCCTCACCATCGCTCAGGGCTTCAGGAACGGCACGAATGTCGATCTCAAGGCCCGTGCCGGTTACAGCTTCTCGCCCGCTACAACCGTCTTCGTCGAAGGTGGCTACAACCTGCAAAACTACGACGACGAGAACGCCAACTCGACCGGCTGGCGCGGCGTCGCCGGTGCCGAGTTCGAATTCTCGCGCCTGCTCACCGGCGAACTCTTCGCCGGCTACGCCGCCCAGACCTACGACAACGGCCAGGAAGTCACCGGCCTCACCTATGGCGCCTCGCTCGACTGGTTCGCCACCGAACTCATCTCGCTGAAGCTCGCGGCCAAGCGTGAATTCGGTGCCGAGCAGACCGAGATCCTCCTCGGCACGCCCATCACCTCCGCCGTCACCCGCGACAGCGCCAGCCTCGGCGTCGAATATGAGCCGCTGCGCCAGATGCTTGTCCGCGCCGAGGGCGGTTGGCGCCAGACCGAATATGACGGTCAGATCCGCACCGATACCGGCCTATTTGCGGGCGTCGGCCTCGACTACGTCATGTCGGCCAATTTCCGCGTGAACCTCGACTACAAATACGATCAAACCGAATCCGAGGTCGCCGGCGACACCCAGCGCAACGTCTTCATGCTGGGCCTGACAACGGGCTACTGAGGGGCCTTCATCCCTCACCTTCAGGGGAGTGTGGACCGGTGCGAAGCACCGGGACGGGTGGGGCAACGATCTCAACGCGGCATTGCCAGTGTTTCAACCGTCACGCCGATGCGCTAACCCAGCTCCATGACCGGCGACGTCTCACAGACCGAAATCGTCACCGCACGCAGCGGCTACGATCTCCTCACCGATCCCTTCCTCAACAAGGGCACCGCCTTCACGCAGGACGAGCGCGATGCGTTCGGCCTCAACGGCCTGCTGCCGCCCAATATCGGCACGCTGAACGGCCAGGTTCGCCGCCGCATGCAGGCGCTCCAGGAATTCGGCTCCGACCTTGAACGCTACGCCTTCCTGCGCGAGCTTCAGGATACCAACGAGACACTGTTCTACGCGCTGCTCGACGCCGATCTCAACGCCATGATGCCGCTGGTCTACACCCCGACCGTGGGCCTCGGCTGTGAACATTTCAGCCGCGTCTTCCGCAAACCGCGCGGCCTCTTTCTCTCGCCGCCCTACCAGTCGCGCCTGAAACAGATCCTCGCCAATCCGCGCTTCGACGATGTCGAGGCGATCTGCGTCACCGATGGCGAGCGGATTCTGGGGCTCGGCGATCAGGGCGCGGGCGGCATGGGCATCCCCATCGGCAAGCTCGCGCTCTACACCGCGTGCGGCGGCATCCACCCGCGCACCACATTGCCCATCATGCTCGATGTCGGCACCGACAATCCCGACCGCCTCGCCGATCCGCTCTATGTTGGCTGGCGCAGCGAGCGTGTGCGCGGCCCCGCCTATGACGACTTCATCGAAGCCTTCGTTTCCGCCGTCGACGAACGCTGGCCGCATGTCCTCCTGCAATGGGAGGATTTCGCAAAGTCCAACGCCACACGTCTGCTCGATCGTTACCGCAATCGCCTCTGCACCTTCAACGACGACATTCAGGGCACCGCCGCCGTCGCCACCGGCGCGCTGCTCGCCGCGATCAACGTCACCGGCGTCCCCCTGGCCGAACAGAAGATCGCCGTTTTCGGCGCAGGCTCCGCCGGCATCGGCATCGCCGGTCTGCTGCTGCGCGCCATGACCGAAGCCGGCATCCCGGCAAAACAGGCGGCGCGCCATTTCTATCTCGTCGATCGCCCCGGCTTGTTGCTTGAGGGCATGAACGGCATCGAGGATTTCCAGCGCCCCTTCCTCCAGCCGCGCGACGTCGCCGCTGACTGGCAGCTCGATGCACCCGGCGAGATCTCGCTGCACGATGTTGCCGCCAATGCCGGCATCACCGCGCTGATCGGCGTCACCGGCCAGCCCGGCGCATTCTCCGAAAAGATCATCCGGGCGATGGCCGCCCGCACCGCACGCCCTGTCATCTTCCCTTTGTCCAACCCCACCTCACGCGCCGAGGCCACGCCGCACGACCTCGACGCCTGGACACAGGGCCGCGCCGTCATCGGCACCGGCAGCCCTTTCCCCGCGCTCAAGCGCGGCGGTGCCGACTTCGCGGTCGATCAGACCAACAACTCCTACATCTTCCCCGGCGTCGCGCTGGGTGCGATCGCCGTGCAGGCACCGCGCATCACCGACACGATGTTCATGACCGCTGCCAAGGCACTGGCCGGCGCGAGCCCAGCACTCAGCAATCCGTCCGCCAATCTCCTGCCGCCGGTCACGGCGATGCGCGACATTTCGCTCATCGTCGCCCGCGCCGTCGCTCGCGAAGCGCGCCGCGAAGGCCTCTGCGATCTCACCGACGAAGCCATCGACCTCGCCATCGCCGCCCGCATCTGGCGCCCCGCCTATCTGCCCTATCGCAAGGCTTAGCGATCATCCCTCACCGCTTGCGGGGAGGGTGGACCGCCGGAAACCGGCGGGACGGGTGGGGCAAAGCCGCAAACAGAAAAAGGCCGCCCAACAGGACGGCCTTTCCAACAAGCAAATACGCTGACGCTCAGCGCTTCTTGAACTGCGCCAGCTTCGCCTTGGCTTCCTCGATCGCCTGACGGGCGACGAGACGCTCGGCTTCGGCGGCGGCAAGCTCAGCGGCTGCAGCGGCCTGCTCTGCGGCGACGCGCTCATTCTCGATGCGCTCGGCTTCCAGGCGCGCCTTCTCGGCTTCCTTCGCAGCTTTGCGCTCGACCCGCTCCTTGTCGCGGATGACGCCGGCGGCAGCCTTCTCGGCCTGGCGCTGCGCGAATTCCGGATCGTTCATCGGCGAGTTTTCGCGCGCGCGCTTCAAGAGCTCCAGTTTCGCCTTGGCTGAGTTTTCCTGGCGGTCGTTGAAGCTTGTGCCTTTAACTTGCATCGCGGTGATCTCGAATCCTTTTCATGGGGGCTGCGGCGCGGACTTACATGCCCTAGCACCGGGCGGGTTTAACCCCGTCCGGCAGCCATTTGTCCACCAAAAAAGGAAGCTTTCCTCCCCTGTCAGCGAAGCGCCGTCAGGCGTTCGCCAACAATTTGCCACGGGGGAGGTGCCCTCAAGGGGTGGAGGGGGCGCTACAGCGCATCGATCCACGCCTTGGCTTTGCCCGCCGCTTCCGCAGAAAGCTGCGGTTGGCCGAAATAATAATGGTTCGCGCCCTGGATCACATGATGCGTCTGCTTGGCGCCTTTGGCCGCCGCCATCAGGCGCGCCGCATGACTTGGCGTCACCCCGTCATCGTCGCTGTTCTCGATAACCAGCAACGGAACCGTCAGTTTCTCCGCGCATTTCAGACCGTCCGCATTGCTATCGTCATAGCTCCACTGCGACAGCCAGCTCCTCAGCGACGTAAACCGCGCGAGCCCCACCACGCCGTCATTCACCACGCGCGGATCGCCAAGGAAGCACCAATTGGGTCTGCGCCCATTGGGATCGACCGCCGGATCGAGGAAGCGCGGATCGGCCATGGTTCCTTGCACGGTAAAACACCGCTCATCATTCTCACGACCCGCTGCCTTAAGTTCGGCAAGCTGCTCCTTCACCCACGCCGTGATGCGCCGGTTCCGCGCGATCTGTGCCTCGCGATAGCGCGCCACGAAATCTGCAGCGTAGGGCGTCTTCGGCCCATCCGGCGCATAGAGGTTCCACTGCGGATCGCGCTCGAACGGCTTGCTCTCATCGGTCACGGAAGGATCGAGCCATTCGGTCAGCGTCAGATTGCGCGAAAGATGCGCCGCCAGCAGCATCACCCCGTCAGCCGGGATCAGCCCCGCCTTGGTCAGATCGGGCGGATCGCCCGCCGGCGTCGCGGTCACGGTCGGGTTCATCGCCTGTGATTGGTAGAACAGCGACATCGCCCCGCCGCCGCTCCATCCGCCCAGGAACACGCGCGTGTATCCGAGCTTCTCTTTCGCGTGGCGGATCGCCGCGCCGAAATCGAGGATCACCTTCTCCATGATGAGCGCGCTGTCGTTACCCCGATAGCGCGTATTCACATAGATGACGTGGATGCCCAGCTTCGCCATTGCGCTCGGCATTGGCAGATACGTTCCGCCGCCGATCGGATGGCTGAAGATCACCACCGTGTCGCTCGGCACTTCGGGTTTCAGAAGCTGCGCTTCCAGCACCACCTTGCCGATCATCCCGGCATAAGTGTCCTTGAAGCCCGCCTGCTCGTCGAACACGACGAGATAGGGGATGCGCTCGTAAGTCATGCCCGCCATGGCGGCTCCTCCATATGTTCATATAGAGACGAGCCTAGGTCACCGCAGCCCGCGCCGCAAAGGCCGCGTCGCGCCATGCCCCGCTCGCCATCACCGCGGCGAGGTGATCCACCGCATCCCACACATCGGCAAACCCGACATAAAGCGGCGCAAACCCAAACCGCAGCACGTCGGGCGCGCGGAAATCTCCGATCACATGGCGCGCAATCAGCGCCTGCATGATCGCATAGCCTTCGCCGTGCGTCAGGCTCACCTGGCTCCCGCGATCCACTGCCGCGCGCGGCGAGAGCAGTCCGAACACCCCCGGACATCGTGCCTCGACCAGCTCGATAAAAAGATCGCCCAGCGCCATCGACTTGGCCCGCAGAGCGCCCATCGCCGCATGGTCGAACACATCCAGCGCCGCATCGAGCGCCACCAACGAGAGAATATTAGGCGTCCCGCAAAGCCCCCGCGCAATACCCTCTGCGGGCGCATAGTCATCGACGAAATCGAATGGTGCCGCATGTCCCATCCAACCGCTGAGCGGCTGATGAAATCCCTGCTGATGCCGCTTGGCGACAAACAGGAACGCCGGCGCCCCGGGCCCGCCATTGAGATATTTGTACCCGCACCCGATCGCGAGGTCCGCACCGTCACGATTGAGATCAATATCGATCGCCCCTGCCGAATGGCTCAAATCCCAGATCGCCAGCGCACCGGCCTCATGCGCCTTCGCTGTCAGCCGCGCCATGTCATGCACGCGCCCGCTCTTGTAGTGGACATGCGTCAACACCAGCGCCGCAACCTCATCGCTCAACGCGGCCTCAATGTCTTCGGGCGCGACAACCCGCAGCTCAACGGCCCCGCCCAGCGCCGCTAATCCCTGCAGCATGTAGAGGTCGGTCGGGAAATTCCCCGCCTCGGAAACGATCACCCGTCGTCCCGGCCGCAACGCCAGCGCCGCCGCCGCCACCTTGAACAAATTCACCGACGTCGAATCCGCCGCGATCACCTCGTCGCCCGCAGCCCCGATCAGCCGCGCGATCCGCCCGCCGACCCGCGACGGCAAATCGATCCACCCGGCGCTGTTCCAGCTCCTGATGAGGTCCTGCCCCCATTCGCTTTTGATCGTGTGCTGCACCCGCTCCGGCACATGCCGGGGCAGGGCGCCCAGCGAATTCCCGTCCAGATAGATGACATGCTTGGGCACCGTGAATCGCGCCTTGAGCGAGCCGAGCGGATCGCCCGCATCCATGGTTACGCAGTCACTGCGCGAAATGGTCATGCGTTCCTTTGCGGCCTATTGCGAAATTGCGCAAGAATGGCGGCCCTCGCATCAAAATGTCTGGCAAAGAAGCGGCTGCGGTCGAAAGCAATGCGTGCACGAAACATTAGTGCGCCGCTGCGATCCCGGTATATGACGTGACGGAAATCGCCGCTTGGGAGAGGCATATGCCGGACAAAGGCCCCCTTCAGTTCCACGTTCCCGAACCTGAAGTGCGCCCCGGCGACACGCCGGATTTTTCCAAGGTCGTCGTGCCCCCAGCCGGCGAACAGCCGCGCCCGGCCGTCGATACCAAGCCCGAAGAGATGCGCGACCTGGCCTACACCATCATCCGCGTGCTGGATGATGAAGGGCAGGCCGTCGGCCCTTGGGCCGGCGCTCTCTCCGACGAAGACATCGCTGAAGGCCTCCGCCACATGATGACGCTCCGCGCCTTCGATGTGCGCATGCAGCTCGCCCAGCGTCAGGGCAAAACCTCGTTCTACATCCAGCATCTGGGCGAAGAGGCAATCTCCTGCGCCTTCCGCAAGGCGCTGGAGCAGGGCGACATGAACTTCCCTACCTATCGTCAGGCGGGCCTCTTGATCGCCGGTGACTACCCGATGGTTCAGATGATGAACCAGATCTATTCCAACGAGCAGGATCCGCTGAAGGGCCGCCAGCTCCCCATCATGTACGCCTCCAAAGAGTACGGGTTCTTCTCGATCTCCGGCAATCTCGGCACGCAATACATTCAGGCTGTCGGCTGGGCGATGGCGAGCGCCATCAAGAACGACACCCGCATCGCCGCCGGCTGGATCGGCGACGGCTCGACCGCAGAATCCGACTTCCACGCCGCCATGGTCTTCGCTTCAACCTATCGCGCGCCCGTCGTTCTCAACGTCGTCAACAATCAGTGGGCGATCTCGACCTTCCAGGGCATCGCCCGCGGTGGCGCCGCCACCTTCGCGGCACGCGGCCACGGCTTCGGCATCCCGGCTTTGCGCGTCGACGGCAATGACTATCTCGCCGTCCACGCCGTCGCGAAATGGGCAGTCGAACGAGCACGCATGAACCTCGGCCCGACCCTCATCGAATACGTCACTTACCGCGCCGGCGCGCACTCCACCTCCGACGACCCCAGCGCCTACCGCCCCAAAACCGACAGCATCAACTGGCCGCTCGGCGACCCGCTGCTGCGCCTGAAAGACCACCTCATCGCGCGCGGCCTCTGGACGGAAGATCGTCACAAGCAGGCCGAAGCGGAAATCCTCTCCACCGTCATCGCCGCCCAGAAAGAAGCCGAGGCCCACGGCACATTGCATCAGGGCGGCAAGCCCTCGGCCCGCGACATGTTCGAAGGCGTCTATGCCGAGATGCCGGCGCACCTCCGCCGCCAACGCCAGCAGGCGGGGATCTGAGCCATGGCCCGCATGACCATGATCGAGGCCATCCGCAGCGCCATGGACGTTTCCATGGAGCGCGACGGCGATGTTGTCGTCTTCGGTGAAGATGTCGGCTATTTCGGCGGCGTCTTCCGCTGCACCCAGGGGCTCCAGCAGAAATATGGCAAGACCCGCTGCTTCGACGCCCCCATCTCGGAGAGCGGCATCGTCGGCGCCGCCATCGGCATGGCCGCCTATGGCCTCAAACCCTGCATCGAGATCCAGTTCGCCGATTACGTCTATCCCGCTTACGACCAGATCGTCTCCGAGGCCGCGCGCATCCGCTATCGCTCGGCGGGCGAGTTCACATGTCCGATCGTTATCCGTATGCCCGCCGGCGGCGGCATCTTCGGTGGCCAGACCCACAGCCAGAGTCCCGAGGCCCTCTTCACCCACGTCGCTGGCCTGAAAGTTGTCGTGCCGTCCAACCCGCACGACGCCAAGGGTCTGCTCATCGCCGCCATCGAAGACCCGGACCCCGTGATCTTCCTCGAACCCAAGCGGCTCTATAACGGCCCGTTCGACGGCCACCACGACCGCCCCATCCAGCCCTGGTCGAAACACGAGCTGGGCGAAGTCCCCGACGGACATTTCACCGTGCCGCTCGGCAAGGCCGTCATCCGCCGCGCCGGCAGCGCCGTCACCATCCTCGCCTACGGCACCATGACCTATGTCGCCGCCGCGGCCGTTGAGGAAACCGGCATCGACGCCGAGATCATCGATCTGCGCACCCTCGTGCCGCTCGATCTCGAAACCATTCTGGAATCGGTGAAAAAAACCGGCCGCTGCGTCGTCATCCACGAAGCAACCCTCACCTCCGGCTTCGGCGCCGAACTCGCGGCACTGGTGCAGGAGCACTGCTTCTTCCACCTCGAAGCGCCCGTCGCCCGCGTCGCCGGCTGGGA
>Ga0105049_10007060_pt1 | contig 13051 bp, 11 predicted proteins | sample MAT06_FD_78087 | JGI IMG/M metagenome (GOLD analysis project Ga0105049, IMG submission 78087) | Freshwater microbial communities from Lake Fryxell liftoff mats and glacier meltwater in Antarctica - MAT-06 | ecosystem: Environmental > Aquatic > Freshwater > Ice > Liftoff microbial mat | place...
AATTCATCGTGGAGTTTGCGAGCAACGTATTAGGGGCCTTTATATTGGGCTGTTAACGGCTGATCCTGTGCTGTACAGGGACTTGTCGGCGGCCTGAACAACCTCGCGAAGGTGCCGCGCGATTATGTGCGTCAGCTCTCTGATTTCCTTATCCGGCAAGGTCTGGCTCTTGCGGAGCGTCGCAAATAGTTTGTCACATCGCTTACGATCCTCATCGGACCAATGCTCAATGGTGAGCCTCGTTAGTGCCAACGACGGCAGGTGTTGATCGACAAGTATGTTCATTTGATCGCGACGCGCATGGGCCCGCCCGGCGACATAGCTCAACGTGCAAATCGCACGGTCCAAAAGGATCCACGGGAAATTGATGGCCTGGATGGGTCCAATCACCAATTCGTGGGTCGCGAGTCGAAATTTGTCTGGCAACAGTATTTGCATAGCTTTGGGCATACGGGACGTGCTTACGGAGATCTCTGGCTGTTTCTTCCCGACGAAATATGCAGTTGTGCCGCCGATGGCAGATCCGATTAGCGTGCCGAGAAGCAGCGTGTGCCCAAGTGTGAAAAGATCCGTGCTTGCCCCGACTATTGCGCCAAGCGCTAGCCCAGTGGTGACTAGTTGTTTTTCGTTCAAACCCATGAGGCTCCATGTTTCATCGCTGAACAACTCGTCCTTGAAGAGACTAGCTTTATCGCGCTCAGACTTCACTAGGCGGTGCGCGAAAAGTTTAATGATTGCATCGTGCACTCGGGATTCAGTCTTGGCGATCTCGGCCTTAAACTGCGTCTGCAATGTTTGATCAGTAGCCTTTCGAGCGTCTGCGTTCTCGGTTTTGAGGGGCAACCGTATTGAATAGGTGAGGCAATCTCGAACCAGCCCGACAACAAGGGTTGTTGCTTCCAAGATTCGCGAGTCTCGTTTCTGTTCTAGGGCATCGATGACCTCCTGTAACTTCGGTTTCCAGGCGCGTTCTATATTGGCCAATGCCTCAAGCAAGTCTTTGCGGTCTTCAAAGCTCGCACTATGCGCATTGAATTCGCGCACGGCATTGAAGGTCTGTGCAAGCTCAGCGCGCCAGTCTTCAACGTGATCCAGCTCTCCAGTGCGGTTAACGATGGCCAGACGCGGGGCTCCAGTCAGCCGAACCAGCTCCATTTCGCACCGATGAAAATCGGTGACGGGACGCGATCCATCGACGACGTAGATGATCCCGGCACCAGCAAGAATAGGCCGTAGCAGTCGGCATTCATGTGCGAAGAGAGGATCGTCGCGGTGCTGCTCGGAGAATTCGCGGAATCTCACTAATGGATGGCTGGAATCCGCAGGCGAACTCCGGATTTCGACCAATGCCTTGCGAGCGTTCTGGAACCCCGGAGTGTCGTATAAAATCAGAAGATCACTAATGCTAAATCGTTCCTCATTCACGGTCTCGCCCGGTATAGCCGAGACCCGAACGGCGTCATCCTCTATCAACGTCGAGACGACCGACGACTTTCCGTGGTTCACTGCACCGATTACAGCAAACGCCGGGAGCGTTTCTTCTATCGACACAATTCCACCCCAACGCGCAATCGGTTAATAGCCACGAATCGAGACCAAATCTTTAGGCACGAGTCCATGCTGGACCCAGGCTCTCCGGTGAGCAGTATGACGATATCTAAACCTGGCTTGCTCGATTCGCTGACCACTTGAAGAAAGCCAGCAATTGCGACGATCGGATCTTTAGTTACCGGAACCACTATAACGACAGCATCTGGCGGCGCAGTCAGTCCAGCAGTGAGCGTTGAGGTCAATTGGTCATCGTCAATACAGGCCGAGATGGTTTGGACAACACTCCATCCTAGAGATTGATGAACTAACGCTGTCACCTCGCCATCGCTTAGGGTGCAGTCGTCAGACTTGATCGCAAGCGCCGCATGAGCTGGCGGCGCATGATCGCGACCCGGATTAGAGTGCGGCAATCCTGGCTGTTCGACGAATGGAATCAGGCCTGCCCCAACGCTGCCGCTGGGGTCGTTCAACGAGTGAAGTCTGCGCCAAAGCGCGTTTGCTGCCGGATATTCAAATCGGACTCGTCGTAGGCGCCAACGCAACAGAACGTTAATTGCGACAGCTGCGACGACTCGAGGCATGAGCCCATAGAAGGCAACAGTAGACAACAGGAAGGGCCACCAGGCGCGCGCAGAAAGGGCATCGAGAGAAACCGAACTTTGTCCTCGGGCAAACTGTGTTGCATTGATCTGTTGAAGAGATAGCGATAGCGAATCCGAAATCCAACTCCACGGTGCGGCTACACCCTGAATTATCCTAAAGACAGCCTCGGGTCCAAACGAATAAGTTGATTGCCATCCGAACCGAAGCTCGAAGAGAGGCAGGTACACGAGTAGCATTGAGCCCAAGATTCCAATGTTGAACGCGATCGCGAAGACCTGTGTCAATTGGAGGATTGTCAGACTTACGAATGGCGCTAGGCGATCCGAGCGCTCACCAGTCTTTGCCAAGAAAAGCATTAGTTCCGTTCTCTGCTCGCCATTTAGGCGGCTGATCGCGCCAGCCATCAAGCGAACCAGCACTTTCATCCAGGACGTCAGAGGCGTGAAATCGAAGCCAACCGCATGCGCTGCATTGGCCACAAGAACTAAAAAAATGATCGCAAGCTGCAAACCGACTGTTCCTGCGAGGAAAACGGCTGCGTTGATCGGATCAGAGTTTTCGTGCGACAGCAGTCCCGCCGTGGTGACCAACCCCATCATAACGCCAAAGAACAAAGCCAGGACGAAAACCGCCTTAACGCCGAGTTCCAACTGGCGACCGGTGGAAGATTGTCTGGGCACCTTCCTTGCGTGTAGCCAAGCCAAGAAGACCGTTGATCGATCGTTGGCGCGTACACCGAGCGCGGGAGAAATCTGATTCACGAATATGGCCGAATCATCAGCTGCGTTCATGGAGTGCGTCGCATCGAGAGCAACTTCAAAATCAATCAAGTCCGCCAAACTCCACCGGGCTCGTGGGGATTGGTCAACACTCAGAACGTTCCTGATCATGGATTTGTAATTCGCCGGAGAAGGGTGGAGTAGTCGCCTGACAGCTTACCTTGTTAGCGAGAATGGCGACGATTTCTGAAACACACCACTTTCCTGGCGAGTGACAACTTTTTCATTTCCGCGTCAACTGTTCATCAACACTAACATTGCAAGGCTCTCGCTATTGTCATCTTCACCAGATCGTTTCAGGAGCGCAGGCTCACCTCATGAGCCACTCACTGTTCATGATTGTTCAAGTCAACTACCCGGCCCTTAAGGGCGAAGCTTGTGAACCACGACAGGCTTGAGGTTGACCAGGGAAGGTGCATCGCACACCGTTGTGCAGAAGTACAAGACAGACGTCCGGATGCTTCCTCAGTCCGGACTGCCTAAAGCGGCAGAAGCTGACTGTTCATGGCGCTGCTTCGTGGCACCGTAGAGCAACGAATGCTTCATCTGAGCAACCGCGCGGTGGCTGCACTAGCCACCGCAGGCGACCGAATTCAAAATATTCGTCTAGCGATGCGATAGCCAGGCCGAGTAATCAATTGGCACAGTTCGACTTAGGGTGTTAAATCTCGTGGTGGACAAGGAACCAATCCCAATCGCTTCCACACTGGCAGAATTCAATCTCCAGTGGGAACAGCTTATGTTGCAGTGGCCTGAGATTTTCTACTACCGGTATGGAGGACGTAAAGAGTACGCCATCAAGCTTTGGGGGATCCAGTGCGACCTCGGCTGGTGTGCGCTTTTGTCACGGTTCCTGGTTGAGTTGGATGCAGAAGCGCGTCGTCTAGGTGTACCGCCACCGCGCATCTCACAAATCAAAGAAAAGTTGGGCAGCCTGCGGATTCGCTTCATCACGCCGAAAAGGCAAGCCGACATTCCGACCGAGTTGCGCGCGCTTGTCCTGAAGTACGGCGCTGAGAGCATGACGACCTGCGAGGTATGCGGAGACCGGGGGCGTTTGAACGAAAGTGGGTATCGGACGACGCGGTGCGAAGCGCATCAGCCGTCTCCGCAAATTGCCACCCCTTACAAATAGTTGATATGTGACCGAGTCAGGGCGATCGCGAGCAAGTGCGACTATGGCTTGGTGGATGCATACACTTAGATGGGTACTGCATTTCGCGCAGGCCAAGCAATTCAGCGGAATGTTTCGCTCTTAGCAATTACTGCCAGCATTCGGCTCGCGTCGCAATCCGTCGCACTGCGAGTCATCATGTGTTTGTCAAATTTCAACTGAAGGCAAGGTGATGAAACGGCGCTCATTCTTCAAGAGCTTAGTGGCTACAGGGCTTGTCGGCAGTATTGACTCTGCCAAGGCATCAGCTACGCTGGCCAATGCGATTGCAGGCTCAACAGTAGCGGCAGAACAAGGCCATGAGTTACCTCGGCAGCTTCACGACCAAGAGCGTAGCGGTATTGGCCGCGACTTCTTGGATCTGGATGGACTACCCAACGGGTTTAGGCGCGGAGACATGATTGTCTTAGCGAGTCGTCCCGCCATGCCGAAATCCCAACTCGCTTTGAAGATAGCTGAATCACACGTCTTGGCCGAAAAACAACCGGTACTCATATTCTCAACGGAATGGTGTGCCAAGCTGGTAGGTCGCCAAATGTTGGCGTCGATGACGGGAATTGGAATTGATCGGTTGGGATCGAATCGTTTGTCGGATGATGATCTACGCAATATCGCCCATGTTGAGCAGCTGCTTTCTGAACCACCATTGTTCATCGACGATTCGTCACTACTCACCGTTGGCCTCCTGATCAAAAAGGTAAGGGCGATAGAGAGTTCGCATGGTCAGCTTGGTCTGATAGTCATTGACCGTATTCAAAACCTCTGCATGAGCGAGACGAATGCGCGTGATGGCGGTATGCAACAAGTCGCTCTAGCGCTCAAGAGTATTGCCCAGTCGCATAACGTGCCAGTGCTGGTCTTGTCAGAATTATCGCGTGACTTGGAGGACAGAGACAATAAATGGCCAACGCTGCGGGATTTGCCAGACTCAATCGCTGTCGCTAACTCAGCAGACGTCGTCCTGTTGTTGTACCGAGACGAAGTTTACAACTACACCGGCAAAAGCCCCGAAGTTATCAACATCATTGTTGCTAGAAACAGATATGGTGCAAACGGGGTGATAGGCATGAAGTACCAGCACGGCATACTGGGTCATACGAGTATTCTGTCTTAGCAGACACTTGGGTATTTCGGATTTTTGCCAATGATGTGGATGAGCGTTGCGGATTTCTCTGCCATCAATCTACCGACGAATGGTCTCCTAGAGCGAAGCGTTACGAATATCAGATTTGACGACAGAAGCGAAGCCATCATTTTTCATACGCAGCCAATGCTCTTGCCAATTGTTCTCGCACCTGCTCGCGCAGCGCCTTCGGTGCGATGACCTCAATGTTCTCGGCTTGGCTGAGAATCCACCAGATTAGCTGCCAAGTATCTTGAACGGTGGCGGTAAGCATATTGCCTACTAGCTGCTGATCGGCTGATAGAGGTGTCTCGCAAAGAATACGGGCAAGACCGTCAGCGACGCGCGCTTCCAGTTTCAACATGCCCCCCGTGCCAAACTGAACTGCGCCAGAGGAAATGTATTCGTCAAGATCGAAATTCTCTGGGCGCTTAGCGCCGTCCTCAAGGCACTGAGCACGAGTCATGCGATGCAAGGCATATAGGCGCACATCTGCATAATCCCAGGCTGTAGCAACAAGATAGGTGATTGGGCCGCGATTAATCAGTGCCAGAGGATGAAGGCGCATTGCATTTGGCTCTTCGACATCCATCGGAACGTAATCGGCTTCGAGCTGTTGGTCGTGAAGCAATGCGTTCTGAACACTCTCCAACACGTCAGGAAGGATGTGCGGAGACAGCATGGGCTGCGTTGGCGGCACACTACGCATCTTCTTCGGCCACTGCGCGGCAGCACTGTCACTTCTGAGGCTCGCTAACTTACCTTCCGCAAGCACAAATCGCGGTTCAAGCACCTTTAGCAGCGATGATGGCAGCAACTGTTCGACATAGTCCTGCACCAAGCGCAGCGAAAGTGCCTCAGCCAAGGTCATACCAGGCAGATCCACACTCGATCCCGTCGGCCATTTCCAGCCATAGGGAGGGCTTTTATCGTTGCACTCAAGGTTGAAGGCTTCGAGCAACTCCCAGAGATCGCGCTCTACCTGTCGTTTGCTGACATCGAAGCCGGCATCCTTGAGCTCTGCCACCAGATCGCTGGCGGTCTTCCCGGTCCCCCGACCGGGCAACCGCTTCAACAATTCCCATTGGCGAGCGAGGGTGCGGCGAGTGGATTTGGCGGGCATCGTAGTCGATCACTTTCTAATTGCAATATTTCGAGTCTCGTCAAACTCATGCTGAATGTCGCGAGCCATAAAGCTTTGGAAGTCGTCGACTCCCGTCGCACAAGCCAAAAGGACCGTGGTGAGGTTATCGACGGCACCAGCCTCGAGCTCCGTGGCCTCATCAATTGCGACCGGGACATTGTCAGCGTCGCCATCACAGGCGCGCTGAATTTTCTGTCTAGCCGCATCCACCTCTCTCAGCGCGCCCGAAAGTTTCTCAAAATTAGAGACGAGGGTCTTTGTCTTCAGTTCGATACCGTCGCAAAGTGAATCAATTCGTTCAAACAATGGCCTGACAGTTGTCATGGTTGAAATCCTTCCCGAAGCATGTGTGCATTTTGTCTGCGGTCATGAAATCTGGTTCTTCCCGCCAACTACCTGAAAATGATACCTGCCTGAACCTCAACTTGTCGCCGCTTTCCAGTGACACTCCTGCACCAAACGCCGCAGAAACTCTTCCGGCGCCAGTTCCTCGCCCAGCAGATCACGCTGACGGCAGACATTGGCGAAATCGCCGGCCGTCAGTTGTTCGAGCTTGGCAAGTCGATTCATGATGACCGGAGGCAAAGTCCCGCCGCTGCTCATGTCCCCCAGTGCTTCACGGGCAAACATCGCAGCACGTTGCGGCACGCTCAGCGGCCGAAAATGCAGCTTGAAATCGAAGCGGCGAAGCGCGGCAACATCGAGGCCCTCCACTAGATTTGTCGCGGCAATGAAAATGCCGGGGAACTGTTCCATTTGCTGCAACAATTCATTGACCTCTGTGACCTCCCAGCTATGCTTCGCCTGACGGCGATCACGCAGAAAGCTGTCAACTTCGTCGATGAACAGAATGCTGCGCTCGGCATCCAGCGTGTTGAACAGCCGCGCAATGTTCTGCTCGGTATCGCCAACATATTTTGAGACTAGATCGGACGACCGCCTGACCACCAATTCGCGGTCGAGCGCATCAGCCAGCGCATGAGCAAATTCGGTCTTTCCGGTGCCGGGCGGCCCGTAGAAACACAGGCTCCCACGGCCACGCCGCTCCAGTGCTGCTGCAATGTTCTGCGGAGCGATTCCGCCAGAGAGGTTGAGCAAGGCAACATCGAATGTAGTTGCAGAACGACGCAAGATTGGCAAACCGGAACCATGCAACAGACGACGGATCGAGCCCACACCTTCGCGTACGATGCGTTTTGCCTCAAGTGCATTGCCGTCGGCGTCGTGCAATCGCAGCAGCTTGCGCGCATCAGCGAATTGCGCCGGTGCGAGTTTGTCATCGGCTGCGAGTTCATCAAGCAGCCCGCTAGGCAGCGCACAATCGCCCAAGTGGCGCTCAACCATGTTGCGGCGTACAGAACGCGGCGGGGTCGCGAATTCCACCGGAAGCAGAAAGCGGCGCAAGAAGGCGGGATCCATGACATCTATATCGTTGGTAATCCAAAGTGCCGGCACGCGGTTTTCTTCGAGCAAACGATTCATCCAACCCTTTTCCTTGCCGGCAGGCTGGCGGCCACCCATCAGCAAGCGCGCCACGGCTCCACTATCTTCCGCAAATACATCCTCAATCTCGTCAAAGAGGATTAGTGCGTCCCGGCGATTCTTGAGCATGCGCTGGGCAATGAGATACGCGGTCAGACGACCCTGCCTCCCCATGCCATCGCCGTCATCATCTGTCGTGCGTACCCGGTAGAGGGTCAACCCGGCAGCTTGCGCCACAGCCAGGGAGAACTCTGTTTTGCCAGTACCCGGTGGGCCAAACAGCAGGCCATTGACGCCCACCACACCATTCTGTGCTGCGCGACCCAAAGTGCTGACCAAGCGGCGCCCGGCAGCCGCCAGATGCGGAAAGTCGTCGAGGGACAAGACGGGAGCTGGGGCCACCTCAACGAGAAAATCGGCCAATTCTTGCGTTGTTGTTGGCGCAGCACTGAGGATATCGACTAAGCCTTCACTGGGAGCGACAAAGTCTTCCAAGTCGAAAAGGCTGTGTCGCGCCCTGACGATCAACTGCATTTCGTGCAGCGAGGATTTGCGAGCCAATGCCTTGCGCATTTCTGGCTCACTGGTATTCAACATGGTCGGCAGGTTGCTGCAATTTTGCAGTTCAGATTGGTTACAAAATTCCCGGAGAAATTCAAGAAACCCCCTCACCGAAAGGCGCTTCTCCAGGAAGTCAAGCAGCGCGATCTCTGTCACAGTCAACCCGAGTGTCTCAGCCAGGATGCTGATGCAATGCAGCGTCGGTGCTTCGCCATCCTCGTGCGCAAGACGTTCTAGCAAGCTTGGCTGAAATTGCGTGAGAAGGAGAGTCTGCGATTCCTTTAGCCGTTTGATGGGATTTTCCTCGTCCGATTCAAGTGCATCGAAAACAGCTTTCGCCGCCTTCATGTCGATGAGTGGCTCTACAATTTTCCATGCTCTATCAACATCGAACTCAGCATCGCTACCGCTGAGACGTTCCGCTTGCAGTAGTTGTAAGGCGTAACGCGCGGCACGTCGGGCAGTCGGCGGCACACGGGTGAAATCCGGCTTCCAGATACTTGAAAGTGGTGGCTGAGGGGAGTTCGTATCCGCTGGCACTGAAGCGATTGAATGGTCGCGTGCATTCATGGTTTAAGCTTCCTCTTCCGCGTAGGGCTGATAGCGTTCGGAACTGGTGTGGAACACGTAGAACTCGCCTCGATGCTCTCCGGCATCCATGAAAACGCCGATCACCATGTCGAGCGGTTCCCGGAAGTAGGTTGACCCCGCTTCATCGGTATCGAATATCGGTGTAGCGAGCATCTCGACCACAATGCCCGGTATGCCACGGGCGGGCCATCTGCGATTCTTCAGGCCTGGTTTCCAGGTGACGATCATGCCGGGCTTTAGGGTATGGTGTACTTCCTTGAGGTGGTGGTATCGCTCCTTTAGCAAGTGAGCCAGATTGCCCTCCATATCCGGGTCATCGCCGAGCAGGGCTAGAGATGTATCGGCGAAGGGGGAAGTAATGCCTATCTTTTCGAGCAGCAGCCTCGAGGAGAGTTTTTTTTCGTCATGCGGTTTCATGCCACGCTCCTTGTGGTTAGGGATGCGGCATTTCAACATTACGGTGCGTCAGAATGTGTCGCGTTGAATAGAGCAGGCAGAAATGCTTGAGTGCGGCGCGTTTCGTCGCAGTGCCAACCATACTGTATAGACATTAACTGCCCATCAGGGGATGAGCCCAAATCATGAACCGTCGCGACTTTCTACATGCGCTTGGTGCGCTGGGCGCACTCGGATTCCCTTTAAGCGATTTTGCTGTTGCCAGACCGGTGGCGCGAATGCTGGACGCTCCGCCCGCGCAGCGGCGCACTGACACCAATGCCAACACGGACGATGAACGCCCACGTATTGGACTCGTCGCCATCGGTGGCGCTGCCTGCGGCATGCTTCCCAGACTGGTCGGCAAGCTCCCCTATTTGACGCGCTCTGTGGCCATCGATACCTCGGCAAGAGCGATCACTCATGCGCGAGCTAACACGTCAATTTTGCTACACGACAGTGTACGTCGAGCCGAAAGTCCAGAAGCTGCAGCAGCGCTCGCGGTGGCTGCCCGGCCCGCCATTGCCGCTGCCATCGCCGATCTTGATCTCGTCTTCATTCTGGTGGGGCTCGGTGGTCGCGCTGGCAGCGGTATCGCCCCGGTGGTAGCGGCTGTCGCCCGTGATCTTGATATTTTTAGTGTCGGTGCACCCATCCTGCCTTTCGATTTCGAAGGTCAACGACGTCGTACACTCGCCCTGGTCTCAGCCAAGGCGATGCGGCCGGGAGTGACAGCACTGTATCCGCTTGATAACCGCGCCTTCGCCCTCGCTGCGAAAGATGATGTACCCATGGTGGAGGTCATCGCCAGCGTGACCGACAACTTCATCGATCTGTATCGCGGCATCGTCAAGCCCGTCACCGAGACTAGCTGGATCGGCTTTGATTTCGCAGACATGCGGCTTATGCACGGGCAGGAGGGCTTGTCCGCATGCGCCACCGCATCCTCGGCCAGTATGAAAAGCATATTGGCAGCATTCGCGCAGGCTGTCGTCCAGCCATCTCTTGGGCAAGCCCGATTCGGGATGGCTAGCAACGTGATGGTGAGTATCGAGGGCGACTTGCGGGGTTCTAGGCTGGCGGAAGTTGGCGAAGCAATAGCATCCATTCGCGAACAGTGTGGCGAACACGTGGATTTGTCTTTTAGCCTCCTCCCTAGCGAAGCGCCAAACATGCCATGCAAAGTTACTGTGCTGGCTACGGGTATTCCGGCATGACTGCTGAGGCTGTGTCATGCTGCCTTAGCAGCGCGGCGGTTTTGACGGGCCCTGGCACAGCCGGTTCAGCCCCGCACTCGGCCAGCGCCTGCAGGGTGTTGGGTTAATGTCCTTGGCAACCCTTGCAAATTTGTCGTCAGCACCGACTCAAGGTCACAAATTATAATTCTCCCTATGCAATTTGCCCCCAATTCCCCTCGACAAGGAACTGCCAAAACCCAGTTGTTGACGCCGGCGGAATCGGTAGCCTTGGTAGACAAACAAGAACCCGTGATGGTCGATCTCTGCCGCCAAGGTGCCCGGCTGCAGCGACAGATCTTTGGCGATTGGGCGCCATCACTCCGCATTCGCCTTCTCGGACTCTTATTAGCGATGTCGGCATTGCTCGCAGGATGCGCTGAACGCGTCGTGTTTCCGCTGTCGATGGTACCGGTTCCCTTGTCTAAACTTAACGATGGCGTGATCACCTTATCTGTCGCGCACGTCGTAAATCCGCGGCTTGAGCAGTTCTCCGCTGCGCAGATTGCCGCTTTCCTTGATGCACTGCGAGCTGCAAGCAAGACCCAGCTTGGACGCGAAATAGAATTCGAACCGGTTGAGACGTTTTCCATCGCCGATTATTTCAATCCTGTCCCAGCCTCCAAACATGCCTGGCGAAAGAAATACATCGTAGATTTCAAGAAGGGTGGTGTTGATCGACAGAAGCTGGAAAGCGCATACGAACTGGCGATCAATGAGCAGGTCGCACCATTGAAGGATTGGGCCGAATTTGCGGCGCGCGAAATCGGACTCCTGAAGGTAGATACCGATCCGAGCGAATGGAAGCGCCGACTGGCGAAATCCCACATCGATGGGCTGGCGCTATTGGCGAAGATGAAGGCAGCCGATGGCAAGCCAGTGATAGACGACTCGCCTTACAACGAGCAGTTGTTCTGGCATGCGCTGGGGGAACGCGCGCAGGTACACGACCTGATCATTACCAATCAGTTAGTCGCGAGCGTTGAATATTCAGGTGTCGATATACATCCAGCGCTTCGCGGTGGCCTCACAAATGGCACAACTTCCTTTGCCCGGGATGCACCGTTCGGCTTGCTGACTTGGTGGAGTACGTTTGCGTTTACCAGTAACGATCCGGTAATCGTCTCAATGCGGCGCGGTGAAACCTATGATCCGCTTGAGGCTGCGCGTTTGGCTGGCACGGGTGCGGCACACGAGCTTGGTCACATGTTCTTCCAATATGGGCATCCGTTCGGTTTGTCTGCCTGTGTCATGAGCCCCAGCCCAATGCTCAGGTTTCGCGAATGGGTAGAAAAGCTGGATCCCGCTGCGTGTAGAGCAGCCCAACATCCCGCCATGAAGCCGGGTGCTGCGCAGATTCGGCGCCCCGTCTATGCTGCGGATACAAAGCGTTGACTATCGATCCAGCAACTGAAAAATTCAATTTATGCGACTGCCGCCTTCCCCCGTCCTTTGACCGTAAGCGATAACCGGGCTGCAGTACTGCGCCGTTGTCGAAATTCACGGAATTGACGACACAATGCTTTACGGTCAACCAATTTATGTTTAGCAGCATGGCAATCGTCCCGGTGTTGCTTGGCGCTGACGCAGCAGCACAAATCAAGGCACGATCCTCTCTTCCCACGCCCGGTTGCCATCGTCCGGCACATGAGCCAGCACCCAGGCGGCGAAGTTGAAGTTCGTGCCTGCAAATGTCTGTGCACTGGCTGGGTATAGGTACTTCGTCACCGCCGCGTGAAAATCCACCTCGGAAGCAAACTGTCGCCAGTCCCGATACCCCGGCGAGCGATAGTCGAATCGGGCCTGAACAATCACCCGCCGCAGCGTTGGATGCAACCGGCCGTAAGTCGTATTGCCGCCCTGCGCGCGCAGCCATTGCCACGTGTGTGCCACCGCCAAGGCTTCCTCATGCAACCGGTCAAACTGGCCACCGAACAATCGCCGAGAAAAATCACAAACGTAATGGAATCGCTCGTGCTGATAGACCGAATGCACCACCAGATTTAAGACATAGCGAGCGTCTTCGGCCGTCACAAACGGAAAGCGCTGGTGACCTATTTTGAGCAGGCACTTCCAGTAGGCCTCGATATTGCCGCGATACAGGCTGATGACCCCAGGGCTGGCCATCCATTGGTAGGAGCCAAGCAATGACATGGGCGACTCATCGGGAGACCATTCGCCACTATCGGGTTCACATTGTTGGAAAATCTCGATGTCAAGCGCGTCGATGAAGACTTCTAGTGGGAGTAGGTCATCAATGGGCGGCTCGTCGGCGGGAAACAAATCCTCACGACGCGGGGGTATGACGTCGGCGAGGATTTGTTTGATGAGAGTGTCGGCGATGTTCATATGGCGGCTAACTTCCCGTTCAAT
>Ga0105049_10007062_pt1 | contig 13049 bp, 11 predicted proteins | sample MAT06_FD_78087 | JGI IMG/M metagenome (GOLD analysis project Ga0105049, IMG submission 78087) | Freshwater microbial communities from Lake Fryxell liftoff mats and glacier meltwater in Antarctica - MAT-06 | ecosystem: Environmental > Aquatic > Freshwater > Ice > Liftoff microbial mat | place...
GCCTGGGGTGAGGCCTGCGTGGCGCGCTTTCGCGGCATGTTTGCATTTGCCATCCACGACCGCAATCGCCAGACCTTGTTTCTCGCCCGCGACCGCATGGGGGTCAAGCCGCTGTTCTACGCCCAGCTCGACGACGGCAGCCTACTATTTGGTTCCGAGCTCAAGGCGTTGACCGCGCATCCCGGCTTCCGGCGCGATATCGATCCGCTTGCCGTCGAGGAGTATTTCGCCTTGGGATACGTGGCCGAGCCGCGCTCGATTTACCGTGGCGCCCACAAGCTGTTGCCGGCCCATACGATGACGTTCCGTCGCGGCCATGCGGTGTTTCAGCAGCGCAGCTATTGGGACGTCCGCTTCACCCTAGACAATCCGATTGATGCAGATGATGCGAAGGACGAGTTGCGCCACCGCCTCGAAGAGTCGGTACGCCTGCGTCTGATGTCGGAAGTCCCGCTTGGCGCGTTTCTTTCGGGTGGTGTCGATTCCAGTGCGGTAGTCGCGGTAATGGCGGGCATGTCCAACGAGGCGGTACGTACTTGTGCGATCGGATTCGAGGACCCATCGTTCAACGAGTCGCAGTTTGCGCAGGCGGTGGCTACCCGCTATCGCACTGACCATCACCTGGAGGTGGTCAGCGGCGAAGATTACGGGTTGATCGATCGTCTCGCCTGGCTCTACGACGAACCTTACGCGGACAGTTCGGCGATTCCAACCTATCGCGTATGCCAACTGGCGCGTCGCCACGTGACGGTGGCATTGTCCGGCGATGGCGGCGACGAATCCTTCGGCGGTTATCGTCGTTACCGACTGCACATGAAGGAACAGCAGTGGCGCGATGCACTGCCGGGCGCGCTGCGTCGACCACTGTTTGGCGTGCTTGGCGCCCTCTACCCAAAGCTCGACTGGATGCCGCGGATGTTCAGGGCCAAAACGACGCTTCAGGCACTGGGACTGGATGCCGTCGGCGCCTACTCGCACAGCATGGCAGTCTTGCGCGAGGACGAACGCCTGCGCATGTATTCACCCGCCTTCATGAAGCAACTTGCCGGTTACCGGGCCGATGAGGTGTTCCGGCGTCATGCCGCGGCGGCAGGCACCGAAGACCCTCTGGCTCTCATACAGTACGTCGACTACAAGACGTGGCTCACGGGCGACATCAACACCAAGGTGGACCGTGCGAGCATGGCTCACTCGCTGGAGGTGCGCGAGCCGCTGATGGACCATGTACTTGTCGAGTGGCTGGCCGGTTTGCCGACGCATCTCAAAGTCCGCGGCGGGGAAGGCAAGTGGCTTCTGAAAAAGGCGCTTGAACCGATGCTGCCCCACGAAGTGCTTTATCGACCGAAGATGGGTTTTTCGGTGCCACTGGCTCGCTGGCTGCGCGGACCGCTCAAGGCACGCCTCGCAAACGCGTGTCGGGGTGAGCGGCTGGCGGCGACCGGCAATTTCGACATGGACTTCCTGAACCGCATGCTGAACGCTCATCAGGCCGGGCGACGCGACTTCAGCGCTCCACTTTGGAGCATCCTGATGTTCGACGCCTTTCTGGCAAACGCAGGCAAGCCGGCCGATACGCCGGACTCGCCGCATGGAGTTGACGCTTGAAGATCCTGTATCACCACCGCACCGCTTCCAAGGATGGACAGGCGGTCCACATCGAGGAAATGATCAGCGCACTGGTCGACCAGGGCCATACCGTGCGGGTGGTCGCACCCGGCACCGGCAATGACCAGAACTCGGGTGGGCGCATGGGGGCCGTCGCCGGCTGGGTACATCGATTGAAGGCGGCGCTGCCGAAAGCCGTATATGAACTGCTTGAACTTGCGTACTCCCTGATCGCCTATCGTCGCCTTGCCGCAGCGGTCCGCGACTTCAAGCCTGACGTGGTGTACGAACGCTATAACCTGTATCTGATTGCGGGCACGCTCATCAAGCGACGTTTTGGCATTCCATTGTTGCTGGAAGTCAACTCGCCGCTGGTGTATGAGCGCACCCGGCACAGCGGCGGGCTGAGACTGCCATGGCTTGCGCGCCGTGCCGAGGGTATGGCCTGGCGCAGCGCCGACTTCGTGCTGCCGGTCACCGCAGTGCTTGCTGGATACGTGCGCGAGTACGGGGTGCCCGATGAGCGCATTGCCGTGATCCAGAACGGCATCAACGAAGGACATTTCGCACTGGCTCCCGACATCCACACCGCGAAGTCGCGCCTTGGCCTGGACGGAAAACTCGTTCTGGGCTTTACCGGATTCGTGCGTGATTGGCACGGCGTGGACCGTGTTGTCAAATGGCTGGCGACCCCCGGCGCTCCGGCGAACGCGCATCTGCTGGTGGTGGGCGACGGCCCGGTTCGCGCGGAGCTTGAATCGCTGGCAAAGCAGCTTGGCGTGTCCGACAGGCTGCGCTTCACCGGAGTGGTCAATCGTGAGCAGGTACCCGCGCATGTGGCTTCCTTTGATATTGCGTTGCAGCCTGCCGTCACACCCTATGCGTCGCCGCTCAAGCTGATGGAGTATCTCGTACTTGGCAGGGCGATTGTCGCGCCCAGAGTACCGAATCTTCTCGAAGTTCTGACCGACGGCGAGAATGCTCTGCTTTTCGACGCCGAAAGGGAAGGCGCGTTCGAAGCCGCATTGACCCGACTTTGCACCGACGCCGCCCTGCGCATGACCCTGGCTGCGGGTGCGCGCGCCACGATCGGCAGGCTCAACCTGACCTGGGATGGCAATGCACGGCGGGTAGTGGCGCTGGCAGAGAAGGCGCAGCGGGGCGGGCAACAGGTGTTTGCCGCAGGCATGTAACGATGACTGCGCCAGTTCGCGTGCTGCTTTTCTCGACGCTCTATCCGAGTGCCGCCCGGCCATTGCATGGCTTGTTCGTGGAAACACGGCTGCGCGAGTTGCTCAAGTCAGGCGAGGTCGAAGCCCGCGTCATTGCGCCGGTACCCTGGTTTCCGTTGCGGGGACGCGTTTTCGGCGAGTACGGCGCTTTTGCCGCCACGCCAAGACGGGAATTGCGTGCGGGTATCGAGGTGCATTACCCGCGCTATCTGGCGATTCCGAAGATGGGCATGAACAGCGCGCCCGACATGATCGCGCGCGCGGCATTGCCGGTTGCGCGTCGGCTGATCGCCCAAGGTCACGATTTTGACCTGATCGATGCTCACTACTACTATCCGGACGGCGTCGCGGCCGGCCTGGTCGCGCGCTCGCTTGGCAAACCATTTATTGTGACCGCACGCGGCACCGACCTCAATGTGCTGCCGGATTTCCCGCTGCCGCGCAAAAGGATATTGGAGACCGCCGGCCTGGCATCCGCCTCGATCGGCGTCAGCCGCAGCCTGATGGACCGTCTGGTCGAACTGGGGGCGGATCCGGCCAAACTCCACGTATTGCGCAACGGTGTCGACCTGGAGCGCTTCATGCCGGCACCGCGCCAGGAGGCGCGCGCGCGACTCGGCTTGCCGGAGAGCGGCACGATGTTGCTGTCCGTGGGGCGACTGATCGAGGGCAAGGGCCATCATATTGCCATCGACGCGTTGTCTTCGCTCACCCGCGACACGTCATTGGTGATCGTCGGCAACGGCGAACAAAGGCAAGCACTCGAGGCGCGTGCGCGCAAGGCTGGCGTTGATGCTCGCGTGCGCTTCGCTGGCGGTGTTCCGCAGGAAGAGCTGCGGTGGTATTACAGTGCGGCCGATGCCTTGCTGCTTTGCTCGGCACGCGAAGGCTGGGCCAATGTTCTTCTCGAAGCGATGGCGTGCGGAACACCGGTCATCAGCACGGATATCGCCGGTACCCGTGAAGTCGTCACGTCGCCAGCCGCCGGTAGGCTGATGCGCGAGCGCTCGGCGGCCGGGTTGGTCGAGGGCCATGCGGCCCTGTTTGGAGACTACCCGAAGCGCGAAGCGACCCGCGCGTTTGCGGAATCGTTTTCCTGGCAGGCCACCACCGAAGGCCAAATATGCGTGATGCGCGCTGCCATTGAAGCCAGTGGTTTGCCAGGTGCGGCAGGTGCCGGCAAGCACCTGCCGCAGGCGAACGTCGCGGTTTGTGAAGCATAGAGATGGAAGCGCTGCTACTGACTATCTGGGTACTGGCGGTGGTCCTGCTTGCTTATCGCGTTTCCCGATACGAACGGTCAAATGGCGTGGATGGCATGGGATGGTTCGCCTACAAGGACACGCTAAATACACGAAAGCCGGATGCGGTGAAAGGCAAGTCAAGTGCGTGACCTGATGGCGTTGTTCGCCGTGGTGTCACTGGTGGCCATGGGTTTTCGCAACCCGTTCATCGCCTATATGGCATGGACGTGGACGGCCTTGATCGCCCTGAACACCTATGTATACAGCTTCATGACGTCGGTCGGCCTCAATCAGATCTTCGCATTGCTGACCCTGGGCCTGGTCCTCATCGGGGCCGACAAGCTCAAGCAACCGTTTGATGTTAATCGCACGGTTGTGCTGCTGCTCTTGTTTGCGGTCCAGGCCCTGGCGAGCGCAACGTTTGCCTACCCGGATATGGGGCGAAATTGGGAATTCGCTACCGACCTGCTCAAGATCGTCACGTTTTGCCTGGTCATGCCCATGCTGGTCACCACGCGAACCCGAATCCTCGCGATGGTGACGGTGATGGCGCTGGGCATGAGTTTTCACGGTTTGCTGGACGGCCTGAAGCTGATTGCATCAGGGGGTGGGCATCTGGCACGCGGCAACCCGAAGTTTGGCGATAACAACCACTTCGCGGTCATGCTTTCAATGGTGGTGCCGGTTACCTACTATGTGTACCAGTACGCGACGCATCGTCTGGTGCGCCTGGGAAGCCTGGCGGTGTCGGGCCTGACTGTTCTGGCGGTGGTAGCCACCCACTCCAGAGGCGGGCTTCTGTGCGTCGGCGCCATGGCCATGGCGCTTATCCTGAACAGCCGGCGCAAAGTCGCCGGCATAGTGGCCGTAGTTCTGTTCGCCGTAGCGGGCCTGGCGCTGGCACCGGACTCCTGGACTGAACGCATGGGCACGATGAAGGAGGCCGGCGAGGATGGCTCCTTCATGGGGCGCGTGATGGCATGGAAGCGCAGTTCCGCCATGGCGATGGAGCATCCATTCGTCGGTGCCGGCCTGGGTGCGGCCGCGGAACGCGTGATCTACTGGAAGTTCGCCTACAAGGATGGCTTCCTCGGCTTCATCAAGACGCCGCCGCCGGATGGCATCGCCTTGGTCGCACACAGCATTTACTTCCAGGTGCTGGGGGATATGGGCTTTGTCGGATTCTTCATTTACATGGCGTTGCTGGCAAATGCGTTTTTGGCCAGGAGAGAAATCCGCAGGCTGGTGAAACAGTCGGCCGCGGACCTTTCCTGGGCAGGGGATCTTGCCGACATGCTGGCCGTGTCCTTGCTGGCCTTCATGGTCGGCGGCGCGCTGGTTTCGATCGCCTACCAGGAGTTCATGTTCATGATATTGATGCTGCTTACAGTGCTCAAGCGCCAGGTGGTGAAGGAATTCGCGCTGCTTGCAAGTCCGCAGGTCAAGGCCGCAGGAGCGGCACCTGCCCACGCGCCACTGCGTCAGTTATCGAGTTTGTAAATGGAGGGTGTTTTCGTGACACGCAAGGTCTTGTTGGTCGGCACGGGCAACATTGCCCGCACCCACGCGGCGGTGCTCAAGCAGTTGCCCGGGGTTCAGTTGGATGGTGTGTTCGACACCAGTGGCGCGGCTGCGGAGTCGTTCGCAAGCGAATTCGGTGCCCGTTGCGTATTTGCTTCGCTGGGCGACGCCGCAGCCTGCGATGCCGATGCAGTGCATGTGCTTACACCGCCCGACACACACCTTGCCGTGGCGCTGCCGTTCATCGCGGCGGGAAAGACGGTGCTGCTGGAAAAGCCGGCTGGCGTGAGCGGCGCCGAGTGTGATGCCTTGCGTCAGGCGGCGCGGCTAAGCGGCGCGATCATCGGGGTTAACCAGAACATGGTGTTCAACCCGGCCTACCTCAAGCTGCGCGAGGCGGTCGCGAGCGGGCGCCTCGGCCGACCGCGCCACATGTCATACATCTACGAGGCGCCGCTGCGCCAGTTGAGCGCGCGCCAGTTCGGTCACTGGATGTTTCGCGAACCGGTCAATATCCTGCTGGAGCAGGCAGTCCATCCGCTTTCGCAGATCGTCGACCTGGCCGGCAGGGTGACCGAGCTTTCGACCCTTGCCGAGGATGCCGTCGAGATTTCGCCTGGCGCCGGCTTGCACAATGCCTGCCAGGTCTCAATGCTGTGCGAGAAGATGCCGGTTCACCTGCGCTTTCACGTCGGGGCGGGCTTCACCGTCTGCCGCATGACCGTGGTCTGTGACGATGGCGTCGCGATTGCCGACATGTTCGCCAACCAGTTTCACACGCTCGAACGCACTGCCTACATGGAACCGCTCGATGGCTGGCTTTCAGCGCGCAAGACGGGTGCGGCAGTCGCGAATGCCGGTTTCGCCGGGCTGCGCGACTACGCGCTGGCGATGCTCAAGTTCAGGCCGCGCTCGGACGCGTTCTTTCTCGGCATGCAGGGCAGTCTGAACGCGTTCTACGCCGACCTTGCCGCCGCTAAGCCGCCACGCATCGATCTGGAGTTTGGCGCCCACCTTGTGGATGTCTGCGAACGCATCGCGGCCGCTTTCAAGCCGCTGCCAGCGCGCGCGGCACAGGCGACAGGCGCGCCCGCTTCTGCGCCGCAGGGGCCGCTGGTCGCCGTACTGGGAGGAACCGGCTTCATCGGGTCGTTCACGGTCGCGGCATTGTTGGCCAGGAATTACCGGGTACGCGTGATGGCGCGTGGCGCGGTGAACCTGCAACCGGTGTACTACCAGGCGGGGGTGGAGATATGCCGTGGCGACGTGAAGCGGCGTGCGGACATCGAGCAGGCAGTGGCTGGCGCCCAATTCGTGATCAACCTTGCGCACGGCGGCGGCGGCGCGAACTACGCGGCGATCCGCGCGGCCATGGTCGACACAGCCCGATTGATTGCCGAGGTATGTCACGCGGCTGGCGTAAAGCGTCTGGTCCACGTCGGCTCGATCGCCGGGTTGTACCTCGGCCAGTCCGGCGCTGTCATCACCGGGGCGACGCCGACCGACCCCTTGCCGCATACGCGCAACGACTATGCGCGCGCCAAGGCGCTGGCCGACGAAGCTGTCATGGAGTTCCATCGCAGCGCCGGCTTGCCGGTGGTGCTGCTAAGGCCCGGGGTCGTGATGGGCAGCGGCACTTCGCCGTTTCACGGTGGCCTCGGCTTCTTCAACAACGACCAGTATTGCGTTGGCTGGAACGACGGCAACAACCCGTTGCCCTGGGTGCTTGCGGACGATTGCGCTGAAGCGATAGTCGCCGCCATGACTGCGCCTGCCGCAGTTGGCAAGGCCTACAACCTGGTGGGCGACGTGCGTCCTAGCGCGCGCGAATTCATAGCCGCTGTTGGAGTCGCGACCGGCCGGCCGTTGCGCTTCGTGCCGTCATCGCCGACCGGTCTGTGGCTTACCGAGATGGGCAAGTGGCTGATCAAGCGCGTTGCCGGGCAGAAGGTGGTGCGGCCGTACCGCCGCGACCTGCTTTCGCGCGGATTGCCGGCGATTTTCGACTGCACGGACGCCAAGCGCGATCTTCAATGGAAGCCTGAGACCGACCCTGCCGAGTTTCACAGGCGCGGTATTGCAGTGCACGGTTCGGGCGCGTGAAATCCGCCCCGCAGCGCCTGCTGTTGCATGCGTTTTCCACCTTCAAGCTCGGTGGACCGCAGGCGCGTTTCGTGCAGCTGGCCAATGCGTTTGGCGGCCGATATCGTCATCTCGTGATGGCGATGGATGGTAACTATGAGGCCGGTGAGCGCCTCGATCACAGTGTCGATTGGCAACCCTTGCGGCTAGCGGTCAAGCGCGGCGGCATGCTGGCGAATCGGGCGGCATTTCGGGCTGAATTGAAGGCGCGCAAACCGCATCTCTTGTTGACCTACAACTGGGGTGCGATCGAATGGGCGGCAGCCAATTTTCCCCGGCTGGTGCCGCAGGTGCATGCCGAAGACGGCTTTGGTCCGGAGGAAGCAGTGCATCAATTGCCACGACGCGTCTGGACACGCCGGATATTGCTCGGCTGGACCGCGACCCCGGTGGTGGTGGCATCGCGCAATCTGCAGCGCATCGCGGTCGGCCAGTGGCGCCTGCCTGCTGCAAATGTGAGGTTTGTGGCCAACGGGGTTGGAATGCCGCCTTTGTCTGCTGCGACGCGCGCACTGGTGGCGGGCGCCTCTCTGACTATTGGCACAGTGGCAGGGTTGCGACCGGAGAAGAACGTGGCACGCCTGATTCGCGCCTTCGCTGCTGTGCGTGCGCGACAGCCCGCGCGGCTGGTGATCGTGGGCGACGGTCCGGAGCGTGGCGCGCTGGAGGCGCTCGCCGGTGAGCTGGGCGTGGCGGCGGATGTCGAATTTACTGGGTATCTGACCGAGCCGCTGGCACGACTCGCGACTTTCGATCTGTTTGCGTTGTCCTCGAACACCGAGCAACTGCCGATATCGATGCTCGAGGCGATGGCCTGTGGTGTGCCGGTGGTGGCCACGCGCGTCGGCGATGTGCCGGATGTGCTGCCGGTGCGGGCGCATATGGCAATCGCCGAGCCTGACGACGCGGCATTCGAAGCGACACTTCTGCGTGCCATTGACGATCGAAAAATATGGCCGGAGCGTATTGCGGCAGGTCTGCAAGTGGTGCAAGAGAGATTTTCCATGCAGAACATGCTGACTCAGTGGCAGCACATTTTTGACTGCGGAACGACATGAGTGACAGGATTGCTCTCGTGCTTCCCGCGATCAAGTGCCTTGCTTCATCGATTGGAGTGATTTGCCGCACGTATGATGACGAAGTAGAGCGTTTCACGGCGGGCTTCTACAGCCGCATTCGTCAGGTAAGCTAGACATGTATCAGCAGCCATCGGAACCCATGTTCGACATCAAGACTGTTTCTGTGATCGTGCCGGTATACCGGTCCGAAGGAACACTTAGGGAGTTGCATCGGCGCCTGACGGCCGTCCTGGATCCACTTGTGGTCCGGTTTGAGCTCATCCTGGTTGATGACGGCAGTGGTGACAACTCATGGCCAGTGATTTGCGAACTTGCCAAGCTCGACAATCGGGTACGCGGCCTTCAGCACAGCCGCAACTACGGCCAACACAATGCATTGCTCACCGGAATTCGCGCGGCCACATGCGAAGCCATCGTGACCCTGGACGACGATCTGCAGAATCCTCCGGAGGAGATTCCCAAGCTGCTTGCGTTGCTTGATCAAGGGTCCGATGTTGTCTACGGTGTGGGCGACGCCGCGAGCATGTAGAAATTTTGGCGGTTTGGAAATGCTGAAGGATTTTGAGAGCTGGACGGTGGACGCGGCGCTGATGGGGAGGTGAACCGACCGGTCGTTCAGATGTCGATCTGTTTCTTCGAGCGATAGCTCTTGCCGTCGATACGTACCGTTTCAGCATGGTGCAGAAGGCGATCGAGCAAAGCCGATGTGAGGACCGCATCGTTATTGAAGATGTTGCCCACTGCTTGAAGACGCGATTGGTGGTGATCAAGGTCGCACCTCGCTCATAGCGATGGCTGATGATCTGGAACAAGCAGTCGGCGCCGAACTTGTCGATGGGTAGGTAACCGAGTTCGTCAATGCACAGGACCTCGGGTTTGACATATTGATGTAGTGCCCGCTTGATGCTGCCGGTAGCGTGGGCGGCGGTGAGCGAATTGATGATCTCGATCGCACCGGTGAACAACACCGAATGGCCACGCAGGCATGCCGCATGGCCGAGCGCGGTCATCAAATGACTTTTGCCCAGGCCGGTGCCGGAAATGAACACCACGTTGGCACGCGCCTTGACGAAGTCCAGGTGGAACAAATTCTGGATCAGCAAGCGATTGATCTTGGTCGGCCAGTTCCAGTCGAACTGATCGAGCGTCTTCCGGACCGGGAAGCGAGCCAGAGCGATACAGCGCTGGCCGCGACGATCATCGCGTGCTGCGGCCTCACCAGCAATCAACCCGGTGAGATAGTTCAAGTGCGACCACTGCTTGTCGGCGGCGGTCTGGGCGAATGCGTAATGGTTCTCCAGCATGAACACGCCAGCGGCCGCCGAAGCGTTGCCAGTCGCCATGAAAATGAAATTTGCGGTCAGCGGTTTCAAAGCCATCGAGAAAATGCATCTTCTCGAACGGGTAGGCCATGTCCTGCCCGCCGCGGTCGAGGTTGGTTTGCGCGTCCCACGTGCCGGAGCGCTTCAATGTCTCATCCATGATCTCCCACGCGCTCATCTCAAAGCCGCGATGCGTTGCGCCAAGGCGGCGCTCGAACTGGCTGATGACGAAATGGTTTTCACGCGCTTCGCCCGGTGCATCGACGAGCTTTCGCGCGACCTGAAACGTGGTGTGCCCGGCGGCTGCGTAAAAATCATCGAGCTCCAGAAAGCACGTAGCCGGCAACACGATGTAGGCAAACGCGGCCGTCTCGGTGATGAATTGTTCGTGCACGCAGAGGAACAAATCTTCGCGCGCGAGGCCCTTGTGCACCTGGTGAAGATCCGGGCAGACCATCGCCGGGTTGGTGTTTTGCACCAGCATCGCCGTCACTGGTGAGGATGGCGCCGAGGCGTGACTGATCCAGATCACGCACGCCGGCATCCATCAGGTCCAAACCCTCAATCAAGGTGCGGTCGATGGGATAAATGCTTGAATGGCCATACAGCGCGCCGCCGCAGCGATGCTGCCACGCGCCCGTCACGGCGGCCAAACTCACCACCGCATGCATGTTGGCGGCATTGTTGCGTGAGCGCGAAAAGCCGTGGTGCGCGCGAATGTAGCTTTTCTGGGTACGGCCATAGAGCCGCGCAAAGCCGGTGATCGCCTCGACGCTGAGGCCGGTTATCCCGGCGGCCCACAGCGGCGTGCGCGTCGCCACATGCGCAGCGAGGGCGTCAGGGTCATCGGTGTACTTGCGCAGGTAATCCCAGTCGGCAAAACCTTCGGCGAACAGCACATGCATCATCGCGCAGGCGAGCGCGCCGTCGCTGCCGGGGCGCGGCGCCAGATGAATGTCCGCCTTCTCCGCCGTGCCTGTGCGGTAGGGGTCGATCACCACCAGTGTGGCGCCGCGCTTTTTGGTGGTCATCGCATGGGGCATCACATTCACTTGCGTGTTGACCGGGTTGCCGCCCCAGATAATGATCAAGTCAGAGTGCTCCGCTGCTTCGAGCAGCGACACGCCGCGCTTGCTGCCGGTGCCGGCGATCCAGCCGGTGTCCGATAGTGTGTTGCAGATGGTCGAATACCAGCGCGAATACTTCATCGCGTGGCGCAGGCGGTGGATGCCATCGCGCTGCACCAGGCCCATGGTGCCGGCGTAGAAATACGGCCAGACGGTGGCCGGGCCGTACAGTGCCGCCTTGGCGACGAATTGTTCAGTCACGCGATCCAGTGCCTCGCTCCACGAAATCGTTTTCCAGTTTTTCGAACCCTTGGCGCCGGTACGCACGAGCGGCTGCATAAGGCGGTCCGGATGGTGAACGCGCTCGGCATAACGCGCGACTTTTTCGCAGATTACCCCGGCGGTGTAAGCGTTGCGTTGCGAGCCGCGTACGCGGCCGATCTTACCGGTTTCGAGAAGCTCGACATCGAGCGCACACGCGCTGGTGCAATCGTGCGGGCAGACCGAGGGTGCCGTGCGCGCGCTGGCGATGCGATTGGCAGATGCGGCGGTCACGGCACTCATGCTGCGGCTCTGATCACGGTAACAAGTTCGGTCCCGCTCTCGGGTAGCCACACTTCACCGGAGCGTCCGAAAATCTGCCGAATCGCGGTGCCGTCACGCCGAGAAGAGCGCGGTGTGTTCAAGGGCCACGAATGCATCTTGCCGCTGGCAGTCTGGGCGCCAGCTGGCGCGGAATGGCCCAAGCTCAACACCGTCGTGCCCAGCGCGCCGGCGCTGGGCAGGAATTCACGTCGGGTAATCGGGTGAATCAAAGTCTCCAGTGGCGGGGCACGCCGGATGGTGGCGGCAGCGCGCCGCCCGAGCATCAGCCCGGTTTGGGCGGCGGGGATACTACTCGTAAGTCAACGCACCGCGCCCCAGCAGGGTCTCGTTCTTGATCGCATCGAAAATCCCTTCGATCTCGGTGAACGGCGCACGCATCCCGACTACCGGCTGGACGATGCCGCGCGCCATCACTTCCATCGTCTCGATCAATTCAGTGCGGGTCGAGTGGCGCGAGCCGGTGACGATTTTTTCGCTAATCATCATGGCGCGCGGGTTGATGCTGATATCGCCCTTGCCGACGCCGATGATCACCGCGCGCCCGCCGGTGGCGAGACTGTCGTATGCCGCTTGAAACGTCGCGCCATGGCCGACGTAGTCAATTGCGGCATCAACGCCTTTGCCATCGGTGAGCCGCTTTGCCTCGGCCGCCACATCGGGGTGGCTGCGCACATTGATCACCTCGTCCGCGCCCCACTGGCGCGCCAGGGCGAGCTTCTCATCCGATACATCCACCGCGATGATGCGCGCGCCAAACAATTTGGCTACCTGCACGCCGTGGATGCCGACGCCACCGCCAGCGCCGATCATCAGCACATTGTCGTGCGGATTGATTTTGGCGCGTTCGCGCATGCAGTGCCAGTTGGTGTTGACCGCATCGGTTGCCATCGCGGCGGCTTCATAACTCAGGCCTTGCGGGATGTGCAAAAAATTTTCTGCCGGCAGGCACACATACTCGGCAAAGCCGCCGTCGCGCTGCGCGCCGACAAAGCCGCCGAATCTTTCGCACAGGGTCTCGCGCCCACCACGGCACCAGCGGCAGCGTCCGCAGGTGAGATAGAAGTACACCGCGCAGCGGTCACCCACCGCCAGATCGGTCACGCTGGAGCCGACCTCAACAATATCGCCACCCAGCTCATGCCCCATGATGCGCGGCGCGCTGCCGCCAAAGCTGCCGGTGCGCATGTTGAGCAGAGTCAGGCCGACGCCGGCAGCGCGCACCTTCATCACC
>Ga0105049_10007063_pt1 | contig 13047 bp, 9 predicted proteins | sample MAT06_FD_78087 | JGI IMG/M metagenome (GOLD analysis project Ga0105049, IMG submission 78087) | Freshwater microbial communities from Lake Fryxell liftoff mats and glacier meltwater in Antarctica - MAT-06 | ecosystem: Environmental > Aquatic > Freshwater > Ice > Liftoff microbial mat | place...
AGACTAGGCGCGAGCGCAAGAAATTCGACGCCGCATATGTCTGATATGTAAGGAGAATTTCTTACGTGAGCAACAACGTATGGCGACGAAATGGACTTAATCAGAGGTTCCTTAGTTGGGTGTCACCAAATACTGACAACTTAGATTCCCGCCTGCGCGGGAATGACGGCGTGAAGCCAAGTACCAAGAAAAAGTCGTGCCAGATCAATGGCCAATAAGGTGTGTCAATTGCGAAGCACCACACTAGGAGTGCAAGATAGACACAACAAGACTCATTTCAGCCAGCGGCGCAATCTTGGTGACGGGCGTTCTGTTTTTCTGCCTAGCCACCCTGGTTTCCGCCAGCCAGCCAGCGGTCGGCGTGGCAAGCGTGCCGCCAGCCGTGTGTTCGATGCCGACCGTAGGTGCCGAAACGGCAGCCGACACTGTTGCCAGCACTCCCGTCGGCCTAGCCTACGGCAGCCTCATCGACTCGACCTTTGCCCAAGTCATTTCCGCACCGCTCCTGACCGCCGCCCTGCTGGTGGCTTCGGTCAATGTGGGCTCGACGACCTCCGCGACCATTGCCAAGCCAGCCACAGGCGCATTCGGCAGCATCGCTCGACACTGGATATTCCCTGCCGCCCCGATGCGTCAGCGTACGCGGGACGACGCTTCCAATGCCAGCCGAGAGCAACCGACCGACGCCAAGCACACTCAGCAGTGGGTCGCCTAGCCGGCGAGGCAACAACGTGCGGATTCGCACAGTCACACACCGATTTAACAATATTTCAAGAAATGTCGAATATTCAGTTTTTTCTCCCGGCCCACCTACCTAAAGTGGAGTTATCAACCGAGGAGAACACCATGAACACCAGCAAAACCAGCAACAACGCTATCACCGCCGCAATCGCTACCATCACCGTGGCCGCTGGCCTGTTCATCGCCTCCGTGAGCAACGCCGCCACCCCTGCCCCATCCTGCACGGCAACCAGCGCCCCGGCCAAAACCACCACCGTCGCCCCGGCTGCAGCCACCGCCAAATCGGGCGCCTTGGATAACGCGACCGTCAACAACTGGAAGCGGTTGACCAATACCAATGAGCGTGCACGGGCGGTTGCATAACATCGACCAGCGCCTCTAGAGGCCATGCCCATAGCCTCTGACCGGCACTTAACGTAAAGTAAATCCACTGTTTCAGCCACCAACGGAATTGGGCTCGTATGACCATGCCAAACGACAAGAAGTATTGGGCCTTCCTAAGCTACAGCCATCTGGACAGCAAAGTCTGCGTCTGGCTGCACCAAGCGCTTGAGTCCTTCGCGGTTCCCAAGCGACTGATCGGCCGCGAAGGTCGAGACGGCCTGCTACCGGCCAGACTCTTCCCGGTTTTCCGCGATCGCGACGAGTTGCCCGGGTCAGCTGAACTCGGTGCAAACCTTACGAATGCACTATCCGGATCTCGCTATCTGATCGTGCTGTGCTCTCCCGCCTCGGCGCGCTCACGGTGGGTGAACGAAGAAATTCGGCTGTTCAAATCGATGGGCGGCGAGAATCGGGTGCTCGCGCTGATCGTCGACGGCGAACCAAACGCCAGCGACCGCCCCGAAAGCGGTCTGCTCGAGTGCTTTCCCGAAATGCTGCGCTATCGTGTGAATGCCGCTGGCGAGCGTACCGATGAGCGCGTCGAGCCGATCGCGGCCGACATCCGCAAGGGCAACGAATCACGCCAAGTGGCGTTGTTGCGATTGGTGGCAGGTCTACTTGGAGTTCCCTTCGATGAACTGAAGCAGCGCGATAAAGAACGCGGACGGCGTCAATTTCTCCTCCGCGTCTCTACTGGCGCGGCAGTCGTCGCGCTGCTGGCGGGCGGGCTCACATGGCAGTACCGAGTGGATCGGGTGAACCGACTGGAAGACCTCGGTCGAGAAGCGCTCATGAAAAACCAGCCCACGCAGGCGGCGGTTTACTTGGCCGAAGCCTATCGTATGGGCCGCGAAACCCCGGAGCTACGCGTGATGCTCGACCAAGCGATGCGCAGCGTGGATATGTTGGTGACGGTGCATACGCCGTTAGAACAAGACAAGCGCTTTACCAGCGTCGCCTACAGTAGCGACAGTACCAGACTGATCGCTGCAACGGAGTCGGGCAAGGTGCACATATGGCGCGCGGACAACGGTCGGCGCCTAGTTTCTATCACCCCGCCAATGCCAAAAGACGCCAAAAGCGGACCATTGCAAGCGCGCTTCCTTGAAGGCGGACGCGCCTTTGCCGTCATTGGATCGGAAGCGTTCTCGATGCATCAGTCACGTGACGGCGAGCGCGTTGGAGAAGTACGGTTTCCAGCGGAATTCTCACCACTCCCGCCTGAGGAACAACCGCCAGCCGGAAATCAGGTTTTTCTGGCCAGCAAAGAAGGCGACATTCGCGCGTTCGACCTCGTCGCGGGCACGCTCGCAAGCCGAGCCGTGCGTGAATGTAAGCAGCTGCGTCTCATCAACGATTCAGTGGTTTGCGCTAACGCGAAGCTGCTTTCAACCGCGCCCGCTTCAGCCTCTGAGACGCCCAAACAATCTAGACTCGACGCAGATGTCGTCCACCTTGCACCGCTTGCACAATCCAATAGCGCGTTGGTCACACTCAGCAACGGAAGCGTGTATCAATTCGATTTACGAATCGGTCAACTGCGAACCGAAGTGCGCCACCCTGGGGGTGCCGAAGTCGCAACCAGTGCGCGGCGAGGCGATGTCTTCGCTACCGGCGGCACCACCGGAAGCGTCCTTCTATGGGGAAAAGAAGACGGCCGCCTGCGGCTGCAACTTCCGGCGCACACGGGGCGCGTACGGCACCTTTCGTTTTTGGCGGACGACCAGCGACTCGTCACCGTTGGGGAAGACAGCATCGTCAAAGTTTGGGATACAAAAACTGGCGCGCTACTCAGCGTCAACGACGCCGGACAGGGTGCCGGAATACTCTCGCTGATCTCACCGCGTTGGCAGCAACTGGCTACCCTCACGCCGGCGCAAAAGGGCGTACTCAAGGTGTGGGACCTTGCCGTCGCCGGCCCGCTTGACGCCAAGCCAACTGGACTCCCTGACTTGCCTGTCGCCATCGCAGGTCGGGGCGACACCGCGCGCTGCGCCGGGCGCGTGCGCCGAACCCTCAACGCCGACGGGAGTCTGACCGTCATTGATGTTGCGAGCGGTGCCGAGCGCACCCGCTTGATTGGCGGCCTCGATACCGTCGAAGCGGAATTGGACTGCGACAAATCAATGGAGTGGCTCGTCACGGGCGGTCGATCCGGCGCTGCTGTCTTGTGGAGTGCTGTGACCGGCAAGCCAGTGGGCCGCTTTTCGGGGCACGTCCAAAACATTGCCCAAGTCCAATTCGTTAAGCCGGGCGAATTCTCCACAACCGCGCGAGATGGCTCACAGGCACGCTGGGCCTTTGAGCCTGAGGCTCGTCCAGCCGCAACGATTACCCGTCGGGTTGCCTGCCGCGTGCCTTTTGAATTGGTCGGCTATGCGCTTCGTCCACGTACACCTGATGGAAATGATTGTCGCCCATTTGGCTCATGAAAATCTCGCGCACACTCAGGCCTGACACGCTCCATCGCAAAGTCGAACAGACCGATTGGCGCCTGGTCAGCCGACAGGAAAGACTATGACGCTCAAGATAAAACGCTTCGCGCGCTGGATTGGCAGCGCCGTGCTTGCAATGTTTCTTGTATTGATCGCTTGCTGGAACCTACTCCCAGACGAGCCGCTGAACCCGGACATTGAGAAGCTGCTTTCGACGGCCCCGCCGCCGCCGTCTGAAGACAACGCGTTTTTCATGATGTTTGGTCTTGCGGCGTCGCCCGATCTCGATGCGCACACGGTAGGTCGGCAAATCATCATTGCGCACGATCGACTTCTATCTTCCGAGAAAGGGCTGCGTGGCTTTGATTATCGCTCTTTCATGGGCGCAAACGTGTTGGCTGCACCTCAACAAGGGACCCTTCGCCTCTGCGACGTGCAGAAAGAAAATTGTGTCCGCGTCTACCAGTCGAAACAAGCACAGATCGCCGAGGAGATAAGTGCAAAGAAAGTCTACGTTGATCGGTACCAAGAATTGCGGTCTTACAAAGAGTATAGCTTCGCTTTCTCCAGCATCAGTTCGGAGTCGCCCGCCCCGGCCTGGGCGGTGATACTGCGCGTCAGTGATCTTGTCGATGCCAACATCGCAACGCGAATGGCATCTCCTGACGCAAGGCGGGCAGCACTCGAAGAGCTTGCGGCCGATATCGCGTCATGGAAGCGCTGTTTGTCGAGCAACGATTGGCTTCTCACCCAACAACTCTCCATGTTTATTTTGCTGCGCAAGTACAAACTGATGAGCGACATCATGAATATCTACCCCGAAGTTGCGACGACGCATGCGGATTTGGTAAAGCAGATCACAACGCCGCTGGATCATCGAGAAGTAAACGCTGTTGCTGGCATCTTGGCGGAAACGAGAACCGGGGTCACGACTATCCTCGATGCCAAGAAGCAGCTATACCCTGATATGGAAGACTCTCTCAAGAAGAACCTACTTACGCTCGCGTGGGGCGCAGTTGATACGCTCGGCGGGTTCCGCACCAACGCAACTGCAAACCGCTTCTACGCACGAATGGCGCTAACGGCTGATCATCTGTCAAGGAATCCCCGCGAGATTTTGCAGCAGCAGGGGATGTACAACGCACAGCTTTCCCGCTTGACCTCATTTGAACTCGGCAACCTTTTTTATAACCCAGTCGGCACAAAATTTACTAGATACTCCTTTCCCGACTGGGTCATCTACGGCATTCGCATCAATGACCTGATTGGTTTAACGCGGCTGCTGGAACTCCAACGCCAAATTGCCCTCAATAGCGTGCTGAGTAAGGACGTAGACCGATTCCTAGCCAAAGCTGACGTAGGTCTGCGCGATCCGCATTCGGAACAGCCCATGCGGTGGGACCCCGACAAGAAACAAGTTTCGTTTCCTCTGCGTGGCGACACTCTCAAAAAATTTCCCGCCTTTGGCTACGTCAGCTTGGATCATGTTGAGTAGGCGAATGGTGACCACTTCGGCGCCCTATTCGGTCGCGAACAGGGTGACTTCGGCACTTCAGCACGCACAGCCAAGCGCGCTTCATTGCGTGCAACCAAAAACGACCATGGAGTGCATATGTACGCGAAGTCGATGAGGGTCATCCGCTGGCTCGCCGCCAGCGTCATCGCAGTGTTTGTCTTGTTGGTTGCGAGTTGGAATTTGACACCCGACGAAGCGCTCAGTCCCGAGATCGAAAACTTGATTGCACTGGCCCCACCGCCGCCAGCGGAAGGCAACGCATTCTTCATGATCTGGGGTTTTGAGGCATCGCCGGAGTTGGACCCTGTCGCCGTCGGAGCGCAAATTGTTGCCACACATGATCGATTGCTCGCGGCTGAGAAGCGCCTAGACAAGTTCAAGATCGACGACTTTATGGGACTAAATCGACCGAAGATGCCAAAGGTGAATGTACGCCATTGCTTTCTAAGAATACAATTTGCACCTGAGGAGCAATGCCTCAACAGCTACGAACGCAAGAGCGAGGAAATCGCCAAAGAGGCCGAGGAGCGGAAGGTGTACTTGGAGCGGTATCGTAAGCTTCGACAGTACAAAGACTTTGGTAACGCGATTTCACAAGCTAGCTCCGAATCGCCAGTGCCGACCTGGGGGTTGCTCCTTCGCATGAGCGATCTGGTTGACGCCAGCATCGTCTATCGAATGTCTGTCCAAGCCACACAGCGTGAAGCCCTGCAGGAGCTTTCGGAAGAGGTGGAATCCTGGCGACGCTACTTGGGCGGCAATGACTGGCTGATGACACAAATGGTCGCCGACGCGACGCTTATGCGCAAGTATCGGTTAGCGGGCGAACTCATGATTCGGTATCCAGAAGTGGTCTCGAGTCATCGCGATTTGGTGAGACGCATTACTGCGCCACTGACTATTGATCAGGCCAATACAGCGCAGTCAATTAAGGCTGAAGCGCGCGCCACCATCGGTGAGCTTGATCAAATATCGCGGACAGGAACGCTCTCCAGTCATTCTTTTTTTTACGAAGGATTACCTGATGCTCCGCTGCGTTTAGCGCTCGCCGTCGGTGGCTACAAACCAACGTCCACATTAAACCGTATTCTCAGGGGCTTCAAACCTATCGTAGACAGAGCGGCGTTGACGCCGAAACAGATGATCGAATCGAGGGCGCAGCTTGATGCGGATTTTGAAAGGGCCACAAAGCTTGACCTTGGGGCGCTCAGCTACAACCTCGCCGGCCGTGCACTCGTTGCAGGTCTATATTCAAATTACGTCGACTACGCTTATCGCCTCGCCGATCTTGTTGCGTTCTCCAGAATCATCGAACTACAGCGCCAGATGATTGAAGCAGGTGTTCCTAAAGATCAGATAGGCAACTTCATTGCCAAGTCACAACCCAACGTATTCGATCCCTATACCGAGCAACCGATGAAGTGGGATGCGTCAATGAGCCGCATCTCCTACTCGCCCCACAGCAGCAAGCATATCGCGCACAGCTATGTCACACTTGGTACTGCAAAAAATAGTAACTAGGAAGCCAGCATTAATACGCGCCAGCCAATTGAGTTATGTGAAGTTAGCGTTCTGCTTGATCGTTCCCAGAACCATCAAGCCTTCGAACTCGCCCAGCACCTGCTGCGCGAGCATGGCGGCGTCGCCACCATCACCGCGCGCATCGCGCATCTGGCCGCCCTCGCCGCCGCACGCGCCGGCGCGCTCAAGGTTGCCCAGAGCCTGACCGCCTCGCTGCTGGCGCTGGCGATGGATGATGTGGCGTTCCAAGCCGATCTCGAGAGCCTCGCCGGCCGTCTGGCCAAGGACGAATTCATCGGCGCGCGCGATGACGCCGCCCGCCGCTCCGCTGCGCAGCGCTCCATCGAGGCCTATCAGCGCGCCGATGCGCTCAAACCTAACGTTTATGCGCGCATTAATGCCGCGACCATGTCAGCGATGGTCGGTGATGAAAAGACGGCGCTCGCGCAGGCTGGTTCGGTACTGGCCGAAATTGGCGAGTCGGCCGACGCCGACCATTGGACACACGCTACTCTCGGCGAAGCGCAATTGCTGCTCGGCGGCGAGCCCGGCGCGCGGCGTCACTACCAGCGCGCCGGCGAATTGGCAGGAACGCGCTACGGCGATATCGCCAGCATGCGCCGCCAGTTGCGTTTGCTGCAGCCGGTGCGCCCCGCCGCTGCCAGCCTGCTTGATGTGGTGCGCGGGCCGAATGTGGTGGCCTTCAGCGGCCACATGATCGACGCTCCGACCCGCGCCGCGCCGCGCTTCCCCGCCCATATCGAAGCAGCCGCTGCCACTCAGATCGGGCGGGAAGTGGACGCGCTGCTGCCGGTGGTGGCCTACACGCAAGCCGCCAACGGCAGCGACATTCTGTTTTGCGAGGCGCTGCTGGCGCGCGGGCAGGAAGTCAACATCGTGCTGCCGTTTGAGCGCGCCGATTACGTGGCCCAAAGCGTGGCACCGGGTGGCATTGAGTGGGTGGCGCGCTTCGACGCGGTGTTGGCGAACGCGAATTCAATTACTTACGCGACCGAGGGCCTCTACCTCGGTGACGACACCTTGTTTGAACACGCCTCGGATCTGATTCAGGGCCTCGCATCGTTGCGTGCACAAGCGCTCGCGGTCGAGCCGACCATGCTGGTGGTCGCCGACCCGTCGCAGGCGGGCGCCGCTGGCGGCACCCTCGCTACGCTGGCCGGCTGGACCGCGCGCAGCCACCGGCATCGGGTGATCGATTTGAAGCCATTGCGGGATGCGGCAGGTGCCGGTGAAAGCGCGCCAACAGGCCGACACGCGGCGGCCCGGCCCGAGCCGCTGGCCGGCGGGCGCCACATCAGGTCACTGCTGTTCGCCGACGTGAAGGGCTTCAGTAAGTTGCGCGAGGAACACGCACCCGGATTTTTTACCAGCTTCCTCGGCCTCGTGCCGCAGGTGTTGAAAGCGCACGATATCGAGCCGCTGGAGATGAGTTCGCGCGGCGATGGCCTGTATATGGTGTTTGGCAGCGCCGAGGACGCATCGCGCTTCGCGTGGGAGTTGTCGATCGGTATCGGCGTGGTTGATTGGGCGGCGATGGGCTTGCCGGCCGATACGCACATTCGCATCGCCCTGCACGCGGGGCCGGTGTTCATCGCGGTTGATCCGGTTAATCGCTGGCTGGCGCACTACGGCGCGCACGTCACGCGCGCGGCGCGGATTGAGCCGATCGTGGTACCGGGACAGATTCTGGTGACCGAGCCCTTTGCTGCCGTGTTGGCCGCACAATCCGCCAGCAAATTTACGTGCGACTTGGTTGGCGTCGAGCCCTTGGCCAAGGACTACGGCACGTCGCGCCTCTATCGTCTCAGAGAAAGCTGACCGTGCCCGTGCGCCCCGGCAGTCTTGATTTTCAGGTGATACAAGATTCACTGCTGCGTGATCTGGCGGAACGCGGGCGGGCCACTTCATTTACCAAGGGAGATGTACTCATTCGCGAGGGCGATCGCGGCGACACGATGCTGGTGATCCTGTCCGGACGCGTGAAAGTATTTTCATCCAACAGCGACGGCAAGGAAGTCATTTACAACGTTTACGGCGTCGGTGAATCCATCGGCGAGATGGCGCTCGATCACGGCACCCGGTCGGCTTCCGTGCAGGCCATGGAGGAAACCACCTGCTCGATCATCAACCACGACGAACTGCGCCGCTACATCGCGGCCAACCCCGACTTCGCCATGCAGCTCATCGCGAAATTGATCGGCCGAACCCGCATGGCGGTTGAGAGCTTGAAGCAGATGGCACTGCTCGACGTTCACGGACGGCTGGTCAACCTGCTCACCAGCCTCACCCCCGAACACAAGGGCGTTGGCAAAGTCACTGAACGGCTGTCGCAACAAGAACTCGCGGACCGCGTTGGTGCCTCACGCGACATGGTGAGCCGCATCCTGCATAACCTCGAAGAAGAAGGCTATGTGGAGATTCGTTCGCGGCAAATCGAGGTACTGCGGCCGTTGCCGAAGGACTAGCCGACTCGCCAAACTCCAGCATCGACGGGCGTCTTCAAGCATTTTTGCCTGAAACGCAGCGCCAGTTGGGCAGTTTTATTTTTGGGAACTTCCAGAAATCGCTGTCATACCGGCCCCCGATTCAATCATTCGAGGGCAGGCTCCGACCGGGGTCCAAGTTGGGCAGCACATTCAAAAAGCTACAAAACTTGGATACCGGCCCGGGCAACTGCCCGGTCTATCCTGAGACCGTCGAAGGGCCGGTATGACAGATTTTTATAAATTCCCTTTCAGGATACTTTGAGTAAAGCCGTTGGCCGGCTCAGCCAGCAATACGTTTTGCAAGCGCCAATCCGCTTAGCCATGCGCCCTCCACCTGCCCGCCATTGAGCCAATCGCCGCACAGCCCTAAGCGGTGCATGTCATCCCATAACGCGGGCGGTGTGCTGATATGTTTACATCCGGCGTAGCGCCAGCGATGCGCACTACTGCTAAGCGGCTGCGCACCACCGATGTCGAGAAACGCGCCGATCATTGCTGCGGCGATTTCCGTTGCGGGGCGCTCGATATTCGCTTCGCTCCACTCAGCATTCGCGTGTAACACCCACGTCTCGCTGGTCTCGCGGGTCTCGCTTTCCAGCCGCCCCGGTTTAGCGCTATCGCGTGCGGCCCAGCTTAACAAGCCGTCATGAATCACCGCCGCATCCCAGCCCAACGCTATCGGTTCGGCAAATTGCATCATCAGCGTCCAGCGCCCTTGCATCGTTACCGCCCTCGCCTGCGCGCCGAATGGATGGCCGATGTCATCCAGCAATATCAGTGCTTGCGGTGCCGGGATGGCGATCACTGCGGCGTCGAAGGGCGCCTCCAGCCAGCCCTGCTCAGCGCTCTGCAAGTGCCACCGAAAATTGTCATCGGCGCGGCGCGCGAGTGTCTTGATCGTTGTTTCCAGCGTGACGTTCAATGTCGACGCAAGCAAACGCGCAGGTGACGTCATTGCCGGCGTGCCGACAAACTTGTCGACGTGGACATCGCCGTCCTGCCACACGCCACCCTTGAGTACCTTTAGCCGCGGCTGCCAACGCGCGGCAGCACCTGCCTCGCACCAGCGCGACACCTCCGCGCGAAACTGGCGATCGTGCGCCTCGAAATACGGCGCGCCATGATCAGCCCGCCAGCCATCGCCCTTACGTGTGCTCATGCGCCCACCAACGCCGCGACTTTTGTCAAACACTTGCACGACATGGCCGGCATTCTGCAACGCCGTCGCGCACGACAGTCCGGATATTCCTGCACCAATAACCGCGATGTTCAATTTAATTTTCCTGTGCCCTGCATGCGAATACTCCGGCTAGCGAGCAAAGACGGCTAGCCGCGCTGATCAATGCATTTGAAACGCGTCACCGATTCTGATCGCCTCGCCGCGTGTTTGGTTTGCCGCCCGGTGACTCGTTTGCGCCACAGCACAAAACTTCCGCGCTTCAATTTTTTTCGCATCAGCGCAATCACCGCAGCCTCGTTTAAACCGAATTGCGTTTCAATGGCGTCGAATGGCGTGCGATCCTCCCACGCCATTTGAATAATGCGATCGGTTTCCGTATCGGATAAAGCATTCGTTTGTATCAATGTTGCGTCCACTTATAGGTTCGGCAATCAACGGTAGAGATTCCAAAATCAACATGCACCTGCCCTCGCGAAGGCGGGGGCCCCATTCTGGCTATGCCCGACCGCGACAAGATGGGACACCCGCTCGGATCACTGGCCGGTCTATCCTAAGCCCCTCGAAGCGCCGGGATGACAGATTTGAGGTAGCAATATTGGCGGTCATTTTCACTGAGCGACTATTTCAATTTCGCTTTAGGTCGCGGCATGATGGGCGGACCCTTAAAATTTGATCAGAACAACTTGAGCTGCGGATTTTCTATATCGACGTTTTTCTGCCTCGCCCGTTTACCGCTGGGCGACAAGCCGCTTTTTCGTGAACCGTGGCGCTGTTGCACAACGCTTGCTTCACGCTTTACTTCGGGTTTGGCGCGTAGCCCATACATTTTTTCTTTCGCGAACTTTACGGCATCTTGCTCATCAACGATCGGCTTTGGATATGCTGGTGACTCAAACTCAGGAACCCACCGCCGGACAAACAATCCGGCCGGATCATGATCGCGCGCTTGCTTGCTCGGCGAATAAATCCGCAGGGTGTTGATGCCAGTAGTGCCCGATTGCATTTGCATCTGGCTCCAGTGAATGCCAGGCTCGAAATCCAAAAATTGCCGCGCCAGAAATACGCCCGTCTCGCGCCAGTGTAGCCACAGGTGATACGACGCGAAACTCACCAGCATGGCGCGCATCCTAAAATTCAGCCAGCCAGTTGCCTTGAGCGAACGCATACAGGCGTCAACCATCGGGTAACCAGTCTCGCCTGCACACCACGCCGCAAACAACTCTTGGTTGAAACTGGTTTCACGCAAGCCGTCGTATGCGCGTGCAAAGTTATTGAACTCGATTAGTGGCTCGTCTTCCAGCTTTTGCATAAAGTGACAGTGCCAGCGGAGCCGTCCAGCGAAGCCACGCAAGCCATAAGCGAGATCACGATCATTGGTCGCGGCGATTGCCGCGTCGGTCGCTTGATGCACGCTGCGCATCGAAATAGACCCGAACGCCAAATGCGCACTAAGACGGCTACAACCTTGCTCAGCCGTCAGCGGGCTAGAGAGAGAGTGGCGATAGTCTCGACCGCCGCCACCAAGAAATTTGCCCAGCAAATCCCAAGCGGCTCGCTCACCCGCAGCGGGGAGGGTTCGGTGGTGTGCGCAGTGGTGTGAGGTGCCGAGTGATTTGATCGTCGGTACATCGTCCATTTGCAGACGCACACCCGCAAATGCCTGCGGCGTGTCGAGCGCGGCCACATTCATCCGCGCCGCCCACTTGCCTGCCCATCCGCTGCGGGATTTGAGCGCACGCACCACGCCCGTTTGCGGCAACTCTTTCCAGATCACGCCACGCGCACGGCACCACGTTGCCACATCCCGATCGCGTTGATAAGTCCAGCCTTGCCCAGTTTCTTCGTGGCTCAATAAATGCGTGAACGCAAACTCCTTTCGCAACGCATCAAATACCGGCAACACCGCGCCCACCTTCACCAACAGTGGCAGGCCGCGCAATGCCAATGCTTCACGCAGTGGCACCAAACTCGCCAGCGCAAAATCCAAATGCTGCGCGTCAAACTCAGGGCTCTGAAGCCATTCGGGTTCAATGACAAACACGGCCGCCGCAGCGTCGCAACTGGCCGCCATCACCAGCGGCGCGTGATCGCGCATACGCAAATCACGTTTAAACCAAACCAGCGCTTTTGAAGGCATTTATTGCGTCGTTAAATTATGGAGAGTGTAAAGACGTAAAACTCGATCAAAAGTTGCCAGTGAGAACAACTTGGCGAAAAAATGCGCGGTATTTGGTGGTGCGCCGTATCGTTCTAAAGGCTTTGGTGCAGCCGTAACACGCGCCACCTACCCGCGACTCAGCTTAAATCAGGCTGCATTCAGTACTGGCTAGCGGTTTGTTGAAACTGACGATATTCGTTTGACGGGTGATTTCTGCATCCACTTGCCCCTTTGGAAAGGGGGAAGCAGCACGCAATGAATTCACTCAGATTGAGCATCGTAGACTTCATCAACCTGCTAGGTCTGCATGCCTTTATGGTGCTTTGAGCGTCGCATCGAGCACCGCATAGGTACGTTTACCCTTGCGCAGCAACACGTACTTGCCGAACAGCAGATCGCTGGTCGTCACATTGCGCGCAACATCCGCCGGCGCAACCTTGACGTTGTTCACGTAAACGCCGCCACCCTCGATGTCTTTGCGTGCCTGCCCTTTGGACGGACACAATCCAGCCTCGACCAAAAACTCGCTTAGGCCGGTGCCAGCACCTGCCAGCCTTTCGCGCGCGATTGCCTTGGTGGGAATCTCGCCGACCACATCCCGAAAT
>Ga0105049_10007066_pt1 | contig 13044 bp, 10 predicted proteins | sample MAT06_FD_78087 | JGI IMG/M metagenome (GOLD analysis project Ga0105049, IMG submission 78087) | Freshwater microbial communities from Lake Fryxell liftoff mats and glacier meltwater in Antarctica - MAT-06 | ecosystem: Environmental > Aquatic > Freshwater > Ice > Liftoff microbial mat | place...
AACAGCGGGTGCCGCTGCGCGCCAGCAGCGATGCCACTGAACTGGGCGTGCAGGACCTTGTCATCCTGGCCGTCAAGGGCCCTGCGCTGACCGCCGTGGTGCCCGCCATGCACCAGCTGATGGGCCCGCAGACCCAACTGCTGACGGCCATGAACGGCGTGCCCTGGTGGTTTTTCGACGGCCTGCCCGGCGCTTGCCAAGGTTTGTCACTGCACAGCGTGGACCCTGGCGGCACGGCAAAGTCGCTGATCCCGTCGGCGCAGGTGCTGGGCGGTGTGGTGCACCTCAGCGCCACCAGCCCGGCGCCAGGCCGGGTGCGCCACGTCAACGGCAACGGTTTCATCATCGGCCGCGCAGTGGGTGAGGCTGACGCCGCGCTGCACAACGTGGCCCGGCTGCTGGCTGATGCCGGGCTGGCGGTGACGGTGTCCGACCGCATCCAGCGCGAGGTGTGGTTCAAGCTGTGGGGCAACATGACGATGAACCCCGTCTCGGCACTGACCGGCGCACCCTGCGACCGCATCCTTGACGACCCGCTGGTTCGTGGCTTCTGCAGCGCGGTGATGCTGGAAGCCCAGCACATCGGCGCCCACTTGGGCATTCCCATCGACCAAGACCCCGAAGCGCGCCACGCCGTGACACGCAAGCTGGGAAGCTTCAAGACCAGCATGCTGCAAGACTTGCTGGCCGGCCGTCCGCTTGAAATCGACGCCCTGGTGGGCGCCGTGCGAGAAGTGGGCCATCACCTGGGCCAGGCCACACCCCACATCGACGCGCTGCTCGGCCTGGTGCGGCTGATGGCCGCCGAACGCGGGCTGTACGGAACAGCGCCCGCGCAGATCAGGTCTTGACGATGCTGGACACCACCGCGTTGGTGGCTTCCTTCAGCTTGTCCTTGGCCAGTACCCTGCACTGTTCGGTGGACGCGTTGGCAATGGCGCCAAAGGCGGTGGCCGTGCGCTGAGGCAAGGGCCGGAACAGCACGGCGCGCACGGTGGCCGTCAGCGGCAGCACCATCACGCGGGCCGACACGACACAGGTCTTGTCGGGGGTGATGCCGCCTTCGACCTGGCTCAGGAAGGTGTAGCGGCTGGCGGGGTGGATCCGCCACACCTTGGCCGGGATGTTCTCGTTCATCACCGCCTTGGCAGAGGCGTCGTCGATGAGTGCGCTGTTGGAATGGTCGACGAAGCGGGTCTTGGCATCGGCTGCCCACACCGACGTGGACAACAAGAGGGCGGCGGTGGCAAGGAGTGCGGTTTTCATGGGTGACCTGTGCTGGGTGGGACGGCGGGTGCAGCGCACCGGGCAAGCGCGGAGCGCAGTGTAATCAGGTCGGTGGGCCCGGCGGCCGGGCTGCACCATTCGGAGCCGTCTGCAGGCGGTGGATATCGTCGGTCAGCCGCCCCGCGATCAGGCGCACCACCAGCAGACCGAAGTCGGGGTTCTGATAGACGAGTTGCTTGAAGGTGGCCTCGTCGATGGACAGCACGGTGCAGGCCGTGATGCAGCGGGCGCTGCTGCTGCGGCGGCGGTCGGGGGCAAAAAAGGCGATCTCGCCAAACATCTGGCCGGCCTGCAAGCGGCGGCCCACCTCGGGCAGTTCAACCTCGCCCGCGGCCAGGTAGTACATGCGCGAAGCTTCGTCGCCATTGGCAAAGATGATGTGGCCGGCCTTGAACTGGCGGCTGCGCATGTAGGGGCGCAACCAGACCTGCAACTGCTGCGGGTCGGCCGACGACTCGGTCACGCGGCGCGTGAGCTGCGTCATCTGCCACACGCGCCACAGGTTCACCGGCAGCAACACGGCATGCAGCAACACCAGCAGCGCGCTGGGGTAGAGCAGGCCGTACGCGATGAAACCCACGTTGCTGCCCACGGCCAGCCAGCGCAGCGGGATCATGGTCTTGACGAAGGCGCTGACGATGACCAGCAGCGCCGCCAGCGCCGCCGAAACCAGGGCCAGCAGCAGCAGCGGGTCCTCGGCCGTGGCCTTCAGCAGGTCGGCCTGGTAGTTCAGCAGGTTGGCCAGGGTTTGCGACATGGGGTGGGGCATGGCCGCGCTGAAAGCGTCACAAAGCTGTGCAGAACCAAGCAGGGTGCGCCGCTACCAGCGCGCCGGCAACTTCTTCAGCAGCCGGATGCGCCCGCCGCGCACCTCGACATATCCGCCTTCGTTCAGCGGCTTGAAGACACGGCTGACCATCTCGCGCGACGAGCCCACCCGTTCGGCGATGTCCTGCTGCGTCAGCTTGTCGGGCACGGCCAGCACGCCGTCTTCTTCACGTGCCAGCAACCGCAGCAGCTTGGTGACACGGCCGTAGACATCGTCCAGCGCCAGGCTCTTGACGTGTTCGGTGCTGGCGCGTGCCAGGCGGATGAGCTTTTTGATGACGTGCAGGGCGAAGTCGGGGTTCTGCGACAGGAACTCGCGCACGTCGGCGCCCGGCACCACGGCGCAGCTGGTGGGCTCCAGCGTCATGACGCTGGCCGAACGCGGGCCACCGTCCAGCGTCATCTCGCCGAAGTACTCACCCGCACCCTGGGTGGCGTAGACCACTTCGCGGCCGTCTTCGGCCGAACCATAGGCCTTGACGCGGCCGCTGAGAATGATGAACACGGCGTCGGAGCGGTCTTCTTCGGTCACCAGCACGGTGTTGGCGGCGAAGTTGCGGATGCCACCCCGGCCGGCAATCTGGCGCACCAGCTGGTCGTCCAGCAGGTCGGGCTTGGCGGCTTTGCGGGTGGGCATGTGCCGTATCGTGCCATGCCAAACCAAGCCGCAGGGCAGCTCAGGCGCTCAGGAAGGCTTTCAGCTCGGCGTTGAAGGCCTGCGGTTCTTCGAAGTAGGGCAAGGCGCCGCTGTCGAAGACCGTGAAGCGCCAGTTGGGCCGGCTGTCCAGAAAGGCACGTCCGCGGTAGTCGGTGAAGTCGCCGCGCACGCCGTGGCTGGCCCAGACCGGCTGCCGCACGGCCTCATAGACGCTCAACACGTCGGCGCTGAAGAGGCCACCACCCAGGAAGTGCAGCGGCGCGTGGCGCGCACCCGGCGCCTGCACGGACTTCAGCGCGTCCACCCACATCACCTCGTCGATGGCCTTGCTGCCCCAGGTGCGCTCCAGGAAGTAGCGCACGATCCCGGGCCGCGTGAGGCCGCGGAACAGCGCTTCGGCCCACAGCGGAGCGCTCAGCACGCGGTGCAGGCCGGGCACGGCGCGTGTGGTTCCGGGTGTGCCGCGCCGCGGTTTGGTGCCGTTCAGACCCGTCGGGCTGACCAGCGCCAGGCGCCTGAAAAACGCCGGCTGCTCGGCGGCGGCGCGGGCCAGGAATTCGCAGCTCAGTGACACCGCCAGCGCATCCACCGGCGCCGGGCCGCAACGCAGCTGCATCTGCTGCACCACCGCCAGCAATCCGTCGGTCATCAGCCGCGGTGAGTAGAGGCGGTCGCTGCGGTCGCTGTGGCCGTAACCCGGCAGGTCGGGTGCAAAGACGGTGTGCGTGGCCTGGAAGTGTTCGAACAGCGGTCGCACCTCGGCCGCCGAGCCGGTGGCGTTGATGCTGTGCACCAGCAGCAGCGGCGGTCCCTGCCCGGCCACGAAGCAGCTGAGATCGCCGAAGGTCAAACGCTGGGCGTTCAGCGGCACGTGTGCAGCGGCGTCAAGGCAGTCAGGCGCATGGCACCGATGTTATGCGCAGCACCTTTGCCGCTGGCGCACGGCCCAGCCACACAGGGGGTGCCCGCCCCCAGGCGGCGGGCGTAGACTTCTGGCACCAAGAGACAGGGCCAGCGGCTCGATCCTTCGATCCGCGCAGGCCCTGCAAGGAGACATGACATGCGCGCGACTGATGTGAACGACCCGGACTATTTCCACAAGGTCGTCGATTGCCAGTGGGCCTGTCCGGCCCACACCCCCGTGCCGGAGTACATCCGGCTCATTGCCCAGGGTCGTTTTGACGACGCCTACATGGTCAACTGGGTGAGCAATGTATTCCCCGGTGTGCTGGGTCGAACCTGCGACCGGCCTTGTGAACCCGCCTGCCGGCGTGGCCGCGCCGAAGAACACAACGCCGAAAAACCAGAACCGGTGGCCATCTGCCGGCTCAAGCGCGTGGCGGCCGATTTCAAGAGCGGCGAGGTGCGCGCACTGATCCCGCAGGCCCTGCCCAAAAACGGCAAGACCGTGGCCTGCGTGGGTGCCGGCCCGGCATCGCTGGCGGTGGCGCGGGACCTGGCCTTGCAGGGTTATGCCGTCACCGTGTTCGACGGCGAACTGAAGGCCGGCGGTTTCATCCGCACGCAGATTCCGCGCTTCCGTCTGCCCGAGCAAGTGATCGACGAAGAGACCGGCTACATCCTGGGCCTGGGCGTGGTTTTCAAGTCCGGCCAGCGCATCGACTCGATGAAGGCGCTGATGGCGCAAGGTTACGACGCGTTGTTTGTCGGCTGCGGCGCGCCGCGTGGGCGCGACCTGCCGATCCCTGGGCGCACCGAGGCCGCCGCAAACATCCACATCGGCATCGACTGGCTGGCCTCGGTGTCCTTCGGCCACGTCACGCGGGTCAAGCCGCGGGTGCTGGTGCTGGGCGGTGGCAACACGGCCATGGACTGTTGCCGTTCTGCGCGCCGCCTGGGGGCACAGAGTGTGAAGGTGGTGGTGCGCTCGGGCTTCGAGGAGATGAAAGCCTCGCCCTGGGAGAAAGAAGACGCGCAGCACGAAGGCATCCCGATCCTGAACTACCACGTGCCCAAGGCCTTTGTGCACGAGGGCGGCACGCTGGTGGGCATGCAGTTCGAGATCGTGCAGGCGGTGTTCGACGCCAAAGGCCGCCGCAGCTTGGTGCCCACGGGTCGGCCGGAAGACACCGAAGTGCTGATCGGCTGCGACGAAGTGCTGCTGGCCGTTGGCCAGGAGAATGCCTTCCCGTGGATCGAACGCGACAGTGGCATCAGCTTTGACGACTGGGGCCTGCCGGTGCTGGACGCCAAGACCTTCCAGTCCACGGTGCCGAATGTCTTCTTCGGCGGCGACGCGGCCTTCGGGCCCAAGAACATCATCACCGCGGTGGCCCACGGTCACGAAGCGGCGGTGTCCATCGACCGCCTCTTGCACGGCGAGCCGGTGACACAGCGCCCGCCGCCGCACCTGAACCTGGTGTCGCAGAAGATGGGCATCCACGAGTGGAGCTACGCCAACGCACCCAGCAACGACCTGCGCTACAAGGTGCCCTGGGCTGCAGCTGAAAAGGCGCTGGCCAGCATCAAGGTGGAAGTGGAACTGGGCTTTGACCTGCCCACCGCTTTCAAGGAGGCCGAACGTTGCCTGAACTGCGACGTACAGACGGTGTTTGCCGACAAACTGTGCATCGAGTGCGACGCGTGTGTCGATATCTGCCCGGTGGACAGCATCACCTTCACCGAAAACGGCGAAGAGGCCGAACTGCGCACACGCCTGAAGGCGCCGGCAGTGAACCTGGCGCAGGATCTCTACGTCAGCGCGCTGCTCAAGACCCGGCGCGTGATGGTCAAGGACGAAGACGTGTGCCTGCACTGCGGCCTGTGCGCCGAGCGCTGCCCCACGGGCGCCTGGGACATGCAGAAATTCCTGCTCATCACCACGCAGGCCGGGCCCAGGTGCCGGGACAGCACACCGCAGAGCCAACGTGTGGGGGTGGTGTCATGAAGCGCCTGGAAGCGGTCAACGACTTTGTCGTCAAGTTCGCCAACGTCAACGGGTCGGGTTCTGCATCGGCCAACGAGCTGTTTGCCAAGGCCATCCTGCGCATGGGCGTGCCGGTGAGCCCGCGCAACATCTTCCCCAGCAACATCCAGGGCCTGCCGACCTGGTACGAGGTGCGCGTCAGCCAGCGCGGCTGGCTGGGCCGCCGCGGTGGCATCGACCTGATGGTGGCCATGAACCCGCAGACCTGGGACGCGGACGTGAGAGAGGTCGAACCCGGCGGTTACCTGTTCTACGACAGCACCAAGCCCATTCCGCCCAGCGCGCTGCGCGACGACATCACCAACATCGGCATGCCGGTGACGGCCATCTGCAACGCCACCTACGAAGACCCGCGCCAGCGCACGCTGTTCAAGAACATCATGGTGCTGGGTGCATTGTCCGAGTTGATGGGCATCGATGGCACGGTCATCGAGGGCCTGTTCAGCGAACAGTACAAGGGCAAGGAAAAGCTGCTGGAAAGCAATGTGCGCGCCTTGCAGTCCGGCCGCGGCTTTGCGCGTGACCATCTGGGCCCGCCCAAACATCCCGCCGTGGGCCTGCGCGTGAAGCGCGCCAAAGCCGTCGGCGACCGCATCTTCATGGAAGGCAATGCCGCCACGGCCCTGGGCTGTGTATACGGCGGCGCCACGGTGTGCGCCTGGTACCCGATCACGCCGTCGTCATCGGTGGCCGAGGCCTTTCAGGCGTATTGCAAGAAGTTGCGCCATGACCCCGACACCGGCGAAGCGCGTTACGCCATCGTGCAAGCCGAAGACGAGATCGCCAGCATCGGCATGATCACCGGCGCCGGCTGGAACGGTGCGCGCGCCTTCACCGCCACCAGCGGCCCGGGCGTGAGCCTGATGACCGAGTTCATCGGCCTGGCCTACTTTGCCGAGATTCCGCTGACCATCATCGACGTGCAACGCGGCGGCCCCAGCACCGGCATGCCCACGCGCACGCAGCAGGCCGACCTGATCAGCAGCGCCTACGCCAGCCACGGCGACACCAAACACCCGATGCTGCTGCCGCAAGACCCGGCCGAGTGTTTCGAGTTTGCCGCTGCTGCCCTGGACCTGGCCGACCGCCTGCAGACCCCGGTGTTCCTGATGACCGACCTGGACATCGGCATGAACCAGCGCCTGTGCGCGCCGCTGCAGTGGGACGACAGCCGCCTTTACGACCGCGGCAAGGTGATGACCGCCGACGATCTGGATGCGGGCAAGGACTTCGGCCGCTACAAGGACGTGGACGGCGACGGCATACCCTGGCGCACGCTGCCGGCCACGCACCCGTCCAAGGGCGCCTACTTCACACGCGGCACCACACGCAATGCTTACGCGCAGTACAGCGAGGCCGGGCCCGACTACCTTTACAACGTGCAGCGGCTGATGCTGAAATTTGCCACTGCAGCCACGCTGGTGCCGCAGCCGCTGGTGCGCGCAGCCGCGAAGAAGACGCGCCTGGGCGTGTTGTACTTCGGCAGCACTGCGCCTTCGATGGACGAAGCGCTGGAAGCTTTGGCCGCGTCGCAGATCCACCTGGACGCGATGCGCCTGCGAGCCTTCCCCTTCCCGGCCAGCGTGGCCGAGTTCATCGCCGCGCATGACCGCGTGTTCGTCGTCGAACAGAACCGCGACGCGCAGATGCGCACGCTGCTCGTCAACGAGCTGGAGATCGACCCCGAACGGCTGATCAAGGTGCTGCACTACGACGGCACGCCCATCACTGCGCGCTACATCACGCAGGCCATCACCAACGCCGTGCACATGCTGGCAGTGGCGCCGCGCAAGGAGAGGTCCAAGCCATGACCTACATCGCCAAGCCCAAGCTGCACCACCCCAGCCTGGTGCGCAACAAGGTGGGCTACACCCGCCGCGACTACGAAGGCCGTGTCTCCACGCTGTGTGCCGGTTGCGGCCACGACAGCATCTCGGCGGCGCTGATTCAGGCCTGCTGGGAGATGGACATCCAGCCCCATCGCGTGGCCAAGCTCAGCGGCATCGGCTGCAGCAGCAAGACGCCCGACTACTTCCTGGGCGCCAGCCACGGTTTCAACACCGTGCACGGCCGCATGCCCAGCGTGCTGACCGGAGCCAACCTGGCCAACCGCGAGCTGCTGTACCTGGGCATCAGCGGCGATGGCGACAGCGCCAGCATCGGCCTGGGCCAGTTTGCGCACGCCATGCGGCGCGGCGTGCGCATGGTCTACATCGTGGAAAACAACGGCGTCTACGGCCTCACCAAAGGCCAGTTCAGCGCCACCGCCGACCGCGGCAGCAAGAGCAAGAAGGGCGCGGTCAACAGCGACAGCCCGGTGGACCTGGTGGCCATGGCGCTGCAGCTGGGCGCCACCTACGTGGCACGCGGTTTCAGCGGCGACAAGGGGCAACTGGTGCCGCTGATCAAGGGTGCCATCGGCCATGGCGGCGCGGCCTTCATCGACGTCATCAGCCCTTGCGTGGCGTTCAACAACCATGCCGGCAGCACCCGCAGCTACGACCACGTGCGCGAGCACAACGAAGCCGTCAACCGCATCGACTTCATCGACCTGGCGCCCGAGATCAACGCCGAACCCGCGCCTGGCGAAACCTTCTCACTTCCCCAGCCCGACGGCGGCCTGATGCACCTGCGCAAACTGCACGCCGCCCACGACCCCAGCAACCGCCGCGGCGCCATGAACCACCTGGCCGTGATGCAGGAAGCCGGAGAGATTCCGACCGGCCTGCTGTACGTCGATCCGCAGGCCGCTGACCTGCACGCGGCGCTGAACACCGTGCCCGAGCCGCTGAACACCTTGGCCGAAGCCCAGCTGTGCCCGGGTCAGGCGATGTTGGACAAGATCAACGCCGGCTTGCGCTGAGCGCAATTCGAGCGCCGACCGTCAACGCTCTTGAGCTCGGCTGCCAAAAGCTCATGAGCAGCGCATCTTTGTGTCAAAGGATCTGACATATCCGTGTGCTTCTCTATGTCAGCTCACACTGCTTGATCCATCCTGCGTGCGCGTGAGGAGACCTGAAGATGAACCTGCCCATCCTGTCCTTTCGCACCCTGCTCGCCGGCTTGATGGCTCTGGCAGCCCTGGGCCCGGCCGGCGCCCAGCAAGACTTCAGCAAGGTCGAGATCAAGGCACAGAAGCTGTCCGACAGCGTCTACATGCTCACCGGCGCGGGCGGCAACATGGGCCTCAGTGTGGGCGCGGATTCGGTGTTTCTCATCGACGACCAGTTTGCGCCGCTGGCCAGCCGCATCAAGGCCGCCATTGCGCGCATCACACCCAAGCCGGTGCAGTGGGTGCTGAACACCCACTTCCACTTCGACCACACGGGCGGCAACGAGTCCTTTGGCGGCGATGGTGCCTTGATCGTTGCGCACGACAACGTGCGACGCCGCATGAGCAGCGAGCAGCTCATCGCCCTGGCGGGCAACGCCAGCCGGCAGAAGGCCGCACCGCGGGTGGCGCTGCCGGCGGTCACCGTGCCGGGGGACATCACCTTCCACATCAATGGCGATGAGGTGCACGCCTTCCATGTGCCACGCGCCCACACCGACGGTGACCTCATCGTGCACTTCCGCCAGAGCGATGTCGTGCACATGGGCGACGTCTCTTTCAACGGCATGTACCCCTTCATCGACATCAGCAGCGGCGGCAGCGTGGCCGGTGTCATTGCCGCCTACGACCGGGTGCTGGCGTTGGCCGGCGAAAGCACCCGCATCATCCCAGGCCACGGCCACCTGGCCACACGCGCCGACCTGCAGGCCGCGCGCGGCATGCTGGTGGCCACTACGCAGCGGGCGCAGGATTTGCGCCGCGCCGGCAAGAGCGACGCCGAAATTCGGGCCGCGAAACCCAGTGCTGAATTCGATGCGGTATACGGCGGCGGGTTCATCAAGCCCGATATCTTTGTGCAGCAGATCCTGGCCGGCTTGGTGCCCTGAGCGGCGCACCCCGTCGCACGCCGGCCGCCATTCACAGCTTCAGTATCTTGGGCACCGCAGCCGGCCGCAGCCTGAAAGCGTCGGCCATGCCAGAGCCCAGCAGCGGGCGCAGGTAGAGCCTGAACGCGTCGGTCACGTCGGTGCCGCTTGCGCTGATGAATTCGTCTTCCATCGTGCGCGTCTTGCCGGCCACGGCTTGCAGCGGCAGCAGTTCGTAGTCCACCGAATAGAAGCCCGTGCGCTTGATGGCCACGCTGCCGCTGACGCTGCCCCACATCGCGTACTGCACGGCCTTTTCGCCCACCTCACGCGCCTCGCGTTGATCGACATCGCTGACGCAGCCCACAAAGCTGCGCTGCAGGTAGCCGAAGGTGTCGCCGCGCACACGTTTGATCTTGAGCTTGGCCTTGATCTCCTCGCACAGCAGGTCGGCCAGCGCACCGCTGCCGGACAACTGCACGTTGCCGTGGGCGTCGCGCTCCAGGTCCTTGGCCAGCAGGCCAAGGATGGGCGTGCCCTGGGCATCGTGGATGCCTTCGCTGACGGCGATCACACATCGGCCGTAGCGTTCGTAGGCCGCCTTCACGTCGAGCAGGAAACGATCGATCTCGAACACCCGCTCGGGCACGTAGATCAGGTGCGGGCCATCGTCGGGGAACTTCTTGCCCAGTGCCGATGCGGCAGTCAAGAAGCCCGCGTGCCGGCCCATCACCACCCCCACATAAACACCCGGCAAGGCCGCGTTGTCCAGGTTGGCACCGGCAAAAGCCTGGGCCACAAAACGTGCAGCACTGGGGAAACCCGGCGTGTGGTCGTTCAGCACCAGGTCGTTGTCGATGGTCTTGGGAATGTGCATGCAGCGCAGTGGGTAACCCGCTTTGACGGCTTCCTCGGCCACGATGCGCACGGTGTCTGACGAGTCGTTGCCGCCGATGTTGAAGAAGTGTTCGATCTGGTGCGCCTTGAGCACCTTGAACATTTCCTGGCAGTAGGCCAGATCGGGTTTGTCGCGGGTGCTGCCCAGCGCCGCGGCGGGTGTGTTGGCCACGAGTTCGATGTTGTGGCTGGTCTCCTGCGTCAGGTCGACGAAGTCTTCGTTGACGATGCCGCGCACGCCGTGGCGTGCGCCATAAACACGCTGCACCGCGCCGTGGCGGCGCGCCTCGAGCACCACGCCGGCCAGGCTCTGGTTGATGACGGCGGTGGGGCCACCCCCCTGGGCGACGAGGATCTTGCCTGAGGACATGTTCTGCTCCTGGTGTGGCCCGGGCGTTCGTCCCAGACCAGCTTGCATCGTAGCGGGCCCTTCGTCACCCACAATCGCGCGGCCCCTCGCGACCACCCAGCCTGCATGCACCGCACCCTTTTCGACACCCCGGTGGTCAACACCGTCTTGCGTACCTTCTCCGTGGTCTTTCTCAGGCTCAATGGCTGGAAGATCGAAGGCAGCCTGCCACCCGAGGCCACACGCAGCGTCTTCATCGCCGCACCGCACACCAGCAACTGGGACCTGCCCTACACCTTGATGGTGGCCTTTGCGCTGAACCTGAACATCTACTGGATGGGCAAGGCCAGCCTCTTCCGCTGGCCCTTCGGCCCGGTGATGCGCTGGCTGGGCGGCATTGCCGTGAACCGCGACAAGAACAGCAACCTGGTGGCGCAGTCGGCACAGGCGCTGGTCGACGCCGACGGCCCCTTGCAGCTGGTGGTGCCGGCCGAAGGCACACGCGGCAAGACGCGGCACTGGAAGACGGGCTTCTACTTCATCGCGCTGCAGGCCCGGGTGCCCATCATCCTGGCCTACATGGACTACGAGCGCAAAGTCAGCGGCCTGGGCCCGGTGTTCCAACCCACGGGCGACGTCGAAGCCGACATGGCCGAGATCAAACGTTTTTACGCACCCATCAAGGGGCGGCGGGCCGACCAGTTTGTAGCTTGATCAGAAGTCGACGACTTGGACTTTCATGCCCCGCTTGGCCAGCAGCGCACGCGCCTTTTCGGCCTGTTCGCGGCTGGTGTAGGGCCAGCCCACGACGCGCCAGTCATCGCCGGCACGCAGGGCCTCGACACGCAGGCCGGGTGCGTCGGGGCTGCTCAGCAATTCACGCATGGCATCGGCGATGACTGCACCTTCGGTGCGTGTGCGCAGCAGCCGGGTGGACACGGCAAAAGCCGGGCCTGTGGCCAGGGGCTGAAGCACCAGCGGCGGTGCTGGGGCGGCTTGCGCTGCCTGTGTGGGGGGCGCTGCCTGTGTGGGGGGCGCTGCAGGCGTGGCGGCTTTGGCGCGTGGCGCAGCAGGTGGGGCTGAAGCTGCAGTTGCAGTTGCAGCAGCAGCAGCAGAAGCCTGGCGTGCAGCAGCCAGCGCTTGCCGGCGTTCTTCGATGATCGGGCCCAGCGACGGCAGTTGCACACGACCCAGCGACGGATCGACATCGACAGGCGCTGGTGAAGCAGCGGGTGCGGACGCTGCGGCGGACGGTTGTGCGGACGCTTGTGCGGACGCTGATGCCGACGCTTGTACGGACGCTGATGCGGACGCCGCTGCTGAACTTGATTCAGCTGAGACCGGCGGCGCGACATCGGGGGCCGCGCTGGCCATTGGCGGAGTCAGCGGTTTTGGCGCAAGTGGCGCGCTGGCCGCAGCAACAGCAGCCGCAGGGGCGAGCGCTGACGCATCACCGGTGGACCGCATCCAGGCCGCCCACGCGCCCAGCACCACAGCCAGCAGCAGCAGCGCCCACAGGGCCAGCTGACGCGTGCGCAGCAGCCGCCGCCCCAGCACGGCGGGTTTGAGGCCGCTGCCCACCAGCACCCGGGTGCGGGCCTGACCCACTTCGATCTGCGCCGTCAGCAACCAGCGCTGTTGCACCAGGGCCGGGTCCACGGCACCTTCAGCGGCGACGCGGCGCACCTGGCTGTCCTTGCCGGGGCTGGCCTGTGCGGCACCGTGCAACGCGGCAAACGCCGCCACGGCTGCAGGCTTCAGCGGCGGGATGAAGTTCTCGCTGAACAGCGGCTTCAGCGGCCCCGCAGCTTCGGGTGGACGCGTGGGCGGGGCAGCGACCGGTTCTGCCACCGGTGCAGGCGGTGGCGGCAGACCGGCAGCTTGTTGTTGCGCACGGGCCATGGCCCGTTCGCGCAGCGTCTTGCCGTCTGTCGGGCCGTCTGTCGGGCCGTCTGCCGGGCCGTCTGCCGGGCCGTCTGCCGAACCCTCCGCCGGGCCGTCCGCCGGGCCGCTGGCTGCAGAACCGGCCAAGGCTGCGGAAGGCGCAGCGGATGCATCGGCAGCAGCGTCACTGCGCTCCACGGTGAAGGCATGAACAGGCCACCGCGTGTGGGCCAATTGACGCTGATGGTGCAGCGCGCCAGCCAGCAGAATCCCTGT
>Ga0105049_10007069_pt1 | contig 13043 bp, 12 predicted proteins | sample MAT06_FD_78087 | JGI IMG/M metagenome (GOLD analysis project Ga0105049, IMG submission 78087) | Freshwater microbial communities from Lake Fryxell liftoff mats and glacier meltwater in Antarctica - MAT-06 | ecosystem: Environmental > Aquatic > Freshwater > Ice > Liftoff microbial mat | place...
CTCCGGGGCGAGACGACCGCGCTCGCCGCCCAGCTCGAGGACGCGTGGTCCCAGGTCGAACAGGCGCGACGGATGGCACAGGCCGGCACTCCGAACGACGGCACCCGCGACACCGGAACCTCCGGCGACGCGGGCAGCAGCGGCAGCACCGGCAAGACCGATGCTGATGTCGACGGCACCATCGACGCGGTGTCGAGCGAGTCGCTGCTCGACGCCTTCGCCGACCTCGTGGTGACGCCCGAAATGGAGTTCGCCGGAACCGAAGCCGACGATGAGGCGGCGGCCCGTCCGGTGGAGCGTGAGGTGCGCATGGCACCACCCCCGCCCGATCCCGAGGATCCCGACGCCCGCCGGGCCGCCCTCGGCTTCCTCAACTCACTGGCGCGCGACGACTCCGGTGCACGCCGGCACGGGCACTGACGTCGGTCCGCGCCTGGCTCCTGTGTCGGCTCAGTCGCCGCCGGATCCGATCGCGAGGACGAGCGGGTACACCGGGCCGCTGCCCGCCTTGCGCAGGCGCGCGCCGGTGACCGAGAGCGTCCACCGGGAATTCGCGAGGTCGTCGACGAGGAACACCGGTCCGTCGGGGACGACGGCTTCCGCCCCCGCAGCGTCGATCTCGAACGCGCCGGCGATGTTCTCGTACTGCTGGGCGCTGTTCTGCATCTCGGCCTGGGGCGGTGTGTCGCGGGTCTTGCGGAACACCGCATGGAGCGGCAGGTCGAGACGGCGGGCGAGCCGTTCTGCGAACGACGACACCAGCCCCGGCGCCCGCGTCGACGGCACGAACGTGACCCACGTCGGTCGGTGCTCGGGCCGCCACTTCCCCGCCGCGTCGGCGAGTGCGTAGACGAGCTCGTCGGAGAAGTGACCGGTCGGCCGCTGCTCCTGCACCAGGCGCCCCCATCCGCCGTCGCCCCACTCGCAGAGCGCGCGCCCGGCTTCGATCTGGACGTCTTTGGGGATGCGCCCACCCGCGGCCCGCATGCGGCGGGGCTCGATCACGAGCGGGTCCCGGCGGAGGAACTCCTGCGCGGCGCGGACCAACGCGGGGTCGAGCTCGACCTCGATGCGTTCGCCCGTGCAGCGCGAGCACCGCCCACACGGCTCCGCGGTGGGATCGTCGAGCACGCGCCCGAGCAGTTCCATCAGGCAGCGGTCGCTGTCGAGGTACTCCTCCATCACCTGCTGCTCGACGCGCCGCTGCGCAGTCACGTGTTCGATGCGTTCGGTCGGGTACACCCACGGCTGCGAAGTACGCCGGTAGGAGAAGCCGTTGCGCTCGACCGCGCCCTCGACCTCGAGCGACTTGAGCATCGACGTGAGCCGACCCCGACGGATGTTCACCGCCTGCTCGATGTCGCCCAACTTCGTCCAGGCATCGGCCGCCGCAGTCGCATTCGTGTCGAGCAGCGCGACCACCGCTTCGGCCTGGTCCTGGGGCGGGAAGGCCGAGCGGATGAAGTAGTCCTGGATGTCTCGGTCTTCGTAGCCGGAGAGCAGGATGCCGTGGGCGTGGTCGAGGGCGCGCCCGGCCCGGCCGACCTGTTGGTAGTAAGCGATCGGTGACCCCGGCGACTGGTAGTGGATCACGAACGCGAGATCGGGTTTGTCGTAGCCCATGCCGAGCGCCGACGTCGCCACCAGCACGTCGAGATCGTTGGCCAGCAGGCGGTCTTCGAGCCCGCGCCGCAGTTCGGAATCGGTCTGGCCGCTGTACGCGGCCGCGTCGATGCCCTGCTCGCGGAGCCACCCCGCGACCCGGTCGGTGTCGGCCACGGTCATGCAGTAGACGATCCCGGTGCCGGGCAACTTCGGGATGACGGTGGCGAGCCACGCGAGCCGCTCCGGCTGACTCGGGATCCGACGGGTGTCGAGCGCGAGGCTCGGCCGGGCGAGCGGGCCGCGGATCGTCGCGAGTCCGTCGCCGAACTGGGCTTCGATGTCGGCGACGACGCGGTCGTTGGCGGTGGCGGTGGTTCCGAGCACGGGCACGCCGTCGGGCAGGAGGTCGAGCAGGCGACCGATGCGGCGGTAGTCGGGGCGGAAGTCGTGCCCCCAGTCGCTGATGCAGTGCACCTCGTCGACCACGAGCAGGCCGACCCGGGCCGCGATCTTCGGCAGGACGTCGGCCACGAAGCCGGCATTCGCGAACCGTTCCGGCGACACGAGCAGCACGTCGATCTCGTCGCGGTCGAGTTGCGCGGCGATCTCGTCCCACGAGTCCCGGTTGTCGCTGTTGATGGTGGCGCTGCGGATCCCACCCCGCGCCCCCGACGCGATCTGGTTGCGCATGAGCGCCAGCAGCGGCGACACGATCACCGTCGGGCCGGCGCCCTCCTCGCGCAGCAGTCGGGTGGCCACGAAGTAGACCGCGCTCTTGCCCCAGCCCGTCCGCTGCACCACCAGCGCTCGGCGGTGGTCCTGGACGAGCGCGGAGATCGCGGCGAGCTGCCCGTCACGGAACTCGGCGGTCGGCGACCCCACCAGATCCCGCAACGCCGCGGTGGCGCGAGCTTCGAACTCGGGCGTCTCCACGGCGGGCGGGTCGAAATCGGGTCGGGCCATGTCGAGCGACCGTACCCGGCGGGTGGGACACCCACGCCGTCACGCCGGGTTCACGTTCGGGCTACGGCGTGGGATGGGCCCCGGACCTACGGTTCGCCCGTGGACCTGCTCCCCGACGACGTGATGCCCGAAGATCCCTTCGGCGCGTTGCGCGTCGGGCCTACCCCGCTCCTCGAACCGACGGGCGACGGTCCGCTCAGTGGTCTCGACTTCGTGGCCAAGGACGTGTTCGACGTGGAGGGCCAGGTGACCGGCGCCGGCAACCCCACACGACTCGTCGAGGAACCCCCCGCCCCCGAATCGGCGGCCGTCGTCACCGCGCTCGCGGCCGCGGGCGCGCGCTGCATCGGCAAGAGCCACACCGACGAGTTCGCGTTCAGCCTGGCCGGGATCGAGAGCCAGTCGGGTTCCCCGCGCAACCCGGTCGATCCCGCGCGCCTCCCGGGCGGATCGTCGAGCGGGTCGGCCGTTGCGGTCGCGAGCGGGCTCGTGCCCTTCGCGCTCGGGACCGACACCGGCGGCTCGGTGCGCGTCCCCGCGTCGTACTGCGGCATCGTCGGTCTCCGCACCACCCACGGCGCGGTCTCGCGTCGCGGCATGGTGCCGTTGTCGACCAGCTTCGACACCGTCGGTTGGTTCGGCCGCAACGTCGAGACGGTCCGGTCGGTCGGAGATGTGCTGCTGCCGCCGAGAAACCCCGAGATGCCCGCGATCCGGTCACTGGTGATCCTCGACGACGCCCGTGCGCTGCTGGGCCCGGGGGTCGCGCGAGCGTTCACCGCCGCAGCAGCAGAGTTCGCGACGGCACGGCACCTGCGGCTCACCTCGGTGCAACTCACTCAGGGTCGACTCTCGGAATGGGTCGAGGTGTTCCGCACGATCCAGATGGCGGAAGGGTTCGCGCAACACGGCGATTGGCTCGCCCGACATCCCGGCGCGCTCGCGCCGGGGGTCGAGGCCCGGATCGCAGCGGGCGCAGCGGTCACGCCCACGCAACTCGAGATCGCGCGGCAGGCCCGGCGACGGTTCATCGAGATGATGACGCTCACGTTCGGCGACGGCTCGGCCGCGCTGGTCCTCCCGTCGGCGATCGGCCCCGCGCCGTTGATCACCGACACCCTCGGCCCGACCGGCGACCTCGTGCGCATCACGACCCTGCAACTCACCTGCACCGCGGGGCTCCTCGGCGCGCCCGGCCTCGGCCTCCCGCTCGCGACCGTCGACGACCTCCCCGTGGGCGTCGGCCTCGTCGGTCGCCCCGGGTCCGACCACGCCCTCCTCGACATCGCCGCTTCCAACGGATCCGGGTAACGTCCGGCCCGCCGACCGAGCGGAGGGGTGCCGGTGCAACCTGCAGACCCGTTCCGGGACACGGACCCGATTCCGGATGCAGACCCGTTCAGGGAGAAGGTCGCGATCGTGACCGGCGGTGCCTCCGGCATCGGCGCCGCCATCGGTGCGGCACTCTTCGCTCGCGGCGCGCACGTCGTGCTCGCCGACGTCGACGGACCGGGCGCGACCGCAACCGCGACGCGGCTGCACGATCGCGCTTCCGCCCACGCCGGTTCGGTGACCGGGCGCGCGGTCGACGTGCGCGACGGCGACGCGGTGCAGGCGCTCGTCACCGGCGTCGCCGACGCGCACGGCCACCTCGACCTGGCCTTCAACAACGCCGGCATCAGCATCGGCGGCGAGAGTCACACGATGGCGGCGGCGCTCTGGCGCCGCGTCGTCGACGTGAACTTCACCGGAGTCGTCAACTGCGTCACCGCGGCCTACCCGATCATGGTCGAACAGGGATACGGCCACATCGTGAACACTGCGTCGGCCGCAGGGCTCGCTCCCGCGGTGATGACGGCGGCGTACAGCGCGTCGAAGCACGCCGTGGTCGGGCTGAGCCTGGCACTGCGGCCCGAGGCCGCGCAGCACGGAGTGCGGGTCAGCGTCCTCTGTCCCGGCGCGGTCGACACCCCGATCCTCGATCAAGCGCCCCCGGCCGACCTCCCCCCGCTCCCCGACCACACTCCGACCGGCCGGGAGTTCATGGCGATCCTCGGCCTGAAGCCCCGCCCACCCGAAGCCACCGCCCGGGCCGCCCTCCGGGGCGTCGAGCGGAACCGGGCCGTGATCCCGGGCGACGCGATGACGCGCGCCATCTGGTACCTCCAACGCGCCTCCCCCGCGGCCGTCGACCTGGTCGGCCGGGTCACCGCCCGACGGGTCCTGGCCGCCATGGGCCGACCGGGACCGCTGCGGCGTCGGTGATGCATGATCACGAACAGCGACCCATGCGCGCGTCCGGTCGAGAGACCGGTTGAGCGACACATCTCGAGGGGGAACCATGCAGCTCTGGACCGACGAGTTGGAGGCGATGCGGGCCGAGGCCCGCGCCGAGGTCGACGCGACCCTCCCCGCCATCCTCGAGCTCATGGGTCGCGACGACGCTCCCGCCGACCGGCCGGTGCCACTCGACCGTGACGAGCAGGTGGCGCGGTCCCGCAAGGCGATGGAGGCGATCTACATGCCGTCGCCCGAGGCCGACGTCCGAGAGATCGCAGGGGTGCCGTGCCGGGTGTTCACGCCGAACGGTCCGGCCACCGCGGTGTACCTGCACTTCCACGGCGGCGGGATGGTCATCGGCGCGCCCGAGATGAGCGACCTCGCGAGCGTCGACCTGCGCGACCGCTTCAACATGGCGGTCGTGTCGGTCGACTACCGGCTCGCGCCCGAGCACCCGCATCCGGCCGGACCCGACGACGGCGTCGCGGTGGCCGAATGGCTGCTCGCGAACGCCGAGCGCGAGTTCGGTTCGGGTCGCCTCCTCCTCGGCGGGGAGTCGGCCGGCGGCTACATGTCGGCGATCACGTTGCTGCGCATCCGCGACGAGCTCCATGCCTCGCACCGCGTCGACGGCGCCAACCTCGTGTTCGGCGTGTACGACTGGGGTCGCTCCCCGAGCCAGCGGGGCATCCGCCCGTCGGCCGGACCCGACCTGCTCGACCCGGTCGGCATCTCCTTCTTCACCGACTGCTACCTCCCCGGCCTCACCGACGACGAACGTCGCGATCCGTCGGTCTCTCCCGCGTTCGCCGACCTGCGCGACATGCCGCCCGCGCTGATGAGCGTCGGCACGTCGGACCATCTCCTCGACGACACCCTCATGCTCTCGGCCCGCTGGGCCGCGGCCGGCAGTGAGGTCGACCTGGTGGTGCTGCCCGAGATGCCCCACGGGTTCATGGCGGTGCCCGGCCCGATGGTCGCGCTGTGGGCGAAGCACACCCTCGGCTGGTTCGCCGACATCCTCGCCCGCCCACCCCGGGCTACGGGAAGCTGACCCCGCTCGTCCCGTTCGGGCGCGAGAACGCGTCGCGCGTCGCTTGGTCGTCGAAGTAGACGAGCACCCACGCGCTCGGCGCGCCCGACCGGACGAGCGCCTCGTACCGGTGGTTGCCGTCCTGCAGGAGGAGACGTCCGTCTTGGTGCTCGGCGAGCAGTGGCGGGGGCTCCCACCCCTCCTCCACGCTCGCTTCCATCGACGAGACGTCGTCGTCCCACTCTTCGTCGGCGATCGGCACCAGTGCGTCGTCCTCGGGCCCCGCGAGCCGGATGAGGTCGTCGAGCGGGACGCTGATCGGCCCCACCCACCAGTGCCGTCGTTGCGCGAGCGCGGCGGCGAGCACCTCGTTGTCGCTCCCCGGGCTGGCGAGGAACTCGCCGACCCAGAGCGCGGTGCGGTCGCTCTCGGCGGCGCGGCGCGCCGATTCGAGATCGAACCGATCAGTTCCGCCCCGGTTCCCGTCTGCTGCCATCACGGCAATGTGCCCGCCGAGCGAGACCACGAAACGGATCCCGGCATCACGCGCGGCCGATGCGCTCCGCCAGCTCGGCGAGCGACGCAACCCGGTCGTAGTCGGCGTCGAGGTGGAGACCGAGTGGATCCATGAGGAACGGCCGCAGACCGGCTCGACGCGCGCCGACCACGTCGAAGGCGGGCATGTCGCCGATGTACCAGGCGTCGTCGGCGTCGACCGCCAGCGCGTCGAGTGCGATCTCGAAGATGCGCGGATCCGGCTTCATCACCCCGACCGCTCCTGAGTCGATCACGCAGCCCACCTCGACCCCGATCCCCGGCCCGACCTGCAGGATCTCGAGCTCGCGCAGGCGGGCACCCATGACCCCGTCGGCGTTCGACACCACCCCGAGGTCGACACCCGTCGCGACGATCGCCGAGAGACCCTCGCGACACCCCGGCGCGACCGACAGCCACAGCGCCGCATCGGCGAACTCGCTGTCGAGGTGGCGGTGCACCTCCTCGCGGTCGGCGTCGTCCACCCCGCACGCGTCGATGTAGGCCTCGAGGTACGCCCGCCAGCTCCCGGCCCAGTCGGCATCGACGTCGACGTGGGTGGAGAAGCTGGCCGCGGCCCGGTAGTGCGCGTCGTCGAGCCGATCGGCCGCCACGTTGACCTCGGCGCGGGAGAACGCGCCGATGACCCGTTCGTGTTGCGGGAGCAGGAAGATCCCACCCGAATCGAACAGCACCGCCCGGGGTCGCGACATCCGCCTCACGCTAGCTGTCCGTACCCGGGTGTGATCGCAAGCGCGCCGGGGTACAAGCCCCAATTGTCGAGGTCCGAGCATGCGCACACACACAGGCGCGCGCAGAGAGGGCTACCGGGATGACGTCGTTCGGGTACACGATCATGGGCGAGCAGGCGGGGCCGAAACAGCTCGTGCGCGATGCCGTCGCGGCCGAAGCCGCCGGCTTCGACTTCCTCGCTGCGAGTGACCACTACTTCCCGTGGCTCGAGGAGCAGGGCCATTCGCCCTACGTGTGGTCGGTGCTCGGAGCGGTGGCGCAGGCCACCCGGCGCATCGACCTCATGACCTACGTCACCTGCCCGACGCAGCGGTACCACCCGGCGATCGTGGCCCAGAAGGCCGCGACGATCCAACTCCTGTGCGACGGCCGGTTCACGCTCGGTCTCGGCGCCGGCGAGAACCTCAACGAGCACGTCACCGGCGATGCGTGGCCGCAGCTCGACGTACGCCACGACAAGCTGCGGGAGGCACTCGACATCATCGTGGCGTTGTTCGGTGGCGAGACCCTCACCTACCGGGGCGAGTACCTCCAGACCGAGAACGCCAAGCTCTGGGACCTCCCCGACGAGCTCCCGGCGATCGCCCTGGCCGTCTCGGGTCCGCGTTCGTGCGAGATCGCCGGTCGTCAGGCCGACGCGATGATCGCCGTCGAGCCCGACCCGGCGCTCGGGGAGCTGTTCGACGCGTCGGGTGGCACCGGCAAGGCGCGCATCGGCCAGGTCGCCCTCTGCTACGACGCCGACGAGTCGAGCGCCCGCGAACGGGCGCGCGAGCAGTTCCGCTGGTCCCTCGGCGGGTGGCACGTGAACGCGGAGCTCCCCTCCCCCCAGAGCTTCGACGGCGCGTCGGAGACGGTGACCGAGGAAGACGTCGCCGAGCAGATCCCGTGCGGCCCCGACCTCGACGCCCACGTCGCCGCGGTGCAGCAGTTCCTCGACGCCGGGTTCACCCACGTCGCACTCGTCCAGATCGGCGGCGAAGCCCAGGGTCCCTTCCTCGAATGGGCCGAACACGAGCTTCTGCCGGCGCTCCGCTGATCCGACGCGCCAGTGATCACCCCGCGCCAGTGATCACCCCACCGCTGATGGACTTCTACCGGGGCTGCGTGGAGTAGTCGAGCGCGTCCGACGGGGTTTCGAGCGCGGAGGGACGGGCGAAGAGGTAGCCCTGCAGCGTCGCGATGCCGAGGGTGCGCGCCAGGTCGGCCTGCTCGGGTGTCTCGACCCCTTCGGCGACCAGCCCGAGGCCGAGCGAACCCGCGATCTTGACGATGGCGTCGACCACGGCTCGGTCGAACGGCTCGGTGGTCATCCCCGCGATGAGTGACCGGTCGATCTTCAGCTCGTCGATCGGGAGGTCGCGGAGATTGGCGAGGCTCGCGTAGCCGGTGCCGTAGTCGTCGAGTGCGACACGCGCACCACGGTCCCGCAGCCAGGCGAGGTTCTCGCGAACGGTGATCGTGTCGGCGGCGAGCACGGTCTCGGTCAGCTCGAAGCCCAGCCGAGCGAGCGACACGTCGGCTTCGATCGCGGCGGCCGTGATGCGACGCGTGTGGCGAGGGCGAGACAGTTCGAGCGCAGAGAGGTTCACCCACACCCGCGGGAGGTCCGCGTCGCGTTGGAGGTCGGCGAGCACGCGCCCGAGCACCACTTCTTCGACTCGCGCGCTCAGGCCGCACTGCGCAGCGACGGCGAGGAAGTCGGACGGCGGCAGGAGACCACGCGTGGGGTGTTGCCAGCGCACCAGGGCTTCGAGGCCGATGACCGCTCCCCCGACCGCGGCAACCAGGGGTTGGTAGTGCACGACGAGCTCGTCGTTCGCGACGGCCCGACGGACGGCGGTCTCGAGATCGAGACGCGCCTGGGCCGCCTCGCGCAACGCGACATCGAAGCGGACGATCTGGGCCCGACCGAGGTTCTTGGCCTCGTACATCGCGACGTCGACGTCGCGCATGTACTCGATCGGGTCGGACGGCATGGAGATGTCGGTCACGTTCACGCCGATGCTCGCGTCGACGTGGATGCGGCTCGACCCGAGGAACACGTCCTGGCTCATCGCGTAGAGCAGACGGGCCGCGAGCACCTCGGCCTGGTCGAGGTCGGTGTTCTCGGCGAGGACCACGAACTCGTCGCCACCGAGGCGGGCCACGAACGCGTCGTCACCCACGACCACCCCGATCCGTCGGGCCATGATCCGGAGCAGTTCGTCGCCGGCACGATGGCCGAGGCTGTCGTTGACCCGTTTGAAGTGGTCGAGGTCGACGAAGCAGATCGCGAGCGGCTCGTCGATGTCGCCGCGCGCCGCGAGGCGCGCCTCGAGCTCGCGCTCGAACGCGAACCGGTTCGGCAGTTCGGTGAGCGCATCGTGGTTGGCGAGGTGATCGAGGCGGATCTGATGCTCGTGCCGTTCGGTCACGTCGGTCGCGTTCACGACCACTCCGGCGACGTCGGGGTCGTCGAGCAGGTTGGTGACCACGGCGTCGACCCACCGGAACTCGCCCGTCTCACCCCCGAGCTTGAGTCGGAACTCGATCCGGCGGGTCGTTCCGGTCGGCGCGGCGAACAGCTCGACGAACTCCCGCTCGATGAGTGGGAAGTCGTCGACGTGCAGCATCTCGGCGTGCAGCACCTCCGAACCGGGCGCGAGGGTTCCAGCGGTCGCCTCGACCACCGACGGGCTGGCGTACACGAGCTTGAAGTCGACGTCCCACACGAGCGTGTACTCCGACGCGTGCGCGACGAGGGAGCGGAACCACCGGTCTTCACGGCGCAGCGCCGACTCCGCGTTGCGCCGATCGGTGATGTCACGCGAGTTGAGGACGATGCCACCGACGTCGGGATCGTCACACAGGTTGCGGGCGTAGGTCTCGAGGATCCGGTAAGTCCCGTCGGCGGCCTGCACCCGGAACTCGACCGCAGTCGTGCTGTCCCACGTTCCCGCCACGAGCTGACCGAACGCGTTCACGGCGGCGCCGAGGTCGTCGGGGTGCAGCAGCGAGAAGATCCCGCCCTCGGGGTCGTAGCCGGGCTGGTGGCCGAGGAGCTCGGTCCCGGCCGGGCTCGAGTACCGCCACGTCCCGTCGACCTCGAGCACCGTGAGGATGTCGAGTGAGTACTCGAGCAGCATCTGGAGCTCACCCGAGATCGCGGGAAGGCCCGGGTCCGGGCGTCTCTCGTTCGGCAGCGGGGAAGCTTCCGGCATACCCCCGGTTGTCGGCCGAAACCTGGGCCTCCTTGACCATTCCGACAGCGGCGGCGCGTGACTCGTTCCGGAGCCGGCGCACCATCCCGGGGTACGCCCACCGGCCCGCACGTGGTACAGAGGAGGTCACCCTGCTCGGCTCCGACCGGAGGACGCCATGCAACGACGCACCGCCACCGGCGGCCCGACGCGAACCCGCCCCACCGGCGCGTCACGGGCAACCCGGTTCACGACCCCGGTCCTCGTCGCCGCCGCAGTCGTGCTCCTCGCCGCGTGTGGATCCTCGGATTCAGGCTCGGCGTCGAGCTCGACGTCTTCGACGAGCACGACCTCCGCGGACCCGGGCCGCAAGACATCGACGGTGGTGGTGAAGACGGCGGAGCACCCCGAGCTCGGGACGATCCTCGTCGACGCCGACGGCAAGACGCTCTACACGTTGACCACCGGAGGTCAGGCGGTTGCATGCACCGGAGCGTGCCTCGATGCGTGGCCGCCGCTCCTCCTGCCGTCGGGATCCACCACCGCCACCGGCACTCCCGACGTGAAGGACCTCGGAACCGCGCCCGACGGCACCGACGTCCAGGTGACACAGGCAGACCTGCCGCTCTACCGGTTCGCGGCCGACACCGCCGCGGGCGATGCCAACGGTGAGGGCATCACCAGCTTCGGTGGCACATGGAACGTCGTGAAGATCGGCGGCACCTCGTCGGGCAGCACGAGCACGACGGAGCGGTCGAACTCCGGCTACTGACCGGTCGTTCGCGGCGCGCCGGGGTCCCGACGAGCCCTTCAGCCCGCTGACCCTCGCGCCGATCATCCGGCGTGGACGCGACGACCCCCGACGAGATCGCGGCACCGCGGCGGGAGACCACCCGGCACCTTGACGCCGTCGGGCAGGTCGGTAACTCTGCGCGTCACATGCCCACGGTTTCGCGCCCACGCCCGTCGCCCGACGTCGAGTCGCCCGGCATCGACGAGCTCCCGAACGACGGCTCCGACGGACCGAGCCCGAAGCGGCGCGCGATCCTCACCGGGGCGGTGACCATCGCGATCGTCCTCGGCATCGCGGCCCTCGTGCTGCTTCCCGGGCGCGACGACAGCACCACTCCAACCTCGGCACCGCCACCCGCGGCCGCGACGGTGCCGGCCACCCCGACCGTCTCCATGTCGCCGCCCGACAACGCCGGCACCTGCGCCGCGAGCTGGACCGCCGACAGCGGCGACAACCCGATCCGCCAGTACCTCGTGCAGACCGAGCAAGCGTCGACCGCGCCGAGTCCCGACGGCGTCGACGTCGGTGCGCCCGCCCGAGCGATCCGGACGCCCGACACCGCAGGCTCGTTTCCGCTCGGTTCGTCGGTCGTCGTCGCGGCCCGCAACGCGATCGGCACGGGGGCACGGTCTACGCCGGTCGTCTGCGGCGGCTGACAGATTCCCGAGTAGAGCCTGCGGTCAACCTCGTGCGAGCGCGGCCACGACACCCATACCCGCGATGAGCGTCGAACACATCACCAGGGTCTGGGTTCGCAACCGATCCAGGACCTCTGCGTTCGCCCGAGCGAGTCCGGTGTCGATCTTGCCCTCCAGCGACAACCGCACCGCCTCGATGTCCTTCTTCAGGAGGGCAGTCTGCGCGTCGAGATCGGTCCGTACGAGCAAGATCTGCCCGTCGAGATCGTGCTTCATGAGCACTTGCAGCGCGTCGAGATCGTGCTTCATGAGCACGCTCTGCGCGTCGAGATCGCGTTTGGTCGCGACGTCGGCCCAGCCGACGGGCGGAAGGTGTTCCATCACCGTGTGCGCCACCTGAGCACCGAGGACCTCCTCGAACTTCAGGTACATGTGGTGCCGGTCTTCTTCGCTGATCGCCATCACTTCTCCCCCGACTTGTGTTCCATGGTCAAGGGGGAAGTTCTCGGGGAAGCGTATCCCTCGCGTCCGTTTGCTCGGCGAGGTCCCGGAGCGTGAGGAGCTGACGTCGCATCATCACCAGGTCGCCGGCCGGCAGGAGCGCCCGCATCACGACACCGACAGGATTGCGGGGCGTGAGGCACAGCACCTTGGCGACGAGGCGGCACCGGTCGGCATCGACGGGGGCCACGCGGTACGTGATCACGACGCGACCGAAGAGTGGCGTCGTCGAGTCGAGGGTGATCGACCGATCCGGTTCGAACGACACGAGGCGGAAGATCGTCGCCACGGTCTGGCCGACCTCGAGGTGCTCGAGCCCGTCGATCAGCTCGCGGGGACTGCGGCGGCCGAAGTTGTCGATCCAGTCGTAGCTGTAGGGCGCGACGCGCAGCTGACAGAGCCAACGGAACATCGTCGCGGCCGGCGCGGCGACGTCGACGGCACGGAACACGACGATGTCGGGCCGCTCCACGAGCGTGTCGCACGGGTAGGCGTCGGCGCGCTCCTCAGGCGTCGAGCCCCAGGTGCCGAGTGCGTCGGTGCAGGCCACGCCCCACCGTACCGACACCGACCTGTCGCAGCCCGATTGATCGTGTTGATGCTGGTGAGTGGTGACGGCATCCCTACGCGAACTTGGCCGCTGCGAACGCCAGGCCTGCTGCGCCGAAGATGCCACCCAGCATGGTCGTGACCATCGTCGTCGTCATCCGGAGGCCGAACTCGCGAAACTGGTTGGCCATGTCGACCCGGAACTCGGCGAG
>Ga0105049_10007070_pt1 | contig 13043 bp, 7 predicted proteins | sample MAT06_FD_78087 | JGI IMG/M metagenome (GOLD analysis project Ga0105049, IMG submission 78087) | Freshwater microbial communities from Lake Fryxell liftoff mats and glacier meltwater in Antarctica - MAT-06 | ecosystem: Environmental > Aquatic > Freshwater > Ice > Liftoff microbial mat | place...
CGTCGCCACTGGTGCGCAGGTCGAGCTCGCGCGCGAGCTGATCAACAGCGATGAGGTGCTCGTCGACGGGGACTGGGTGTACACGCGCTCGTGGGGTGTGCGCGGAGAGCTGCTGCGCGTGCCGAAAGCCGGCGGTGTGCGGCAGACGATCGCCGATGACCTCAAGTCGCCGTATCGGATCTCGAGCGATGCGCGGGCGATCTGGGTGACCAGTCGCGACGATCGCCGGATCGTGCGGATCCCGAGATCGACGTTGATGCCGTGAGTGACGACCAGTCCACGTTGCGCGAGCGGCCTGGAGAGGAGCCTCGCGCGAACCCGGAGCCCATGGTGCCCGACCGGGAAGCCGAGACCGGGCGGCCGATCTCGACGGCGCGCTACCTGCCCGGCGATGAGATCGCACGTGGCGGCATGGGACGGGTCGCGCTGGCGACCGACACGTTGCTCGAGCGCGTGGTCGCGGTGAAGCAAGCGTTGACCCTCGATCCCGAGATGCTCCGGCGGTTCGCGCGCGAGACCAAGATCACCGCGCGGCTCGAGCATCCATCGATCGTCCCGGTCTACGACGCCGGCACCGACGGTGATGCGCCATTCTACGTCATGCGGCGCGTCGAGGGTCAGCCGCTCTCGGACCTGATCATGGCGCACCCATCGCTCGACGCGCGGCTCGCCCTGGTCCCGAACTTGTTGGCAGCTGCACAGGCGGTCGCGCACGCGCACTCGCGCGGGATCGTCCATCGCGACATCAAGCCGTCGAACATCCTCGTCGGCGAGCACGGCGAGACGGTCGTGATCGACTGGGGCCTCGCGAAGGTCGTCGGCGAGCCCGACGACGAGGATGCGCTCGAGATCTCCGCCGGCGACTCGCTGCGCACGCGCGCTGGCACCGTGTTCGGCACGCCAGGCTTCATGTCGCCGCGGCAACTTCGCGGCGAGCCGGTCGACTTCGCCGCTGACGTCTATGCGCTCGGCGCGAGCCTGTACTTCATGCTCTCCGGCAAACCGCCACATCACGCGCCGACCGGCGACGCGATGATGGTGCTCGCCGCGGAGGGTCCACCCGAACTGCTCTCGATGCTGGTGCCTGGCGTACCGCGCGAGCTCGCGACGATCGTCGACACCGCGCTCGGCTACGGCGGTAAGCACTATCGCGATGCGAGCTCGTTCGTCGAGGATCTCCGGCGGTTCTCGACCGGTCAGCTGGTCGCGGCGCACCGTTATTCGTCGACCGAACGGGTGCGCCGATTCGCGCGCAAGTATCGAGCGGCGCTCGCGATCGCGGTGGTCGCGCTGATCGTGATCGCCGTCGGTGCAACGCTCTCGATCCAGCGCGTCCTCGAGGAGCGCGATCGCGCCGACTCCAAGGCTCGCGACGCCGAGCTGTCGCGCCAGGCCGAACGGGAGCGTGCCGATCAGCTGCTGCTGTTGCGCGCACGCATGCTCGTCGACACCAACCCGACCGAGGCCGTCGCGTTGCTCAAGGAGATCGATCCGACGTCGCGACGGCTCGCCGAGGCGCACGGTGTCGCGAGTGCGGCGATCATGCGCGGGGTCCCCCGCGGCCTGCCCGGCTCCGATGTCGTGCTGACCTTGACCGAGCTCGATCCGACCGGAGCTCTCCTGCTCCAGATCACGCGCACCGGCGAGCTTCGCGTCATCGAGCTCGAGCGCGGTGAGACCCTGCTGGCAGAGCGCTTCAAGCCGGGGCTTCGCGCGATCTGGATCGGCGACCGCGTGCTCCTCTACGGCTCGGTGTCACCGACCTGGATCGATCCGATCACCAAGGCGCGCACCAAGCTCGCGCTCCCGTCGCTGCGCGACGTCAAGAGCAGCGACGATCAGACGACGCTCGTCGGAGAGCTCGAAGACGGTGAGCTGATCCGCTTCGATCGGGAAGGTCGCATGACGCGGGTGTGGCCCGGGCATCGCGTGCTGGCGTCGGCGATCGCGGGCACCGGCGCGTGGTGCGCTGCCAGCGACGGCAAGGAGCTCGTCGTGTTCGCGCGCGACGGCACCGAGATCGCGCGACACGAGGGCGACTTCCAGATCCTCCAGGCCTCGAAGACGAACAAGCTCGCCGCGCTCGCGACGCAGGAATCACCAATCCTGTACGAGCTCGAGGTCGGGCCGAAGCCGACGTGGTCGCTGGTCGACACCGCGAGGTTTCACCGGATCGTGATGATGGTGATGTATCGCGGCGACGAGCTGATGATCGGCATGGGCTCCGGGCATGTCCTCGCGTACCGCGATCACGGCGTCGTCGAGCTCGCACGCCCGCTCGGTGGCCTGAGTCTCGCGCGCGAGTTCGGTGACGACGAGCTGGTGCTGTTGGCGGGAAGCTCGTTGCTCTACTTCAACCGTTTCGGGTCACGCGTGATCCCACTTCCACAACAACTAACAACACCACGGTTCGCGGGTCGACGCGGCGTCGATCACCTCGTGGTGTCGAGCACGGAGCTGAGCCTGGTCTACGCGTTCGCGAGCTACGGACCACGTGCGCTGCCGGTCAGGCGATTTTCGCAGGTCGATCTCCTCGACGAGCACACGTTGATCGTGGCGAGCTCCGAGCACGAGCTGTCGTGGTTAGATCTCGAATCGGGACGTCAGACCAAGGTCGGCCGCTGGCAACCCGCGGTCAGGCGCATCTACGACGTCACCGGCGAGCTCGTGTTGATGCACGTGTTCCACGGCACCTCGAGCCAGCTCTACCAGCTTCGCAAGAACACGACCGAGCTCACGCTGCTCTACGAAGGCCCGCCGATCTCCGTGTTCGGACGGCTGACCGATGGCACCGTGATCTACGCGGCCGGCTCCCGGCTCTCGATGGTCCTGAAGGAGGGCCGCTCGAGCGAGATCTTGAAGCTCGAGGGCCCGCTGCGGAGCCTGATCCCGATCGGAACGAGCTTCGTGGCGATGTCTGTGAGTGGCGAGGTCGTGCGGGGCGACGTCTCGGGGATCCAGACACGGATCCAGCTGCCGACGCCACCGCCACGACTATCGACCAACTTCGGCGGTCGGCCGATTCTCCCGAGCCTCGACCTCTCGGAAGACCACGAGATCATCGTCGGCTGGGGCACCACGGTCTGGAAGTGGACTGACAAGCTGGTGCCGCTGCTCACCGTCGAGACGCCGCTGATCGATCTGGTCGCGGTCGGTCGCGAGGTGTTCGTGGTGACGTTGGGTCGCCGCAGCATGTTGGTCGATCGCGCGACCGGCGAGCGTCATGGCCTGCCCTCACACGGTGAGCACGTGATCTTCGCACGAGCGAAGCGGAACACATTCACTGTCGACGTCAACGGCTGGTACCACTTCGTCGATCCCGTCTCGCACACGACGTGGCCGACGTTGATCCGGAGAGACGCCGTGCCGCCGCAGCTCTCGGAGAGCGGGAAGCGCCTGATCCTGCACAACGGCGGCGACTGGATGATGTGGAACCTGCCCGGCGGGTCGGGGGCGATTCGCCCGCGGCTCGACGCGGTCAGCAACGCGAAGGTGAATGGCGAGGGGCTGCTGAGCTGGCCCTGGATGAAGTGACGTGAAGTGAGATGAAATGATCAGGCGACGCGCTCGACGATCAGCTGATGCTCGACGAGCCGGTGATACGTCCCGCGCCGCGCCATCAGCTCGTCGTGGGCCCCTTGCTCCACCACCCCCGCGTCCTCGATGACGACGATGCGATCGGCATCACGCACCGTCGAGAGCCGATGCGCGACGATGATCGTGGTGCGGCCTTCCATCAACCGCGCGAGCGCAGCCTGTACCGCGGCCTCGCTCTCGGCGTCGAGGTTCGACGTCGCCTCGTCGAGGATCAGCACGCGCGGATTGGCGAGCAAGGCACGAGCAAGAGCGACGCGTTGCTTCTGGCCACCGGAGAGCTTGGTGCCGCGCTCGCCGATCATGGTGTCGTAGCCGTCGGGGAACCCGGTGATGAAGTCGTGCGCGAATGCGTCCTTCGCGGCGGACTCGATCTCGTCGTTGGTCGCGATGCCGACGGCGCCGTACGCGATGTTGTCGCGGATCGTGCCGGAGAACAGCACCGGCTCCTGAGCGACCATCGCGAACGATCGGCGAAGGTCGGCGAGCTTGAGGTCTCGCACGTCGACACCTTCGAGGGTGATGCGGCCGGCGTCGACATCGTGGAACCGGAACAGCAGCGACAGGATCGTGGTCTTGCCGGCGCCCGACGGACCGACCAGGGCGACGACCTCACCGGGACGGATCGCGAGATCGACGTCGCGCAGCACCGCCTGCCCCTTGCGCGTCGGATACGCGAACGACACGCCCTCGAGCGCGATCGCGCCCTTGCCCTCGGGGAGTGGCACCGGATTGGCGGGATCGCGGATGTCGGGCACGGTGTCGATCACCGAGAACAACCGATCGGTCGCGCCGGCCGCGCGTTGCAACGAGCCCCACAACCCGGCGAGATCCGCGAACGCGCCGGCGACGATGAACGTGTAAAGGAAGAACGAGGTCAGATCGCCGGGCGACAGCTCGCCATCGATCACGCGACGACCGCCAAGCCAGACCACGAGCGCGATGCCGATGTAGCCCGCGGTCATCGTCAGCGAGAAGAACCACGAGCGCAGGCGAACCATGTCGACGGTCTTGCCAAACGCGCCCTCGACCCCGTCGCGATAGCGGCGCGCCTCGTGACCTTCGCGAACGAAGGCCTGCACCGTCGCGATCGCGCCGAGCGATTCCTGGACCTGCCCGGAGGCGACGGCGAGCTCGTCCTGGATCGAGCGCGTCATCTTCCGGATCTTGCGACCGAAGTAGATCGTGACGATCACCGTCGCGGGGACGATCGCGAGTACGAGCATCGTCAGCTGCAGATCGATCACGAGCAGCATGATCAGCGCACCGATCACCTGCGCGCCGTTGCGCAGCGCGACCGAGAGATCGCTCGACACCACGCCGGAGACGATCGTGACGTCGGAGGCGAGACGGCCGACCAGCTCGCCGCTGCGGCGCTCGTGAAACCAGCCGAGCGGTAGGGTCAGGATCCGACCGAACACCAGCGCGCGCAGATCGACGACGACGCGCTCGCCGAGCCAGCTCAGCGAGTAGTGGCGCAGCCACACGAAGATCGCGTTGAGCACGAACACGACGATCAAGCCAGCGACGATGATGTCGAGATCGTCGCTGGTGGGCGCGCCCATGCCGATGTCGACCGCATAGCGCGCGGCCCACGGGTAGATCAGCATGGTCGCCGATGCGGCGAACAGGCACAGGATCGCGAACACCAGGCGTGCGCGATGGGGCGCGATCAGCGGCAGCAACCGGCGCAGCACGCCGATCCGGCGCTCGCGAGGCGGCTCGTCCTTGGTGCCATCGAGGTAGGGTCCCCGAACTTCCTCCGTCACTGGCGGCTGCATAGCGCGCGCGTCAGGCCCTGTCACCCTGCGATCCAGGGCAGGGAACGGGGCCTTCCGTCTGGTCTCGCCCGCCGGGCCGCGATACAAGCCGGCATGTTCGATCGGCGACTTTGTGCCCTCGGCGCGTGCCTCGCGCTCCTCGCCAGCTGTGATGACGATGCTCCGAAGGGCCGGTCGACCGCCGCGTCGGATGCGATGTGGAAGCTGGCGCCGGAAGGCACCGTCCGCGCGATCGTGATGTCGCCGTACGGGCTCGCGATGCTCGAGAAGGGCTTCGGCGCGCTGCTCGGCTACATCGCGAAGGCTGGGCCGGAGCTCGCACCGATCGAGCAGCAGCTCGACGATCTACTCTCGCAGGTCGGCGGCAAGGAGTTTCGCCTCGCGACGATCGGACTGACGCCGACCAAGGGCGCGGCGATGTTCGTCACCAGCGAGGGTATGGTCGCGGTGCTGCCGATCGCCGATCGCGCGGCGTTCCTCGCGAAGGTCAAGGGCACGCCGGCCACCACGCCCGATGGCGCCGATCAGATCGACAAGGTCCGCTGCAAGATGGTGGACGCGCTCTACACGTGCGCCAGCACCGAGGCGCTGCTCGGCAAGGTCGGCAAGTCAAACATCAAGGACAAGCTGACGCCGGTCAAAGCGCGCGGCGATATCGAGGTCGTCGCGCTCGAGCTCCCGCTCGAAGGTCCGTCGATGCCGCGCAGCACGCTCGCCGCCACGGTGGAGCTGGAGGCCGGTGCGTGGGTCGTGCGGGGTCTGCTCGGTCGTCCGCCCGTATCGATGGCGTCGAAGCTCCTGCAGGTCTCGAGGCCGCGCACCACCATCGGTTCGTCGTCGGGGTTCGTGATGATCGACATCCGCTCGATCATCGATCCCACCGATGACAAGGTCGTCGAGGGCATCACCCAGGCCGATCTCGTGAATTCGGTCGCCGGGCCGCTGACCCTCGACGTTCCCGCAGGCTCGTCGATCTTCGACATCCAGATCCCGCTGTCGAACCCGGTGCCGATGGAGACCATCGTCACCAGATGCGGTGAGATCGCCGCGCTCGCCGGGGTCGCGAAGTTCGCGAACGGCGTCTGCACGCTCGATCTGCAGCAGCTCAACACCACGCTCGACATGTGGGTCGAGGGCAAGATCCTCCGCCTCGGCAAGAAGGGCATGGCCGCGACGACGACGAGGATCCCGATGTCTCCGGCTGCGAAGGAGCTCGCGAACGGTACCTGGGGCATGGCGTTCTGGGGCCGCGGCACGATGTTCTCGCCGACCGGCAAGCCACCCGCCGACGTCCCGCAGATCCATCCGCTCCTCGCGATCCAGCTCCGCTTGCTGTCCGCGCTCGACGAGATCGGCTTCGGCGTCAAGCAGGACGGTGACGCGCTCCGCTTCGTGCTCGGCATGCGCTCGACGTTCTCGAACCCGCAGGCGGTGGTCGATGCGCTCGCCGCGATCAACGCGCTCGACATCGCGTCGAATCGCGCCGAGGCCAAGGCGAAGCCGATCGTCGATGCGAACCCGAAGTCGCAGTTCGCGATCGATTACGCGTCTGGTCAGCACGGCATCCTGATCCCCGCGCAGCTGCTCTCGACGGGCGTCTCCGCGATCATCCCCGCGCTGCTCTCGTACCTGCGCGGTGGCGAGAAGCCGCCGATCGCCGAGGAGCCGCCGCAGCTGCCGGTCGGCGAGATCACCAAGCTGCGCGTCCAGGGCTACGCCACGCACGCCTACCAGGCGTGGAAGACCAAGAACGCGGGCCAGGCCTGCCCAGCCTCGATGGAAGCGCTCGGCAAGGCGGTCGCCGAGGATGCCGCCACCGACGACGAGTGGGGCAAGAAGCTGATCCTCAAGTGCGGCAAGGACCTGCCGGTGGGGGCGAAGGACATCGCGATCGAATCGTCGGGCCTCGATGGCAAGGCCGGGACCGACGACGACATCAAGTCCTACGGCGCGCAGGCTCCCGGTCCGGCGCTCGAGCAGCCGACGCGCTCGCCGCCTGCACCCGCACCCGGTAACTGATCACCCGACGGCGTCGCGGATCGACGCTTCGAGATCCGGCTGCTTCCACGTGTAGCCGAGCTCGCGTAGCTTCGCAGGCACCACCCGGCGACCGTTGAGGATGACCTCGGCGAACTCGCCGGCGATCAGCTTCACGCCGAAGGCTGGCGCCGGCATGAAGCTCGGGCGATGCAGCACCTTGCCGACGAGCTTTGCGAAGTCGCGATTGCGGATCGAAGCGGTGACCAGGTTGATCGAGCCGCGGTAGCGGTCGTCATGGAGCGATGTCACGATCGCCTGGACGACGTCGCGGAGGCCGATCCACGACACCCATTGCTTGCCCGAGCCGATCCGACCACCGGCGAACCACTTGAACGGGCCCGTCAGGCGATCCATCGCGAGACCGGCGCCGATGATCAGCCCGACACGCAGCGTGGCGACCCGCAGGCCGTGCTTGGTCATCGCCGTCGCCTCGGCCTCCCAGTCGCGACAGACGCGCGCGAGGAACGTGTCGCCCGGCGGGTCGAGCTCGGTGACGTCCTCGTCGTCGCCGAGGCCGATGATCGCGTACGGGTAGTAATCGACGCCCGACGACGAGATCAGGATCTTCGGGCGTGTCTCGGGCGCGAGCTTCGCGATCGCGTCGTTGATCACGCGCAGCGACTCGATCCGGCTATCGCGGATCCGTTGCTTCTGGCGCGCATCCCACTTCTTGTCACCGACCGACTCGCCGGCGAGGTGCACGATCGCGTCGACCTTCGCGAGCTCGTCGCACCACGGACCCGGCGTCTCGAGCTCCGCGGCGACCAGCTTCGCACCCTCGAGCTTGCTGCGTGCACGCTCGACATCCCGCGTCAGCGCGACGACCTCGTCGCCACGCTCGCGCAACGCGCGCACCAGCGGCACACCGACCATACCCGTCGCTCCAGTGATCAACACACGCATCACAACACCGCCTTCGCACCGCGCCCGGGACTGACCGGCGCACCGATTAGCTCGGCGACGAATCGCTTCGCTTCCTGACAGGCCTCGAGGAGCTCGGAGCCGTTCGCGAGGTACGCGGCGATCGCCGTCGACAGCGCACAGCCAGTGCCGTGCACGCGCTCGCCCTCGGGGATTCGCACACCCGGCAACTCGATCACGCCGCTCGCGCGACACAGATAGTCCGCGGAGTCCGCGGAGTCCGCGGCGCCGAGGTGACCGCCCTTGACGAGGACCGCGGCCTGCAGCCGCGTCGCGACGGAGCGGCCCGCTTCCACCGCATCGTCGACGTCGGCGACCGACATCCCGGTCAGCAGCGCGAGCTCGTTCGCATTCGGGGTGATCAACGTGAGGTGGGGCGCGAGGGACGCGACCATGTGCTCGAAGCTGCCCTCGAACAGGGCGGTGTCTCCACGCGAGGAGCGCGCGACCGGATCCCACACCAGCGGCGCACGCGTCAGGTTCAGCGCATCGCCGATCGCCGCCGCGATCTGCGCGTTGCCGACCATGCCGATCTTCACCGACGTCACCTCGATGTCCGACAGCAACGTCTCGAGCTGCTGCCGGATCAGATCGGGGTCGAGCGGCACGCTCCCGAGCACCCCCTGCGTGTTCTGGATCGTCGACGCGGTCACGACACCGACGGGCCTCGTATCGAGCAGCGCGGCGATGCGCACATCCGCGATCAACCCCGCACCGCCCGACGGATCGAGTCCCGCACAGATCAGCAGGCCCGGGGCCGTCATCCGTCGAACGCCGCGAGCCCGGTGATGTCCTGACCGACGACCAGCGTGTGGATGTCGTGTGTGCCCTCGTACGTGTAGACGCTCTCGAGGTTCAGCATGTGCCGGCCGCACTGGTACTCGTCGGTGACGCCGTTGGCCCCGAGGATGTCGCGGGCGTCGCGCGCGATGTTGCGCGCGATCTGGACGTTGTTGCGCTTCGCGAGCGAGATCTGCCCCGGCTGCAGCTTGCCGCTCTCCTTGAGCCGACCGAGCTGGAGGCACAGCAGCTGTGCCTTGGTGATCTCGGAGACCATGTCGACCAGCTTCTGCTGCACGAGCTGATAGCCCGCGATCGGCCGCGAGAACTGCACGCGATCCTTCGCGTACGACAGCGCCTCGTCGTAGCAGGCCATCGCCGCTCCCACTGCGCCGTAGCAGATGCCGAACCGCGCCTGCGAGAGACACGACAGCGGACCGCGCATGCCCGAAACGCCCGGTAGCAGCGTATCCTCGCCGATCTCGCAGTCCTCCATGATCAGCTCGCTGGTCACGCTCGCGCGCAGCGACCACTTGCCGTGGATGTCGCGTGCCGTGAATCCCGGGGTCGTTGTTGGGACGAGGAAGCCACAGACCTTGCCGTCGAGCTTCGCCCACACCAGCGCGACGTGCGCGACGGAGCCGTTCGTGATCCAGCGCTTGGTGCCGTTCAGGCGAAAGCCGCCCGGCACGCGCGTCGCTGTGGTCAACATGCCGGTCGGATTCGAGCCAAAGTCGGGCTCGGTCAGCCCGAAGCAGCCGATCAGGGTGCCGGCGGCCATGCCCGGCAGGTACTTCTGCTTCTGCTCCTCGGAGCCAAACGCGTGGATCGGATACATCACGAGCGAGCTCTGCACCGAGCAGAACGAGCGGACACCGGAGTCGCCGCGCTCGAGCTCCTGACAGATCAAGCCGTACGCCGTGGGTGACACGCCCGCGCAGCCGTAGCCAGTGAGCGAGCTGCCGAACAATCCCATCTCGCCGAACTGGACGACCAGCTCGTGAGGAAACGTGCCGGCGGAGAAGTGCTTCCCGATGCCCGGCATCACGCGCGACGACACCATCTCCCGCACGGTGTCGCGGATCAGCCGCTCCTCGTGCGTGAACAGCCCGTCGATCCCGTAGTAGTCGAGCGCGGTGTACGCCATCGGTGGGCGTCATACGACGATTCCTGGCCCGAGTCGACCGCGTCGCTATACTCGCTCCTGGTGCGGGCCGTCATCGTGTTTCTCCTCGTTGTCCTCGTCGGAGATCAGGTGGTTGCGGAGCGTGCGCCCAGGCGCCTCGGTGACGCGTTTCGCGCCTACGAGCGCGGCGATCTCGCGGCAGCCAAGGCGACCCTCGCCGGGCTCGAGGTCGACGATCTCGCGAACCGCGATTACGCCTTCTGGCTGCGCGGGGCGGTCGCCTTGAAGCTCGGCGATCATGGGGGGGCCAGGCGGGCATTCGAGGCGCTCGGCAAGCTCGACGGCAAGTTCAAGCGCGAGGTCCCGTGGCGGCTCGCCGATGTCGCGTGGGAGCGCGGGGATCGCGGCGAAGCGGCAAGGGCGTACACCACGCTGATCGGCAAGACCGGTGACAACACCGGCGCCACCGCCGACGTCGGCACCGCGATGTTCCGGATCGCCGAGGTCAAGACTGGCAAGGCGGCCCTCGCGGCGTATCGCGCCCTCGTGATCGCGTATCCCGCCCACCCGCTCGCCGCCCGCGCCGAGGAGATCCTCGTCGAGCGCGAGGCGCCCACGCTGACCGCCGCTGAGCGGATCGAACGTGCGAAGCGGTTGACCGACGCGCACCTGTGGGATGAGGCGGTCGCCGAGTTCTTGCTGTTGGATCCCGCGGCGCTGGCCGACGAGGACAGGCGGCAGCGCGACTACTGGCTCGGCACCACGCTGTTCAAGATGCGTCGCCGCTACGACGAAGCCGCCGAGCTCCTCCTCGGGGTCTATCCGCGGATGGGCAGCTCCGCCGCGGAGGCGATGTTCCACGGCGCGCGTGCGAAGTCGCGCTCGGATCAGGATGACGAGGCGATCGCCTGGTACCGCAAGGTCGTCGCGACCTACCCGAAGACGACGTATGCCGAGGAAGCGCAGTTCCTCTCCGGCTGGCTCGAGTTCAACCGCGGCAAGTATCGCGAGGCGCTCGGCCCACTCGAAGATCTGCTGTCGCGCTACCCGAACTCCAGGTGGGTCGACGACTCGCTGTGGTTCCTCGGCATGGCCCACTACTTCCTCGGTGACTGGCCCAAGGCGCGTGGCCGCCTCGCCGCGCTCGCCCGGATCGGCGGCGCCCTCGAGGGCGGCAAGGGGATGTATTGGCTCGCCCGGATCGACGAGAAGCTGACCGCGAAGGCCGACGCGATCGACGGCTACACGCGCACGATCCAGAAGTTTCCATTCAGCTGGTACGCGCTGCTCTCGCGTTCGCGGCTGGCAGCGCTAACCGTGGACCTCGCGCCATTTGGCATCTCGGATCCCAAGCCGCGCGGAGCCCGACTCGCCGCCGAGGTCGAGCCGGCGCTCGCCTCTGACGAGCTGATCCGCCGCGCCGACGAGCTGATCGCCGCCGGCTTGATGGTCGATGCGGGCAACGAGCTCGAGCGTGGTGAGCGAGCGTTCATCAAGCGCCACGCTCGAGGCGCGGCCTTCGCGATGCTCCTCGATCGCTACACCAAGGCCGGCAACTTCAACCGCCCGTGGATGCTCGCGATCACCTCGCACGGGGGCGCGCTCGACGGTCCGCCCATCGACGACGCGCTGCGCTGGTGGACCAATGCGTACCCGCGCGCCTATCGCGAGCTGGTCGAGAAGCACCAGAAGAACGGCGACAACCCCGAGGGCTACCTCTACTCGATCATGCGCAAGGAGAGCGGCTATGACCCGCACGTCCTCTCGTACGCTGACGCCCAGGGCCTGATGCAGATGATCCCCGCAACGACGAAGCGCGTCGCGAAGACGCTCGGCCTGCCGTACGACCCGGGCAAGCTCTACGAGCCCGCCTACAACGTCCAGACGGCGAGCTGGTACATCGGCCACCTTCTCTCGAAGTTCAAGACGCAGGTCCCGCTCGCGGCCGGCTCGTTCAACAGCGGCCCGCGCCCGGTGATGACGTGGATCGACAAGCACGGCAGTCGCGAGCTCGACGAGCTCGTCGAGCTCGTCCCGTTCACGCAGACCCGCGAATACATGAAGAAGGTCACCGAGAACTACGCGCGCTACCGCTACCTCTACAACCACGAGATCTACGTGCAGCCGCTCACCGTCGACAGAGCCTACGTTCGCGATCAGCTGACGTACTGACGCTGGTTGATACGAGCGCCAGGGTTCACAACGTCGCTCGCGGAGGAGTTGGGCTGTGCATCGATCTCGGAAACAATCGATCTCGCTCGAAGGATCTCGATCACTTCGCGAGATCCTTCATGAACCCTGGAGCGCCAGGTTAGGGTTCATCGCGTTGCTCGCGGGAGAGTTGGGCTGTTCGACGGTGCGAACACGAGCGCCGAATCGATCAGTTAGATCGTGCTGTCCCGGCGGGATCCCAAGTCTTGCGAACTCAGAACAGCGGCTTCTCCTCGAGCGATCTCGCTCGCTTGGCGAGAGTTTGGCGGTTCGGCGTCGCTCGACGGGACCACGAGCGTCAGATCGATCGGTTGCCTCGTGCTGTCCCCGATGTGACCCCAAGTCTTGCGAATTTTTGGTCTTCGTCGAGTAGTCCCGAACACTGGCGCGCGACGGAATGAACCCTGGAGCCGGCGATGTGCTTGACGTCAATTACATTCGCCCATCGGCGACGCGGTTGCTGTCGATGATTCGTTGCGCTCACGCCGCGAGAATCACATACCGTTCGGGTGCGGCTCTTTTGCGTCGCGCTCGACGGGAGCAATTCCGATCACTTGACGAGCCTGAGCGTCGGGCGCTTCGCGGGCAGC
>Ga0105049_10007071_pt1 | contig 13042 bp, 11 predicted proteins | sample MAT06_FD_78087 | JGI IMG/M metagenome (GOLD analysis project Ga0105049, IMG submission 78087) | Freshwater microbial communities from Lake Fryxell liftoff mats and glacier meltwater in Antarctica - MAT-06 | ecosystem: Environmental > Aquatic > Freshwater > Ice > Liftoff microbial mat | place...
ACTGTGGCTTGGTTGGAGTTCGCGGCAGAGGAACCACCGGTGGTGAAGTTGAACGTGCCGGTGTTGACGTTGCCGAGGTACGAGTTGATCGTGACGGCTCCGCCGCCACTGTTGTACCACGCCTGTGTGGCGAAGCCACTGATCGCCTGGGAGAACATGAACGTGTACTGGGTGCCGCCATTACCGAAGAGGAGTTCATCGCCGGTGGTGAAGCCACCGCTCCAGCAGTTGCCAGCCTGGCACGGCGACAGCCAACTGCTCGCGTTCGACCCCACGGTCATAGAGACCGAGCCGAGGGCGACGGTGAACGGATTGGCGGAGAGATTATTGGGCCAGGTATACGTGCTTCCATTCGTGATCTGTCCGCGGCTCGTCACGGCCATCTGCGCCTGCGCCTGTGCGGCGAGACCCATCGTTGCGGCGACCAGCGCCACCCTGCTCCACTTCGTCAACATGTGAATTCCTCGACTGCTTGGTTTGGGACCCGGGCGATCTCAAGCATGCGCTGAGCCGCGAGGCTCATGTGTTGGCAAGTCCCGCACCACTCGTCCCATGATCCCGACACCGTGACAGTCTGACACTGGCTTAGCGTAAAGTGCACAATTGCATGCGCTTATGGTTTGACCACAAACGATGACCAATAGGGTGCTCATCCAGCTGGTCCAGTTGAGGCCGGCGCACGCGACACAGTGTGGCGTTTCCGCAACAGCGCATAGCGGCTGATCCATGTTCGTCGTTGATTGGACAACGCTGAGTCCCGCGCCTGACCTCATCGACACAATTGCCATGTCACGGATGCGACCCCACGCCTGCTCCCGCCCGCGCCTGCTCAGACTCGCCTAAGTGCCCGCTGTGCCGTACCCCCGGTCGACTGGCCCTCGTACGGCAACGACGCTGGTGGTCTCAAGTACTCGCCGCTCGCTATTCACGACACGCTCTTCTTCCCCACGCCCTACAATCGCGTCATCGCACTCGATGCAAACACGGGCACGGAGTTCTGGTCGTACGATCCGCAGGTGTGGAAGACGTCTGGACAGCCGAGTAATGGCACCGGCTTCGTGCATCGCGGCGTGGCGACGTGGAGCAGCGGACGCGAACGTCGCATCTTCATCAATTCGCGGTGGCGCCTGATCGCGCTCGATGCCACAACGGGCAAACCGATTCCATCGTTCGGCAACAACGGCGAGGTGGACCTCACGCGCGATCTCGCGCGCTCCGCGGCGATCCGCCGGGTGACATTCAGGCCTTCGACGTGCGCACCGGCAAGCGTGTGTGGCGCTTCAAGACTGTGCCGTCGCCCGGCGAGTTGGGCAACGACACGTGGAAGGACAGTTCGTGGTCGTACATGGGGCACACGAACGTATGGGCGCCGTTCACCGTCGACAGCGCGCGCGGTCTGGTGTATCTCCCCGTGGGTACGCCGAGCGATGATTGGTATGGCGGTGAGCGGAAGGGCGCGAACTTGTTTGGCGAGACCCTGCTTTGTCTCGATGCGCGTACCGGCAAGCGCGTGTGGCATTTTCAGGTCGCGCATCACGGGCTGTGGGATTACGATCTGCCCGCGCCGCCGAAGCAGGGATTTCTCTTTGCGTTCGAGCGCGTCACAGGCAAGCCGTTGTGGCCCATCGAGGAACGCGCGGTGCCGCAGAGCGATGTCGCGGGCGAGCAGACGTCGGCCACGCAACCGTTTCCGACCAAGCCGGCGGCGTTCGCGAAGCAGGGGTTCAGCAGCGCCGACGTCATCGACTTTACGCCCTCGCTCAAGCAAGCCGCGCTCGATGAACTGGCGAAATACCGCACCGGTCCGCTGTACGCGCCACCGTCCATGCAGGGCACTGTCGCAATGCCTGGCGTGATCGGGGGCGCAGGGTGGGGCGGCGCTGCGGTTGACCCCGAATCGGGATGGGCGTTCGTGAAGGCGACCAATTCGCCCGCGCTCTTCGCGCTGCAGAAGCGCGATGCCACCAGCGACACGGTCGACACACCGTACATGGTGAATCTGGCGCGGTCCACGCTCGGCGTTTCGCAGCTGAACAACGCCGAAGGCGCGGTGCGCGGGACGCTACCGCTCAACAAGCCACCGTACGGGACCCTGACCGCGATCGATCTCAACACTGGCGATACGAAATGGCAGGTACCACTCGGCGACTCACCCGAGGTGCGGAATTCGCCCGTGCTCAAGGGTGTGGCACTGCTGCCGCTGCTGGGAGTCGCCGGCTCCCCCGGTGCGCTGGTGACGAAAGGTGGGCTGATTTTTGTGACCGGAGGCGGTCGCATGCTGTATGCGATCGACACCCGCACGGGCGCAACGCTTTGGCAGTACGATTTGGGTCAACAGGGCTCCGCCAATCCCATGACGTATCGCACGAGGGCCGGTAGACAGTTCATCGTGATTGCGACCGGCGGTGGCACCACATCGAAGCTGGTGGCGTTCGCGCCGGAGTGAGCAACGCGGCAATGGCATCGGCTTTCGAACGCCGTGAAAGCTGACCGAGCTCTCCTCACACCGCGGCTCCCTTTCCCGTAGGTTGTACTGCATGCGCATCATGCTTGCCGAAGACGACCGCCCGCTCCGCACCTCGATTATGCGCGGGCTCAAGGAAGCGTCGTACGAAGTCGAGCCGGCATGCACCGGCAACCAAGCCACCGCACTCGCCGAATCGAAGCAGTTCGACGCGATCATTCTCGACGTGCTGCTGCCGGGCGTGAACGGACTTGACGTTTGTCGCGGAATTCGTGAACGCGGAGATCGTGTGCCAATTCTGATGCTCACCGCGCTCGATGCCGTGGAGCACAGAATTGCCGGACTCGATGCGGGTGCAGACGACTATCTCACCAAACCCTTTGATTTTGGTGAGCTGCTTGCGCGCCTTCGCGCGCTCGTGCGTCGAAGCAACGACACGCTGACCGCGCAGATCACGGTCGGCGATCTGCACATCGATACCAAGCGGCATGCGGTGCGACGCAACGAACGGGACATCGTGCTCACCGGCCGCGAGTTCGCCCTGCTCGTGTACCTCGCGCGCAATACGGGGCGCGTGGTGAGTCGCGCCGAACTGATGACGCATGTCTGGGACGACAATCGCACCGTCTACTCCAACATTATCGACGTGTACGCTGGTCGGCTGCGCCGGAGAATCGACGATGGTGAAGACGTCACGCTGCTGAAGACGGTCCACGGCAGCGGCTTCATGCTCGAGGTCCCCGATCCGGCTCGAGGACCAGCGCGTCCACCACGGCGAAGCGCCGCGCGCAAAGCGGAGTAGTCGGATGCCCCGTTGGCCAACGTCACTGCGTTCACGACTGACGCTCTTGTACACGGCGATACTCGGCTTGCCACTGATCGTGTTCGCCGTGGTGTGTTACGTGAACATTCAGCGCACGCTCGAACGGCGCACCGACGCGTTCATCGGCGATGCGTTGACCGCCTTTTCGCGCGAGCTGGTCGCCGAACGGCGGTCTTCGCTTTCGGTGATCGACGCGATGAAGAGCGCCGTGAAGGAGGTGCGTTTCAACGATCTGCGCATTGCGATTCTCGACCTAAGCGGCACGGTAGTCGCGATGAACGAGATCGGCGAAGAGGACGCAATCGTCGAGCGTCGCCCTTCGTCGGATGTGGAGCAGCGCATACTGAACGTCCTGCGCGCGCGCGATCTCTCAGGAGAGCTCACGCTCACGGTCGCAACCGAGGTTGGCGACTATCGCCTCGTCTCGCGTCCGTTTGCCATCGACACGCAGCAGTTTCGCCTGACCGGCGCGTACGCACTGACCGATATCGACGAAGTGCTGGCGCGTGTGCGCGAGATGTTTCTCGTCGCCATTCCGCTCTTGCTCGCGTGCGCGGCGACGGGTGGCTATCTGCTGGCACGACGCAGTCTCGCACCGGTCACGTTCATGACCGCACGCGCGGCCGAGATCAGCGCGAGCAACATGCATGAACGGTTGCCGGTTGGTGGCGGCGATGAATTGGCTGGACTGGCCCGGGTGGTGAATGGACTGCTCGATCGACTGGAGCAGTCGTTCGTGCAGCAACGTCGCTTTGTGGCCGATGCATCGCACGAACTGCGAACGCCGACCGCTGTCGTGCGGACGGAGACGGACATCACGCTGTCGCGCGAGCATCGCACAGAGAGCGAGTATCGCGCATCGGTCACTATCATTCAGGATGCTGGGCGTCGTCTCACCCGCATTGTCGACGATCTGTTCCTGCTGGCGCGCGCCGACTCCGGCCATCTGGCAACACGCAGCGAGCCACTCTACCTCGAAGATCTGGTACACGACGCGACGCGTGCGGTGCGGTCAGTCGCGAGTCAGCGTGGAGTGCAGGTTGAATTGCGCGATGTGGTCGAAGCGCCATTCAGCGGCGACGCTGACCTGCTCGGCCGCCTCGTCCTCAACCTGCTCGACAACGCGATCAAATATTCGCCGCAGGAAGGTTCGGTCGATGTGTCGCTTTCGCGTCACAATGGGCATTATGAAATTCGGGTGACCGATGCGGGGCCCGGCATTCCCGCCGAAGCGCACGAGCGCGTCTTTGAACGCTTCTTTCGCGTAGACTCTGCACGCTCACGAACAGAGAACAGTTCAACGAGCGGCGCCGGACTTGGGCTAAGTATCGCCCGCCGCATCGTGGAGTTGCACGCGGGGAGCATCACCATCGCTGTGTCGCGTCCGGGGCACACGGAGTTTCTGGTGAGGTTGCCGGCGGAGAGCGAGTAACGCGATTGCAGGCGGCGCCGCAGGGGAACTGCAACTGCATCTCTCGCGGAGGCGCGGAGTCGCGGAGAACTGCAACTGCAACTGCAACAACAATGACAACTCATGCAAATGAAAACGCCTCGACTCTTGAGGAGACTGCGAATCGAAGACGAACAAGAAGAACAGAAAAGTTGGTGCAGTGGCTCTTGCGCTTGCTCTTGCTGTTCTCCGCGGCTCCGCGCCTCCGCGAGACATGCAGTTGCCGTTACGTGGGCCGATCCTGACGCATCGAAGTCGATGTACTGCGGCTCGTCCGTAACATGGTGATAGTCCATGTGTTCACCGCGCGAGAAGATTGCCGGTCAGCATGGCCGGAGCAGTAATTGCACCCGCCACGTCCAACCGTTTACGGGACCAACGATCGAATCAAATACCACTGCTCCTGCCGCGGCCGGAAGAACCGATAGCCTTGCTCGGTCAGATAGGCGTCGTCCTCCATCATCACGAAGAGCTTCTTACCACCCCATTCAGCTACGGGTGTGGCCGCGTTCAGTTCCACCGAGATGTATGATCCCAGCCGCAACCGGGAGTTCTGCGCGGTGGTGTCGCTGCGGAGCGGACTGCGGAAATCGATCGACGTGCCAAGTCCGTGGCCCTGATTCCCGATCGGATGCGAGTAGATCATGGACTCGATGCCGCGCTGCTTCATCTCGGCCATCACCCCTGTAAACACCGCGCCGCCGGTCATCCCAGGGCGTGCAACTCGCTGAGTCAGCGCATCCTGCAACGCATTGGCATTTGCCAATGCGGCCTTGAGGCCTGCCGGTGCGTCGCGTTCGCCGGGCTTCAGGATGTAGGCCATTTTTTGCCAGTCGGTATCGAAGCCCATGTAGCTGATTCCAAAATCCACGTGCACCGCATCGCCGGGCTTGAGCACCGTCGACTCGGGCGCGATGGCGAGAAACCCACGTGACGTGGAGTTCTCTTCGCCGGCACGCTGCACACGCAGATCGGGCTGGAACCAGGTGCGCACGCCTGCTGCGCCGAGCATGTCGTAGAGCGCGCGACGCACGTCACCCACTGTCGTCGAGCCGGGTGTGACTACGGCGCTCGAGAGCGCGCGCTTGGTGATGGCTTCGGTCACGGCCACCGCCGTCCGATAATGCTCGAGTTCTTCGGGCAGGCGCGTGTCGAGATACTCTTGCGTGAGCTGGGCGGCGCTCACGAAAGTTTTTTCGGCATCGGGACCCAGTGTTTCGGCGAGGAAGCGATACGCATCGTAGCCGAGTGAGCGGGTCTGCCCGCGGGTACCCTTGATGGCGAGACCGATCGTGGCGGGCTTGTACTGCTGATAGAGGTCGCGGAGCGTGGCCGCCGGCGGCCTCGGCTCGTTGAAAGGCGCGTCGAAGAAGCGGGCGAGGTTCTCCTCCGTGTAGCCGGTCACCGCGAATCGCTTGAGGCCAGCGTCGCCTGCATCGACGAACACGAACAGGTCGCGGTTGCCGGTGTACGGGCGCGGCGGCGCAATGAACTGTGTGATCGGATCGTCGTGGAACTCCTCGTTCACGACAATCCACATGCCGATACCATGGCGACGCATCATTGGCAGCAACAGGGCATGCTTTTTCACGAGCCACTGTTCACGAACGGCGATCTGCTGCGACCACGACAGCAGCATGTCGGCCTCGGGGACGCGGGCACTGGTGCGATCAGAACTCCCCTTCGATTGCTGGGCGGCGAGCGTGGTCGTCGATGCGACGAAAAGTAGGAGCGTGGCGATGAGTCGGCGCATGGAGCACACTGGCTGGGGGCGAACGATTCGGGGGTGAGGAAACGTAGCGCCGGTGACCATGCCCGAACGCAACATCGCGGGCGCCGCCGCCAGAGTTGCGCGACGAGGCCCGCGATGCGAGTGACCGGGTGTGCTACTTGCTGATTTTACGCAGCGTCCGACGCTGTGACGCTGTCACACGCGACGGCGACGGCGACGGCGACAGCGACAGCGAGCGCAGCCATACCACCGGCGACGAGCGCAATCGTGGATGTCAGTCGGATAGTGCCGCCAAAGTCGTTGCCGACAAGGCTGAACGAGGGCACGGTTCCGGTGAAGCTGTACAGCACGCCGAAGCCGGTGTGTCAAGCGCGAGGCCGCCGCCCGGAATCGCCGAGTTCGTCTATGCCAGAGGAGTCGCAAGCATCCCTGCAGGTCGCAAACGATCTCGAGTATTCGCGATTGTTGCAGCAGTGCCCGCCCTCCAAGTGTTGTATCGCTCCTGGACTAGGGTGCCCCCCGCAACGCACTCAGCGCCGCATCGAGGTACGGGTCACGGCCGCCCGCGCTGTCGGCCGCCGTCCATCGCACGGGCACGCGTGGTGGAAGTCCCACGTACTGGTAGACGAAACCGTCGGGTGTTGATTGACGCGATTGCGGAATCTGTAAGGCGTAGCCGCTGCCGTAGTCGATGCGAAGAGGATTGCTTCCGTTCCCGATCGTGGTGTCGCCCACGGTGGTGACTTGGGGAAGCACACGCATCATGCAGATAAAGTCTTCGGCAGAACTGCCGTTGAACCGATTGGTGAGCACTGCGATAGGTCCCGTGAATCGGCGAGTGCCGCCGGGATCAAGCGACACTGCAATCGGACTGCCAAAGTCAGAGCGCAGGGGACCGTTTCGAAAATGTGAGACACGATAGACTCGCGTCCGATCATAGAATCGTGCGGCGACGTCGCGTGCAATGGCCTCGTCTCCGCCGCCGTTGTCGCGCACGTCGATAACAAGTGCGCGTACTGTGCCGAGTGCTGCGAGCGCGGCTTCGATTTCAACGCCCCAATCAGCACCACCGAAATCCGGAATGGCGATGTAGCCAATGTCGGTTGCAAGGCTCGTTGTGACACGTCCAAAGCGAATCCGTCGTGATGGAGTAGCCGAAAACGATACGAGATAGCGGCCTTGCACCACACGCGCATCGAAGTTATGCGGATACGGAATTGGCAGAGCCGCGTAACTGCCACTCGGCGCAACGAACGCCGCATGATAGTCGCCGAGTCGCTGGACCATGCGACCGATTGCAGCGTCTGCGTTGGTGCGTGTGGTGGCGTTGCTTGCACTGTCACGATAGAAGGCGCGAATTGCGGACCAGTCGGTGTTTGCACGATCGAAGAAGCTGAACTTCAACTCGACGTCTGCGTGCACGCGATCGAAGAGCGCCAGTCGGTCGGAGGTGTCGACTGGTTCGACCGCCGTCGACGAACCGCACGCGGTCACGAGCGCAAGTGAGATGACCGCGAGCAGCAAACGGGGCCTGGAGGTCGACGCAGGGGTGATGCGCTCAGCGTTTTGGTCGCGGAGGAAGGTCATCATGAAAGTCGATTGGTGATGCGCGTCGTGGTGTGGGAATGGAGTGACGCGGGCGCTTGTCAATCACCACGGTTTGACGGTCCGACGAAGCCAAGGGTTTGATTCGCCGTCCGCCGCAAGAACTCCAGCAACGGAACGAGCGATCGCTCTGGCGCCTCCTCGAACGGTAAGTGCCCCAGCCCGGGCAACGGAATGAGCGTGGCGTGCGGCAGTGCACGCGTGTAGTCGGCCGAGTTGCCGAAGGGGATCATCTGGTCCTTCGTGCCCCACAGCAACAATGTCGGCGCGTCGATGTGTTGGAGCACCGGCACCGGGTCAGTCAAGACAGTCTGCCGCATGCGCGCGAGCAGCGCAGCGCGTGCACCGGGCGCGAGCATCATGTCGTAGTAGCGATTCGCGATGTCGTCGGTGATCGCCGCGGGATTGGCGTACGCCGGCACGAGGCTCATCGTAAGTAGCGGTTTGGGCAGCACGTAACGCATGAACTCCATCGTGAATGGCACGCTTGCGGCCTTGCCGTACTCGAAGCCGGGACTCGCAAAGCCATCCGGCGAGATCAGCACCAACCGTTGGACACGCGTCGGATGCTGTGCGGCGAATGACCACGCCACGCGTCCGCCCATCGAGTTGCCAATCAGCGTGGCCCGTTCGACGCGCAACGTGTCCAGCAGCGCGAGGAGCACCTGTTTGGTACGCGCATCGCGATAGTCATTGCCGGGATCGGCTGCGCTCAGTCCACTGCCTGGAAAATCGAATCGAATCACCCGGTAATCGCGCGCGAGCGTCTCTGCCCACGCCTCCCACGTGTGCAGGCTGGACCCGAACCCGTGGAGCAGGACGAGTGCGGGCGCGTTGCGCGGCCCTTCGTCACGTACGTGCAGACGGACGCCAGACACAACTACAAAATCTGTCGGCTGTGCGGCGTATGTCGCTTCCAGCCGCGCCCGATCTTTGTCAGGAGTCCACAACAGATAAGCCGCGCCGACCATAGCGACAGCCATGGCGATTCTTGTACGAGAGTTCACGTGCTCTGCTGTTTCAGGCTGCTCGGTGGGATCGAATCGTAAAAGATGTAACAACTGGTCCGCGTGATGTACCAAGGAAAACAACGCGCCGCGGCCGCAGAGGTTGCATGCTTTTTTCTCAGGAACGATCCAGATGCTTCATGTGTTAGCGCTTCAGGGCGATGGACCAGCGTGCGACATTCGCGCGGTTTGGTCGTTCCTGCGGGTTAGTCGTTCTTCGCCCGCTGCACCGCTCACGTGGCAGGTGCGTTCGTCCGCCCTACGAGGGTGGTGCACATTCCCGAAGTTGTTGTTCACGCACATCCCAGGCGCATCATCATGCATGACATCATCGATACGGCAGTGGCCGCAGGTACGTTCGGCACCCTCGCCACGGCGCTCACGGCCGCTGGCTTGATCGACACGCTCAAGGGCGAAGGCCCGTTCACCGTTTTGGCGCCGACCGACGACGCGTTTGCCAAGATTCCTGCGGCCGACCTGCAGGCGTTGCTGGCCGACAAGGATAAGCTCACCGCCGTGCTCACGTATCACGTCATCGCTGGCAACGTGCCGGCGTCAGTCGTGACGACGTTGCACGAAGCGGCGACAGTGGAAGGCAGCATGGTGACGATCGCCACCGCCAACGGGACCGTCACGTTGAATGGCTCGAGCAAGGTGACGGCAACGGACATTCAGGCAACGAATGGCGTGATCCACGTCATCGATACCGTCCTCATGCCGCCGGCCAAGCACTAAAAGGCTGCGGCCGGTCCGCGATACACGCACCCAGAGGTGCACGTCTCGCGGATCTCAATGCGCGCGAGATTTGGGAGCGCCGGAACAAGGCGCTCCCAAATCCATCGTGCAAGGTTTTCGCTCGTCGGATTTTCAAGACCCGGTATGTCGTTGAGATAATGATGATCGAGCTCCGCATCGATCGGGGCAAATGCGGTCTTGATGTCGGCAAAGTCCATCACCCAGCCGGTGGTGTCGCCGATTGGCCCTGCCACATGCACGGTCACTCGGAATGAGTGTCCATGTAATCGGGCGCACTTATGTCCCGGCGGCACGTTGGGGAGACGGTGCGCGGCCTCGAGTGAGAATTCCTTGAAGATTTCCATGCCCTGAACGCTCCTACTTCGCCGGCTTGCTGCTGGGCGGAATTTTCCCCTGCATGCGCATGTACGTGACAATGTTGCCGTAGTGCTCGCCGTCATGCACCGCATTGAGCGTTAGCGCGCTGATCTTGCTGCTCTTGTCACCGAACATGTCCACCTGCGCCATAGAAGCGGCGGCGCCAATTGCATACGCCTTCGCGCAATACACGTTTGACGCCTTCAGTGCGGCGACGAGCGCAGCTTTTGTCTTGGCACTCTTCTCGATCGCGTCTTCTGCCGGCTGCTTGTCCCCGAGTACGGCGGCGCAGATGAGGTTCTGCGTCCCGGCAACGTGTCCGATCAGTTCACCAAACGTCCGCACGCTCGCAATCGGCTTATACGCATACTCGGCGTCTGTCAGTTCTTCGGCCGCGGCGGTGATGTTGGCCGTCATCCCTTTCCACTGATCACGGATGCCGGCGAGTGCCGCATCGCCCGGGGTTTGTGCGGCCACCGTGCCGGGCGTGGCGAACGCGAGAGTGAGGCACGTTGCGGCGATGGCGAGATGGCGAGTCTGGTTCATCATCATTCTCCGGAAGACGTGAGAAACGCGAGCATCAACGCGTTCAGTTGATCGGCATGCGTCGCGGCAAAACCGTGCGGTGCACCAACGAGCACTTTGTACTGACTGTCCATAATGCTCGCCGCCGACCGCGCACCAGAGATCGCGATGGGAACGATGCGATCTGCATCGCCGTGCACAATCAGAGTGGGCACGTCAAAGCTGGCGAGATCATCGCGGAAATCAGTCGTGCCGAACGCGGTAATGCATTGCTGCGTGCCATGCGGTGATGCGACCCATGCAATGGACTTGCTGTAGGGAATCAAGTCCACGCTGACGCCCGGATAGTTGGCGTCGCTGTTGTAGAAGTTCGGAAAGAACCCGTCGAGAAACGACAGTCGATCGTGCTTAACCCCCGCGATCATCCCGTCAAACACTTCCTGAGGCGCGCCATCGGGATTGTCCTCGGTCTGCAGGAGAAACGGCGGCACGGCACCAAGCAGCATCGCTTTCGCCACACGCTCAGTGCCATACGTCCCGATGTAGCGGGCAACTTCGCCACCGCCCATCGAGAAGCCGACCAGCACCGCTTCGTTGAGATCGAGCCCGAGCATTAGATCGTTCAAGTCCGACGCAAACGTGTCGTAGTCGTATCCGCCCGCCGGCTTGCCCGAATCGCCAAAGCCGCGACGATCGTACGCGATGCACCGATAGCCGGCATCGACAAGCGCATTGATCTGGCTCTCCCACATGCGATGACTCAACGGCCACCCATGAATGAGCACGACCGGCTGTCCCTCGCCAACGTCGGTGTAGAACAACTCAGTGGCCGGCTCCGCATCCACATTCATGTACGACATGCTCATCACTCCTTCGTTCAGGGTTTTCGCTCCGCCTTGATCCGCTTCGCAACATCGCGCCAATCGTAGACATGAAACGTACGATCGGTGGACATCATCACCAAAATTCCCTGCGGAAAGCGGGGGCCAAGGGGCGCTGCCGTAACCTCGAGTCCGTCAGTTTCAATCGCTGAAACGGGAATGACGGCGAGCACGGGATGCGCATGCGGCTTTCCAGCCGTCCCCTCTCGCGGAAAGATCTGAATACGATGCCCCTGCTGATCAGAGGCGACCAGATATCCGGTTGTCGCGCTAGTGGCATACACGGCGAGTCCTTCATGATCCGACACGAAGCCCGTGGTGGCAAAAAAAGCGAGTTCGCGCGCGGCGCCCGCGCGATCCGGGTCCGCGTAGTACTTGCGGATACCCACGGTTTCGTCGGAGTAGTAGACGTAGCCGAGCTGCTGGTCGACCACGATCGATTCGATCTCCTTCTTGCCGCTGTATGCCCCGAAGGCGCGCACCTTCTCTCCGCGCACCGTTCCGTCGCCGTTGTCGCGCATCCGATACTGCCACAAGTAGCCCTGCGCCGGTCCACTCTTGCCGCCCACGATGGCGAAGACCGCTCCATCTTTCGCTCGGCGATACAGCGCGACTCCCATCGGCCCACGCTCCTTGTCACCGTCAAAGACCGGGATGCCGCCGCCGTCGATGGCCGTCATGTCAGGCAACCGAAACACGCGGAGTCGCATGCCACCACGCTCGGTGGTCACCGCAAGATCGACCGATTTGCCGCCGAGCATGAAGCCGCTGATGATGTCGACATTGTTGGTGCGCAGCATCGGCGTGCGCGTCTTGGCGCGATCGATGGTGCCATCGAGATTGAAGACATACAGCCCGCCGGTGGTGTCGCCCTTGTCGGTGCCGACTATGAGGGATTTGGCCGGATTGGCCCGATTGATCCAGATGGCGGGATCGTCCGAGTCAACGCCGACCGGCTGCGTGACGAAGGCCGACTTGAGCGCGTTTGCGGCTGGTGCGGGCGCCGCGCCCTTGGGCGTCTGCTGCGCGAGCGCTGGCTGCGGCACCAATGCGACGAGTGGCGCGCACAAAAGGGCGCGACCGAGTGCGTGCGGGAGTCGAAAAACGAGAGCCATTGGGTTCTGGAAAAGTGGTGGCGCCTGTAGGCACTTCTTAACATCTACGACGCAGACGCGAATCTGTGCCGTTACGTTTGTAACATCCTTCCTGTCCTCACTTTCCGAGCACCGTGCGCATCCGCCCCAAGCTGCAGACCAACGGGCCCGTTGCCCGACGCAATATGGCCACGAAAATCGCGTCCGCGCTTGGCCTGTTGGTGGCCATGCCGGCCGCTGCGTTCGGGCAAGGCAAGTCCGTCGATTGGCCGGTGTATCACGGCAATGACGACCATACGCACTACACGACGCTCAATCAGATCACGCCGGCGAACATCGGCAAACTGA
>Ga0105049_10007080_pt1 | contig 13032 bp, 10 predicted proteins | sample MAT06_FD_78087 | JGI IMG/M metagenome (GOLD analysis project Ga0105049, IMG submission 78087) | Freshwater microbial communities from Lake Fryxell liftoff mats and glacier meltwater in Antarctica - MAT-06 | ecosystem: Environmental > Aquatic > Freshwater > Ice > Liftoff microbial mat | place...
CACAACCACCACCCATGCGATTCCCCTCCGGACAGGCCTTTCGTGACCAGCGCAATCATGCCATCACGATCTTCGGTATGTCCGGTGTCGGGAAGACGACGGTGGCCGGCCTGCTGCAGGAGCACGATTGGTTCCACTATTCCGTGGACTATCGCATTGGCACGCGCTACATGGGCGAACGCATCGTCGACAACTTCAAGCGCGAGGCGATGAAGGTCCCGTTCCTGCGCCAGCTGCTTCGTTCCGACTCCATCGACATTCGCTCCAATCTCACGTTCAACAATCTCAGCCCGCTCTCCACCTACCTCGGCAAACCGGGCAACGAGGCTGAGGGCGGGCTCCCGTTCGACGAGTATTGTCGCCGTCAGGCACAGCATCGCGACGCAGAAATTCGCGCACTGCTCGACGTGCCGGAGTTCATCGAGAGAGCTGGCGATATTTATGGCTATTCGCACTTCATCTGCGATTCAGGCGGCAGTCTGTGCGAAATCGTCGATCCGGAAAATGTTAATGATCCGGTGCTCACCTGTCTCGCTGCCAACACGGTGCTGGTGTACATCGCCGGCAACGCCGATCACACGCGCACGCTCGTGGAGCGCTTTCGCAAGCATCCCAAACCGATGTACTACGACCCCGCGTTTCTCGCGACCAAGTGGGCCGAGTACAAGGTGCTGAAAGGGGTGACGGACGACGCAGCGGTGGAACCCGACGACTTCGCCGTGTGGGGGTTTGAGGAGCTGCTGCATCACCGCATCCCCAAGTACGAAGCCATCGCGCAGCGCCACGGGTACACAATGCACATGGAAGACATTCCGCGCATCACGTCCGAAGCCGGCTTTCTGGATCTGCTCGCCGAGTGCATGGACGAACAGCGGTAATCGCTAAGCCGCAAGGGAATCTGCGGCTCAGCGACGATGCGCTACTACCGTTGCAGCACTGCGATGGCGCGCTGCGAGACCAGGCGACCCGTGGCCGCGGTCGGATGAAAACCGTCCCAAAAGAAGAACGAGTCCGGCGTGGAACAGACGCTCGGCGGCGCACTGACCAGACACGGGGCGGTGATGTTGGTGAATGAGAAGGTCGCGGGGTTCGCGAAGACCTCCGCCGTCAGTGCACCAAGATCGAACAGATACAGCGTGAGACCGGCTGACGCCGTGCGGATGGCGGGCAGCTGTGCGGCGACTGCAGCATTGAACTGCGCGGAAAGCGCAGTGGCCCCAGCCGATGCGGCGGCACCAGCACCGCGCACGAGGGGCGTACGGCCGACATCAGTGCTGTTGACCACGAGCACATGGCGTGCGCCAGCGGCGTACAGTCGGTTGATCATGCTGACGGTATTCGTCACCGCCGCCGCGATGATCGTGTTGCCTGCTTGCGGGTTGCTGAACGACTGCGCGAGGGCATCGTTGATGTCGTTGCCAACCGTTGCCACGTCCAGGATGAACAAGGCCCGCGCGCGCGTGCCCGAGTTGGGGGCGGCGAGAAACACGTCCACTTGTTGCACCATGTTCGGCACGGACTGCGTCGTGCCGGCGATAGGACCTGTGCGGGCTCCGCTGTGTGAATAGTTGGTGCCGCCCGTGCGGGACGGCGTCACGGTCGCGTTGTAGCGAGTCGCCACCAGCTCCACCCAAAGCGTTCCGTTCGATACTCGCCCCGTCGCGTACGGCGGTGGCGGACACGCGGATGGGGAGAGGTTGCACGAATTGCCGGTGTCGTCGAGACTGGCGCCAAACACATAGGTGGTGCTGAACAGCGCTGGTGCGGCCGGTTCAGTGGCCTTGTCGCCGCACGAGGCGAGCAAGACGGCACCAGTGATGGCGGCGAGGGCGCGGGAAACAGTACGGACGTGAGGCGTTCGCATGAATGGGCGGGGCGGGGAAGGGAGCACGAATGACGTGCGGCAGGCGCTGCAGATGAAACAGCGACTTTCAAAACAATCACGCGCGACCGCGTACGGCCAGTCTCCCCGCAATTGCTCAACGGTACTTAACGGTGGCACACGGGGCCTGCATCCAGTGGCGGCAGCGCAGCGAATGCCCAACCGGAGCACACACGAATGTCCCCTACCCTGAAATCTCCCATGCACCGATCGATCGCGATACTCGTTGCGTTTACCAGCTTCGTTTCGCTGCTGGGTGCCTGCGCCTCCGTGACCAGCACCACGTCCATCAAGCCTGACATGGCCTTTCGGCTGGGCGGCGGACAGCGCGGCGCCTTCACCGTGCGTGGCACAAATGCAGGGGACGTTCCCGTAGCGGTGTACTCGGAACGTGCGGGCGTGCGCGACAGCATCACCACGCTGCTCCCCGGCGCGCCGGTCGATGCGCGTTTCCCAGCGCAAGCGATGGCAGTATTTAAAAACACCTCCGCCACCCGCGACGCCACCGTTTCCATTCGTGTTACCGGCGACGTCGGCTCGCTCGGCATGGGCTATGAGCCGAACACCAAGCGGTAAGAGTCGGGAGCTATCGCAGACTGCTCAACAGGACAAAGAGAGTGACGATTGCAGCGGTGAAGATCACCCCGGCGAACACCAGCGCAGACAGGGCGGTGGTGCGCAATGCGCTCACGCTTGGTGACTGAACCTGCGCCACGTCTGCCGTCGCAACGGCGCGCAGCGGCGCGTCTGGCACCAGTCGCGTGCGGCCCACGATACTGTCGGCGCGCACCGTCGCGTCATACAGGTCGAACTGTTCCCCTGATTGCAGATGGATACGAATCTGCTCCACGGGAACGGCTGGATCCTGCGCGTCCCGAATCCGCCTCGGCTGCATGCTGATGCAGGACGTCAGGCATGCCGTCAGCAGCGGGATGAGCATCAGTGAGCGTTTGTGCATCAGCGAACGATGCAGGAGGGTCTGCGTGTTCGGCAGCCTTGGTGGGTGCCGGGGCCTAAGACTGCGGGCGCCAAGCACCGTTGTCCGTCCACTTTCGTTCCTTTCGGTCAATGCTTTCGGATCGTCGGGCATTCAGGCTCTCCCGCAACCCCAACATTTCTACGACTGCCCTCGTCGAACTGCCCACCGCCGAAGCCGCCAGCGAAGCGCCGCCTTCGACCTGTCCCTCGAAATCCTCGGCCCGATGGCAAACGGCACCGCCGTGACTCTCGTCCCTGTCCACGCCGAACCATATCCGTGCGTCTTCCCGATACGCTCTTGGTCGAACTCAAGCTGCTGGCCAACGAACGGGATGTTCCGTATCAGAGTCTGCTCAAGATGTATTTGACCGACCGCGTTCGGTCGGAGCGACCCTCTCGCAAGAGCACCGGCTCGTAGTCGCACCCGTCGACCGCCTGGCGCGACGAACCTCAGCGACCTGAGCTGCAAGCAAGTGGACACTTGCGGGCAAGCAAGTGCTTGCATATGCTCCTTTCACCATGCAAGACGACCACCACCAACGCATTCTGCAGGCCGCAGTCCGTGTCTACGCCCAGTACGGATGGCGCGGCGCCACGACGCGTCGCATCGCCGAAGAGGCGGGCGTCAACGAAGTCACGCTCTTCCGCCATTTCGGGTCGAAGGACGCCTTGCTCGACGCGGCCATCACGTCGACAGTCGCCGAGCAGGATTCGCTCCTGCTCACGGAACCCGCCGACCCGGCGGCGGAATTGTTCGCGTGGGCGACCACACAGCACGAGAACATCTCGGGCAAGCGCGCCATGGTCCGACAGCTCATGAGCGACGCCGCCGATCGACCCGACGCAGCCGCGTGCGCCGCACACGGTCCCAATGCCGCGTTGGCGCATCTGCGCGACTACGTGGTCCAGCTGCGACGTCAGGGGTGGATCGCCGAATCCGACCCGCTACGTCCGACCGAAGTGAGCGCGGCTGTGACCATGCTCATGGGGGCGGTGTTCGCCGACGCGATGAACCGTGACCTGATGCCCGCGATGTTTCCGCAACCGAAGGAGGAAACACTGGTGGCTTACGTCCGAATCTTCCTTCGCGCACTCGGCGTGCTGTCGGAGCCCGCGATAAGGCCCGCGCAGACAGATCGACGTGTTTCCATTTCAACTACGAACGCCCAATGATGTCCATGATCCGCACTCTCCGCGTGTTTCGTCGCGCGACGGTGGCGCTGTTGTTCGCCGTCCCGCTGTCGTTGGCGCCATGGTCGATCACGCACGCGCAGACGCCACCATCCGCCGCACCGATGCCGCTGACGCTGGCCGAGGCGCTGCGTCTGGCGACGGGCGCGAGCGAATCGATCGGGCTCGCGCAGGCCGGCGCGCAGCGTGCCAATGGCCAGCAGTACCAAGCGCGCTCGGCCCTCATGCCGCAGTTGTCGACGAGTCTCAGCTGGCAGAGGCAGCTCCAGAACCAGTTCGCCGCGATCGCCCGACAATCGGGGAGCGGGAACACGAACACCGGCGGCACTCCTCGCGACACCACGACCGCCGAGAACCCGCTGACCCGGATCTTCGCGTCGCCGTACAACACCACGTTCGGCATTTTGGCCTCGCAGTCGCTGTTCACCGGCGGCAGGGCCAAGGCCAACATCCGCGCCGCAAACATCGGCCGCGAGTCGGCGGAGATCGGGGTGGGTAGTGCAAAGGCGCAAGTGCAGCTCGACGTAACGCAGGTGTACTACGATGCACTGCTCGCCGACCGTCTTGTACAGATCGCCGAGTCGTCACTGGTGCAATCCGAGCGCACGCTGCGTCAGGTGCAGCTCACCCGCAGCGTCGGTTCTGCGTCGGAGTTTGAGCTGATCCGCGCGCGCGTCACTCGTGACAATCAGCGTCCGAGTTGGTTGCAGTCGCGCACCAATCGCGATCTCGCTTATGTGCGTCTCCATCAGCTGCTCAACCTGCCACTCGATCGCGCGTTGGCGTTGACTGATGGCATCGCCGAAGCGGAAGCGCCGGTGACGTCAAACGCGCCGACTGCGCCCATCACAACAGTGAACGTCTCACCGGCCGACGTGCTGACCATCGATCCGACTGTCCGCGCCGAAGTCACTCGGGTACTCGCGTCCACGGACACCGGTTCAACGCGGCGCGCGCCGGTTCGACAGGCGATGAAGGGTGTTGAGCAGGCAGAGCAGCAGTTGCGCGCAACCAGGGCGCTGCGACTGCCTTCCATCACGGCCACAACCAACTATCAGCGACTCGCGTATCCCAATAGCGGATTGCCGTCATCGTTCAATGACTTCTTTCCGAACTGGACGGCGGGTGTCGGGCTCACGTTTCCATTCTTTACCGGTGGTCGGTTGCGCGGCGATATGCTCGCGGCAGAAGCAACAGTGAAAGAAGCAAAGCTCCGATTGCAGCAGACGCAGGAAGGCGCGTCGCTCGATGCGCGGCAGTCGGTCGCGCAGCTCGAGCAGGCGGAAGCCGCATGGCAGGCAAGCGTCGGCACCGCAGAGCAGGCAACACGGTCGTACGACATCGCCGAGGTGCGTTTCCGCGAAGGGATTTCCACGCAGATCGAACTGTCCGAAACGCGTGTGCAGTTGCAGCAGGCGCTCGCCAATCGCGCCCGGGCTGCACGTGATCTTCAGGTCGCGCGTGTCCGTCTCCAACTCCTGCGTGACTTGCCGCTTTCGGGCGGCAGTACCCAGGGCCCCCCACCGAATGGTGCGCAGTTCACCGGATCCACCACGCCTACAGGCAACACCCCATGACGACCTATTCGCGCCGCGCGGCGGCGCCCTTGTTGACGTTGCTCGCATTGACGCTGGTTGGCGCGTGCAGCAAGAAGACGGATACCGCGACAACACCAGCTACACCAGCGGCTCAAACCATCGGACCTGATAACATCGCGGTCGTGCGTACCGACACGTTGCGCAGCGGCCCGGCAATCTCGGGCACGCTCGTGGCCGATCGTGAAGCGCGCATTCGCGCCGAAGTGTCCGGCGCCTTGCTGCAATCGTATGTGGAAGAAGGACAACGCGTCGAAGCGGGTGCCGCACTTGGTCGCATTGACGATGCCTCGGTCAAAGACGCCCAACTCTCGGCGAAGTCATTGGTGACGCAGGCGGCGGTCGCGGCGGAGCAGGCCGACCGTGAGTTGAAGCGATCGAGGACTTTGGCTGCGGCCGGTGCCATTGCCGATCGTGACGTTGAGTCGGCCGAACGCGGCAGTCTTGCGGCGCAGGCGCAGCTGGCCGATGCCAAGGCTCGGCTTTCTACGGCGGAGAAGAATCTGCGCAACACGACCATCCGCGCGCCGTTTGCGGGCGTCGTGTCGCAGCGGTCGGCGAGTCCCGGGGACATCGTCTCGCCGGGGACGGCGCTCTACACCATCATCGATCCGCGCAGCTTGCGGTTGGAAGCGTCGGTGCCGACCTCCGCGTTGGGCGATGTAAAGCTGGGTGCACCGGTGCTCTTCACGGTGAATGGTTCCGATCGTCCGCTCGAAGGCAAAATCACGCGTGTCAGTCCGTCGGTGGACCCGCAAACGAAGCAGGTGCGTTTACAGGCCAGTGTCCCGAACGAGAAGTCGGAGCTGGTGGCGGGTCTGTTTGTCGAAGGCCGGATCGCATCGGAGAAGCGGGTGGGTGTGATGGTTCCTGAGCAGGCGATCGATCAGACGGCTGTGCGTCCGTACGTCATTCGTCTCAAGAGTGGCAAAATAGAGAAAGTCGAAGTGCAGCTTGGCGTGCGCGACGAGGCCGCGGCCGTATACGAAGTGCGCACGGGTTTGGCGAGTGGAGATACGGTGCTGCTGGGTGCGGCGCGCGGTATCTCGTTGGGTACGGCGGTCGTGGTTTCCGCTCCGGCGGATGCTGCAACCACGTCGGCGACGGCGCCTGCCGCATCGCCGAGCACGCCCGCGAAGAAGAACTGATCCCTCAGCAGAGACAGCGCAGATGTTCATCTCAGACTTCGCGATCAAGCGACCGTTGGTCACCGTCGTCGCCATGCTGACGCTCGCCGCAGCGGGTGTCTTGGCGTTGACGCAGCTCCAGACCGACGAGTTCCCTGAAGTGCAGCCGCCGATCGTCCTCACGACCATCGTGTATCCGGGCGCCTCGCCTGAGCAGGTGGAGCGAGAGGTCTTGGAGCCGGTCGAAGAGGCGATTCAGGCCATTGCAGGCGTAAAGTCGATCAATGGCGAGGCCCGCGATGGCTTCATGACGATCCGGACTGAGTTCATCTTTTCCAAGAACCTGCAGGAAGCGACGCAGGAGATTCGCGACGCGATCGGCACCAAGCGACAGGACTTGCCGCAGGAAATCGAAGAGCCCATCCTGCGCAAGTTCAACGACACGGACTCGCCGATCGTGACGCTCTCGCTGTTCTCTACGTCCGTCTTGCCGCCCGAGCTGACGCAATTCGCCGATCCTGGTGTGACGCGTGAGCTGCGTTCGATTCCAGGCGTCGCTGACGTGTCGGTGACGGGTGCCGTCAAGCGCGAACTCACGGTCAATCTCGACCCGCAGCGCCTGCAGTCGGCCGGGGTCAGCGTACCGCAGGTGATCGCGGCACTGCAGCAGGGCAATCTCGCCGTGCCGGTTGGGCGCGTAACCGGTGCCTTGGACGAGCGGACCATTCGCCTGCAGGGGCGCCTCAACGGACCATCGGACTTCATGCAGCTCGTCGTTGCCGAGAAGGGCGGGCGCGTCGTGCGTCTTGGTGACGTCGCCACGGCCGCCGATGGTACGGAAGAGCAGAGGACACTCGCGTTTTACAACGGAAAGCCTGCCGTTGGCATCGAGATCAAGAAGACCAAAGGGTATTCGACGACCACCGTCGCGGCGGCAATCCTGAAGAAAGTCGAGCAGTTGCGACCGACGCTGCCAAAGGCCGTGCAACTCGACGTGGTGAAGAACAAAGGCACGCGCGTCACCAACTCCATCGACAATGTGCAAAGCTCGCTGATCGAAGGCGCGCTGCTCACAGTCCTCGTGGTCTTTCTCTTCCTCAACTCGTGGCGGTCGACCGTCATCACGGGACTGGCGTTGCCCGTGTCGGTGCTGGCCAGCTTTGTCGCCGTGTGGGCCTTCGGTTTCACACTGAACACGATGTCGTTGCTTGGACTTTCGCTCGCGATCGGCATCCTGATCGACGATGCCATCGTGGTCCGCGAGAACATCGTGCGACACGTGGAGATGGGAAAGGACCACTACACGGCGGCGCGCGAGGGCACCGATGAAATCGGCTTGGCCGTTGCCGCGACGACGTTCTCGATCGTTGCCGTTTTCGTGCCGATCGCATTCCTGAATGGCGTCGGCGGGCAGTGGTTCAAGCCCTTTGCGCTCACCATCGCATGTTCGGTGCTCGTGTCATTGTTCGTGTCATTCTCCCTGGACCCGATGCTCTCGGCCTATTGGCCGGACCCACATCTGGAAGAACATCAGAAGTCATGGATCACCAAGCGGCTCGACACGTTCAATCGCTGGTTCGATGGACTGGCGAATGGCTATCGCGGCGTGATCGGCTGGGCGCTCGACCACCGGTTGGCCATGGTGGGACTCGCGTTGCTCAGCTTTGTCGGCGCGCTGGCCTTGCCGGCGACCGGCGTGGTGGGCAAAAGCTTCTTCCCACTCGAAGACAATGCGGAAGTCTCGTTGAGCGTCGAGACGCCACCGGGCGCCAACGTGGACTATCTGCGCCAAAAGGTGCAGGAGACGTTGCAAACGGTCAGCAAATATCCCGAAGTGCAATACACGTTCGTCACCGCAGGCGGCGTGAGCGGTGCGGTGGACAAGGCCAGCGTATACGTGAAGCTGAGCAGCAAAGGCGAGCGGCTGGACAAAGGGCAGCGCGGCGCGGAAGCACTGGCGTCGCAGATGCGCGAGGATGTCAAACGCATCGGCGGCGCGGACGTGGCGGTGTTCACGAACGACTTCGCGGGTAGTCAGAAGCAGATCTCCTTGGAGCTGCGCGGTACTGACAAGGCGGCGCTGCAGTCCGTTGCCGACCAGTACAAGGCGGCGATGAAGGCTACGCCGGGCGCGGTCGACGTTGGACTCAGCACGAAAGGCCAGAAACCCGAGCTGCAGGTGGAGATCGATCGCGGTCTCGCCGGTGCGTTGGGGCTGAGCGTCGCGTCGGTCGCGCAGGCCATTCGTCCCGCCTTCGCCGGCTTGCACGCCGGTGACTGGGTGGACCCCACCAACCAGACCCGCAAGGTGATGGTCCGGCTGTCCCCGGAAGCACGCGAGCGCGGCACCGATCTCGCGCAACTGCCGATCGGCATTGGTACGGGGCCGAATGCGCAGCTGGTGCCGCTCCAGCAGGTGGCGCGCATCCGCAACCAGCTTGGGCCGGCGGTGGTCAACCATCTGGATCGCAACAATGTGATCAAGGTGGAAGGGAACGTTGCGGGGCGCCCGAATTCCGAGGTGATGGCCGAGCTGAATGCGAAGACGGCGAAAATTGCACTGCCGCCCGGAGTGACGCTCTCAACCGGTGGCCAAGTCCAGCAGCAATCGGAGGTGTTCACCAGCATCTTCATCGCGCTCGGCGTGGCGATCGCCCTGATGTACCTCATTCTGGTCATTCAGTTTGGCTCGTTCCTCGACCCCATCGCCATCCTGATTTCGCTGCCACTCTCGCTCATCGGCGTGATGGGAGCCTTGGCGATCACCGGCAGCACGATCAACCTCATGAGCCTGATCGGTGTGATCCTGCTTTGCGGCATTGTGGCCAAGAACGCGATTTTGCTCATTGACTTCGCCAAGATGGCGCGTGAGAGGAATGGCATGCCGCTGCGCGAAGCGTTGATCGAAGCGGGCGCCATTCGTTTGCGTCCCATTCTCATGACGACCTTCGCGCTCATTGCGGGCATGATTCCGGTCGCGCTCGGCCGTGGCGAAGGCGCGCAATTCCGCGCTCCGCTCGGCGTCGCCGTCATCGGCGGCGTGATCACGTCGACCGTGCTGACACTGCTGGTGATCCCGACGTTCTACGAGATCTTCGACGATATACGTTCGGCGTTCTCGCGCCGAGTCGGGCTGACGCCGCCCCACACGGGGCAGTTCAAGACGTTCGAAATGCCGGTGCCCGGCGTTGGTGATTGAGTCTCGATAGATTGACGGCAGGCTGTCCTGCCTGACACCGGACGGGGGCCCTCGGCGTTTGCTTGCCGTGTGCCCCCGTTCCGCTTCTCCCTCCCCCGCCTGATGCAGTCACTCCTGCACCTCGTTTCCTCGCTGGTTGCGGCCATGTCGGCGACAGGACTGTTGGGGCATGTGGCCAGTGGCTTCTCCGACGGCTTTGCGCAGAGTCCATGGGCCTACTGGGCGCTCGCAGCATCCGCGGTGCTCACAGAGGAGCTTTCGCCGATTCTGGGCGGCATTGCGGCCAACGAAGGGGACTTGGAGCTGGTCCGGGTGATGGTGGCGGTCACGATTGGCGCGTGGGTCGTCACGGCGGGGCTGTACCTGCTCGGTCGAACGAAGTGGGAGTGGATTCGGCGTAAGTGGCCGCGAGTGCGTGGGACAGGCACCGTCGCGCTCCGGGTAGTCGGGCGAAATCCGATTACGGCGTCGCTTTTTGTGCGCTTTGCGTTCGGGCTCCGACTCGTGCTCCCGGTGGCGTGCGGCGCGGCGCGGGTGCCGCTCGTGATCTTCCTGCCGGCCACGTTGGTCGGTTCCGCGATCTGGTCGGTGCTTTTCTCACTGCTTGGCTACGGCGCCGGCGAAGCGGCAGTGCGCGTCCTCGGCCATTTGGGCACCGCGGGCGAGGTCATCGGCGCCGTTTTGGTGACGGCGGCGGTGCTGGGATTCCTGCGTTGGAATAAGCGACGTGGCGAGCGGAAGGCGCAGAAGCGGCAGGCGGCGGCGGCGAGGGCGGTGGCGGAGGCGAGTAAGGCGCTGGAGCCGAGGTCGGGCGCGGGAGACTTGGGCTCGAGTTGAACGGCTGAGTGGGCAGTAGGCAGTTTGAGTTACGAGCAGGCAGTGAGTCACAACTCCAACCCGAAACTCACCACTTCCCACCGTAGTGGTAGGTGGGAGGCCTTGAGTTCGAGTTGTGGGTCACTGCGAACTCGTCACTCAAACGCACCACTCACGACTGAGCAGTTGGCACGATGCCAGCTGAAACCACCACTGCCGATGCGTCTCTGAGCTCCCGCCACGCCAGCTCGATATGCTCGCGCGTAGTACGAATATTCCCGATCGCCAGCCTCAGCGTGTATTTCCCGTTGAGCTTCGTGTGCGACAGGTACACGAGCCCGCGCGTGTTCACCCGCTCCATGATGTCCGCGTTCAGTGCGGCGATGCGCACTTCGTCCGCACCCGCGGGCGCGTAGCGAAAGCAGACCAGCGACAGCGGCACCGGTGCGGTGAGCTCCCATCCCCCTTCGTAGTGCACCATGCCGGCGAAATCACGCGCGAGCTCGCAATGCAGCCTGATTCGCTCGGCGATGCCCTCCGCTCCGAACGCGCGCATCACCATCCACAACTTGAGTGAACGAAACCGTCGACCGAGTTGGATGCCGTAGTCCATCAGGTTGACGACATCGTCTTGCCCGCTTGTGACGAGATACTCAGGCAAGAGTGCAAATGCTTGACGCAAAGCGTCAGGGCGCTTGGTGTAGAGCACCGAGCAATCCATGGGCGTGAAGAGCCACTTGTGCGGGTTGACGACAAGTGAGTCGGCGCCGTCCACACCGTCCATGAGATAGCGGAGTTCGGGCACGATCGCCGCAACGCCACCGTACGCCGCGTCGGCATGTACCCAGCAGTTGTATTTGCGCGCGATGGCAACGATTGCCGGCACATCGTCGATGCTGGTGGTGCTTGTTGTGCCAATGGTGGCAACGACAGCGATCGGACGATGACCTGCGGCGATGTCTGCCACTATCGCGGCCTCGAGTAATTCCGGACGCATCCGAAACGCCTCGTCCGCCGAAATCTTTACGAGATTGTCGTGGCCGAGTCCGAGCGCAATGACGGCCTTGTCAATCGATGAATGCGCGTGTTCAGACGAGTAGACACGTAACGCCGGCATATCAGCTCGACCGGCCATCCCTTTCGCGCGGACGTCCAGGCCGGCGAGTTCACGCGCCGCTGCAATCGCGTAGAACGTGCTCACCGAGGCGGTGTCGGTGATCTGCCCAAACCATCCGTCGCCCAACCCCATCAGCTGACGCAGCCAATCGAGCGTGACCTGTTCGAGTTCAGTCACTGCGGGGCTGGTCACCCACAGCATACCGTTCGCGTTGAGGGCAGCGGTGAGCAGCTCGCCAAGAATGCCTGGGTACGAACCCGAATTCGCGAAGTAGGCGAAGAACGCAGGGTTGTTCCAGTGCGTGATGCCGGGGAGCAGCGTCTCCTGCACGTCATGCAGCATCGCTGCGAGCGGCTCACCATTGATTGGCGCCGAGGGAGGCAACGCAGCACGAATCTCACCTGGCTTCACCCGACTCTTGACCGGATGTCGTTCGGGGTGCTCGAGATAGTCAGCGATCCAGTCCACGGCGGCGTGTGCGGCCGCGCGAAACTCTTCGGGAGCAAGATCGCCGGAATGAGGCGTTTCAGACATGGCCGTGGTGATGCGTGAGCGAGGCGTGAGCGTGGCGAGACGCGCGAGCGATGCCGGGGAAAGATGCGTCGCTGAGCGCGTGGCAGAAACTGTCCGTGCACTCATGGCGTACATGCGCATATGACAGCGCCCTCCTCCTCTGCCACGCCCACGTTCAATCCAAAGATTCCGGTTGGCGGGACCGTTCCGTCAGGGCGACCGGCCGCGGTCACGCGCGCCATCGATCCTGTACTGAGCCAGAAGTTTCGCTTCTGGAGTCTGGTGGCGATGGTGCTGTTGGTGTACGTGCATGCGTTCAATCTGCATCCGCGCTACCTGCAGCCCATGACGCTGGTGTAGGAGCCGGCATCATGGGACAATGTGCTGCAGTACTTGCTGGCGAACGGGTTGCTGCGATTCCGTATTCCCATCCTCTTTGCGATTTCCGGCTATCTGTTCGCGTGGCGTGATGATGGAACGGCGCCGTACGGCGCGCGACTGGTTCGGCGGGTGCGGACGCTGGCGGGGCTGAGCCCCTTCCAGCCACAGGCCAATTTCGTCAGCCAGTACACGGGCAATCAGCTGCTGCTCCGTTGGCTCGTCATCCCGGCCGC
>Ga0105049_10007082_pt1 | contig 13030 bp, 8 predicted proteins | sample MAT06_FD_78087 | JGI IMG/M metagenome (GOLD analysis project Ga0105049, IMG submission 78087) | Freshwater microbial communities from Lake Fryxell liftoff mats and glacier meltwater in Antarctica - MAT-06 | ecosystem: Environmental > Aquatic > Freshwater > Ice > Liftoff microbial mat | place...
CCACACCGATCCCATGCCGCCAAAAGCGGCGCGGGTCAGGAGCTCGAAGCGGTCCGCCAGGACCTTGGCTGCCATCGGACCAGTATACCGACGTCTTCACGTTGGGTTCCAATTGGGCAGCATCCCTGTCTGTGTGGTTGGATCACCGACTCTTCGCTACCGCGCTGGTGACGAACCATCCGTGAGCTCGATCGAAACCGACGAAGATAGGTCGTCGAGATCGTTGCGATTCAAGGACCCAGCTGTGTGGATCACTTCAGCATCTTCACGTTGTACTTCGTGAGGATGATGCCGGCCGCGGCCTCGAGCTGACTCAGCACGATCTGGAACGACGCCTGCTCGATCGCCTGCCTGAGGCGCGCGGCCTCAAGATCGTCCTGGCGCCGGATGATCTCGGCGCTCGACGACTTTCCGGCCTCGAACTTCTTGGTCTCCGCCTCGACATTCTGCTCGGCGAGCGAGACCGCCAAGGTGCCGAGCTCCGAGCTCTTGAGGTGGACCTGTGTCGCGTAGACGATCCGCACGACCTCCGACGCGACGTCCGCGCGCTTGGTGGCCGCGAGGACCCTCGAATGGTAGGCGTTCGACCGATCCGCACGGTGAACGCCGCGCGCGTTGTGGTTGCCGATCTGGTACTCGACGGTGAGGTTGCCGCTCACCGAGTAGCCACCGGCGTTGAGGGCGCGCAGCGAGCCACCGAAGGACGGATTGCCGATGATCGGCGCCGGATTCATCGTCGGATCACGCTGCGTGATGTCAGTGCCGATCGTGCCGCCGTCGACCCGGAGATCGACACGTGGTCCGAGATCGCGCCTGCTCCCGCGCTCGGCGGCCGCGGTCGACGCCACCTCGGCGATCGCCACCTTGAGGTCGTCGCTCTCGGCCAGCGCCTTCGCCACGTACGTCTTGGCATCGAGCGGCAGTGGCTGCGGCGCCGGAAGCACGGACGTGCGCAACGGATAGTTGTCGGGCGTCACCTCGAGCCCAGCGAGCCGACGCAACTCGATCGACGTCTCGACGACCTCGAGCTCGGCCGTCAAGATCTCCTGCTGGCGCGAGACGATCGCCTGCTGGACCGGCAGCAACTCGGCGTTCGCGTACTTGCCGGTGCGAATGCCTGCCTCGACGAACGCGACCTGCCGCTTGCCGAGCTCGACGCTGGCGCGCCTGATGTCGAGCTTTCGCCACGCCAGCGACAACTTCCAGTAGGTCTGGATCATCTCGACGGCGAAGACCCGGGCATCGGCGCTATGCTTGACCAGCGCGGCGTTGCGACGGTAGCGCGCGATGTCGATCGTCTTGTACGCGGACGCCTGGCCGATGCCGCGGAGCAGCGGCTGGGTCAGCCGCAGCTTGAGGCTCGACGTGATCGTCTCCGAGACGTTGCCGAGGATGTCGTTTGTCGAGTTGGTGTTCTGGCCGATCAGCTCGATCGTGCCGTTGGTCGGCAGCAGCTTCTTGAACGACACCGACCCCTGCATGGTGGTGAATTCATTGCCGCCGAGGCCGGGCAGCGTCGGTGCACCACTGGTCTTCTGAAAGTCGAACAGGCCACTGACCGTGAAATCGTGCGGGCCCTTCGCGGCCTCGTACTGAGCGTTCGCCTGGGTCCGTGAGTACGCCGCGTTCTCGAGCGCGGGTGCGGATCGCACCGCGACCTCGAACAGCTGCTGGATCGTCAGTTGCTCGGCCTTCTCGAGCTCGCCCTCGGCGCGGGCGGGTGCCGACAACAAGGACAGCAAGACCGGTAGACAGCGGCGCATGAGTCATTGTCGCCGACTGTGGCATCGAGGGGAAACAACTCGAAGGGATGGTGATGCTAAGATCCTGCGGTCTTCATGTCCGAGTGGTCCGAAGAATCCACCCAGATCCGCGAGATGACGTTCTCCGAAGGTAGAGACCGCATCCTGGTCGCGGACTCGGACGAATACCGCCGGATGTGGCTCAAGCAGGCCGTCGGCAGCCGCTACATCGTCGAGGAAGTCGATAACGCGCGGTCCGCGCTCGATCAGCTGACCAGCAATCCACCGCTCGTGCTCGTCGTCGGCAGCACCCTGCTCGACGTCTCCGGTGGGGTGCTCCTGGCTCATGCCGCGCGGTACGGGTTGGTCGGTGCGCACAAGGGCGGCCCGATGGTGTTCCTGCTCGCTGACACGCCGGAGACCGCCGCGCAGGTCAACGAGCAGGAGATTCCGGTCTTCTACCGACTGACGCCGCAGCTGCAGCCGGAGCGGTTGCGCGAGCTGCTCGAGCACGCGATCGCGCGCAATGCACCGCAAGCCCCGCGCGCCAGCGCGGCGGACACAGCGCGAACTCGCCAGATCCTCGAATACCAGAAGAAGCTCGGCGCGCTCTCCGATGTCACCGCGGCGGCGGTGGTCGCGACGTCGGCGATCGTCGAGCTGATATGCGCCGATCGTGCGCGCTGTCTGTACTACGACGACGAGCGCGGCGTGCTGTGGTCGGAGACCGATCCGGACTCCGCAGAGTCGCAGGCATCGGCGGGCGTCGCCGGGTTCGTCGCACGCGCCGGCTCGCCGGTCGTACTCGAGAAGGCCTCGTCAGATCCGGCCTATCGCGCCCACGTCGATGATCCCGAAGGCAACGGCAACGAGCGGCTGTGTCTGATGCCGGTGATCGATCGCGATCGTCGGGTCCACGCCGTGCTGATCGCCGTTCGCGCGGCATCGAGCCCGCCGTTCACCCAGGTCGACATGATCACGCTGAGCGAGCTCGCCGCCGCCTGGGCGCCGTACGTCCATCAGCTCTCGGTCGAGGCCGAGGCCGGCGTGCGCCAGGTCGAGAATCGCGACGAGATCTTTCGCCACGAAGCGATCCAGAACCTGATCAAGCGTGGCAGCTCCGGCGACGTCGTACGCGTCCACCCACGATGGATCAACGCAGCGTTCTGGGTTGTGGTGCTCGCGGTCGGCTCGAGTGTCGGGTTCGCCGCGGTCGCGCGCGTGCACCAATACGCGCAGGGCCCATCGGTGGTGCGCGTCACCGGCCGCACCGACGTGATCGCGTATGACGGCGGCAGCGTCACCGGGATCGAGGTCTCGACGGGGCAAGCGGTCGTCGAGGGCCAGATCCTGATCCGACTGCACGACAACGAGCAGGCGAACCAGATGCGCGGGCTCGACTCCGAGTTCGAGCGCAAGCTGGTCGCGTATCTCCAGAGCCCGACCGATCACGCCGTGCGCGAATCCCTCTCCGGCGCGGTCTCCGCGCGCGACAAGGCGAAGGCCAGCCTCGATGCCCGCGTGATTCGCGCGCCCCACGACGGCGTCGTGCGTGACGTGCTGGTCAACATCGGCCAGCGCGTCGATGCCGGCAAGGTCGTGGTTGCCGTCGCGAAGAAGGGTGTCCCCGAGGGACTCAGCGTGCTCGCGTTCGTTGCCGGCTCGGAGCGGCCACGGCTCACCGTCGGGCAATCGCTGCGACTGACGCTGCCCGGGTATCGTGGCGCGAAGGTCGTGTCGACGGTACGCGCGATCAGCTCCGAGGTGATCGGCGCGCCCGAGGCGAAGGCGCGCTACCTCACCAACTCGCTCGCCGACAGTCTCCAGATCGACGGCACGGTCGTGGTCGTCGAGGCGCAACTCCCGCCGACGTTCGAGGCTGACGGTCAGGTCTACGAGCTGCACGATGGCATGGTCGGTCACGCCGAGGTCCAGCTCGAGTCGAAGACCGTGCTCGAGACGGTCGTGCCGGGACTCGCCGAGTGAGCGAGCAGACCGAACGCAACGACGGCGACCGACGCCCGCACCCTGCCGCCGCGGTCGACGAGAACCTGTTTCCTTCGCTGCAGCGGCTCGCCGCCAGTCGCGGGCGAGGCAAGGTGCCGTTCGTCCAGCAGACCGAAGGTTCCGACTGTGGCCCGGCGTGTCTGACCATGATCCTCAAGTTCCTCGGACGCGAGGTCATGCTCGACGAGGTTCGCGAGGCGGTCGGGGTTGGTCGCGATGGCGCCGACGGTGCTTCGCTGATCCGCGGCGCCGAGACCTATGGGCTGTTCGGGCGCGGCCTGTCACTCGACGTCGAGTCGCTCAAGTTCTTGCCCAAGGGATCGATCCTGCACTGGGAGTTCTCGCACTACGTGGTGTTCGAGAAGGTGGTGAAGGACGGGGTCATGATCGTCGACCCGGCGCGTGGCTCGCGGTTGATCCCGACGAAGCAGCTCCGCGAATCGTTCACCGGCGTCGCGCTGGTGTTCGAGGAGACCGAGAAGTTCGAGCAGCGCAAGGCAGGTGCCGGTCGATTCGGCTTCTACATGTCCCAGATCTTCGGCCAGCGCCGGCTGCTGCTGCGGATCTTCTTCACGTCGCTGATGCTGCGCGTCTTCGGGTTGGCGGTGCCGCTGCTCACGGCGCTCGTCATCGATAGCGTGATCCCGCGCAGCGACTACGGCTTGCTGGTCGTCGTCGTCGCCGGCTTCGGCGGCATGCTGGTGTTCCAGTCGGTCACGCAGCTGATCCGCGCCCACCTGTTCTTGCAGCTCCGGACCAACCTCGACACCCGGATGACGCTCGGCTTCGTCGACTACATGGCGCGGCTGCCGTTCGAGTTCTTCCAGCGCCGTAGTGCCGGCGATCTGATGATGCGCGTCAACAACAACGCGACCGTTCGCGAGCTGTTGACGACCAACACGCTCTCGACCTTGCTCGACGGCATCCTCGTGCTCGGCTACCTCGGCCTGATCATCTGGTTCGCACCGACGATGGCGCTGATGGTTGCCGGCCTCGGGTTCCTCCAGATCTCGATGTTCTACCTGTCGCGACGCTACTACCGCGAGCTGCTCGCGCGCTCGCTCGACGCACAGGCTCGCACGCAGTCGTATCTGGTCGAGCTGTTCGCCGGGATGTCGACGCTCAAGGCGTGCGCTGCCGAGGGGCGTGCCGTCGAGAAGTGGTCGAACTTGTTCGTCGACGAGCTCAACGTGTCGCTCGACCGCGGCCGGTTGTCTGCGACGATCGATGCGATCACCGGCTTCATCGGTGCGGCATCGCCGATGGTGATCCTGGTGATGGGTGCGATGAACGTGATCAATGGCCAACTGACGCTCGGCAGCATGCTCGCGATCAACGCGATCTCGATGGGCCTGCTGACGCCCTTGCAGTCGCTGGTGTCGACGGCGCTGCAGCTCCAGTTGCTCGGCGGCTACATGGATCGCGTCGACGACGTGCTCAAGCAGGAGCCAGAGCAACCGCCCGAAGCGACGACGCGCGTGCCGAAGTTGACGGGGCGGATCACGTTGCAGGGCGTCTCGTTCCGCTACGGCGAGCGCGCGCCCCTCGTGGTTCGCAACATCTCGATCGACATCAAGGCGGGCAGCACGATCGCCCTCGTCGGGCGCAGTGGTTGTGGCAAGTCGACGCTCGCCGCGCTGATGGCGGGCATGTATCGCCCCGTCGAGGGCCGCATCCTGTACGACGGGCACGACACCACGCGCGTCGATCTCAGGAGCCTGCGCCGCCAGCTCGGGATCGTGTTTCAGTCACCGTATCTGTTTCAGGGATCGATCCGGAGCAACATCGCGCTCACCGATCCGTCGCTGCCGCTCGATCGGGTCGTCCACTCGGCGCGCCAGGCGTGCATCCACGACGACATCGATCGGATGCCGATGGGCTACGACACGCTGATCGCAGACGGTGGCTCGTCGATGTCGGGTGGTCAGCGGCAACGCGTCGCGCTCGCCCGCGCGCTGGTCCACAAGCCAGCGGTGTTGATCCTCGACGAGGCGACCAGCGCCCTCGACGCCGAGACCGAGCGTCGCGTGATGGACAACCTGACGCGTCTCAACTGCACGCGCGTCGTGCTCGCGCACCGGCTGAGCACGATCATGGATGCCGACCAGATCCTCGTGATGGATCAGGGCGAGGTGATCGAGGCCGGCACCCACCAGGAGTTGCTGGCGCGCGGCGGCCACTATCGTAACCTGGTGGCTGCACAGCTCTCGAAGACCAAGGAGGTCGTATGAGGAAGTTGCTCTGGATCGTCGCGCTCGCTGCTGCTTGCGGTCGCGGCGAGAAGCCTCGCACCGATACGCCGGCTCCCGAGCCATTCGCCAACAAGGGCGCCACTGTCGAGGTCGTCAAGACTGCGGGCTACATCGGCGTGGTCACCGCGCGCGAGGCCGTCGAGATCACGGCGCCGTTCACGACCAACGTCGACAAGTTCCTGGTCACGCTCGGCGACAAGGTGAAGATCGGCGACAAGCTCGCGAACCTCGACGAGGCACCGCTGCTCGAGCAGCTCGCGATCGCGAAGGCCGAGATGCGTGCAAGCCAGGCCGATGTCGCGAAGAGCGGGGTCGCCGCGGCCTCTGCCATCGCCACGCTCAATCGCGAGCGCGCGGGTGCGAAGGCCGGGATCACGTCGAAGGCCGAGCTCTCCGACGCGCAGTTCAAGAGCAGTGGTGCAGGCGCGGACGTCGCGCGTGCGGTCGCCACCGTCGAGCAGATGAAGGCGAAGATCTCCGCGATGGAAGTGAAGCTGAAGGGTCTGACGATCACGTCACCGATCGCGGGGCAGGTCTCGTTCCGCTACGTCGAGCCGGGCGCGCGCGTCGAGGAGGGTCGGCCGGTGATCAAGGTGATCTCGTCGGACGAGCTGTTCGTGAAGTTCGCGATTCCGAACGATCAGGTCGGCAAGATCCAGCCGGGTGACAAGATCGAGGTCGCGATCGAAGCGCGTGGTGTGAAGGCGAAGGCCGTCGTGAAGAGCGTCGCGCCGGAGCTCGATCCGATCGCGCAGATGATCTTCGCCGAGGCCGAGCTCGTGTCACCCGTCGAGAAGCTGCAGTCGGGCATGGTCTGTCGCGTTCAGCTCGCGGAGGTCGCGAAGCCCACACCGAAGGCAATGTAGGCCAAAATCCCCCTTCACAGTTCGTGCACGATTGCACAATCTGTGAAGTCTCGTGATCCAAGCACTCGAAAGGATCCAGCTACTTTGTAGCCTCCTCGTCTGGCACGACCCGTGCTTTATACGAAGATATGAAGCGAACCGGAGTCAAGAAACTCGAGCTGAAGCGCCTGACGGTGAAGCAGTTGACCGAGGTTTCAGGTGCTGGCTGCCGCGTGTTCACCCGGATCTGCTCGGACACCTGTACCTGCACGACGACGCAGATTTGCACCGACTTCGAGAATGTTCCCGACTACGCGTGTTGCGACAATCCGGCGTGCGGCGCCGCTTGTCTCACTCCGCCTGGTGGCGGCGGCGGTGGCTGCGGCGGCGGGTGCGGCGGCGGCGGCAACGCCAACATGGCGCTCTGTTAAGCGCGAACGATCGCAAGCGCCACGAGGTCTCTCGAGACCAGCGTCGCCGGAACGAGCTCGATCCCGAGTTGTGCTCCGATGTCGACCAAGCGCTGCTGAAGCGCTCCAGCTTCGCGCACGGTCGCGAACCAGTCATCGTCAGCTGACGCCCTGATCGCGAGGATGTCGCCGCGCACGTCGACCCACAGCGGTGGCGAGATCCCGGCACGCGCGAGCAGCTCCACGAGCTGCGGCGGTGGCTCTACTGCATCGACTGCGGATGCTGTCGTTGCCGTCGTCGTCACGAGCCCGGCCTCGAGCATCGCGGCCACGATCCCGCGTGCGAGCTCGAGCTCGAGCTCGAGCTCGCTGGTGAGTGCCTCGAGAGTGCACGGACGAGCGAGCCGGTTCACGATGGCCAACAACACCGGCTCGTCGGCGGAGATCGCTTCGCGTGCACCCGGCGCCGAGATCACGGGTATGCCGTCGACCCAGTAGAAGTGGGCGAACGGGGCGAGCTGGAACGTCGCCGAGGTCAGGAGCGCTTCGCGGACCGCGGAGGCGTCTCCGACCACGACACCGGTCGTGACGAAGCTCTCGAACGAGCGTGCGATCTTGTCGTGTTCGCCGGGGAGCGATGTGAGGTCGAGTGTGCCGGCTTGGATCTGCTCGAGCATCGCGAGCTGGGTCGCGTCGAGCGGACCGACCCGACCGAGCGCTTGCTGGCCACGCCAGGTCACAGCCGCGCCTCGCCACGGGACCGGCTCGGGGCTGCGCTCGCGGATCTGCATCATCCACCGGGCCGAGTCGTAGTCGAGCCGATGGAGTCCAACCCCGGGGGCGAGGCGAAGCTCCCCCAGGCTCGGCTCGGTGACCGGCAGTGAGACCGCGGCGACGGCTTTTCCCCACTCGAGCCGCGCGACCTCGAGCAACCAAGGGGGGATCGTCGGATCGCGGCCGAGGAAGGTCGAGAGCGCTGCCCCGTCGGGGCGATAGTCGAAGCGTCCCCAGGGATGCTCGATGAAGTAGGCGAGGGCGATCGCGTCGAAGCGTGGCCCGAGCACGCGCGCGACCTGCGGAAAGCTCGCGGCGAGCTCGCGTGAACGGGTGCTCCCGACGTGGTTGTAGAGCGAGAGCCGGCGAGCATCCGCGCTCTCGACATCACCGTAGATCGCGCGGCGGACCTCGACCGTGGTCGCCAGACCGCGGTGCATGCGCTCGAAGTGCGCGAACAGCTCGTGAAGCTTCATGCCGCTCGGCACGGTATCATGCGGTCGTGCGTGCGCTGGCTGGCATCGGTCTCGGGCTCAGGCACGAGTTCTTGGAAGACCTCCAGAACACGACGCGTGCGATCGACTTCCTCGAGATCGTGCCCGAGATGTGGCTGCGCCCGAGCCAGCGAGGCTGGCTCGAGCCGGTCGCTGACAGGTGGCCCGTCGTGCCGCACAGCATTCATCTCTCGATCGGGGGGCCCGATCCGATCGATGCGCAGTTCGTCTGCGTCATCAACGAGATCGTGCGCAGGCTCGATGCCCCGTTCTACTCCGATCACCTCTGCTACTCGAGTGTCGGGGGCCTGCAGACCGGCGAGCTCCTACCGCTGCCGTTCTCCGACGAGGCGATCGATCACGTCGTGGCACGTTGTCGCGAGCTCGCGGGCATGCTCGAGGTGCCACTGGTCCTCGAGAACCCGACCTACTACTCGGTGATGCCAGGCTCGACGATGGACGAGGCCGTGTTCATCAACCGGATCTTGGACGAGGCCGACTGCGGGATGCTCCTCGACGTCAACAACGTGTACGTCAACGCGCGCAACCACGGCTACGACGCGCACGCGTTCATCGATCGCATGCCGCTCGATCGTGTTCGCCAGATCCACCTCGCCGGGCACCTCCACGATCGACAGCTCGACACCCTGGTCGACAACCACGGCTCGGCGGTGGTCGACGACGTGTGGGCCCTGTATCGCTACACGCTCGCGAAGGCAGGGTGGCTGATCCCGACGATCATCGAATGGGACAACAACCTGCCAACCCTCGACCGGGTGATCGACGAGGTCGATCGCGCACGCGAGCACGCGGCAGTCGCACTCGCCGGGGTCAAAACGTGAGGTCGAGGCTCCGCATCACCATCCCGAGTTGCTTCAGCTTCTCGAGCGCGGCGTCGGGCGGTCGCGGATAGTCCTCTCGAAACGGCTCGGCCTCGAGCCCCTCGGCGCCGAACCATCCGAACCGGTGCTGGATCCAGGGCTCGTAGGAGGCGAGCTGACGTGCGAGGCGCTCGGCGACCTGGCGGCCTTCCTCATGTAGCGGTCTTGGTGAGGGCATCGGTTCGCGCAGCCAGACGTTGCAACGCATCAACCGGCGCTTCTGATCGGTGAACGCCGAGCGGCCGTGCAGGAAGCGATGGTTATTGACCAGCAGCACGTCACCGGCCTCGAGGCGGAGCGTCGTCGGCGTGGTGAGTTGCACGATGTCGGCGAACGCAGTTCCAACGCTGTCGCCCTTTCGCGGCGCCGCGATCCCCTGGGCGAGCTGCAGGCTATCGAGTCGTAGCGACACCGTTGGGCCGACCCAGTAGGTCTGCGCGAACGGGATCAAGCGCGCGGTCTGGAACAACGAACGGTACAACACCGGCTGGTTGGCGCGGATCTCGTCGAGCAGCTGCCATCCATCGACGAGCAGGGTGTCCCCCCCGTCGAACGCTGGCGTGACACACAGCAGGATCATCACGTGCGCGGCCAGGTACGGGTGCGGCTCGGTATGGAGCGGGGTCGGTTGCGAGGTGCCCTCGTAGCCGCGCGGGTTACCGTCGAGCGGCGTGATCCAGGCGGGGACCATGCGAAACGCGTAGCGGCCGAGCAAGCCCTCGGCGATCGACAGCGCATCGCGTTCGACCTTGCGCACCATCTCCGGTGCATGGATCCAGCTGACCCCCGTGGTGATGAGCTCGTGCCAGGCGCGATCCTGCGAGGCCTCATCGTTAGCCCACCGCCAGCGTTCGCCGATGTGCATGGCTTCAGGATATCGCTATCGGCCACAATCGGGAGTGACCGGGATGATGACTTCGCCTTCGAGGCGTGCCGAGAGTCGGCAGCGCACGGTCTTCGAGAGGGCCTTCGAGTCGATGGGTGGAGCCACCGCACTCGCGACATCGAGTCGGGTGTCGTCCGTCATCACCAGATATCGGCCGGTCGGATCGATCGCGGCCCAGTTGGTTCCGGGCGGGACGTCAAGCCCGTAGAGCTGGCGGGCGGTGGCCGTGCTCCACACCCGCACCGTGCCGTCGCCGCTGGTGGAGACCAGGAGCTCTCCCGTGCGGTCGACCGTGACCGCCAGGACCACCGCGGCGTGCTCGCGGAGGCGGGTGACCTGCTTCCATGGCGAGGTCGACCAGATCTCGATCGTGCCGTCGGTCTCGCCGACGTACAGCCGGTCCCCGCGCGGGCTCCACGCCATCATCACGACGCCGGAATCGAGCGCGAGCTTGGCCTCCTCGCGACCCGCGAGATCGGTGATCACGAGCTGAGCGCCCTTTGCCGTGGCGATCCGGGTGGCATCGGGCGAGATCGCGGCGGCGATCACCGAGTCGAGCGTGGCGACCGTTCGCAAGCCCACGTCGAGAACGAACGCGGTGGGTTTACCATCCGTGGTCTCCCCGATCGCGAGCGCGATGTCGCCGGAGGGCGGGAGGGCGAGCAGCGCAGCGGTACCCGCGAGCTTGTTGCGAGCGAGTTGCTTGCCATCGCGGTCCCACGCGATCGCGGTGCCATCGGTCGCGATCGTGATCGTGCCACGCTCGGAGCACCCGATCGTCGCGAGCTCGTGGCCTGCGGTCCACGTCGAGGCCCTGGTGATCACGTCGCCTGCCTTGGCCGCGAACGCGATCCGATCGCCGACCACGCAGCGGGCGACCACCGGCGACTTCGATGGAAGGAGCGTCGCCTTGCCCGCCTCGAGGTCCCAGATCTCGCCGCCCAGATCGCCGTGGCGGACCACGCGACCGTCCTCGGCGAGCAGCGGCGCAGGTACGAAGGGCGTCGACGTCGGCGTGCCCGCGAGCGAGCGGATCGTGCGCTTCGACAGCCGCCACAGCTTCGCCGAATGGTCGAGGCTCGCGGTCGCGAGGATCTCCGTCGCGCGGTCGACATCGACGGCGAACACATACCCGCTGTGGCCGAACGTCGACAGGAGCTGACCTCGCCTGGGGTCCCACAGCTTCGCGGTACCGTCGGTGGCTGCGCTGATCAGCAGGCCATCGCGGGTGAACCGCACGACGTTGATCGTCGCGCTGTGGCCGCGCAAGCCGACGAGGCTCTCGCCGCTCGCGGTGTCCCAGATCTTGATGGTGCGGTCCTCCGAGGCGGTCGCGAGCAACGTGCTGTCGGGGCTCCACGCGACGTCGGTGATCGCGGCGTCGTGGCCGCGCAGCGTCTTGTGGAGCTTGCCGTCGAGACCCCAGATCCGCGCGGTCTTGTCGAAGCTGCCCGTCGCCACCCACCTGCCTTCGGGAGCGAACACCGCGAGCTTGACGCCCAACGTGTGACCAACGAGCGGGATCGTGCGGCCGGCGATCCGCAGCGCGGCGCCGCCCTCCAGCGTGTCCTCGTCGGTCGTCGCGACCGCGACTCCTGCGGTGGAGACCTCGCCGTGGGAGCGCACGTTGGGTGTCTGAGAGGTCGACAGCTCTCCGAGGGGGAGCTCTCGCTTGGTCGTGAGGTCCCACAGCTTGACCACGCCGCTCGCCGTGCCGGCGACCAGCTTGTCGCCGTCGATCATCAGGTTGTTGATCGCGGCGGTCGTGCCGGGCAGCACTCCCGCCGCTGCGCCCGTGGCGGGATCCCAGAGCTTCACGATGCCGTCGGCACCACCCGACACCAGCCTGCCGTCGGGCGCCCACACCGCGAACACCGGATCGCCCTTGGGATGCGCGTCGATCACGCGGAGCACCGCGCCGGTCGCGACCTCCCACAGCCGTAGCGTGCCGTCGTCGGCTGCGGTGACCACGCGCTTGCCGTCGGGTGACAGCCGGACATCGTAGATCTGGCCGGTGTGACCGCGGAGCGTCGCGATCTCCGCATCGAGCGGCTCGAGCGCGCGCGAGACCATGAACCGGATCGCCGGCGAATCGGCGCCGCTCGCGATCGCACGCTCGAGGTAGAGCAGGGCGTCGGTGGAGCGATGCTCGACGAGCGCTCGCCGACCCTGCTCGATCAGGTTGTCGATCAGCTTCTGCTTGACCTCGGCCTCGCTCGCGAGCGCGCGAGCGGTGGACTCCTCGGCTCGTTCGCGGTTGTCCTCGGCGGTGCCGCGCAGCTTCGCGAAGATGATCAACGCGACCGTGAGCCCGGCGAGCACGGTGCCGAGGACGATCCGCTGCAGCATCCGTGCGCGTGCGGCCTCCGCCAGGCTGGCCGCACCGAAACCCTCCTCGACCAACGTCAGCGCACCCGCGTAACGGACACGCCAGATCCGGTACTCGGTGAGCGCCTCACCACGCCACAACAGACCACGCGGACGGCCACGCTCGTTCCACTGACGCGCCGCGACGCGGACCTGGTCGCGCAGCCGCGCACCCTCCGCATCCTCTTGCCGCCATCGCACCAGCCGCGGCCACGCAGAAAGCAGCGCCTCGTGCACCACTTCGATCGATTCGCTCACGCGGCCCGCTTCGCTCACGCGGCCCGCTTCGCTCACGCGGCCCGCTTCGCTCACGCGGCCCGCTTCGCTCACGCGGCCCGCTTCGCTCACGCGGCCCGCTTCGCTCACGCGGCC
>Ga0105049_10007085_pt1 | contig 13029 bp, 12 predicted proteins | sample MAT06_FD_78087 | JGI IMG/M metagenome (GOLD analysis project Ga0105049, IMG submission 78087) | Freshwater microbial communities from Lake Fryxell liftoff mats and glacier meltwater in Antarctica - MAT-06 | ecosystem: Environmental > Aquatic > Freshwater > Ice > Liftoff microbial mat | place...
GTCGAGGCGTGATGGGTGCGAGCGCCGAGCGCGAGGATCCGCGCGGTACCCTCGACGTTCGCGGGACGCAGCGCGTGATACGGCTTCGCGAGGCTGAGCTCGGCGCCGCAATGCACGACCGTCGCGGCATCGAGTGGCGGCAGTGGCGCGGTGAGATCGCCGGCGATCACGCGAACGCGCGACGACAACGCCGCGATCGCTCGCTCGCCACCTTCGATCTCGCGGAGCGCGGGAATCAGCCGCTTCGGATCGCGAACGAGGCACGTGATCGAAGCGGCGGTGCGGTCGACGAGCTCGACGAGCACGTGCGAGCCGAGAAACCCGGTCGCTCCGGTCAGCAGGATCGATCCAGGCGATTCTACGTCTCCGTCCAGAACCCTCGAAACTTCAGCGACTTGAAGGGGTAGATCCTGCCCCCGATCGGCGGGCGTTGCCGTCAGCGGATCGGGGACCGGATCGATCCCTGCAGGCTCCTGATCTCGCGAGTGGGTTGGACGGAAACGTGAAATCGTCCGGGCATCGGTGGAGAGCCAGGCGCACGTCACCGCGGTCACGCTCGCACCGCCATCGATCGCGATCCCGAGCGCAGCGAGGGTGGGGTGCTGGTAGACGAGCTCCGCGGTCATCGCGAGCCCGGCGAGCTCGGCGAGACCGACGTGCTCGATCACGGCGAGCGAATCGCCGCCGAGCTCGAAGAAGTCGTCCTCGCGCTCGGGGAGGACGCCGAGCAGGCGCGTCCAGATCTCGGCGAGCGCTTGCTCGGTGGGTGTTCGGAGCTCGTCGAGCGCGGGCTTGCCCGACGACGTGCGCGGCATGTCGTCGACGTGTACGAAGCGGCGCGGGATCAGGCGCGCGTCGAGGCGTGATGCGAGGTGCGCGCGCAGCTCGAGCTCGGTCGGTGCGGTGTAGTACGCGACCAGCGCGTCCCGGGTGCCGACCCGCTCGGCGACGACGGCCACCTCGACGATCTCCGGATGCTCGCGAAGGCGCGCCTCGATCTCCTCGGGGGCGACCAGCACGCCCGCGATCTTGAGCTGGCGATCGAGCCGGCCGACGTACTCGAGGCCGTTCGTGGTGCGCACGCGATCGCCGGTCCGAAACCACCGTCGGCCCTCGCGCCACACGAACTTCGCCGCCTCGAGCTCGGGACGATCGAGATAGCCATCGGCGACGCCCGGCCCGGTGATCCACAGCTCGTCGTCGACGATGTCGAGCTCGACATGCGGCAGCGGCGCGCCGAGCAGCGGCCGCTCCCACTGCGCGTCGCAGATCGCGAGCGACGTACACACCGTGGCTTCGGTCGGGCCGTACGCGTTGACGACACGCACCCGGGAGGCCCACGCACGGATCGCCGCTGGCGCACAGACCTCACCGCCGATGACCACCGTGCGCAGCGACGGCGGCGCCTGATCTGCGGGCAGCAGCGCGAGCAGCGACGGCGGCAGATCGACATGCGTGATCGCGCGCTGCCGTATCACCTCGAGCAACGCCCCGCGCAGCCGCGCCGGATGCTCGATGTGCAGCGTCGCGCCGGCGAGCAGCGCCGTGCCGACGTCGGAGACCGACGCATCGAAGCCCGGCGACAGCACCCACAGACAGCGGTCACCGGCGTGAAGATCGAACGCCGCGATCTGCGCGTCGAGCATCGGCACCAGGCCGCGATGCGCGACCCGCACACCCTTCGGCTGACCGGTCGAGCCCGACGTGTAGATCACGTACGCGAGCGAGCCAACCACAACCTCGTGCGGGCGCGTTCCTTCGCTCCGGAGATCGATGCCACGCTCGAACGACCCACGATCCGATGCGACGAGCACGACTCGCGCCCGGGTCTCGTCGAGGATCGCTCGTCGCCGCAGCTCCGGCCACTCGGGCAGCACCGGCACCCACGCCGCGCCGGCGAGCCAGGTCGCGAGCATGCCGATGATCCACTCTGGCGACTTCTCGACGTGTAGCGCGACGACCTCGTCCGCCGTCACGCCGGCATCCACGAGCAGCGCCGCGACGTGATTCGCGCGTTGCCACAGCGCGCCGTAGGTCAGCACCGGCTCGCCCGCGCAGGCGACCGCGATCGCCTCGGGGTTCGCCGTCACGACGGCACGCAGGCGTTCGATCACGCGAGCCGCACCGCGACGGCGATGCATCGCGGACTGTCGATCGTCAGCGGTTCGCCGGTCTCGTCACCGTAGAGCTCGATGTCGTCGAAGCCCGACGCGCGCAACAGCTCGATCAGCTGCGACGGCATGTACAGTCGGAGCGTGCTGGTGCGGACCGGCTGCGTGCCAACGATCTTCGACTCCGGTAGCTCGTAGCGCCATGTCTTGGCCATCGTGCCCGCCGCGAGATCGAGCGTGGTCTCGCGCGTCAGCTTGGTCCCATCGCGCTCGACGACCACGGTCGGCTGGAAGCCACGCAGCACCTGCGGGACGTTCATGAAGTCGAGTGCGAAGCGGCCACCCGGCACGATCGCCTCGGCCGCGCGCTTGAGCATCCGCTGATTGTCGGCATCGCGCGCGGCGTAGCCGAAGCTCGTCCACCAGTTGAACGCCGCGTTGCACATCCGTTCGGGACGCCAGGTGAACGCGTCCCCGACGAAGAACTTCGCACTCGCACCCGCGGCCGCCGCCGTCGCTCGCGCGATGTAGCCGGCCGCCTGGTCGACGCCGACCACCTCGAAGCCGGCGCGTGCGAGCGGGATCGCGAGGCTGCCGATGCCGCAGCACTGATCGAGCACGCGATCACCTGGCGCGATCGCGAGCACGTTCCGCAGAAACTTCAGCGTGCGCTCGACGTCGGTGCGCTCGAGAAGGACGTCCGCGAGCGCGTCGTCGTAGAGCTCGGCCCACCAGGTCATAACCCGAACTTCTCCTGGATCAGGCAGGTCGACAGGATCGTCATCAGGATCGGCTCGGCCGCACGCGCCGCAGCGGGAGCGAGCCCATCGAGGGTGTCGCTCCAGGCGATCACGCGCCCGGGCTCGAACCACGGCTGTGCGCGCATCCCCGCTCCGCGCAAGAGGTCGCGCACGTGATCGCGCGTGCGCGGCGTCGCGAAGCTCGTGATCGGCGGCGCGAGCAGCGGCTGCTTCGGGCGCAGACAGATTCGCTCGGGCAGCACGTCCCGTGCCGCCTCGCGGAGCAGCCGCTTCGCCACCCCACCCGCGAGATGCTCGGCCGGCGATGCGCGCATCGCCGCGGCGACGACGTGCGGGTCGAGAAACGGCAGCCGCCCCTCGACGCCGTGTGCCATCTCGGTGCCGTCACCGAGCGTGCGCAGGATGTACTTGGCGAGCGCAAGGCGCGTCCACAGATCGCGCGAGCGTGCGAGGCGATCGGTCGGCAGGTCGTCGAGCTCGGCGACGGGATCCGCGGGCTCGCGCGCGATCGCGGTCAACAGCGGGCGCATCGCCCGGCCGATGCCGCGCTTGGCATCGAGCCACACCGGCAGCGACGGATCGCGATCGACGGGCAGCATGATGCCGGCCTGGATCGCGTGCTGCGCATCGTGCGCCGCGAGCTGCGCGGCCGCACTCGCATCCCCACCCGCTGCCGCGACCTCGAGCGCCTCGCGCACGAGATGCGCATACCCGAAAAACATCTCGTCGGCGCCCTCGCCTGCCAGCACGACCTTGAACCCGGCATCGCGGACCGCACGCGACAGCAGAAACTTCGCGGTCAGCTGGCCGTTGATGCACAGCCCTTCCGACTTCTCGATCGCCGCGGGCAAGTAGTCGAGGAGGTCGTCCTGCGTCACCGGCACCGGATGGAACGGCACGCCGAGATCGCGCGCGAACGCAGCCGCCTCGTGATGCTCGTCGTACGGTGCATGCTCGAACGCGATCCCAAACGCCGTGATCGGCGCACGCCGCGCCGCGAGGGCGACGATCAAGCTCGAGTCGAGCCCACCCGACAGGTATGCCGCGACGGGCACGTCGGCGCGTAGCCGCACGGCGACCGCCTCGTCGAGCGACGTCCTGATGTCGCTCACGAGATCGAGCTGCCTGGTCTTCATGGGATGCGACGCCGGCAGCGGCGGTCCGCGATGCAGTGTGGTCGTACTCGGTCCACGCGCCTCGAGCACGTACCCCGCGACCAGCTCGTGCACGCCGTCGAACAGCGTCCGTGACGGCGCGATGTACTGCGAGACCAGCGCCTGACGCATCGACGTCGGATCCCAGACCGCCGGCACGCCCATCGCGAACAGCGCCTTCGCCTCCGAGGCCATCCACAGCGCACCGGCGTGGTGCGCGTAGACCAGCGGCTTGATCCCGAACCGATCGCGCGCCGCGATCAGCCGATGCTTCCGCCCATCCCACAGCACGAACGCGTACTCGCCGCGCAGGTGCGAGAGGAACGCATCGCCGTACTCCTCGTAGAGATGCAGCACCACCTCGCTATCACTGCGCGTGCGAAACGCATGACCGCGCGCCTCGAGCGCCGCACGCTGCGCCTCGAACCCATAGAGCTCGCCGTTGACCACCGCGACGAGCGAGCCATCCGCATTCGCGATCGGTTGCGCGCCACCCTCGACATCGATCACGGCGAGCCGCACGTGTGCGAGCGCGACGCCACCGTCGATCCAGAGACCCTGCCCGTCGGGTCCGCGATGACCGATCGCGGCGAGCCCCGCGGTGATCGTGGCACGCAGTTCGGCGGGCGGCCCCCAGCGTGCGATCACGCCACACATGGATCATCACCCAGTCGCAGGAACAGCTTGCTCGCCTCACCCGCGCGCGCTCGCGCGAACGCCTCTTCCCAGCGCTCGATCGGGAGCGTGTCGCCAAACAGCGCGCGGAGGTCGAGCTCGCCGACCAGCTCGATCGCGCGCTCGAACGATCCGTAGCGCACGCCGAGCATCGCGATCCGCTTCGCGACGATCACCCCGATCGGCAGCGCGACCGGTGCGGGGTTACGGCTCTTCAAGATCACGAGCCCTCCCGGCACCACGGCATCGACCAGCATCGCGAGCTCCTCCGCCGTCCCGGTGGTCTCGACACCGACGTCGATCTGATTCGCCGAGGACGCGCCGTCGATCGGCTGCACCGTGAAGCCCTCGTGCTCGAGCACGCGCGCCACCAGCGCCGCGAACCGATTATCACCCGCGACCCCGACGCGCCACGCCGGCCCTGCCACCGCGGCTCTTGCCGCATGATCGAAGATCGCCTCGGGCACCGCGAGCGCTGCGGCGACCGGCTCGACGTAGGCACCAGCGCGTGGGTCGAGCTCGGGCAGCACGTGAAGGTTCGAGATCGGTACGACGATCTCGTCGGCGAACGCACCGTGATGGGTGACGCCGAGGAAGCCCTCGCCGATCGCCGGATTCACCGTCACCGGCGTGCCTGGCAATGGGCCGGCGGCACCGGCATCGATCACGCGACCGAACAGCTCGTGCCCGAGCGTGATCGGATCCGCGCACGGCACCTTGCCGGCCGCGACATGCAGATCGGTCCGGCAGATGCCGACCACGATCACCCGGATCAACGCCTGATCCTCGCGCCGTTGCGGCCGCGGTACCTCGACGAGCCGCACCGTGCCGCCTTCCCGGATCAGCGCCCTCACGCCGTGAGCTCCGCGCCATACGGCGAACACTCGGCGAAGAACGCCGCCAGCGAGTCGTGACACGGCCGGCGCGGACGCACGTACGCGCGGCGATTCGAGGCGATGAACGCGAGCGCATCCCCGCCGGTGCGCAGCAAGCGCTTGACCTCCTCGCGATGCGCGCGGAAATCGGCGACCCGCACTTCGGTTCGCGGGTCGAACGGCGCGACCAACCCGGCCGCCAACGCAGGCGCGAGAAACATCGTGTACGTCATGTCCTCGAACACCGCATCGCCGTCGAGGAACACCCCCCGCCCGAGCATCACGGCCGTGGTGCGATGCAGGCCATCGCGCAGCATCAACCGGCCGTCCTCGAAGCGCGTCACGCGCACCGGCTCGTCGAACCGCCCACCGCGGCGAACGTGCTCGACCAGCGCGCGCATCGCCTCCGCCGATAGCCGGTAGCCATCGTGCATCACGGCGAGGGTCGCGACCCGCAGATCCTGCACTGAGCTTGATACTCTCCGTCGAATATGACCGGGTATCAATCGGATCTCGCCCCGGACTCGGCGTCCCTGTGCGACGCGCTGTACCGCGGCGAGCTGTTCCACGTCGGCCCGACGACGGCGTCCCTCGCGCTGGTCGAGGATGTGAGAGATCTACTCGCCACCGAGCTCGGCCCGAGCGACCCCCGCTTCGCGCAGGCAACGATGGACGACGCCGCGTTCGTCGCGGCGATCGGCCGGATCCGCAAGACGCTGTTCGTCGATCCACGCTTCCGCCGTCATGTCGTCGACGTGGTCGCTGCGTGCGGTTTCGATGCCGCCGAGGTCGCGTTCGATCCGGTGCGACTCCGCGTGGTCTCGCACGACGGTCACCACAACCCGCGCGCCGCCCCGATCTATTACGCGCATCGCGACACCTGGTTCGCGCTCTCGCAGTCCGTGATCGCGTGGTGGATCGCGATGCACGACATCCCCGAGGAGCAGACCTTCGCGATCTATCCCGAGTGGTTCCAGCGTCCGATCGAGAACTCGTCGGCGGGCTTCGATTACGACGCGTGGGCGGCCGACTCGCGCGATCTCAAGATCGGCTGGCAGGATCGCGAGGCCGGTCGCATCGTCCACTACTCCGGCGCGACCGCCGCGTTCGACCCCGGTCCACAGATCCGGCTCGCGGCGAAGCGCGGCGACAACGTCGTGTTCTCGGGCACGCACCTCCACCAGACGATCGGCCACTCCGCAGGGCACACGCGGTTCAGCCTCGACTTCCGCATGGTGCGACTTCCAGATCACGAGGCCGGCAGCGGCCCACCGAATGTCGACAATCGCTCGCGCGGATCGGCGACCCGCGACTACGTCAGAGGTTGACCCGTCACGCGCGAGGTTTGGCGAGCGGACGAGCCGCCCATTACGGGTGGTCGCGAGCGAAGCTTCCCGACGATCCTCGATCAGGAATCGCCTCGCAAGCTACCGGATCTCGACGCGATCCGGGAGATCTCGAAGGACTTGTACGACCCGAGAACAGGTGTCCTCCGATGTGCGTTGCAAGCCAACAAGGGGGGTCTGATGTCTAAACTTGTCGTTCTCGCAATGATCGTTGGTGTCGCCGGTTGCAGCACCACCAAGCCCGTTTCCAAGCCCGTGGTGAAGAGGTCTCCGGCCAGCAAGGTCCGGAACACCGACGTGGTCACCGCGAGCCCGAGCCTCGGGATCTCGAACGAGCTGCTCGACCAGTGCATGGTCCGGATCGCGGACGCTTCGGGCGTGCCGCGCTTCGACTACGACGAGTCGGATCTACTCAAGGAGGACCGCATGGTCCTCGATGCGATCGGCAAGTGCGTGATGACCGATGGTCCGCTCGCCGGACGGTCGATCCAGCTCGTCGGTCGCGCCGACGCGCGCGGCACGCAGGAGTACAACATCGCCCTCGGCAACCAGCGCGCGAGCTCGGTCTCCGATTACCTGTCACGGATGGGCGTGTCGCGCGACCAGCTCGCGCCAACCACGCGCGGCGATCTCGACTCGTTGGGTCGCGACGAAGTCACCTGGCGCAACGATCGCCGCGTCGACATCACGCTGATGGAGGACCTCCGGATCTCGACTCGCTGAGGAGGATCGATGCTCGACGACATCACCATGCCCACGATCGCGATCACCGGCGGCTTCACACTGCTGTTCGTGCTGGTGTGCATCCTGATCGTGCGCGCTCGCGGAATCGCGCGCCGCCGCCGTGTCCTGCTCGGTGCTCGCCGCACGAGCTTCCACATTGTTGTCATCGATCCGCGCATCGCGCTCCAGGGGCGCGCGGCCTTCGAGGAGGTCTCGCAGGTTCGCGACGATCAGCTCGTGGTCGTCGTGCCACCGCGGGCCACGGATTACACGTCGATCGGTTACCCACCCCGCCCCGCCCCCGCCCCGCCCCCGCCGCGCCCTAACATGCACGTGCGCTACCTCGCGCCGCGCCAGCGCATGGCGCGTGGTTCGACCCCGGCGATCTCCAGTGCGCCCGGGACACATCAACATTCCCAGACCATGGTTCGCCCGGCACAGCCGATCGACTGGGACGTGCCCGGCGCACCGAGCGTGACCGCACGCATGCGGATGTATCGGCGCTAGCAGGCTCCCCTACGTGAATGACGGAGTGCGAGGCATGCGCCGTGCATCGTGCGCGCTCGTGCAGGCAAGTAAACGAATCGAGCTCGCAATACCCGAGCAGTCGACGGCGCTTCAGCGCCGCGAGCTCAACGCGATCGCCAGATATTGCGTCCGTCGCGTCGAGGACACCCTCGGGGCACCAGATCACTGGTCCATGCGCGTCGGATCGGTCGACCAGGGCATGTTCGCCTGCACCGTCGTCGTCCACGACGGCGGCTGCGCGATCGAGACCACGTCGACCGAGGCCGATGGCGGACTCGCGATCTGGGCCGCGGTCCGCGAGGTCGGCCAGGTCCTCCGAGATGTTCGTGCATCGCGCAGCTGGCGCGCTCGGCGCGCCGCGTGAGCGATCCCCCGGTTGTCATCCATGCGTGCTCGTTCATGGTGCCTTGATGGACGCGCGCGCGAAGATCCTGATCGTCGAGGACGATCAGGACGCGCGAGACATTCTCGCCGACCTTCTTGCCCGCGAGGGTTTCCTCGTCGAGGTCGCCGCCGATGCGATGGCTGCGCTGGACACGCTCGAGCTCCAGCCCGAGCCGCCACAGGCGATCCTCGTCGACCTGTTGATGCCCGGGATCCTCGGTGGCTCGCTGCTCGAGTACCTGCGCGACGAGCCACGGTTTGCGGGTGTCGTGGTCGCGATCGTGTCGGGATCCCCGGAGCTCGCGCCCGACGGCTATCCGGTGTTCCCGAAGCCCGTCGATTTCAAGACGCTGCTCGCGTTCCTCGACCCTCACCCGCGCGCGTGACTCAGATCAGGACGCCGGCGATCGGCATCGTCCCGTCGTCCTCGAAGCCGTTCATCCCCTCGAGGATTCGCCGCACTTCTGCGACGCGCGGGGTGCCCGGGAGCCGCGTCTGACCCGCCTGTCCCGCCTGACGGAGCTCGTCGAGATCATCGATCGCTGCGCCGATCTCGTCGAGCGACGCCCCGGTCTCGACGACCTGTTGCACGATCCGCGTGTCGGCGTGTCCGAGTAATTCGTCGACCTCGTTCCAGCTGGCGGATGAAGTGGTCATCGCGTCAGAAGCTGCATGGACGAGGCCAGGTGTCAGCGCACACGACGGCGCCGAAGCACCAGCGCCATGATGCCGAGCAGTAACAACAACGACTTCTGATCGCTGCCCGTCGCGCAGCCCGCGCAGCCGTGGCGGTTCGACTTGACCGCCGCATGGCTCTCGCCGACGTCGTCGGAGTCGGCAGAGGCGGGCGATGCGTCGAACGACCGGCCCGGCATTGGGATGTTCTTGACGTAGTCGGCCGTCAGCTGCGCCCCGGCGGGCGCGCTGCGATCGAGGTTCGCGGCGTCAGGGTTGTTCGCCATGATCTTCCGCTTCGCCGCGCGAGCCGCCTCGATCGTGCCGCGCTGATCGCCGAGCTCGCTCTCGGGGATCGCGAGGAACGCGGTGAACGGCGTGACGAAGTTGTAGGCGAGCGCGAGCTCGAGCAGCTCGGTCATCAACTCGGGCTGCTTGGCTCCGAGCGCGATCTCCTCCTGGAGGTGATCGACGCGCTTCGACGCCCACTGGCGACCGACCCACGCACGCGGCGGCGCCTTCGAAACATCGACGCTGCGCTGGAACGTCACCGGCTTGCCGGCGAGCCGGCCCTTGATCGTGAACTTCGCGATGCCCGTGGTGCCCTTGAGGCGACCGCTGACGAGCAGCTGATCGTCGACGAAGAGATCGGGGAGCGATCGCGGGTAGATCCGCGTCGCCTGCACGCCATCAACGTCGATCGAGATATCGACGAGCAGCGGCTTCGCGATGTGCGTCGCGAGCTTGCTCATATCGGCCTGGATCGCCGACGGCTTCTCGATGTAGGTGAAGTTGCCGCGCTTGAGTGCCGCGAGGCGCTGCAGCAGCGGACGGTTGACGTCCTTGCCGAGACCGACGGTGAACAGCCGGATGTCACCGGTGTCGGCCTGCGCCGCGAGCATTGACTTGTCGACGTCGGACTGGCCATCCGTCATGAACACGACGACGCGCGGGCGGCCGGCCTGCGCATCCTGCGACTTGATCGCGGTCGAGAGCGCGAGGGCGATGTCGGTACCGCCGCCCTCGTGCAAGCGCTGCACGAAGCTGACCGCGCGCTCGCGATTGGCCTGGTCGAGGATCACCGGGGTGCGGAACAGCGGATCGACCTCGTCGGAGAACGCGACGATGTTGATGCGGTCGGTCGCGGCGAGCCGGCGGATCACGTCGACCGCGGCGGCCTTCGCGTTCGCGAGCGGCTCGCCCTGCATGCTACCCGAGCGATCGATCACGATCGTGACGTCCTTCGCGGCGATCGCGCCGGTGTTGACGTCGGCGGTCGCGAGCGAGAGCGCGAAGTAGCCATCGGTCTCGCCAACCCCGCGATGCACGTACGCCGATGGCAACCACTCGGGCTCGTCGACGTCCCACTCGACGATCAACTCGCCGCGACCACGCGCTCCATCGGACCGCAGCCGGATGCCGTTGCGATCGCGGTCGATCCGCAACTTGTGGCTGGGCGACCGCACGTTCTTGATCTGCCCCTGGACGTCGATCACGACCTCTGCGTCGGGCTTCGAGATCGGTGCGCGGTAACGAACGGTCTGGCCGCGGCGCTCGAGGAACTTGCTCCAGCGCAGCTCGACGCGCTTCTTCTAGTTCGGCTGGATCGGGAATACCTTGAACTGGAACGCGCCCTCACCATCCTCCTCGAGCAGGCCCGGATCGCGGCGGCGCGTGGTCACGTTGTCGTAGACCTGGCGCGCGGTCTGACGCTCGAACACCTCGCCGACGATCTTCTGCTCACCGTTCCAGTACGAGAACCCTTCGACGCGGCTGCCCGTCCCGGGCCGCAGCTTGTAGCGCCCCTCGATCTGCCCACCGTTGCCGTGGTGAAACACCTGCAGCAACGTGGTCGTCGCGTGCTGGCCATCGATCGCGACGGTCAGTCGCTCGTCGACGAGTGGAATCGCGTCCTCGCGGCCGCCGGCGATCATGATCGCCTCGAGCCTGTCGACCGCTATCGGTTGTGCGTTCGCTGCCGTTGCGAGCGCCCCTATGATCATCAGCGCCGAAGCGCAGACTCGCGTGCCCATGGATGCCTCCATGCCGCACGCAAAACGCGCGACCCCAAGAAAGGATCCACGGCAGGTGTCGGCGACCGTCGAATGTCAGCGGATGCCAGCCCCGAGACTCGAACCTGCCAGCTGCGTCGCCCCGGGATCCGCGTCGTGCGTCAAGCCAGATCGAAGACCAGCACCTCGGCGCCGGCGACTCCCTCGATCGTCACCGCCGGCTCGCCGGTCAGCGCCGCGCCGTCGCCATCGACGAGTTCGTGCCCGTTGACCCGCACCTTGCCGCGCGCGACGTGAACCCAGGCATGGCGATCCTTCGCGAGCGGGAGCTCCGCCATCTCGCTGGCCTCGAACAGCCCGGCGTGGAGCACCGCGTCGCTATGGATCGTGACGCTGTGGTCGCGACCATCCGGCGACGCGACCACGCGCAGCTTGCCGCGCTTGTCCGCGTCGTCGAATGTCTTCTGCTCGTAGCCGGGCGCGATCCCGCGCTCGCTCGGCATCAACCAGATCTGGAGGAAGTGCACGGGCGCGGGGTCGGGGTTCATCTCGCTGTGAACCACGCCGCGACCGGCGCTCATCCGCTGGACATCGCCGGGACGGATCACCCCGCCGTTGCCCGTCGAGTCCTTGTGCTCGAGGGCGCCCTCGAGCACGTACGAGATGATCTCCATGTCGCGATGCGGGTGCGGGCCGAAGCCCTTGCCGCCGGCGACCCGGTCGTCATTGATCACGCGCAGCGCACGGAATCCCATGTGCTCGGGGTCGTGGTAGTTCGCGAACGAGAACGTGTGGTGGGAATCGAGCCATCCATGATCGGCATGGCCGCGGTCATTCGCTTTTCGGATGGTCAGCATGGCGCGGCAATATGGTCACTCCTTCACCCGGCGTCCAGAAGGGCCGACCCCTTGAACACCGCCTCGCGCGTCCGGGGACCCCACCTGTGCGCTGGATCTCGAGGGCTTTACGTCCGGATGTTTCTGCCCGCTTGGCGCCCAGCATACCGATCCCGATCGCCGCGTTGACCTGGACGGGCGAGTTCGACGAGCTCCCGGGGATCGAGCTGCTTCGCGTACGGGATCAGCTCGGCCAGCTTGAGCCGGCGCTCGTCGAGCGGCGGGCGCACCGTTGGCGCCTCCGGGGCCTGGCCGGGGTCTTTTCGGCCTTTTTATCGTCGGCCTTCGGAGGTTTTGGCTTCTCCGACTCGTTGCTCATCCCGGGTACCGTGCCATGGATCGTTCCAGTGATTTCGAGGTCTCGGTACTCGTGAGATAGTGAGATCGGCTTCAGGGTGCGCCGGATCGAGTTTTATATGCGGGTGATCGAGAAGGCAGGTGCCTCGGGCGCCCTGCTGGCTTCCGGTCAGGCCGTGACGCTGAGGTTCCCGACCGGCGATCGCCGCTCGACGCAGATCACGCCCCACGAGCAGCTCGTCGATCTGGTGCGTGATGTCGCGCCGCCGATGGTGCTCGATCAGATCGACGCCAGTCGCGAGGCCCGCTTCGAGCTCGACTCGGGCGACTATCGCTACGCGATCGACGTCCAGCCCCAGCGCGGCTACTGGCAGGTCTACATCGAGCTCGCCGACGGCGGTGCTGCCCAAGCTCCCGAGGAGCCGGTTCCGCAGGCGCCCGCAGAGTACGGCGACTCGCGCCGCACCGCGGTTCCCGAGCAGCTCGCATACTCCGAGTCACGCCGTACGCCGCAACCGCAACCGCAACCGCAGCCGCAGCCGCAGCGCATCCCGCAGATGACGCCCCCCCAACCCAGCCGCGGTCAGCCGGA
>Ga0105049_10007086_pt1 | contig 13028 bp, 11 predicted proteins | sample MAT06_FD_78087 | JGI IMG/M metagenome (GOLD analysis project Ga0105049, IMG submission 78087) | Freshwater microbial communities from Lake Fryxell liftoff mats and glacier meltwater in Antarctica - MAT-06 | ecosystem: Environmental > Aquatic > Freshwater > Ice > Liftoff microbial mat | place...
CGAATGGGGATAGCTGTGCTTCAGCTTGCCCTTGGCAAACAGCGCCCCCGCATAGGCCAGTTGCTTGATGACACTGACGTTGGCCGGGCCTTCCTTGCCGTCGGCCATGATGATGTGCTGCCCGCCGAACAACGGCAGATCGGCGCGGTAAGAGCCATCGGGTTCGACGTTGTAGGTCATCGGCAGGTTGTATCTGACGCCCAACTGATAGTCGTCATCGCCGTGGGAAGGGGCCGTATGCACAAACCCTGTCCCAGCGTCATCGGTGACATGATCACCGGCAAGCATGCGGACCGGGTAGTCCCATTCCAAGTTCTCGGTCCTGCCATTGAACGGATGGTTTAAGGTCAAAGAACTGAGTTCAGGACCTGGAACATCTCGAACAAAACCTGTGCGAAGGGCTCGACCGGAACGAAATACCTCTTCTGCGCGAACCTTTGCGACCAGAACCAATTCACCAACTACTGCACTGCTATTTTCTTCGATTTCTTCGACCCGATACAGTCCATACTCAATCTGTGGATTGAACGCGACTGCTCGGTTTTGGGGGATTGTCCAAGGCGTCGTTGTCCATATCAGAACACTTGCTGCTAGTTCGTCGAGCGGCCTCGGTGAATCTGGTTGCGGAAAGAGGTCAAACGCCGATGAACACACCCTAAACCGCACCCAAACCTGATGGCTGGTCACCTCGTGATACTCGACCTCCGCCTCGGCCAGCGCGGTCTTTTCCACCGGCGACCACATCACCGGCTTGGAGCCCTGATACAGCGAGCCATTCATCAGAAACTTGATGAATTCCCCGGCGATCACCGCCTCGGAGTGGAAATCCATCGTGCGGTAGGGGTCGTCCCAGGCCCCGGTCACGCCAAGCCGCTTGAACTCGGCGCGCTGCACCTCGATCCAGTGGTTGGCAAAGGCGCGGCATTCCTGGCGGAAGGCGACCTTATCGACATCGTCCTTGTTCAGCCCCTTGGCGCGGTATTGCTCCTCGATCTTCCACTCGATGGGCAGCCCGTGGCAGTCCCAGCCCGGCACATAGCGGGCATCGGCCCCCATCATCTGCTGTGACCGCACCACCATATCCTTGAGGATCTTGTTCAGCGCGTGGCCGATGTGCAGATGGCCGTTGGCATAGGGCGGGCCGTCGTGCAGCGTGAACGGCGCGCGGCCCTTTTTGGCCCGCAGCGCCTGATAGACCCCCAGCCGTTCCCACCTTGCCAGCCAGTCGGGTTCACGCTGCGGCAGACCGGCCCGCATCGGAAAGTCGGTTGCAGGCAGAAAAACAGAATCGCGGTAGTCGGGAACATCGGCGCACATGGATGCGGTCCTTCGGAGGATATGTCAGGGAATCGGATGCCTGTCCCGGCGGCTCTGGCTCAGAGCGCCGGGCTGGTAATTCGCCGAAGGATCAGGACATTCCGCATCATGCCCGCCTTATAGGCGGGGCATCCCCCGCCGTCCAGAGCCGCGTCAGTCCGGCGGCAGATCGGGCTCCGGTTTCGCCTCACCCGCCCCCTGCCCCGCCGCCCAGCGGTTCAGCCAGGCCAGCCCGGCCAATGACAGGCCCAGTGCCAGGAACGAAAACACCCGCGTCAGGCCCGACAGCCCGGCAGCGTCGATCAGGAACACCTTGGCCACCGTGATCCCGATCACCGCCATCGCCAGCCGCCGCAGCAGAACCGAATGGCGGGCAATCGCCTGATACAGCAGCGCGCCGCCGGTCAGCAGCAGCGCCACGGTATAGCTGTAAAGCTCCGGCTGGGTGACACCGGGGTTGGACAACAACGGGCCTTGCCAGAAATGCCGGATCTCCAGCCCGACCCACAGCGCCAGCAGCGCCGAACCGGCGGTCACCATGGCAATCAGCAGCAGGCGCGGCAAATGCCCGAGCCAGCGCACCGAACCCAACAGCAGCAAGCCCGGCAGCGCGTAGGCCAGCAGCAGCGTGTCAAACGGCAACTGCCCCGCGATTTCAACCGCGTTGAACAGCGGGTTCAGCGGGCCAGCGGCGGCACCCAGCGCCACCAAGGCGATCAACCCGGCCAGCCCCGCCAGCCCGATCCTGAGCCAGCGCAGCCAGCCGCCCAGCTTCAAGCGGTAAAGCTGCACCAGCGCCATCACCAGCCACGGCATCGCCTGCAGACTGACATTCCAGAACACAAAGGCCCCGAACATGCCATATGGCACCGGCACCCAACGCTCGATCAGCACATTGGCAAAGATCGCGGCAAACCCGGCAAAGGCGGACTCGAGGAAGGCCTGCGCCCCATCGCGCCCCCGCCCCCGGATCAGCCACAGCCCGGTCGCCAGCGCCGCCAGAACCCCGCCAAAGGTCAGCGCCACGGTGCCAAGCGGGGCATCCACCGCCCATTCAACCCCCGGGTCCACCACCAGCCGCCAGCCCAGCGCCGCGATGGCCACCTGCACGAACAGCACCATCTGCGGCAGATCAAAGCGCCGGTCCAGCGCCAGCGCCGCCACCACCAGCACCGCCAGTGCCAGCGTCAGGGCCGCCCCGGTGGTCAGCACAAACACCGACAGCGCAATCAGCGACAGCGCCGACAGGGTGGCATAGGCCATGCGGGCATGGTCCGCGCCATCCACCCGGGCAAACCGCGCCGCCAAAGCCACCATCAGCCCGGCCAGAGCGATGATCTGCAACGCCCACGGATAGGGGCCGACCACCAGCGCCGGGGCCCAGACCAGTTCCAGTTCCGCCGCCGCAACCGGCGCGATCAGGCAGGCGGCAAGGCCCCATGCCGTGCGGTATTCGCCATCACGCAGGGCGCGCCATGCGGCGGCAAGGCTCAGCGCCACCGCCATCGCCAGCAACCAGGTCGCCGTCCATGGCGGGGCGGCGTCGGGCAGCAGCGGCAGGTGGTAGGCATGGAGCAGCGTTGCCGGGTCATAGCCCTGCACCGCCATCAGGCAGAACAGAAAGACGGCAACCGGGATCGCCGCCAGATCGCGCAGGGCCGGGGCACGCCACGCCCACAGCATCAGCGCCAGCGCCAGCGCGGCCAGGCACAGATAGCGCAGCCAATCCTCGGACGGGCTGGCGCTTTGGGCCATTCCGATCAGGACCGAGGCCGCCAGCACCGCGCCGCCGGCAATCCGCACCGGAAAGCCGGGCCAGCCATCAGCGCCACGGCGCATCAATGCCGCGGAGATCATCGGGCCACCATGATCCGGCAGCAGCCGCCAGACCGGCAGCGCAATCGCCAGCAGCGCCAGCACCAGTGCCGCGATAGCGTGCCAACCGGCACCACCATAGCCCATCAGCGTCAACCAGTTGCAGCCGAACGCCAGCACCAGCGCCAGCACCGAAATCCACGCCCAGCGCCGGGCGGCATCGATCGCCAGTCCGGCAGCGCCGATCAGGGTGAAATAGCCATAGAGCCAGGTGGTGGTGGTGGTGGAGCCACCGACCACAAATGGCGCAAGCGCCGCCCCGATCAGGCCAACGGCGGCCAGCATCTGGCCGTGGAACCAGCCCAGCAGCACCGCCAGCGCCGCCACCAGAACCAGCCCGCCCAGCGCCACCTCGGCCCCGATCAGCCCGTAAAGCTGGCGCGCCGCAACCACGGCGGCAAACAGCGTCACGATCCCGGCACCGGCAAAGACCTGCGGCAGAAATGCGGTGGCCACGCCCTCGCCATCGCCATTGCGGCGGCGCAGCCATTCGCCTGCACCCACCAGCACGCCACCGAATGCCAGCGCCAACAAAACCCGTGCCAATGGCGGTACCAGGCCCTTTTCCACCCCATATTGCACCAGAAATATCCCGGCCAGCGCCAGCGACGCCGCCGAAACCGCATAGACCCAGTTGACCGTTAGCCAACGGGAAAGCGCGGCAAAGCGGTCGGCACGAAAGACGACGGGGCGATCCTGCCCGCTGGCTTCGCCGTGCGGAAAGGCGGACCCGGCGTCAGGCTCTGCCATTTCGGGTGGCTTTGGCCAGGGATCGCGCACAACGGCTGGCTGATCTGCGGCGTAAACCACGTCCGGTGCGGCACCGGACAGGGCAAGGGCCGGCGGCTGTTCGGTGTCATCGGTCGCAATGGAAACCTGCCCTTGAAAGGCGGCGCCCGCCGCTTCCAGCCGCCCGATCCGGCGACCAAGGGCAATCACCCAGAACAACAGGATGATCGGCAACAGCCCATAGCCGACGGCCAACAGGATCAGCAAACCTTCCATTCCACTCTCCCCGGGCTGCCAGCCTGTTGCGTCAGGCCAGATGCGGCAAAATTGCACAAAACCAGCCGTAGCGCCCCTGTCAGCGAATGCAAGGTCATGAATTCCGCCACAGGATGCAACATTCAGTTGACGAACCGGTAAACTTCGCCTTTGCTATTTGCAAAGCTCGGGAAGCTGTCGGGATGAAACCCGGCCAGAACCGGGAATGAGGCGGGGATTGCGTGGCCGGAAAGCTTGTCATCGCGGTGGTCGGGGCCGGTGTCGGCGGCTTGGCTGCTGCGGCACTGCTGGCGCAGGCGGGCCATGCGGTGCGGGTGTTCGAACAGTTCGACCAGCCGCGCCCGGTCGGATCCGGTCTGGTGATCCAGCCGGTCGGGCTTGGGGTGCTGGACCGGCTGGGGGCGGGGGGCGCGGTGCGGGCCCGGGGTGCCGCGATCAACCGGATGCTGGGCTATGAGGCGGCCACCGGGGCCAGGGTGCTGGATGTCCGCTATGGCACCAAAACCCACCCGCGCTCCGGCCTTGCGATCCACCGGGCCAGCCTGTTTCAGGCATTGTGGGATGCGGCGCTGCGGGCTGGTGCCACAGTCACGCCATCGGCACAGGTCAGGGCGGCACCGCTGCAAGGTTCCTCCCGGATGCTGGCGCTGGCCGATGGCAGCAGCCACGGCCCGTTTGATCTGGTGGTGGATGCCGCCGGGGCACGCTCGCCGCTGTCGGGCCTGCGGGCGCGCCCGTTGCCCTATGGCGCGATCTGGGGCACCGTGCCCTGGCCCGCCACCAGCCCCTTGCCGCGCGACCAGTTGTCACAGCGCTACCGCCGCGCCAGCCGGATGGCAGGGGTGCTGCCGATCGGCACGATACCGGGGTCGGATCAGCCGATGGCGGCGGTGTTCTGGTCGGTGCCGGTGGCCGAACTGGCCAACTGGCCGCTGCAATCGCTGGACGACTGGAAGGCCGAGGCTGCAGCCTTCTGGCCCGATTTCGCGGCCTTCCTGCCAGCGGTCGCGCTGTGGTCAGACATGATCCCGGCCCGCTACAGCCACGGCACCCTGCGCCGCCCCCATGATACCGCCATCGCCCATATCGGCGACGCCGCCCACCGTGCCAGCCCGCAACTGGGGCAAGGGGCCAACATGGCGCTGCTCGATGCCCTGGCGCTGACCTTGGCGCTGGAGGTCGCTGAAACCGGGGCGGCACTGGCGCATTATGCCCGGATGCGCCGCTGGCATGTGCGGCTCTATCAGGGGATGAGCGCCGCCTTTACCCCGCAATATCAATCGGACAGCCGGGCGCTGCCCGTGCTGCGCGACCGCTTGCTGGCACCGCTGTCGCAACTGCCGCCGGTGCAGGCGATCCTGTCGCGGCTGGTGTCGGGTGATCTGATCCCGCCGCTGGCGGGCGTGGCGGACGATCAGACCTGATCGCCCGTTGTCCGGGCATCGGCCCCGAATACTCCGGTCAGTGCCCGCTGTACCAACCCGCTGACCCGCGGCTTTGGCGTGGCATGGAAGGGCAGCGGGCGGCAGACATCAATCGCGGCCACGCCAACCCGCGCGGTCAAAGCGCCGTTGACCACGCCTTCGCCAAACCGGCGCGACAGCTTCGACAGCAAGCCGCCGCCCGCCACCGAATGGATCAGATCATCGCCCACCGCCAGCGCCCCGGTGGCGGCCAGATGGGTCAGCACCGTGCGGGTCAGCCGCCATGACCCCAGCGTGCCCGACCGGCCGCCGTAAATCTCGGCAATCCGGCGGATCATGCCCAGATTGGCGATCAGCGCAGTGGCGACATCGGCCAGCGCCAGCGGCACAAAGGCGGTGACCAGCGCCACCCGCCGCGTCGCCAGTTCCACCTGCGCCAGCGCGGCCTGATCGGGGCCGGCCAGCAGTTCACTTTCGGCCAGCGCCAGCAAACCATCTGCATCGAACTGGTCGCCCCGGCGGGCTTCAAAGCTGGCAATGCCTGCCTGCATTTCGGGCCGTGCCGCATAAATCGCCCGTACCTGATCGGCGACATGGCGCGCAGCCACCAGATCCCGCGCCGCCACCGCCGCCTCGGCCCCGCGCCGGATCGCATCCAGCCGCCGGAGCCGGGCAAAAGCCGCAACCTCGCGCAGCGCAATCAGCGCCGCCGCCACCAGGAATATGACCAGCAGCACCAGCGCCACAGTTCCCAACAGGTCACTGCGTGTGAACAGGCCGGTGATGAAATCCCACGCCATGACCGACAGCACAAACCCGGCAAAGGCCGCAAAGGCGGCCCAGAAGAATCGCCCCAACCCGTTGACCCGGCTTCCCGCTGCCTGCGCCGCGCGCTGCATCGCCAGCCCCTGCGGCCCGTTGGCCTCCGGCACCGGCGGCGCGGTGGCGGGGGTAACACCCGGCACACTGTCCAGTTCGATCAGCACCGCACCCTTGCGTGGCTCGGTCATGGCAGCAAAGCCCCCCTGTCAGCGGCATCGGTGTCGGCGGCGCAAAGGCCGGTCACAGCCGGTCGCCAAACAGAAATTCGGCGGCGCGGTCCAGCCTGATATGGGGCGGGCCGTCGCCGGGTTTAAGGGCCAGCGCTGCCGGGGCGAAATCCATCAGACGGTAATCGGCATCCAGCCACTTTGCCGCCCCTTGCCGCGCCGGGCCGATCAGCAGCGCGGGATCATCGGGCAGATCGCCGGGAAACAGCGCCACCTGCTTGCCGGTCGCCAGCAGCCGCCCGCGCACGCAATCCAGCGCCACGCCATTGTGGCTCAGGGTTTCCTCCACCGTGGCGCGCAGCGCGGCAATCGCCATCGCCCCGGTTTCCGCCCCGGCAAAGGTGGCGCGCGCCTTGGCCTCGCGCACCAGCGCCGCGATGATCGCGGCAAGGCGGGCGTGCTGGGTGTGGTGCAGATGGTCGGCCTTGGTGGCGGCAAACAGGATGCGGTCGACCCGCCTGCCGAGCAGAAACGCCGATAGCCAGGCGTTGCGCCCCGGGCGAAAGGCCGCCAGAATGTCGCTCATCGCCGCGCGCAGATCCTCCACCGCCTGCGGCCCGGCATGAATGGCACCCAGCGCATCGACCAGCACGATCTGGCGGTCGACCCGGGCGAAATGGTCGCGGAAAAACGGGGTGACGACCTGGCGGCGATAGGCGTCATAGCGCCGCTCCATCTCGCGCCACAGGCTGGCGCGCGGGGTCTTTTCCGGTTTGGCAAGCGGCGCAAAGGTCAGGACCGGGCTGCCCGCCAGATCGCCGGGCAACAGGAACCGCCCCGGGGTGCAATCTGAAAACCCGGCGGCCCGGGCCAGATGCAGCCAGGCGGTAAAGGCGGCCGCAAGCCCTTGCGCCACCGGTTCGTGCAACCGCGCCCCAGCATCGGTGGCGGCGGCAAGGCGCAGATAATCGGTGGCGGCAGGTCGGTTTGCGATCCGCGCCAAAGTCTGATCCGACCAGTCGCCATAGCTTTTAGCCATCAGCCCAAGGTCCAGCAACCATTCGCCGGGGTAATCGACGATATCCAGATGCACGGTGCGCGGCCCCGACACCAGCCCCCTAAAGCCGCCGGGCTGCACCCGGAGCGACAGGCGCAGTTCCGATACGGTGCGGGTGCTGTCGGGCCAATGCGGTTCCGGCCCGGTCAGCGCCGCAAGGTGGTTTTCATAATCGAACCGCGGCAGCGTCACATCCGGCTGGGGCTGCAGCCATGCGGCACTGATCCGCCCCGACGCGGCAGCCCCCAACTGCGGCATCCGGCCCCGGTCGATCAGATTGGCAACCAGCGAGGTGATGAACACGGTCTTGCCCGACCGCGCCAGCCCGGTCACCCCCAGCCGCACCACCGGCTCGAACAGCATTTCGCTCAAACCCGCCCCGGCGCTTTCCAGGCCGCGCGACAGGCCGTCTGCCAGATCGGAAAGTGCCAAGCCCTGCCCCCGCGCGGGCGTCAGCGCCCCCTGGGCCAAGATAGGCACGGCGGCGGCGGCTGGGTAGGGGGAAATGGCACGCCTGCCGTTGCAAATGGCGGCAACCGCCGCTACCCAACCCGAATGCCGCGCTTTGCCCTGATGATCGAATATGACGGCGCGCCCTTTGCCGGGTGGCAGCGCCAGTCTGGCCAGCCCTCGGTGCAGGGCGTGGTGGAGGCTGCGATTGCCCGGCTCGACCCTGCCGCCCCCACGATTGCCGCTGCCGGGCGCACCGATTCCGGGGTCCATGCGCTGGGGCAGGTGGCGCATTGCGACCTTTCGCGTGACTGGGAGCCGTTCCGGCTGGCGCAGGCACTGAACCACCACCTGCGCCGCGATCCGGTGGCAGTGGTGGCGGTGGCGCGGGTGGAGGATGCGTTTCACGCCCGGTTTTCTGCGCTGGAGCGGCACTACCTGTACCGCCTGTTGTCGCGCCGTGCGCCAGCGGTGCAGGATCGTGGCCGGGTCTGGCAGGTGCGGCAGCCTCTGGATCTGGCCCTGATGCAGGCGGGGGCGGCGCATCTGTTGGGGCGGCACGATTTCACCACCTTCCGGTCGGTGAATTGTCAGGCCGCGTCGCCGGTGAAAACGCTGGATGCATTGCGCATCGCGGCGGTTGCGGTGCCCTTTGGGACCGAATACCGCTTTCACCTGCGGGCGCGGTCATTCCTGCACAATCAGGTGCGCTCCATGGTGGGAACGCTGGAACGGGTCGGGGCCCGGGCGTGGCAACCGGGCGAGGTGAAAACCGCACTGGACGCCCGGTCGCGCACCGCCTGCGGCCCGGTCTGCCCGCCGCAGGGACTGTATCTGGTGGGGGTCGGCTATCCGGTTGACCCTTTCGGGCAGGACGTCTGAAGCCTCGGCCACATCCGGCAGGACCAGCCCGGCATCCGCCATCGGACCCTCGGGTCGGGATGAACCGCGGCGGGATTGCCGCCCCGGCCGCCAAGTCTGACCGATTTCTTTGCAGAAATCGAACCGAAGCCTTTGCAGGCTTCGTTCCGGAGTTTGTGCAAACTCCGGTCAGACCGCCCGTGGTTTTCGTCACCGCGCATCAGAAGCCGAATTCGGCAAGACGCAGACAGGGTCAGGCCTGCTTCAGGGATTGAAAGCCAGCAAACCCACCCGGGAAGACCGCCAGTGGCAGGTTGCCCGGTCCGGTTTTCCAAAGGTCCCCTCATCCCCGCAGCCCGGTTTCCTCCAGCATCCCGCGCCGCTTGGCCTCATAGTAATAGCCCTTGGCATACCACATCACCGCCCGGACCTGACTGCCGTTGGCCAGCAGCCACGCCCCGCGCAGATATTTCATCCCGTATTTCAGGTTGGTTTCGGCATCGAGCAACCCCGAGGCCGGACCACGGTAGCCCATCGTCTGCGCGGTTTGCGGCAGGATCTGCATCAATCCGTAATAGGGCCCGTTTCGTGCCGCCGGCCGGTGGCTGCTTTCGCGCAGGATGACCCGCTGCACCAGCGACACCGGCACATCATCAAGCTGGGCATAGCGCTCGATCAGCTGCCGCAATTCCGGGGTTTCGTTGGGGTAAAGGCCAGCGCGGCTGGACGAAGCCTCCGGCTTGGCAATGCCACACGCGGCGAGAGCCGCCAAGGATACCATCAAAAAGGCGCGGCGGGAAGAATCCATCCATCGGCTCCATAAACGACAGGTCGTTGCATAGCGCCGATCCGCGCACGGCGAAACCCGTGGCACCCCGGAAGCGGCGGGCTTGCGTGGATAACCGCCGCTTTGGGGTTGCCACCGGGCGGTGGGATGCTTTGATAGCTGCAACCAACCAAAGGACGCCTGATGCCCATTGCCAATCAAGCCGCGCTGGATTTCCTGCTGACCCGCGCCTCCTACCCGGCCAAGCTGATGTCGGGCCCGGTGCCCGACCGCACGGCATTGGCGCTGATGCTGACAGCAGCATCGCGCAGCCCCGACCATGGCAAACTGGTGCCGTGGCGGTTTGTCGTGCTGGAGAAAGCGGCGCTGCAGCGACTGGCGGCACTGGCCCGGCAACGCGGCGCGGCGCGGGGGCTTGATCCTGAACAGGTGGCCAAGGGAGCCGGCCAATATGGCCGCGCCGATCTGGTGATCATGGTGGTATCCAGCCCGAAACCATCGCCCAAGGTGCCGCTGGAGGAACAGACCCAGGCGGCATCGGCGGTGTGCCTGGCGCTGGTCAATGCGGCAACGGCATCAGGGTGGGCGGCCTGCTGGCTATCGGGTTGGCCCAGTTATGACCGCGGTTTTGTCGAACAGGGGCTTGGGCTGGAACCCCACGAAACCGTGGCAGGCGTCGTGCATATCGGCACTGAAACCGCGCCGCCGACTGAGCGGCCCCGTCCCGATGTCGCCGCCATCACCATTTGGCTTGACCGATGATCTTTTCCGATTTCGCCAAGGCGGTGGCGCAACTGGGTGACCGCCGCTTCCGCCGGGTGCTGTGGCTGGGGATGGGGCTGTCGGTGGCGCTGCTGGTCGGCGCCTATGCCGCGTTCCTGTGGTTCCTGCAAACCTTTGCCTCGGACCCGATGTCGCTGCCGGTGATCGGCGAGGTGAAATGGGTCGGGGCGCTCCTGTCCATCGGGTCGCTGCTGGTAATGCTGGCGCTGTCGGTGTTTCTGATGGTGCCGGTGGCATCGGCCTTTTCCGGCCTGTTCCTTGAAGATGTGGCCCAGGCGGTCGAGGATCGCCACTACCCCGACCTGCCGCCGGTGCCGCGCCAAAGCCTCGGGCAAAGCCTGATCGATGCGGCGAATTTCCTCGGGCTTGTGATCGCGGTCAACCTGGTGGCGGTCTTTGCCTACCCCTTTGCCGGACCGGCGGCCCCGCTGCTGTTCTGGGCGATCAACGGTTTCTTGCTGGGGCGCGAGTATTTTCAGCTGGCCGCGATGCGCCGCCTTGGCCGCGCCGGGGCCAAGGCGCTGCGGCGACAGCATTCCCTGCAGATCTGGCTGGCGGGAGTGCTGATGGCGGTGCCGCTGTCAATCCCGCTGGTCAACCTCCTGGTGCCGGTGCTGGGGGCCGCGACCTTTACCCACCTGTTCCACCGGTTGCGGCGCCAGCACCCCGGTTGAAAAAGTCGATGCTGTCGATGGTGATGACACCGCTGGAGACCACGGCATAGAGAATGATCGTCAGCACCAGCGCCACGGCGGTGGTGATCTTCGCCTTGCGGGCAACGGCATAGTCCGATGGCGCACTACGCGGGGTGCCGGGCACCACAGTGCCACTGTCGGCCTGACTGACGAACCGCAGCGGCAACACGATGAAGAACGTCAGAAACCAGCAGACGGCAAAGACGACGATGGCTTGCGGGATGGTCATGCCTGTTCCAGTTCGATCAATGTCCCGGTGAAATCGCCCGGATGCAGGAAAATCACCGGTTTGCCGTGGGCACCGATCTTTGGCGGCCCCAGAACCCGGGCGCCGCCGGCCAACAGATGGTCACGGGCGACGATGATATCAACAACTTCGTAGCACAGATGGTGGATGCCGCCGCCGGGATTCTTTTGCAGAAACCGGGTGATCGGGCTGGCGTCGCCCAACGGCTCCATCAGTTCGATCTTGCTGTTGGGCAGGGTGATGAACACCACGCGGACGCCGTGGTCCGGCACCTCCTGCGACAGTCCGACCTCGGCCCCGAGCAGATCGCGGTAGCGGGCGGCAGCGGCGGCCAGATCCGGCACGGCGATGGCCACATGGTTCAGTCTGCCAATCACTGCGTCCCCCTGCTTCGGCCCCGTTATGGCGGCTCGGCTGCACCACTGCAAGACCATCGCAAAGATCGCATGCCGCGTTTACGCCGCGTTAGGTAATGCCCGGCTTAACTCCGACTCACCCACAAGGAGAACCGTGATGGCCGATGACCTGTCTGATTTCCTGATGTCGCGCCCGCCGACGGCGCAACGCCCGCTGCTGGGGCTGACGGTGCTGCTGGTCGAAGACAGCCGCTATGCCTGCGAAGCGGTGCGGCTTTTGTGCCTGCGCTCGGGCGCGCGGATCCGGCGGGCCGATTGCCTGCGATCGGCGCGGCGGCATCTGCAGGTCTATCGCCCCACAGTGGCGATCATCGACCTCGGGTTGCCGGATGGCTCGGGGCTGGAACTGATCGAGGAGCTGGGGCGCGCCGCGCCGCGCGCACCGGTGCGGTTGGCCACGAGCGGCGATGAGATGCAGCGCGATGCAGCACTGGCCGCCGGTGCCGACGATTTTCTGGCCAAACCGATCGAAAGCCTGGCGCTGTTTCAGGAAATGATCCTGTCGCACCTGCCTGACGGCGCGCGCCCCACCGGGCCGCGTCTGCTGCCCGATGACCGCATCGTGCCGGATCCGATCGCGCTGCGTGACGATCTGCTGCTGGTGGCCGATGTGCTGGCCACCAGGTCGGATGGCGGCACGCTGGATTACATCGCGGGCTTTCTGTCGGGAATCGCGCGCTCGGCCCATGACGTGCCGCTGGAGGCTGCGGCGGCAGCGTTGCGGCAAGGCCGTGCTGTCGGGCGCGAACCAAAGGGCGATGTTTCTGCCATCACCGGCCTTTTGCGGGCAAGACTTACCGAAGGGGCACTGTTCTGAGGCAGGATCCGCCACGGCGGAACCGGCGGCCCGACCGCCGCCCCGACGATTTCTTTGCAGAAATCGAGCCGAAGCCTGCACAGGCTTCGTTCCGGAGTTTGTGCAAACTCCGCTCTGACCGCCTGCGGTTTTCGCCAAAGCTCATCGCGTTCTAGCGCCCCGCACCGGCGATGGCCACTGGTGGCGCCACAACCAGCACCGGATCGCGCGTTCCCAGCAGCGGCGCGGTCAACGCCGCCAGCGACAGGCGTTGCCGCCCGGCCCCGTCGAAATTCGCCGGATCCAGCCATTGGCGATAGGCGGCC